>Ga0065720_1019624_pt1 | contig 22210 bp, 25 predicted proteins | sample Thericmetagenome_FD_59107 | JGI IMG/M metagenome (GOLD analysis project Ga0065720, IMG submission 59107) | Thermophilic microbial communities from the Joint Bioenergy Institute, California, USA of rice/straw/compost enrichment - eDNA_2 v2... | ecosystem: Engineered > Solid waste > Grass >...
GAAATACTCCTACAAAATTTCTCTATTGATACTCTAATCAAATATCCACCTTGATTTTAGAATTTTAAGGACATTAGTGTTCTTGAACCGAGAACTAACTACCAAGAATTCCACCCTTAACAACTCTTTAAGTAATTGATTCCAGGATTCGGCAAAAAAGTATAAATATACGTACACCAATATAAAACTTGCCCAACGCATCACAACCAACTTCTCGAAACCTAAAAAGATTCAATCACACAGTTCTCTAAGCCAACTTTGAGCCCCTTAATATGGGAAGGTATCTCTTTGAATTTGTCAGGATTTCTAATTATACAAGATTCAAAACTCATACATAAAGTATGCAGTTTTGAAAGATGCAATACCATGTCCTCAATCGACTCTAATAATGTGCTGTGATCTATATAAGGCTCAAATACGGCTTTTGTATAAGGATCATTTGCAGTCGCAAAAAGTTTTAGATTAAGTGTGTTGATATTGTGTAGCTCTTGCAGAGCTTCAAGCAATTCAATGAATGCTTGCTTGTGACTTACAGGCAAAGAAACCACCAAATGAAACTCTTGCAAGCTTGTTAAGCCTTCAAAGGCATCCTTCAGCCTTGCAGGGACTTCGTGCTTAGAAAATGAATCCGCACACTCACTAAGGTCAAGTTTCAGTATTTTTAAATTCTTTAGTTGTCCTAGTCCCTCTGTCATCAGTACCCCGGGTCCCACAAGGATCAACCAGACGCTCACTATCGATTACTTCTTCATTTTCCTCAAATAGTTCTGAAGAGTCAAAATCAGTCAGCTTATATTTCCCATCCTCACTAAGAATAATGTTGCTTGGTTTGATATCCCTGTGATATATCCTAAGTTTCTTCAATATAACTAATTGGTTAAAGAGTTGAGTTTTGAGCTCTTCAAGTTCTGCTTCCCTCCATGGAAGATTATACACTTTCCTGTATGCATTGTAAGAATGTAAATCACCTTGGCCACATTCCATCAGGATCGCCAAGGATTATCCAGGTTGGTAATCAATAGAATAGATTTTTATAAGACTAGGGTCATCTTCTTGAATTATTTTCATGAGAATTCTTATCTGTTTCCAAGCTTTCTGATCAAAATTAAAATCATTAGGTCCTTTCTTTTCTTCCTTCCGGGCATAGTAAATTGACTTAGAGGGATCGTAGATTTGGCTAACAGTTCCTTGGGCACCTGCACCCAAATCGAAAAAATTATCAAGTATATCATATTTCTTTTTCATATCTTGATTCAGCATTTTAAGTTCTTCTAACAGCTTCGCCATTAATTCTGGAGTTATATTATTGGATTCTTTCTTCTTATCAAGGATCTTGTTTATGGTCATGGCCTCTTTTCTGATCTTATTGTCTAAACTATAGGCATCACTTTCAACTGTATTAGATCCAAAGAGAGAAATACCCTTATTGCTCTGATCTTGTCTCCCAGCAAATCGGCTCTGCTGTTTTGGATCATTTTGAGTTATCTCCAATTTCCCAGAAGTCATTTCCATGCTTTCAATTGTAAATGTTCCATTATGGAAGTGTTCTGCTTTGGAATGGCAATCTATCTCTTTATTAGCAGGCTCTTCACCTGCTATAGAGCAAGACTCGTATCTTTCTGAAGGAACTGCTTCTCTTAACTTTAAAAAACTAGCCATACCGTCTCCTTGAAGCAAGCAATAAATATTAGATAAATATCAAACTTTGGATTTTTTTCCGAATTACCCAACACCAGCGTCCAGCAATTGTTAAATAAGGAAAGCTCAAATTAATTCAATCATGACTAACAAGGAATTTTCAGGAATTACAAACAAAGTTGAATATAAAGTTCATGAGAATATACGTATGGTTCAGTAGCCCATCAAGATTTTTACCTGATACGGGTTCGATATTCCTTTTCCTGGTCTTTATCCTGTCAGCACCTGATAAGACTTCTAGAATTTAAGTCAAAAAGATCTTCTTTGCCTAATTATTCAGCCTTAAATTTATTGCACTTAACTTTCTGTATAAATAAGAAATAAAAATGGCAATTTCATCAGACAAGATCCCCGCCAGAGCTACCGAAGACCTCTCAGATAATAAGATTGACCTTTCAAAGGTCAGAAAAGACTGTCTAGCAGGAATATGTGCTGGAGTTGCCAGCGTGCTCAGTGGACACCCATTAGAGTAAGATTAGGATCGTATCAGAACTAACTTTTCTAGTACAGTAAAGGTCAGAATGCAAGTCCTTGGTGACCAGGTGAAGTCTTGTGTGCAAACAATCGTTAAGAAGGAAGGGGTACGCTTTCCAATCACTTCTCGTAACAAACATAGGTAACATCATTCTACAAAGGAGTGTACTCACCCCTCCTAAGCGTTCCTCTCCTCTCAGCTATATCTTTCTCCTCATATGGCTTTGCTAAGATGTTCTTGGGAGTCGAAAAGCAAGAGATATCTGACGTTGCTAAATGTAAGTCTCACTTTATCATATTATTAATCTATTCTAGATCTTATGTCCGGCACCTTCGCAGGAATCGTTTGTGCAAGTATAGTCTCACCCCTCGATTTGATCAAGTGCCGTTTGCAGGTAAGCTATTGGTCTGACTATACTTACAATTCTAGATGGAAGCCGTCGGCCAGAAAAGTAAGTCATCAGGCATGGTTAAGACTGCCATGCAGGTAATCAGAACTAATGGACTACGGGGAATGTATAGAGGGATTGGAATGACTCTCATGAGAGATATTCCAGGAGGAGCTGTTGTGTTTACCACATATGAGCTCCTGAAAAAACATATAAGGGAAAAGTGGAATGACTCCTATCTACCCAATTTCTTTGCAGGAGGAATCTCTTCTTGCGTTACTTGGTTCTTCTGCTATCCTCAAGACATCATAAAGACAAGACTTCAAACCAGGAATCAGGGTAGTGTTAAGGAAGTGGCACTAGAGATATGGAGACAGTATGGTGCAAAAGGCTTCTATAGAGGCATTAATGTCGTTCTATGTAGAAGCCTTATTACTGGATCATTCTCATTCTTTGCTATGGAAAATGTGAAACGTCTGTTACAGAATAATGGATACTAAATGTGCACTATGAATACTTTTGTTAGCTAGCTTTAATGTTAATTTACTATTTAGCCTTATCTACACATCTACATACCTGTGATATACCAGTAATATGGGTTTATGAAATTCATAAATGGAAAATCACGCAACCACTCACATCTAATACCCTAATCTCAATCATTTCAAATCAGACAATTATTTCCCTTTATCTTTATCAGAAGACCCACATGGCAAAGAGAATTATGAATTACATATCATATATATCCAGAGGACCAGACTGTACAACAGTATTCAAACGAAAAATCCAATAAAAATTATACAAATCATCCCAGAAGCCCAAGCTCTTTACTTATCAACTTTCTTAAGAAACTCAGCAGCTCTTTGCTTATTCAATTGATTCTCTTCTTGTTCCTTTTGCCTATGTTTTTTCATATGTTCCTCCAATTCAGTGCTTAATACAAACCTCATTCCACAGTCATTAATCGCACACACATAAGGCTTACGAACTTTAACATATTCCCCGTTTCTATATTCCATATAGTACTCATCCTTGTCCTGCCACTCCTTATTTGAGCTCAGGGCAGCCGACAATAACACAGATTGCCTCTCACTGTGATCATACTTCTTAAATTGCAAATTGGCCCTTGCCACTTCCTCTTTATCCAGTCTTTCATTAGTCCTTTTAGTTTCAAGCAAGACACCTGCCAATGCAAAGTTATTCACTGTAAAACGCTTTCTGCCCTTTTCATCCTTTTTCTCTGGAGGGTTCTTTATATTACTAGGGATTCCATCGAATCTCTTCCTTGGTTTTTCCTTGCTACGGGAGCGAGATCTAGATTTTGAGTAAGATTTTGAACTACTTCGAGAGCTTCTTGAAGAAGAAGATGAACTTGAGTGATGAGATCGATGGTGTTTGGATTTCTTCTCCTTTTTGTCCTTCTTTTTCTTGGATTTTCGGTCTCTTGATCGAGAACGGCTTCTGCTTCGGGAATGCCCCATTTCAATAAAAATATAAACAAAGATTTATATCAGAAAATGTTCAAAGTTTTGAAAAGTTCTCTCTAATTATTCAAGCCCCAATTTTAGATATCGCCCAAGACCTGCACAATTTTCCTCTTAATTAAGCACTCAATTTAGTACGTTACTCATAAAGTTAAAAGGAAAATATGTTTTGGAATGATAGCGAAGGCAAGCTAGTGCGAAATAGAGGGGACATACGGAGTAGTCTGGGTGTTGTATTGTAAGAGCGAGGAATAAACTTATATTTATTGATATTTAAAACAGATCATTTTTTAAATAAGCACAATGGGAACACAGACATCCAAGGCACTAAGCGTAGGCACTTCCAATTCAAAAGACTAACCGATATAGAACTGCTGCACCAACGAGTATACTCAGGGCAAGAAAGAAGTCGATATCTCTAAAGACAACGTAAACATAACTTCAAAATGTTCCATAACATTCCCAGCTTCAGAGCGAGACCTCAGGAAACTTCTTCTTTAGAGCCAGCAAATCACCCTCCGACGATAGATATAACATGCCACTCCAGATGCCCAATAGCCACCTCTACGATCCTAGAGATGGATCTAGTGCTCAAAAGTAGCAATGGCGCATTTTAAGCTTATCTATTAGGAGAGAGAATGACAAGCTCAGGTACCTAGAAGAGATTGTGGATAAAGCACCCAAGTTGTTACTTAGAGTACAGTGCGACAATTTAACGTGAGCCTTTAGGTTATCAATTCCACAACTTTACCGAAGAACACTCTCATCTACATAAATGCTCAAGGTATAGTTTTAGAAAGCACGGTCCTGACCTTCTGTAGGTGTGGAAGGCAGTTTAAGAGGAAAGAAGGACGGAATTACCTACTTCGGATGCAAGAAAAAATCAAAACCTTTGAATGAAAATTTTGAATCCGCCGAAATCCTCAATGACTATATCATCAGAAACAAGGACCCCGAAACTAACGACAGACACAGGGGCAGACACTTCCAAATCGAATATTCCATTGAATCAAACTCATACAAAATCAGAGATCTGGGCATAGGTTTTGGAGCTTTCGTCAAGCTGGACACCCCTCTCACCCTTAAGGACAATAACTTAATTTCTATGGGAAGCTCCTTCCTTATCATCAACCTTGATGACGAATTCTCTAAGTCTATGGACTCTGGCAAGCTCAAGATGCCTCAGTATCTACTTGCCCAATCTGAGGATGAGAGCAGGTCCAAGAAATACCAGGAGAACCAGCTTCTTGGGTCCAAGACTTACTCAGAAATAGTCGTTAAGATCTTCGGAGGACCTAATTATGGAGAAGTCTTGTAAGAATTTCTGGTATTAATTCAAATTTTTAGTCGTTTTAACTCCATGACACCTGTCATCAAAATTGGCAGAATGCCTGATTGTGAGATTAGGATGGATGATAACCTATTGTCTAAGTACCAGGCCTCGATTAGGTGGATCGCTGGTACAGGGTGGGTCTTGTATGATGGATATAATGGTAAGCCAAGTACTAATAGCAATTGGTAAGCTTTGTTGGGATTTTTTAATGGAAAGGTTGTACTTGAATGATGACTATGAGATGTATGATGGAATGATATTCAAAGCTAATCATACATTGTTCTCAGTAAATAAAAATTGAAAGAGAGATAAAATACATAGGTTACAATCGAACCCCCCGAGCACAACTAAGTTAGTCTGCCTGTGGAGAACAAACAAGGAATTAAATACAAGTTTATTTAGTGATTAGTAAGTTTATGCCTACTGTATACGCCCTATTTCATTTCAAATGCATGTCTATTCTCGCATGTCTGAGTCCCTAGCCTGCGTAGGCCGGCCCTTCCCTTTTTTGTTAAACTCTTTCCCATGGCTCAGCCCAGTAGCTATAAACATATCCATCAATGTACCTCTTATATTTAGCAAATGTGCAAATGCATCTTCATTCTTATGGAAAAGCTCATCCACCTTTTGTAGCTCCTTTTGATATTCATCCGGGTCGTTCGTTATACTAAGTTGCCTGATTCTGCTGCTTTTATCATTGAATCTCTCCAATAGCTCGTCGTCCAACATTCTATGGCTTGATATATTGGTCTGAGAAATATTAAGATCTTGGTTTAGCAAAACACCAGTAAAAGTATTCCTGCTTTCGGGTCTTGAACTCTAGGAAATTAGGTTTGATAAGCAAAATTAGTTACTCTGATTCTACTTCTAACAAATCTATTCTCTTCTCCTAAGACACTTTGAGGAGGAGTGGGTCCATGTTCAATCATAGACCTGCAGGAAAGATCATTCCTAGCTGGAAATGTGAGCTTTTGCTTCAGAAGAAGTTTCCTAATCATGTAAATAAGGGAGAACAAGTTATATACTCAATAGAAGGTTTCTTTATAGACTGGGAGGGATGCCCATCTGGTCGTCTGGGAGGCTCTTTATATGAATTTCTGCCTGATTCGGTCTCTCTAAAGAAGTCCCTTGCAGGGGTTCCATATCTATCTTCAACGATCATCGATGTGTCTTTTTTATCCCTTAATGGAGTCCCACTTGTTTCTCTCTTTTTATTAAAGTAATAGGATGTGTCTCCACTAGCCTTGGGCTCTGTGGGGTTCTTCTCGTAGGATCCTATCTCTCTTAGTGCTCTGGCAATTGATTGCTGCTGCTTTTTTACAAAATTCTCCGAACGTCGGAACATCTGTTCGGCTCTGACTTCTGGTCGCTCGCGCTCTTTTGAGTGATCCTGTTTCTTCTGTTGGACCTTCAAGGGCCTTAGGTATGTATGGGGTGGGGGAACGTCGGGTCTCTCGTGATGATGTGTTTCGGCTCTTGGTATTTTAGGCCGTATGAACTTGGAATTGTCTATATGCTTTGATGGGGGCCGTTCCTGGGCCCTGTCTGCTGAGACCGTTGTGCTAGTTTTGCCTCGTCGATTTATGCTTCGGTTTATGCTGTCCTTAAGGATGACGGAATTGTCATGGGAACTGAAAGTTTGATTAATAAAACCTGAACGGTCTTTTGCGGACTGATTGTTGGGAGTTCCATTCATTAATTGTTGGACAGGTGTGGAACCCTCTGTCAATTCGTGACGAGCCTCATGAGTGGGAACTCGGATGTCAATGCGGGAGATTTGTTTCGAATTGCGGATTATGGCTGTTGCGTCATCAATTCCATCAATGTGTTCGGTCTGTAACTCTGGGATGATGGAGTTAGTTACAGAATCTAAGTTATTGTCTTTTCCAATCTGCCTGGTTTTGCTCTTGGACCTTGTAAAAAAGTTAAGCAAGAACATTTGTGCTCATCTCAAATAAAATTTGTTATTTCTAAACGATAATTTTTATTAAAAATGAAACTCAAACAGCACTCCCGAATTCGAATTCTTCAAAATTACCTTTAAACCCCGCTTTGAGGGCCCAAAACGCCTCTGTCCCTCTCACAATCACCCTCAGTATTCTTTAACCCAAAATTAAAATTCCTTATGGCCAGTTCCTATTAATAGTAACATCTTTTTCCTAAAATTATTGCCTGAGTAAGAGGTGTATTTATTGAGGCTTTAGTGAGCTGAACCCACTATTCTGGAGCCAAGTAGGTTCAAAATTTAGGAAATCTATTTAAAGAAACACTCTACAAATATCACTTTCGACCCTAATTACTCAGAAATAACTATAACTTAATAAAACACTAAGTATGGCTAAATTTTATTTCAATTCGATTTCCCCTCGAAATCTTGATGATTATGAGAACCCACTGAGTCCCATCAAGCTCCCCGCCCTCTCTACAAGGAATGAAAGCTCCCAGAGCAAATTCAAGCTTTCACTTTCCCCTCGCTTCTCCTCATTGAAAAAGAACTCTGATATTCTCAATACAACTACTGAGCATTCCATTGACACACAGACTTCCGCCATGACCAGCCCAAAATCCTTTCGCCTGAAGCGCCCTGAGAGATCTGTAATAAAATCCTTCGAAATAGACAAATTTGGGAAAATAATAACTGATGATAATGAGACTTATCGACAGAGATTAAATACTCCATATAAAAATGAACGAGTCGTCAGCGAGGATGAGCAGCCTATCCGTATAATGGGCGAAGACTCTGTCAAGAAATTCTATAATCACTATAAAAAACTCGACAAAATCAAAGATATCAACAATTTCTATGCTGTAAAAGACTCCGTCTACACCAATTTCCTCAGCAAGACCGAATCTCTCCAGTTATTGCCCTCTAAGGTCGGCTTCATCAAAGATGAAGGCGACATCAACCGCGTCAAGCTTAAGTAAATTTTCCTCTTTTTTCCCGCTTACCTCCCTAGCCATTTCCGCATTGGAGACAAGTATGCCAATGTTCTTTCCGAAGGACTTAAACTCCATAATAATTTCAAATCTTTCGAACTCGCGAATAATCGTCTTACTGAAAAAGGTGCAGAGTCCCTCCTCTCCCACCTCAGTCCTAATACTGAGATCGTCAACCTCTCCGGGAACTGCATTGGCAAGATTGGCTGCGAATATCTGTCCAATATCATTCAAAATAGATACTCTGAGTAACAACTTCTAGAAAATATACATATTAATCTTTAGGCTGCTTGAACTTAACCTAGAAGGAAACAAGCTCGGCGACTACGGCCTCAACATCATCATCGAAGCCTGTGAGTCCAATCAGACCATTAGAAAGCTTAACCTCGGAAAAAATTTCATGTCAGACGCCAGCGCTGTAAAACTTGGAAAAATGATTGAGTATAATACCTCTATTGTTGAGCTGTACCTCCATTGGAACCAGATTAAAGCTCAAGGAGGTAATGCTATCATCAATGGTTTATCTTCAAACAGGACTTTGAGGGTCCTTGACCTCTCTTGGAACTCTCTAGGTCTTCACCAGTCCAATTTTGCAAAGACTTTTGCCGAATATATAGCCGAAAATAAGACCTTACTACACCTTGACCTCTCAAATAACTACTTCTGCAAAGAGGACTGCAAGGTGATCTCAGAAGGACTGAATAATAACCACACTTTGTACGGCTTCCATTTCCATGGAAATATCGGATATGTCGATGCTAAGGGCTTCCTCATTATCCCTGAAGACTACTACCAGAGCTCTATGTCTCAGCATATCATTCCTCCTATCAACGGTAAATTTCTTTGAGAAAAGCCTATAAATTATTAGGTGTCAGCCTGCAGCCAGACAGCATCAAGAGATATAAGGACAACTGGCACGAGTTCAAGGATGTCTGCTGGATTTGTGAGGGCTGGTATCCAAGAGAATTCAAATGGGTTCCAGGCAAATCTGGCCCTGGTGAGAACGACCCTATTTATCTCCATATCTCCTATGACGGTAATAAAGGAAGATTCCTCCCCCAGAAAGCTGACTTCACTACAACAAGAATGTGCCCTCCCAGCCAGTTCTACTATTTCTTCACTGTTGAAAACTTCCAGATGTCTGCAGAGGATCAGTATCAAGACGCTCCCAGAGATCCTCACATTGAAGTATCATTTTCCTTATCTTTTTTAACAATTTAGATCGAAATTCAAGGTGAAAAACAAAAAATTCAGCTAACTTCCGTCAACTATGTCGAACCTCACGATATGACTCCCATCATAGATGAGGAATTCAATATTCTCGTCCCTATTCAGCCAAGAATACCAGATGAAGTATATATTCCTCCTGAGTACAAGAGAGAAAGACCTACCTGGACTGTCAAGATGTCTATATTTAGAGACTATAAGCCCGACACAGAGGTAAGTGTATCCTTCCATATCCTTCAATTATCTAGGAATTGCTTGACAAGTGCTTCGAAACTGATTGGGAGAACACAAGAATCACCAAGCTGACAAAGAATCCCGAAGAATTGCCAGAAATCAAGCAAATGCTCCGCAAGATCTACAAACAGCTCAAGGATTGTTACAAATACTATGCTTCTGTTGGTGCTATCAGTGAAGTCTGGTCTATTCCCCTCAATGCTTATACCGATTTCTGTTCTAGTTCTGGCATTATTGATTTCAAATACCTCAAAATGTCTGACTTCGATCGTGTTTTCATTGCCACTTATACCAAGACCGACAAGAGCAAGAACCACAGAAGTCCTGATCGTGCTTTAGTTAGACACCAATTCATGGAGGGTCTGTTCAGACTGGCTGAGGAAAAGTACATGAACGGAGAAAATAAAGTCACAACCTCACAGAAAGAAGCTCTTAAGATGCTCCTAGAGGAAAATGTCATTCCCTTTATCAAGAACTACGACATTCAAAAGTGGAGAATCGAGAGATATTGGAATGAAGACGTGGATACAGTCATTAAGAGCTATCTTCCTATCTTTAAGGGTGTCTATAAGAAGTATTCAGGAGCTAAGGCCCTTCCTGGCCAGAGACCTTTCATGTCTTTGGAAGAATTCCAGAAGTTAATTGCTGATGCCGAGATGTATAATGATAAATGTGCTGAAAGAGATGCTATTTTGTCCTATAACTATGCTATGATGACTCAAGTCGATGAACTAAACAGTGACAGAATCTTCCAGATGCAGTTCATAGAGTTCTTGGAGGCCTTTGCCAGAGTGACTGATCTATACTCACCTGCTCCCTATGGCCAATCTGATGTAAAAAATATTACATTTTTTCCTCTTATTTTTAGGCAAATATTCCTTGGGAACAGAGAAAGAATCAGTCTCTAGCTATAAAACTCGAAGGAACTATAGAGAGACTTTATAGAAGCTGTATTCCCAATGAAGTTAGGGATATTTGGTTGTTGCCCGCTACCTCAATTTTCGAGATGGATGAAGTTATGGGCAAGCAGAGATCACCAAATAAGAAGAAGCAGACTATTGTGAGACTGGATCCTACTGATCCTGTTAGCTTTGTTGCTTATGATTAAGACACTTTTGTGATGACATTATTATCCTTTCTATAAGAAATGTGTTTGCTACTATTTATTGTGACACAGTTTTACAGTAATCTAATGTACATTCTTTGATACAAGAAACTTAGAAAATCATATTTTGATTTTACAAGCCAGAACAAAAACACAAGCAAGCAAATTTTTGGGCCCAGGGGGCCTGCTTCGCATAAATAGATTTAGATAGGTAGGTAGGTGAAGTAATCAGCTGCTAACTTTTTACATTTGTTCTTAATTCACAGAGAAAGAAAGATTTGTTAGAAAATAGTGCATCTTCCAGATCCCGACCCACAGCACGCAGGCTTCTCGGTTACAAAACTCTCAAAATTAGCTACCTTGGATCCCTTTTCCATTGATACACCGTCATATACGAAGCTCATATTCCCGTCCACAGTCTCAGTAGTGAACTCATAATTTGTGCGTCTTAAATTATTCCTCGACTCAACAGTACCAGCCTTGGTCTCAAGTGGAGATCTATCCTCGTTCCCTTCAGTAGTTGACCTGAATTCAAAGGAAATTTTCTTTCTGTAAGCCTTATCTTTGTTTGCTGTGTGGGAGGGGCTTCCTAAGGCAGGAGTATTGGCTAAAAAATTTGAGAAAAACAATAAATAATTTTACATGGAGAATTGTCTAATCTTAAACGACTGAAATTGACAATTGTGGCCTGATGCTCCGAGCCGGGCCTTTCGGAAAGATGACCAGCCATTTCAACTATGGAGTCTTGGTTCTTCTCCTTGATAGGTTCTCTCACTATAACTTATAACAAGAATTATAGAGAAATTACAGGACTTATAGCCAGGTATATCGTCTCCGTAGATCTGGCATACAAATCTGTTGACTTCATCCATGCTTTGTTTTCTCTTTTCCATGTCCTTTCTTATCTAAAAGTTTACAAAACTATTAGTATATCTCTACGTTCAAGATGTCCTTTTTCCAACTATCTAGTGTCTGTCTCTCTATGCTAGCAAATCTCTCATCCCCTCTATTGGATCTCCTGGAGCCTTTAGAAATCGAACTATCAAATCTTCCCTTTTTCTTGAACATGGACTGATTCCCAAGACTCTTAGGCTTCGAGCCGCTGTGATACCCAACACCTCCCATGGAATATTCAACTCCATCTGAGATGGCATTTTGGTTCAGCTGCTCAGAATTATCATCATCGGGAATAATATCCAAATTATACTCTCCTCTAGAGTGTTGGCCCCTCCTGGACTCCTCAGGTTGTGTGTAAAATCTCTCAGGATATGTAAATTTCTTGTTGCTCTTTGCCAAGTAGGTCATGTCCTTGAATGAAGGAGTGTAGTTTGGACTGTCCTGACTCTCTTCGTCTATGGTAGTCTTATGGTGATATCTCAAATTCGTCTGGACTTTCAGATTGTTGTGCTTGTAGATGTTCAGGTGGTTGATCCTGCTGTGCAGGGAGTCATCCTCCTCTTCTATTATGTTCTCAGGCTCATCTTCATAATCTGCTCCTTCAGTGTAAGCGACCCTCTGGGAAAAGAATTCTGCTAAACTCTTACCCTCGTAGTCGCCGTATCGCTGTGGGGGACTGTCTCCTTCTGTGGCGATGGGTTTAGATGAGGCTACTGATTGCATATGAAGTTTATTATTGTCGAAACGGATAACAGACTGGAATTTCCCGTAGTCAATATCAGAGAGTCCAAGTTCTTTGATTATTTTCTCTTGGGTTGAGAGGTTATACCTGCCATTTTTACGGCCCTGATAATAGAGATTGGGGGTTATATCGAATCCCCTTTTTGCTGAGGAATGGATATTCTTTGGAAATTTGCTGGAGGAAATAGGGGTTTCAACGTTAACCCTGGGGGAGTCCTCAAGTAGATTCTTGGCTGTCTGGCTTTGCTTATTTTTAGATTTAGTTTCGGAGGAAAATAAGAGGATAGCATCATTATCAGAAGCAGAACGGCCTTGAACACGTCTGGAGGCAAGATTGGCTAGTGACTGATTGAGGTCTTTGAAGTTCTTTTCATTCTTTTGCTTGACTTTGAACTGCTTTGAGAGTTGGGAGAAGGATTGGACAGAAGTTTTGAATTGCTCTTTTGATGATTCACTGATCTTAAAAGAGCTGTTGTCTATTTCGTTTTGACTAGGCCAATGATCATTAAGGGCAATGGAAGGGATCTTTGGAGTGTTATTTCTCACGCTTTCGTCAGTCTTTAGGGCCTAAATTTTGAATTTAGGGTGAATAATATGTTACTCGGAGGTTGAGTTTGTTCCTGGCGTCTAAGGGAGGTGGGTAATCGGACTTCTGGCGTGCGTCTGGATTAGCGGCGGGTTCGGATTCTGCTTTGATATTATGCTTGGTACTCATAAGTCCGCTGGAATAAATTTTGTATTTATTAAGTTATTTAGCTCAGTACAGAATTGTCTGTCTTAATTGACTAGGCCTAGAGTTTTATAATTTATTAATTAATTCCTCGAAAGATATGTCCTGGGACTATCGAATAGAGGAATGTGGGTAGGTGTACTCGGTGTATCTTATCACTTTCCGGTAACCAAGGGCGAATTACTGGTGTAAGATGGTGTGATAAGGGTTTCTGGGTAACACTGGCCGTAAGAAATGGAGACAATAAATGGGAACGAAAAAGCTTTTCTCAATACATGACGCTTTTCTGGGTAATTAAACGACCATATCGAGAAATGATTCCCATATGATGATAACAGATAGGGACAACTGATCCATTGATGATCCTCTATCTGGGAAACCTGATCCAATCATCTAGACTTGATCTCTAATTTTGTAGGTCTCTTTAACTCCACACACTCGCCAAGGACCACATCTCTCCTTAACTAAGGTAATGATCTTACTCCTTTATTCTTGATGATGACTATTAATGATAGTAAGAGCCGTCCTATCATGGTTGAGGACCTGCGGCTCTCATTTACTTGGCTGGTTGCCAGCTTACCTCTGGTCTGCTGGTTTGGGCTGCCTATGTTTTTTAGGATTTGCCCTCTTTGCAGGTTCGCCTGCATTCAGCCTTGTAGCCGAGAGCCAAGGGAACTCGTCATAATCATATGCGGTGAACATCATTACTGACGCCATTTTTTTCTTTCTCCTTTGATTTGTTCCTTACTTAGTAGGTCCACCCCATCCTAACTACAAGACTGGCATCCTCCCGCCACAAATTTGAACTGAGGTTCGAACCTCAAATTGATTTCAATCTGTCTTTCATTCTATATTTGTTTGTAGACTGTTTCTAGTATAAACCTCGAATTTTTCGAGCTCTTTATACAACCTTATGACTCTTTATTCTTTAAGCAAGACCTAAGCCAAAGACAAAAAAGACATATTTCGAAAATGTTTTTTTTGTTCACAAAAAGAAATACAAGCATAGAGGGCAACTTAGCTAGGCTTATATCTTTATGGAACGAATTAATAAGAAGAGATTATAAAGAGACAATCTATCTAAGTAAAATCCAAAGAACGAGCACAATAATAAAGCCAATGTAGGTTCTGAGCAGGAACTTTTTGCTAGAGAGTTATTCAAAAAATACTGATGCCTTACTTAACATATTTGCTCTTGGTTACAGTCAAAAGCCAGACATCGAACATATTCCAGTTGGTTTTTCCTTTATATTCTAGTTTATTCAAGGCATCAGCAACAAAGCAATGGCAGTTATTTGTGAAAAAGTTATACTAATTCTCTCAATATTTTTGACTATATTATTACCCCTTCTTCGTTGTATTTGTCAGTGGCAGCCTGAATGCATTGATCCCATTCCTTAGGTGAGATTTTGCTATGGTCAAGTTGGACATATCTATCACTCATAAACAGTTGTATAACACAGGGTTACTTGTGAGGATCTCCAAAGGCAAAATCATCCACACTGACGTAGTTTGAGCCTGCAAAATCATGAATTACTCCCTCAGCTCTAGTTATTTTATGAAATACTATCCTTTTATTACGTGCAGATCCCCACATGTCCTATGATTGGCAGGAACCATGAAATAAGTGGGAGTGGGGTCCAGACAATACAGTAGGGGAATCGGTGATACTTGGGATCCAATACATGCTCTGTTTCCCAATTGAATTCGGTTTTAACGATAGGATTAGGACTCTGATCTTCGTCTTCAATGTCCTTGAGTTGCTCGCCTTTGTATTGGTTGACTAGATTGGTGGCCATAGTAAGGAGATTTGTTTTAGTTGTCTAAAAGTTGGAAATATTATTTAAATTTCATCGAATCAGTATCGGGAATCTAATCATACACAAAAATTGGCATAAAATACATTCTTATGCAACATTCAACTCAGTCTCAGGCTTGGTTCTATACTTCTCAGGATTAGTCTTCATATCTTCATTAAGATTCTTGAGAGCATAGTAGAAGAAAGCGAGATTTATCACATTGAAAATGTGAGTTCTGTATCTGACATCGAAAAACCAATATGGAATCAAGCCTTCGCTGGCCAATTTGGTCTCAGCCAACAACAAAGTAAGATCACTAAACCATTACAAAGGGAGAATTCCATTTACCCAAGGACACTGGGAGCAATAATGAATTTATTTGTTGTGTCCCAGAAAGAGAAAGTGGCCAAGCTCAGTCCGAAGGCTGCGAGGATATAGAAAGGACTATCGATTAGGATTTATACTACAAAAGTGTACGTGTTTCTGGTAGCGGCAGCCACACGAGCCTTTGCTCTTCTGTCAGAATATCTTATAGCTTCAAGCCCTAGATAGACTCCAGTCTGAAAGTTATTCTTTTTAAAGAGATTTGTACTGTAAAGATATTCAGGTAGTTCATCCAGTCGATGCCCTTCTTAATTGAGAGATAGACTTCTCTATCTTCATAGTCATGGGTGAGTATATTGTAAAGATAGTAAAATGTGGGGACTGTGGTGAAGATTGCCAAGGTGGTGAAGATTTTGGGAGTCTAAAAGATTTAGAATAATTCTATGGCTCTTGCCTTGTTCTCAAGCATTCTTTTCATCTCATTGACGTAGAGCTTTGAGCCCTTTTCGGCAGATTCTTTATGTGATTTAACTAAATATTCCTTGGTGGTCTTCTTAGGGGCATTGAAGACTAGTTATTAAGAGAATTGAACTGCCTAGATGTACCTCCTTTCTTGTATCTTGAGAATGTCTCGTTGAATTTATTGGCTCCGTACCTGAAGAATTTTGAGAGCATCACTTGAATATGCAATAAATTTAAATGGACTATTCAAGCCTCAAACAAAGATACTCAAAAGTCTCTCTAGAACATCTTTCAAGGGTAACTTCATAACAGTACCCTCCATATATTAAGTCTTTAATAGCTGAAATTTAGAGAAATAATATGATGAAGATCAAATTAGAGGTACTTCATATGGAGATTTAATATACAAACCAGTCATAAAACATAACATTATGTTGTTAATTGAAGCTGATCTCATTCTTACTGAAGAACTTGTGCGCCTTGATATGAGCCAAAGTTATTCTCTTCTTAGGATCCTTCTCCAACATTCTATCAATAAGATCCTTTAATTCCTCAGATGCCGGTCTTTCTTTAGTCTTGTGTTTGTGTTCCTTCTTCTCAATAGCTTCAATAAGCCCAACCAGACTATTATCAAAGAAGGGCAACTTCAAATAAGTAAGGCAATAAAGGGAAACTCCGAGGGCCCAAATATCCGCAGTATATCCAATAAAGCTATCCTCCAGCTTGGCATTCTTTTTGCACAGCTCAGGGGCCATAAAGTGGAGGGTTCCTTTGGTTTTATTAAGGACAACATCCTTATGAACTTCGGCTGCGACATCAAAGTCACACAAACGAATGGTTCCGTCCTCGCATTGGAGCATGTTCTGGGGCTTCAGATCTCGATGCACGATATGGTTTTGATGTAGGTACTCAAGCCCTTTGACTACATCGTGGAGAATTCTTGCTATTTCTTTTTCTGGAAGATATGGTTCCTTGGTCTTGGTACTGAAGGTTAACTTATTGTCATCCCAATCCACAACAGATCCTTTTTCACAGTAGTCTATAACTAGATAGAGTTTGTGATAATCAGGATCGTTTATGACCTCTATCAGGCTGATCACATTAGGATGATTTAGCTTTTTCATGATTTTTATCTCATTTAACACGTCTTCCAGGTGGTCCTTGTATTGGACTTTTCCATTCTTGTCCCTGACCAACTCTTTCTTTTTCTGTAGAATTGTCTTGTTATATATCTTCATAGCGACTAATTTCTTCGTAATTTGACATTCAGCCAGCTTTACAACTGAAAAAGGACCTTCTCCGAGGCGCTTTATTATCTTGTAGTTGTTTATCACGCTCTTGCCATCCTCTGTCTTGGTTTTTACGACTTTTAGAGTCTCTTTTGTAAGGTGGTCCACCATTTCGGATTCTTAACAATTTATTGAAAATTTCTTAACTTTCAAATTGGATTTTTTTTTTCTGTTTGAAAGCAAAAAACGAAACTTCCAGTCAACATCTAAGAGACCTTTTCAACCATTATCTCAATTAATTCTAGATCCATATACGCAGACTTTAACTTTCTTATGAGCGAAACTTATAAATTTGACTTATCGGGTAATTAAATTAATTGAGACCAGGGATACTGAACACATATCACACAATGTCATACGTTCAAAACTCTCTATGCATTCATCTTTATCTCGAGAACATCTTTCCATTGTCTTTCTTGTAACTCAGTGAGCTCAACCCATTCATTATTAACCAACAATTTCATCTGGTCATTGTAATGTGGAGACAAAGGATGGCCAGAAACTCCTGAATCCAGGACTAAATAACTGGTATCCCCTTCTTTGAGACTAGCCACCAAACGTAGAGTGGGTCCCCAAATACCATCAAACTTCTCAGGTTCTGGAGTGAGACCAGAAACAGAAACAGTTCTCTTGTTTCCGTCTGTGGGGAGGGACCTATGGAAGATAAACTTCAGTGGGGACTGACTGAAGGAATGGGCCCATTGATTTGAGTGAATGTTGCCCCACTTCCAGTTATTTCTATCCTCTCCAAGATGCTTGGTCAAGAACTTCCAAGTGTCTATTAGGGCTGGGATAACCAAGTCTACACAATGTCCTGTAGGGAAAGAGGAGCCTTTAGGAACGCAGAATTCATTGTTATCCAGCTCGTCAGTATCAATTCTGAAAACGTTTTTATACACAAAGTCATCAAATCTATGGTTGGATTGGAATACCTCCTTGTCATTTTCACTAAGAGGAAGTCTGTCAACGATTCTTCTGTGGAAGAAGTACTGCCAGACATTGAAAATGGTTGCAGCAATGCTGTCTTTGTCGGTCTTGAAGTCCCACATAACCAAATATTGGGAAAGAATAGTGTTGTTCATTGCGTGTGGACCATAGACTTCTGGGTTCATTCTTGGTGCTACTTCGATATATTTAAGCAACTTAGGGACAACATCTCTAGCCAAGATATCGACAGTGTCAAGCTGCATTTTCTTAACATCCTCAACCGAGATTTTCTTGTTAGCTTTGATATACTCCTCAATCATTTCGGCAATTCTTGGGCCTCTGGAAGGTATCTGAGAGGTCAAAGCAGCACCGTACTTAGAATTATCAGTGACGGCCTTATTATTACCATTGGCAATATATCCCTTCTTGGGATTAATCGCCTTAGGGTGGGCTTCGAAGGGAATATATCCAAGGAGATCATTTTCAGCAAGGGAGCCATCCTGAGGTCTCATAGCATTAAGTGGCTGTCTTCTTCTTGGGATCTTTCCAAGAACGTACATACCGATATCTCCCTCACTTGTAGCAAAGGCAACAAACAGGGAGGGTCTCACAACATGCTTGAAGTTATTGTAAATATCCTGTGCGGTCTTTCCATGTTCAACAAGGTTCAAGACCCATTTTTCCATAGTGTCATTCTTGATATAGCCTGGCCAAGAAAAGGCATGTCTTCTTCCCTCCTTGGGCTTCAGCGTAGGCCCAATAAGGACTCCTGGTCTGTAATGGTCTATAACCACTCCGTGATGTGTCTCGTAGATGGTAATATTAACAGGATCTTTTCCCTTAATGTAGATAGTCTCAGGGAACTTCTTCATTTCTCTCCAAGCACCGTCGTATAGGTATTGATCACCTCTGGTTGTAAGATAATAAAGATCTACGGTATCAACATAGGAGACTGTGATACCCCAGGCGAGGTATTTAGTCTTACCTGATGCGGACAAAGGAGTACCCGCAATGACAGCTCCCGAGAAGTAATTGCCTTCGAATCTGAGGTTGCATTGGTACCAGAAAGAAGGAAGCACAGTCTGTAAATGAGGGTCATTAGCCAGTATTGGCTTGCCTGTAGTTGTAAGATTACCGTGGATGACCCAAATATTAGATCCTTGAATTTCAACGTCAGCAATGGTTTTAGTCTGTGTTTCAACGTTGCCCTGTGAGCCTTTAACTCCAGGTGTTTCAGCTTCCTTTTGTTGCTTGGGCGTGGCCTTTTCAATAGGGGGATAAGGTCTTCTTTCTTCTGGGAAGCCCTCAAAGCTTGTTCCATTGAATACCTTTCCTTCGAAGTATTCTTCGTACAAGCCAGCTTCCTTCATTTCCTCGTCATTTAGACAAGTATAATTCCATAGGAAATTCTTTGGCCTGTAGGGGAACATACGTCCTCCCTTTTCTTCACCAAACACATCAGAGAGTAATTCGTACATTAACTCATAGGGGGCATCGACTGACATAGCCATCGAGATCAGTCTTGTTGCAGCCAGAACATCAACCATAGTGTAATTTTCCCACTGGGCCCAGGACACCCAGAACTCCAAGGGCTTGACCTTAGTATGAGCTGCAGCATCGTTGACTCCATCACAAAAGGCCTGAATTAAGGACTTTGTGTAGTCGTCTAGGTAGTCTAAAGCATACTTGGCGTATCTTTCCAGGCTCAATGTGCGCATGAATTTATCTACGTCTAAGGTACGCTCTCCGAGAACTTCACTGAGACGTCCTGCAGTGAGCATTTTCTTTATGTAAGTCTGCCAGAGACGATCTTGGCCTTGGGCGTATCCCAAACCATATAGAGTGTCCCTGTAAGTTTTGGACTCAATGGTTGGAATGCCGAACTTATCTCTCTTGATTGTCACTGGGTTATAGTTTCTTGAGACAACTTGGACCCCAGAGTGGTTGGGAAGCTGAACAAACAAGAAAATAGCACAAGAAAGTACTAAGGGCACAATTAAGTACACGCACACCTTTTTGAGAAGACCCATTCTAAAAGATTCTCTTTCTGAAACTTTAAATATTTTATTTAAGCTTTTTGCGTCAAAAATTGGAAGTCTTGTTCAGGTCTATATCATTCTTGCTGATAGTGAATAATCATTTAGGGTGTCTGAAGGCTGATCTATCCTATGTTCTGATGAAAAAATCGAATCTTATAGTGTTGGAAGAGTTGTGGACTTGAATCCTCATATTTACATAAGAAAATTGAAGAATAGATTGTACAAGAATAGGCATCATAAGACAATAAATCGAAAAGAAGTGTTAATTCCCTAGGTTCCTAGCAACTTAGTTATCATCTTCATAATTTATTCTCAGAGCTCTGTTGATTTCAAGCTTCAATCTTTCCCAATTTGCTTTATTTTGAGCAGTTTTAGACTGGGAATGTTAAGACTCTAAATACAAGAACTATACTCTAAAATTCGATAATCTTTTTTCGAAGTCAGTCTCGAGTTCATCTTCTTCAAGACTCCTATCCATTTATGATTTATCATAGGCTATACCTTGTTTTTCCCTTCATTACCGAGCCACGTCTCTCTGTTAAGACTGTGTTTTCAATTGCTTGTCTCATTTGATGGAATCGTTCTTTACATTCTCTTAGTGTATCTAAATTTTCTTCTATCTAATTACAGATTCTCAGAAAGGGGATTATCTCAGATACTCTTTTGCTAATGGCTGGTTCTCCAAGGTTTGGATTCCTGTTTTCCTGCATTTTATCGTTGAAATAAAATTAAAATTTGAATTTTCTCGCACCTCAATGAGAATCAAAGCACCATGATCAGATATTATACTAGAAACCAACTTTTATTTGTTTTCATCTCTCATTAAAGAGAATTATGAATTTGACTTACGTTTCTTTGATCCATAGTAACTTTAAAAATCGTAGTTAAGTTCATGTAGTTTTTTTGATGTTGTCCTGGAGGTATTGGATTCAAATATATTATGATTAGCTTTATGCTACTCTCTCTAAGATTCATAGCCACATCGTGAATGGATATTTATTAATACTTAGGGTATATTTACAAGTAAAGAAACAAGGGGTGAGAATTTCCTCTGATGACTGTCATTTCCTAGTATATTGGAGCAGGGACTATTGTAATTCACATTCTCTCTTTAGTGTGAGTTATATGATATCAAAGACCTATAATAGGGGCCAACAGCCAACATCCCATGATAAGATTGCGACGAGGAGCTTGCAGATCTCGAAGAAGTTTTAAACAGACTGAGTGAAGAAGTGTCAAAGTCAAAAAGTTTCACTCTGAGAGGATTCTAATTATAGATTGCAATTTGGATAAGAATTAGAATAAAGTCCTAATATATTTTAATAATCACAATTCAACAACTGCTGTTACCTATGGAGCTATCTCACTCTACTCCCACTTTCACAAGTCCGCAAACCCTAGAGAGTAAGCATAAAGACCATGACCACACAGGAAACTCTCTGCAAGCGACCCTACATAACCGAGAAGACACCAGAAACATATTCTTGATAAGGCTGGAATAAGCCAGAGCACATCCCCTAATTCAAACGAAGACAATGAGCTAGTCCAATCGAAAGAAGGTTTAATCCAAACTCACTAAGCTAAGACCAAAATCGAGAGAACAATAGAACACCCCCACTCATCAGGAAACATCTGGAAACTCAGACTACAAAATTGATATGAATACAAGTATTGTTATGCAAAATTCTGATCCGAATGTCAGTTCCTGAATGGATGGAAAGTCTGTTATCCCAATGAATAAGCCGGGAATGATACAAGTGTGCTTAAGCAGCTGGATATAATGATAACTCTTCACAGTAGAAAGTTCAAAGCATCAAACCAACTCCTATGAATGTAGGTCGATGTAATAATTAAATGCTCAAAGTAACAAATTGGTTGACCTTTTATGTTGTACTTGGAATGCAAAGCTATTTTGTATTCAAATGTTTTTATCATTTCTTAAGGATGATGCTCTATTCATATGACTTGAAAGTCATTCTTGATAGGAAATTAGAGAAAGAAATGTTATTAAAGCCTTACAAACGTTTGTTATGTTGTTATTGAGGATCTGAAGAATATCAAAGCTAATTTGGCTTAATACTGTGAAACTCCTATTTTTAGGCTGTAAATTCAAAATTATTA
>Ga0065720_1003168_pt1 | contig 22208 bp, 19 predicted proteins | sample Thericmetagenome_FD_59107 | JGI IMG/M metagenome (GOLD analysis project Ga0065720, IMG submission 59107) | Thermophilic microbial communities from the Joint Bioenergy Institute, California, USA of rice/straw/compost enrichment - eDNA_2 v2... | ecosystem: Engineered > Solid waste > Grass >...
CCTGCAAGAGTCACGCTAAGGGGGACGATTCGATTCCCGAAGAATACCAAGGTCACCTTGCATTTAAGGCTAAGCATCTGGAGGGACTCCCAGAATATGGACCGTTTGACCATGGAATTAATTTGAAAGAAGGCCGTGTTCCTGGGCGCCGGCGCAATCGCCACGACTGAGATCTCGCTGCGAAGCAAGGCCTTTGGGCTGGCAATGAGTGACATGGTAGGCCAGAACATGAGTGGGAATGGCGATATCCTGGCTTTCGGGTAAGTATACGAAAACCCATTGCAACGCGAGCGAAAGGGAGAACGAGGCACTCAAAAAGCACCTTGAGGAGAACCTGAAGCGCGGACACATTCGATCTTCTACCTCTCCGACCGGATACCCTGTGCTATTCGTCCCTGAGAAAGTTGGAGAGCGGAAAACCGCGTTCAGGACGCCCTACGGACACTACGAGTGCCTTGTTATGCCCTTCGGACTGACCAACGCACCCGCCACCTCTCAAGCCAAGGCCGACCATACCATTTGCCCGTTTCTGAACAAGTTTGCGGTGTGCTACCTTGACGACATCCTCATCTATTCTAAGAACCACGAGGAGCACCAACAGCATGTCAAGGCCGTGCTCGACGCATTGCATAAAGGAGGACTCTCGGTCAATCAAGAGAAGAGCGAGCTCCATGTGACAAGGACTGTTTTCTTGGATTACGAAATTTCCCCAGGAGAGTTGCGTATGAAACCCGGAAAGGTCAACACCATCAGGGACTAGCCTACGCCAACTACCGTTAAAGAAGTTCGGGCCTTCATAGGCTTTGTTAATTTCTACCGCATGTTGATTCGGAACTTTGGACAAATTGCCAAGCCACTACACGAGCTCACCAAGACGTGGTTTTCTACTGGGGACCAGAGCAGGAGAATGCCTTCCAGCGCCTCAACGAAGCCATTTTCAGCGACCCATCCTTAAGCTCTCAGACCCAACGAGACCCTTCGAGGTTGAGACTGACGCGTCTGACTTCGCTATAGGGGGACAGTTAGGTCACGAGACGACAGCGGGAAGCTTTACCCCGTGACATTTTTCTCCAAGAAACTCAACAATACACAGATGAATTTACCAATCCACGACAAAGAGCTCCTCGCCATCGTTGAAGCTTTTCAAAAATGGCGACCTTATCTCAGTGGCACTACTTACGAAGTTCAGGTGTATACTGACCACAAGAATTTGCGGTACTTCACGACCACCAAAGCCCTTGACGAACGACAGATTCGATGAGCTGAGTTCCTCTCTCGATTTAACTTCCGAATCAGCTCCTGGAAGGGGACCGAGAATGCCAGGGCCGATGCCCTAAGCCGAAGACCGGACCACGAGCAACAGCGAGGAGGGGCATCGCCATCTCTATTGCAAGAACAGTCCGATGGGATTCTGGCACATCCGCTACAAACAGTCGAAGAGTGTTGTGCAGCGTGCCGGGAAGAAGACAAGGCTTCGCCGACTACACCATCCGACCCAGAGAAGAGGAACGAAGCAAATGGAAAGGGGAAAGCTCGAAGGACTAGAAGGACTAGATGCTGGAGTATATTGAAAGAATGGCCAAGTATGGCATCACGGCAAACCCTACGTCTGCGTCGATCACCAACGCCAAGTCATCCACGAAATCCGTGAATCTGCACTTGGGAGTCACGTAGGGGTCACTAAAACCATCGCTAAGGTTCGACAGTACTTCAGCTTCCAACATCTGCCCGAACAAGTACGCCATGTGATGAACGAATGAGACTTGTGCCACAAGAGCAAGGCGGCACGGCACAAACCATACGGGCACTTGCAACCATTAAAAGTCTTTAAACGACCTTGGGGTGCTGTAGCGCTCAATTTCATCACGAATTACCAAATTCTAGGGACAGCGCAACCGGCAGCGAATGCGGCAGTATTCTGGTCGTCGTGAACCGGTCTATCAAATGGGCTCGGTTCATACCGACACGAGAAAATTGGTCAGCAGAGCGACTCGCAGATGTAGTACTACGATACGTCACAAGCGACCACGGCTGGCCGAAGGAATGGATCTCTGACAGGAACCCGAATTTTGCCTCTAACTTCTGGAAAGTCCTAATGAAGCAACTAGGTGCGAAAAGCAAATTGTCCACGGCATACCACCCATAAACGGACGGGCAGACCTGCTGCCCGTGGCGCAACTAGCCCAGAGCACCACGCCCGCTGACACGACTAAACTTATCCTTTCTTTGCAGTTTCGGATACAAGGCAGACCTATGATTGGGACCTGAGGTTGCCGTACCAACGCAAAATGAACAGCCGAGCAACTACGCTCGCTGCATGAATCTATGATAATTGATCTTGAATTTGTCAGACAGGGAATGAAATACTACGACCAGCGACACCTTGAAGGACCTTGCCTACAGAAAGAGAACAAAGTCTACCTTGTTGCCCGGAATCTGAGAACAGACCAAGCGCCAAACTCGACTTCAAGAAACTCGGACCGGTTTTATCGAAGAGAAAATATCCGACGCAAACAACCGACTGCCATTGCCGCCCACGATGTTACTTCGCACTAACGTGTTCCATAATTCTCTTCTTGAACAGGCACCATCAACTGTTCGGCTGGCGGAGGACGAGGAAGCCGAAGACGAAGAAAAGTGGGATGTGGAAGAGATTCTAGACTTTCGGGTCCGCGATGGACAATTAGAATACCTTATTAAATGGATGGATTTCGGACCAGAGAGCAATTCCCGGGAGCCCGTTGGAATCTTCAATTGCCCTGAAAAAACGGTGGAGTTCCACCGCCGTCACCGGGAGCGACCTGGGGTTGAGTAGTTGAGATGGCTCCAAGCTCGACAGCGTTGAAGGAGAAGTTCGCCAAGCTAAAATCTTGAAGCATATCTTGAGAAGCGGGTTGCTATTCCCCATGACGGGCTTCTTCCTCCCTCTCCTCCTCCTGGCGCTCCGCCTACTCCATCTCCTTCAGAACATCTGAATGCCATTAGCGATATCAAGTATTTTTAATTTTTAATTAAGTCCCGATCAACAGAATGTATCAAGCGGTAAAGTAACAAGGGGTTCTGACGAAAGGTTGTCAGAGCTAAGTGTCACGACCAACAAGGCTCTACCTGGAAAAGTTGGTTCCGTGCAACCAACTGATCGGAGGAGAAGGGAGTTGACCCATCAAACCCAGATACCCGCCCCCGAAGACCCCACGCATTGAGGAGTAGTTACGCAACGTCAAGAGGGATTGATCTCAACACCTAAGGATGTTAACCCTCAACAGGTGCCATTGAGAAGGAAGGCACAAGGGAAGCTACAAGGGAGTATGAGACGTATAAAAATTCCAGGCAGGGCCATCTGGCCAAAGAAGCTACCCAGTCAGCAATACAAAGAGTTGTCTATTCAACTGGTGATCACAGGAATCATTCTGACTCCGTGAGAACTCCTGTCTCTCAAGTCCAGCGGTCCGGCACTCTCGAACCAATCAAAAGGTCTGTCTGGATCATCATACTAAGATTCAACGAAAAATCGTCAGAACTCAAGCGTCAGTAGTGAAAGATCGTCAAAGCTGAGAATCTCCGACGGAAAACTGAACGCTCCTTGGTAGATGAGACAAGGAAGGATTCTGTGTATATGAGGTAGATAGATTCCTCGCAGCAGGAAGGGGGACGAAATGAATTCCCCAATCAGCAATACAAATAGTTGCCTAAATCAACTGATGACCGTAGTGCTCCTGAATCTATGTGAGACTCTTAAGATGGGTTCGAGGGTAGTGGTCGGGTTGTAGAAATTGATGGACTGGGGTCCTCACACAGCAGCGTACGTAATTCACTGCGGCGACTGGTTGTTGGTTTACAACTGTTTCTATTGCTGACTGAGGAACCCCCCCTAATGAGTGGCCAGCTAGGTCCTATATACATGAGGGTCTCCTCCAGTATCATTCTTGCCATTGTGACAATCTAGACAGGCCTCTTGAGATGGGTTCAAGAGGTACCAGGCCGCTGGACCTGAGAGACAAGGGTTTTCACACAGTTGGACTGATAGCTGGCGGTCACCAGTTGAGTAGACAACTGTTTGTATTGCTGACTGCAGAACTTCTCCAGCCAGATGGCCCTACCTGGAATTTATTCACGTCTTATATGCCTCTGTGGCTTCCTGTGTTCCCTTTTCCTAATGGTAGAGACTGTTGAGGGTCAATATCTTCAGGTGTTGAGGATCATTGCCTCTTGGCACTGAGAAACGCTTCCTGGGTTTGATTGGTCACGACACCCTTTGCTCTAACTGGCTGGTTGCACGGGACCACTCTTCCAGATCGAGTCCTTATAGGTTTTAACGTTGATATTATATTTCGTAGTATATTATCATGCCCAAGGCTTAAGGGACTGAGAGACAGGAGTTCTCACGCGGGTTTCACAATCACTGCGGTCACCAGTTGTCTTCCACAACTGATTGTATTGATGATTGAGGAGTTCCTCTTCTACCTACGAGGAGTCCATCTACCTTGTATACTCAAGCCTTTCTTTATTCCTTGGGGTCTTTTGGTCCCTCATCAGCAATTCTTGGCCTGACAACCCTCCTCGGGCCCACGTGAGCTGCCTTTTTATTGATCCTTTGCTCCCGGCTCCGCTCTTCTTGCGTGATGCCCTTGTTGATTGTAACACTCATTGCCATCATCATTATCCCTAGGTTGGGACATTTCAAAGTGAAGATTTCCTTTACTGTGACGATTCAGCCAGCCTTCCTGAGATGGGTTCGGGCTTGGTCCAAGGCTTATGGATCTGAGAGACAAGAGTTCTTGCACAGGTTCAGAGGCACTGAGGTCACCAGTCTGGGCAACTGTTTGTATTTTTGACTGAAGAATTCTTCGTCCTCCTCTTCCTACGAGAAATATATCTACCTTATATACTCAATCTTTATTCCTTAAGATTTTTTTGGTCCCTTGCCAGTATCTCTTGGTCTGACAATCTTTCCATCCGTGATTCTTGGTCGTAATATGATGCCCCCTCTCGAGGTCTTTCGTCCCCGAAGGATATTTCCCATCGATCTTGTCTACTTCCTTGCTCCATCATTCTCTCTCGTAAGTCCTGTCTGTTCGCCATAATGCCTAAACGAAAATGTACTGCACAGTATCGCTCGTCTTTGTCGCAGTTTATTAACTAGGCAGGTCTTGTGATAATGCCTTGTTACAACTGCTACTCTCGCGGGCTGGAGTGTCGTATGGTGCCCGAACGTCCCCGTTGCAGCAATTTTGTGTGTGCAGGTTATTTGTGCGATGGTAACATCTCAATACCGGTGGCTTCCGGTCCTCATTCGTTTGTTGATTAACTTGCTTCTCAGTGAAGAGGTACTGGAAGAACAATGGCACTAAGATCAGGAGGAGGAGGATGCAAAAGCAAGAGGCCATGGAACTGGAGACGAGTTTGTCCAAGCAGTTGCCAAGAGTTCAACGTGTTTGGAAACAAAAGCAGTTTTTGAAGGATAAGGACGTTCATTTGGCGGTATAAGGTCTTGCATCGTTAGAAGAAATGGAGAAAGAAAAGCACATGGAACAAGAGCAAACTCAAGTTTCCCAGTCCCAAGTGTCAGAAGTTGTAGCGCAGCCCACGGCTGCGGCTAGGGAGGAGACACCATCCTTTAGTCTGCTCTTGCCGTTGGGAGCAGTTCTAGGGAACACCGGCGATCCGACAAGACTGTTCGATTATTTCTGAGCTCAAGGCATACTGGTCTATTGTGAGCTAGGACAGTTGGGGTTCTGGCGGTGAATATCCGTAGTTTTGCAGAGCAATTGAGATATTGCACAGGATTCCATGAGTTGCTTTCAGGTCCGAAGTCTAACCATCTGATCAGGTATTCTAGTTGTCCATTCCGGATCCTGGAATATCTTTTCCATATCTCATTCTTCGTCGTCCTCGGCTTCCTCGTTGTCCGCAATATACACAGACCCAGGTGCTGGTTTGGGAGGAGAAACATAAAGGATTTTGTGCGTAAGCGCATGGTTGGTGTTTACGAAAGTCGGCAATTGGTATTTGAGAGCTTGTCGGTTTTAAAGATCCTAATTTCTTGAAGTCAAGTTTCGCACTTGGGCATTTGGATCATAGGCTCTGTGCAACAAGATAAACTTTACCCCCTCTTCTCGGCGAGGTCTCTCGAGCTTGTGTTGATTATAGTATTTTTTTCAACCGCTGCCGATCAAATTTAGGTTCCTGTTTCATGGCTTCTGTAGTGGATGTAACTGGTCAGCTGTAATCATCGCTTTGGGCACTGAGACTTCTGGTCCTTGTCGCAGGTCTGCCTTGTATCCAAAATTCGCCAAGAACGGTGCCAGTTTCGTTAGTCTCTGTGCCGTGTCGTATGCCAGCTGGGCGACTGGTAGCAAGTCAGCCCAGTCGTCCTGTTCAGAGTTGACAAACTTGCGAAAATTATTGTTCAAGGACCTGGTTGAGTCGTTCTGTTTGTCCGCCGGTCTGAGGATAGTATGCCGTGGAGAGTTTGCTTTGGCAACCCGATCTTTTCATGAGTGCTTGCAAGGAGTTGGAAGCGAACTTGGGGTCTCTTTCGGAAATCCATTCCTTAGGCCAGCCGTGGCAGCTCGCAACGTGCCTTAGCGCCACAGACGCGATGCGGTCGGCGGACCAAGTCTCTTTGACAGGTAAGAAAGTAGGTCCATTTTGCCAGTCGGTCCCCCACAGTCAGGATGCTATCGTACCTGGCTTCCATAACACTCTCTTTGGATTTTGTTAGTTTGATGATGAAGTCGAGTGTCACCGAGCTTTAAGGTTTTTCTGGAACTTCCAGAGGTTGGAGATGACCAAAAGGCTTGTGTCGTACGGGTATGCTTCGATGACATAGATCATATTCCTTCACAAATTTTTCAATTATTGCCCTCATCCCTGGGAAGCTGAAGTAGTGCTTGATTTTTCGACAGTGTTTTGGCAATGCCGGGATGTCCGCCCATTTTGGAGTCATGAATTTTGCGTACCACGTGTTCTTGTTGGTCTCGGCTGACATAGATCCTGTCGTTGTGCTAGAGTCTTCTTCCAAATATATTCCTTCTTTTAACCCGTCTACGTGTGGTAGTTCTCCTGCTCCCCACTTGACTCGTTCTTCCATGTTGAGTCGCACCGAGTCTCATATCCTTGCCGTTCTTTCCTGAAGATCGCACAGCAATTTTCAACCGGTTAAAGTAGGTGTCGTAATGTTTCATCGTCCTGTTGTTGAAGCAGCGGCGGCGATGCTTCAATTCCATATTTCTATTGATCCGGCCGGCGGCTTCGAGCATCAGCTCTCGTATTCTCCGTTCGTTTCCGGTAATTGATGCGGAAATTGAACTGTGAAAGAAACTCGGCTTATCGTGTTTGCCTTTTGTTGAGAGCCTTAGTCGTGGTGAAATATAGCAGATTTTGTGATTGATGTAAACTTGGACCTCGTAGGTGGTACCACTGAAGTATGGTCGCCATTCTTGAAACGCTTCAACAATTGCCAACAACTCCCTTATCCTAAATGGAGTAGTTGAGCTGCTGGTTGCTGAGTTTCTTAGAGAAGAAAGCTATCGGGTGAAGTTTGCCACTGTCGTCACGCTGTCCTAGCTGCCCTCAGATAGCAAAGTTAGTCTCTTCAGTTCGACATCGAAGACTCACGTAGGGTCGGGTAGTCGGAGGATTGGTTCAGCGATGATGGCTTCCTTCAAGCGTTGGGAAGCTGCTTCATGTCCGGATGTTCATCGAAAGTTAACATCCTTTTTGGTCAGGTCGTGCAATGGTCTGGCAATCTTGCCAAAGTCCTTGATGAACATGCGGTAGAAGTTACCAAATCCGACGAAGGCTCGCACGTCCTTGACGGTCGTGAGTATGGGCCAGTTTTTGATAGCCTCGATTTTGCTAGGTTCTATGCGCAATTCGCCGGGAGAGATCTCGTAGCCTAGGAACACGTTCTTTGTCACATGGAACTCGCTCTTCTTCTTGTTGACTAACAATCCTTCCCTGTGCAGGGCATTGAGTACTGCCTTGATGTATTATCGGTGCTTCTCAAGGTTCCGCGAATAGATGAGAATGCCGTCAAGATAACAGACTGCAGAATTGTCGAGGAAAGCTTGTGTCGTGTGATTGACTTAAGCTTGAAAAGTTGCGGATGCGTTTGTGAGCCCGAAAGGCATGACCAGGTATTTATAGTGGCTGTAAGGTGTGCTGAAGGCCGTTTTCCATTCATCCTCAGCTCACCATTCTTCCTAGGTACGAGCAGCACTGGGTACCCTGCCGGTGAAGTCAATTGTCGGATGTGTTCGCGTCGGAGATTCTCTTCCAGGCATTTAGGCGCCTTATTTTCTCGTTCATTGGTGTGATAAACTTGAAAAGCTTCAGTTGTTGCGCCCTCTTTCAGTTTGGTCTCATGAATGGTCCATGCTCAGGCAATCCCTTTATATGCTTGGCTTTGAACGCAGGGTCTCTTCAATATTTCTCTGGATATCATTGCCTCGCTTCTCTGCTGGTTCCGGGGGTCACTGAATCACTGCTGCCTCGCGTGAGGTGACCCAACCCTCGACAGCGAGATTTTGGCTCTCGTCGACGGAAACGACAGCTGCCTGCGCGCTGCCTCTCCGGGCCTTCCTGCTGATTCTCATTCCTGCCATCTTCACCAGATGGCTGCCGCCTCTTCCTGGACTCATCGCGTCGTCGACACTGTCTGATCAATGCGGTGGTTCCGCGGACGGTTTCGTGTCCCCGACACTCCCACCTTGTGAACCATTGCTTGTGTGCTCCATCGGACTGCTTGGAAACGACCAAACCCGTGGTCGTAGGTGGCCGCCTGCCCCAGTCGATATCTGGGCCGTAAATCCGGTATCATGGTATTCCAAGATCACATCATTTTGTCCTTTCATGTCGGCGATGTCGAAAATTGCTTGGGTCGTTTTTCCCGCCACTGTGGTGTCAATAGGCGGTTTCGTATTGCACATATTGAGTGCGAAAAGGTCCCTTGCCGGTACAGCGTCTCTCTTCTTCTTGCGCCATGGTATTTGGCACCGGTTGACGTAGCTCCAGTCAATGATATCCATCTGTGGGACTAAATATAACTTTAATCCATTAAGTATTACAATTGGCATAGAACTGTGCAGAATACCACATATTTCTGAACGGGGCGCTTAGAATGTTAGAGGTAGATAACAGAGTTATCGTTCCTGAACGCTCCACTGTCCACCAATGCCAAAGCCTCATGTTCTTCCCATTGCGCGGCCACCCATAATCAGTTATCCTTCGCTCTTCTGATCACTGCAGTACCATGGGACGTGTGGGTAGTCTTAACCGCTTCAATGGTCTCTCGCTGCCTCAGCGCTTGTAACAGAGGCCGCCCATGGGCCTCTAAAACCCGTTTCCCGGGCTGTGCAGTTTGGTGGGAAGGAGAGGGTATGGGTACCATTCGACTCAGCGCCCTCTCAGTGGTCCCGCTGCTGGCCGGTTCGGCTCGTGCTCCGTCCTTGCCCCACATATGCGTTTTACTTCCAATACCGTTCCCCAGAACATCGGTTTGCCACGATTTGACATGGTACTGGTATGCTTTCCTGGGGTCGTGAAATCCTCGGGGCCTTTGTTCCATCTTGCAATCCTCGTTCGAGTTCCCTGTGATGTCGTTGCTTACTGGCAACTCCAGATCCAACGTCGACCTCCGTTTCGGTCAGCAAAAAATGGAGGAGCCGATCAGTTTCATCGGAAAGCCACTCCGTCATGCTTGTCTCCCTCGTATCCTTCTCGGCCGCGGCGCTCTCATTGCGAGGTGCAGGTTTCCGGGATTTGTACGGTGGCTTGCAATTCTTCTTTACACGGCCTTTCTGACCGCAATCATAATAAGTAATCTCGTTCTGGCCGGTCTTTTGGGCAGCGTCGACGTTCATATGTCCTGCGTGGGTACCGTAAGCCGTTGACTTTGGAAGCTTCTGCCATATTTTCCTGTCATTGAATCTGTTCTGCAGCTTGGGAAGTGAGCGAGGATTTTGTTGTTTCTGTTGGAGGCGTTTATGCAGACGATTGACGATCCCTACAGCCATAGTGATAAGCTTGTCCAAATCGTCCGGCTATTCCATCTTATACAACTTCGTCCTCAACATCCTCATTAAGTCCGTTATAGAACAGTTGTATAAGACGCTCGTTGTTAATGCTAGAACAAAGTGCGCCTTGTCGGAACTGAGCTGCATAGGCGGCAGCTGACTTGGTTTGGCGCAGGCGGGCAAGCCGCTCCTGGGCATGCCGCTGCGAGTCCGGATCCCCAAAAACCTTCTCCAGTCCTTCGGCGAACTTTGCGAAGTCCGAGAACATCTACATGTGCTTCGTTCGATCCTCGGCCTCGTGGTCCAGATCGTCTTGCAGTGTGGGCTCAACCAGTGAAGGGCCCAGCCCTCAAGACGAGACACTGTGCAAATCGCACTTTGGCGTCTTCATCCGGGAAGCGCTCTGGGTAGGCTTAGAAGTAGGTACGCAGCTGCAAAAGGAATCCATTGAGCTGTTCCCGGTTACCCTTGAATTAGGAGGAGGCTCCGGCTTGGCCTTCTCATCGCGTCCGAGGTTGAATTGCAGGCGCGCATCCTCAAGTTGCATTTGGGTGAGCGCCTGCTGCACCTTCGTGAGCTTGTCCTGCAGATCTGCGAGCTGCTGCTCCAGGGTTTTGGGAGTGTTCATTGGAAGCGCTTAGGTACTGGCCATGATGTCTGCGGGCGTATTGAGCGCCTGACCCTAGGCTGTGCCTTCGGTCTGAACCGATCTCAGAACCAAAGGGAGTCAGCAACGTGTGACGATCCAGCTAGCCTTTCGGAGATGGGTTCGGGCTTGGTCCAAGGCTTATGGATCTGGCAGGCTAGAGTTCTCATACAGCTTCAGAAGCACTGCGGTCATTAGTTGGTCTGGACAACTGTTCGTATTGCTGACTAAGGGACTCTTCGTGACCCTCTACGTACGAGGAATCTATCTACCTTATATACTCGAGCCATTCTTAATTCCTTAGAGGGTCTTTTGGTCCCTCGTCAGCGATTCTTGGCTGACGGCCTCTCTCGGGTCCACGTAAGCCGCGTTTTTATTGGTCATTGTGTCCGGCTCCGCCCCTCCCGCGTGATGCCCTTGTTGATCGTGACATTGTATATAAGCCAACACTGACTCCAGAACCTGATTTGAGTGATAATGCAACATCTATTTTTTAATACACGCGAGTCTGTCAAAACTGCTCTATATTGGAGTTTCCCCTCTATCCAATCAACTCTGTCACTATTCATGCCGCTCCTTTTTAAGCGCTGAACTGGAATCATGTGTTGTGTTGGCCCCTGCAGAAGTTGCCAAGCAGAATGCATGAGTGCTTCGACAACTGACAATAGCAGTTTTGCTCGATCGTCATCCCTCCACTGTCTATATTCTACATAGAAAGAAACGCAGTTTAGCCTTGATAATGTGGAATGGATATGCACTTTTAGCTGCCAGATATCTGCCACACATTACTACCCATGTCCCACTATTTGAGTCGTCTTGCTCTACAGGCCGTGGACAAATCAAGGTTCTCGGCTAGTTTTGGCAGCAAAAAGCCCTCCGGTTATGCTACTATGTCATGGTATTAACCAGATGCTCTGATGTTTGATGCTGCCCAGTCAACGATGTGGAACTGAAAAGCAAGCATCATAAGTCATCTCAATATCTGTGCTGTTCACCGTTGGCAGTAGAACTTCTTCGCCACATAAATAATTCTGGAATAAGTGGGGTGTCCATTCCATCGACAACCCTGAGGCACTGAGCGAGTTTGTAATGTGCTGGGGAGGAACCAAATCTATAACTGCCGAATCCCTCCACATTACTGCCTCATCTGCTGTGGAGCTATTTTCGATTCCCGGACAGTCTTGCAACATCTGCTTCCCCACGAGGCTGAAACCGGATTCCTTGTACCTGGCGGCAACTGGCAGAGAAAGGGGTGAGCGATGCATGTCTCCTCAGATGCCCGTTAACGGGTGTCTGCTGAGTCAGTTGAGACCAGGCTGCGCTTAGCTGGTCAGATGGAAATTAGATACGTATCTAAGATCCAGGGGTGATCAGAAATCCCTTCGATGGCACCACTGCCGAAGCCGATGGCGCGATCCGCATCATTGTGCGAGATCCCTCCCTATACCTACTGGGATGTTACGGGCCAATGCCAGTTGTGCAGCGATCGTTGTGTTCCAGAACTGTTCAGTTAGAGCTTAGAATCGTTGGCTGGGGTATTTCATCCTTTGATCCATCATGTATATAAGCCCAGTTCAACCCACATTCAGGAAAGTTTCCCCTGCTCGATGCAGAGTATTCCATGAAAAGAGACCACGACGAATCTTCACAATATCGCTTAGTCAACTTCTGGTAGCCGCGCCTGCTAGTTGACCAGACATTCATAACATTCAACGTCCACCAAAAACTTAAGGGAGTCAACGTGTCTACAGTTCTCAGTTCAGCAGCAGTCCTAGAGTCTCAAAACGCCGCCAACTATGGGAAACCTCAGTGTCCAAACTTCAAGCCTCAGGCAGCAATTAGCGCCGGGAAGACATCTCGTTGTCTCTTTGTACCAGGATGAAGAACATCTTCTTGATCTTGAAAGCGTTGGGGTCGAGCAACAACTGATGGCCATCGCTCTAACAAAATTGAAGTGCCTTCGGGATGATTACGCGACGTCACCGTACCTCGAGACGTTCAACTGGGACGAGGTGATCGACACTCTCCGAGAGCTCACAAAGGAGAGCAACCACGTTTGGAAAGAAACCTCTTTTTATATTGTGGCATTCAGGTCTCAGATACCTCCAACAACAGCCTATGAAGAGCTTAGTGCGCTGGACAAAGCCGCTCACGCCGAGGCAATAGCAAGTGGAGGGTTCCTCAAGTAATTTGGCTTCATCATGGCATTGATCAGACGGACCTGAGGCTAACAGTGATTGTTGCAGATATTGGTTCGGGTTACCGGATGCTGAAGGACGAAATTTGGCGACTTGTATCTGGAGATCGCATGAGGACGCTCGGAAGGGAGGAACAGGGCCTGCTCACCGCAAGGCAGCTGGTGCTGCGCGGTCATTCTACGCCTCTTGGAAAATCGATCGTCACAGGCTGACAGTGATGGATAATATCAAAAATTGGCAAATCACTGATTGGAAGGACTGACTGAAATACGATGAATGTCGTAAAGTCATAATGGGGGAGCCTTTCGGCCTTTTTTCTTCTCTTGGTTGCTGTCTTCTCTGCGATATTAGCGTTGGTTTCAATGATAGTTAAGCCTGTGATATCCAAAGAACGATTGGAGTAAAAGATAATAGACGTAATACTTTCAGATCGCAAGCGGGGGTGTTTGTGAAAAACTGGTTAAGATTGGAGCATGTTGAACCTGCGACAACCCCAATATAGCAGTTTCAACCAAGATCCTATATCACCATGGCGAGGTGAGGTTGCGTTAAGACTTTTGGGGCGGTACAGGTTCAGATCTTCAACGTGGGAGTATGCAAGATGCCACCGTTGACAACTGGATCATTGGTGGCATTTGGGCATGTGCCCTGTAATGTCGGTGTCTAAGTTACTTTCGTGTAAGAACTTTCCCGCTTGATGTTAGATAGCATAACCTGGGGGGCTTCTTGGGGGTTAGGTTTCTACGTTTAGGTTGATACCTTCATCACACCTATTCCAGGTTGCCATCGTAACTGCGGTCTGTGCAATCCTGGCCCCATCCTTATTCTTAAGTATAGAGATAAAGTCTGAAGAAGGGTTCTCTCAAGAGTTCCGGCTGAGGTCCTTGTTATCGCTCTGTACTTGCGAACAGCGCCTTGCTGATTCGACTTGCAGATTCCAGCCAGTGTTGGTTTGCGGTTGAAGGACACCAAGGAGACCGCTGCGCCACAACTACCCCACATGCTTTTTTTTCTGCCAGTGGTCTCCGCTTGCTTGTTTCCTTTCAAGCCACCCTGTAGAAGTTGTGCCCACAAACCAGAGAGATTTCTGAAACCCTCCAAAAGCTGAACTTGGCGACACCAACACCAACAGAAGATCCCAAGGCCTATTCTCGGACACCAGACTCCACCATTATCAAGCACACGGCTTCAGACACCATGGTGGAATCCCAGAAAGACGCGCCGTTCAAGACGGTGCAGGTTGAAGCGCTTGTACGTGGGTTCGACTTTTTTTTGGAAGTTCAGTGCCCCGCTAGAGCGAACCTTCGCTGACACACGGGCAGGTTGTGATGAAGATTGTCAAGCACTGTTCCTCAGCGTTTCCAACCATCGCTACAGGGTCCATTGTGGGCATGGACAATAATGGAGTGCTTGAGATTACCAATGCCTTTCCCTTCCCGATGATCGATGTGTCGAGTTCCGACAGCCACCAGGATGCCTCGAGCCTTGCCGCAGCGGCCCCTCGTGCGAAGGCAAACATCGCGTATCAGAATGAGATGATTAGGCACCTCAAGGAGGTCAATGTGGATGCCAACAATGTTGGCTGGTACACCAGTGCCACCATGGGAAACTTTATCAACCTGAACTTTATTGAGAACCAGTATCATTACCAGCGTGATAACGACAAGACCGTGGCACTCGTCCATGACGTGAGTCGGAGCTCCCAAGGCACTCTTAGTCTGCGTGCTTTCAGGCTCTCGCCTGAGTTTATGGCTGCCTATAAGGAGGGCAAGTTCACAACTGACAGGTTAGTCGGCAACGGTTCCCTTGCAACTTGTCTCTTGTCAAGCAGGATGGAGCTGACAAGGAACATACATAGTTTGCAAAAGTCCAAGCTGTCTTTCAGGGATATTCTCATTGAGGTTCCGGTAATTGTCCACAACTCCCACTTGCTCACCTCTTTCTTGCATCAAATCCCTGCCCCGCCAGAGTCAGCAGAGATTCCACTTCCGGCTTCCCTGGATGATATTCGGCGCAACCCAGTCAAGCTGCCAGCCCATCCTTCCTTTGACACTTTGGATCTTTCCATCGATCCGTTCCTTGAGAAGACTTGCGATCTGCTCCTCGATAGCATCGAAAGCCACTATGCCGACCTGAACAACTACCAATACTACCAACGGCAGCTGGCGCGCGAGCAGTTCAAGATTTCTCAGTGGCAGGCTAAGCGAAAGGCGGAGAATGCTGCTCGTCTGGCAGCCAAGCAGCCACCATTGCCCGAGGATGAATGGCAGAGGCTGTTCAAGCTCCCTCAAGAGCCCAGCCGGTTGGAGGGTATGCTCAATGCAAGGCAGGTAGAGCAGTACAGTAGACAGGTAGATGGTTTTACAGCAACCATCACCTCCAAGATGTTTGCTGTCAGAGGGAACCTGCTTCCTGAGTGATTGGGAACCTTTGACTGGCACACATGCACGTGGAAGCTTCAGGTATGGTGAAAGTTGCAGGAGTCTTGACTGCATTTGGTCTGGCGTTCCGGGTCATGGGTTTGCTAGCTTACCTTAGTTCCGAGCCGGCCACGATGCTTATTGCTCGGACAGCAATTATATGTGGATTTCATTTTCGGGTTTGAGGGCATTCAAAAACAGGTCCTGTTATTGTCCGTACACAGTAATCATATCAATGACTGATTCAGATGGCATGCACGCAGAGGGCTCGCGTGTATCTCTTAATCTCTTTTATCGGCATCAGGCAAAGGGTTAGGCTGCTGTGCAAGATGAACTTGGTGTCTTGATTCTACAACCTCCAAGCAGCAGGTAAGATTATACCCTAAAGCATGCCAAGGTTCTATGCGGCTCTTTTCATATAGCTGGTCAGCTGGGCGGTGGGTACTGATACTCCTTTGTCGTGTGGTGTTTCAATTGGGAGATGGATGGTGAACTTGGATATTGGTCAACTCTGTTGGAAGCCCAGCGCCCTGGATATGTATCGGAATCAATAGTGGGGTGGCTCTCCAGAATCAGCCCTGGCGTCCTTACGGTTCCTTTCATTGACCCCGCCATCCCTTCCACCTGCCCCACGCACGCCCCTGCCCACATTTTTGTTCACAGCTCTGCAACAATTGGTGATAAAAAAGCAATTGTCCGGAATTCAGGTGAGCAGTAACGTCAATTGGCATATCATTGTAATGATAAGACCTTTAAAGCATATCTTCATACATATCCACAGTCATTAATAGTTTGTGTTATGCGTTGTGACGGTCTTGGCCGCGGGAGCGCGAGCCAGGGTCTTGGGAATCCCAGCAGGCCAAGTTTTTACAGCCTCTTGCCCCGCCAACACAGCCCCTCTTTAAAAGTCGGATATGGGTCCCACCCACATCTGATATTTTCCTTCCCATCTTGTCCCTCTTCTGCCTTTCTCTCCTCGAGACTGACCTGAAAGCTTGCTTGTCCCAAAACGCCGCCTCTCTTTCGCCAGAATGTCTGCCCCCGCTCACAAGTTCAAGGTCGCTGACCTCTCTCTTGCTGCCTTTGGGCGCAAGGAGATTGAGTTGGCTGAGAACGAAATGCCCGGCCTCATGGCCATCCGCAAGAAGTATGCTGCCGACCAGCCACTCAAGGGCGCTCGTATCGCTGGCTGCTTGCACATGACCATTCAGACCGCCGTTCTGATCGAGACGTTGGTCGCTCTCGGTGCCGAGGTCACTTGGACGTCGTGCAACATATTCAGCACCCAGGACCACGCTGCTGCCGCTATTGCCGCCGCGGGCATTCCCGTTTTCGCCTGGAAGGGCGAGACCGAGGAGGAATACAACTGGTGTTTGGAGCAGCAGCTCTTTGCTTTTAAGGACGGCAAAAAGCTGAACCTCATCCTGGATGATGGTGGCGATCTCACCCATCTGGTGCACACTAAGTACCCTGATATGCTCCAGGACTGCTATGGCTTGTCTGAGGAGACTACTACTGGCGTTCACCATCTTTACCGCATGTACAAAAAAGGCGAGCTTCTGGTCCCTGCTATCAACGTGAACGACTCCGTCACCAAGTCCAAGTTCGACAATCTCTACGGCTGCCGCGAGTCGTTGATTGATGGCATCAAGCGCGCCACCGATGTCATGATTGCTGGCAAGATTGCCGTCGTTGCTGGCTTCGGCGATGTCGGTAAGGGCTGCGCCATGGCTTTGCGCGGCATGGGTGCTCGCGTTCTTGTTACCGAGATCGACCCGATCAATGCCCTGCAGGCTGCTATGGCTGGCTATGAGGTGACCACCATGGAAAAGGCTGCCCCGATTGGTCAAATCTTTGTCACCACCACCGGCTGTCGCGACATCCTGGTTGGCAGGCACTTTGAGCAAATGCCAAACGATGCTATTGTTTGCAGTACGTTTTGCTTCTTTTCCGGTGGCAGCCACTCGTCCACTAACTATTGTCCTAGACATTGGCCATTTCGACGTCGAGATTGACGTTGCTTGGCTTAAAGCCAATGCTGAGTCCGTCGAGAACATCAAGCCCCAGGTCGACCGCTTCCTGCTGAAGAACGGTCGCCACATCATTCTGCTGGCTGAAGGCCGTCTCGTCAATTTGGGCTGCGCCACTGGCCACAGTTCTTTTGTCATGTCCTGCAGTTTCAGTAACCAGGTTCTTGCTCAAATCATGCTGTTCAAGAACAGCGATGAGGAGTTCAAGAAAAAGTATGTCGAGTTTGCCAAGCATGGCAAACTCGAGAAGAAGGTCTATGTCCTGCCCAAGATTCTCGACGAGGAAGTTGCCCGTCTACACTTGGCTCATGTCAATGCGGAGCTTACTACCCTGACCCCCATCCAGGCCGAATATTTGGGCCTGGACATCGAGGGTCCTTACAAGAGCGAGCAGTATGTTGGACCTCTTGAATCCCAATATTTCCAGGTCTGGTCTGTTACTGACAGTTCAAAGCTACCGCTACTAAATTTCCTGTCTTCCTTCACCATAATCCACGTGACGGTCAGAGGACTATTAACATTTCTCTCACTGAGTGTTCTTGAACACACACTGGTTCCTAGATGGACCTTGATGAGCATGAATGGGGTCAGTTTTCGAATTTTGATTTTCAACAGACATGACTGGCATGGCACATAGGGTTCGGGCCGGGGTTTTAAAGGCAAAAGGGGGGTCTGGTACACGTTTTCAACAAAAGTGCGGCGTTCAGCTTTGGGGCTCATGATATCCCTCCAACGCCTAGGAAAGGGCGTTTTCCAGAACTTGTCATGTTTGTGTACATGATGGACCCTCTCGAGGCAGGCTCAAGGGGGAGAATAGCAGCCCCTTCAACCGGGGCCTGAATGAGAAGAGGAATAACCATAATTTGACACACGAGTCCTCCCAGCCCACACTCTTCCCTGTTGAACCTCTCCGTCCCTCAATCCCCCTGTTATCATCAGTTACCGGTGGCTGTCTTTATGGTCCTGTGGGCCTTCGGCCAAAGGACCGAGACTGGCCATGCTGCTCAGTTCCGCTTCATTTGCTGGTCTGTATACGCCTGACATATGGTCTTCTCAGTTATTATCAGAACTTTTGGGGTCACATCTAATATGAGAAAGAACTCAGCTCGGTCAGCAGAGACAGTCATAACCAGCCTATTACCTGGCGCTGGATAATTCCAGCAGTTCAGTAACATCGTGCTTGAGATCCCTGGTGAGATGAACGCGTCGCACGGATATTTTGCTTTGCTTCTTGATGTTTTGATCCTTTTCAGGTGCCTGGTTTCTTTTCTCCATTGAGGACCACGGGCACTGGACGTGTGTTTGAGCAATATCATGCTCATTCTTTCGCTATGAAAAGCTCTTCGAGAGGTCTCCGGACATCTTATGAACCAAAACACCAGATCTCAGATCGGATTGGTTCTATCCAAACATGGGGGTGCAGCTCTTTCCTGCCCTTTGTTCTTCGTCATGACTCCCCTCTCTTCAAGATCCTTTCTGTATAAACAAGTCTCTCCTCGCCCGCGTGGAACATCTCTGACTTTACCATTATATTGTTGTCTCCGTGAGTGGATTTCCGTTCTGTGGCATCAATTGTCATTACATTCAGCTTGAAGATCTGTGTTAGCACCATCACCCATAATGACAACCAACTGTCAGACTCGACCCAAGGTCCTTGTCATTGGAAAGATCAAGCAGGAAGTATATTTCACGTTCCAGGAACCTCCCAGATGATCCAAGATGTTGGGCAATGGAGGATTGTCAGAGTTGCCCTCGACGTTGCTGTCCAGGAAGAAACGAATCGGTGATGCTGATATGAAATGGTCGCAGTGCTCACGAAGAGTGGCGCGCCATAAAAGATTTCGCCGATGTTATCGCGCCAGTCTCGAATAATCGGAAGGATTTCCCTCGAGAGGCAGAAGCCGGTGCATTTTGCATTGTGGTGCCATTTACCGCACATTCCACAATGTGTATCTAGCCGGAAGGTCTGATGGGGAGATTCTCGATGTCCTCCAATCCTCACTCGAGTTCAATCTCCCACGATGGAGCCGGATGCGATTAGATAGATACTTCAACTTGCACTACCTGAGGAATGCATGTGTTGCACACATCTGGAGCAAGTAAGTACATAGCAAACGCAGCCATGTTCTTGATAACATCGCGAAATTTTGTTGCCCATATGGCTACTCTCCGGGCCGGAGTTTGGCATGGCAGCAACTTTGGCCTGGGCAATAATCTTGAAGGCAGTTGGGCATCCTTGGAATAGGACGCATCGGGCGTGAGCTAGCCAGAAGAGCACGCGTAGTTGATATGGAGACTTGGTATTACAGCCACAAGCAGATGTCCAAGGAGGATGGAACAGAGGTTGGGGCTCGCTCTGGGCTTAGTGCACTGTTACTCATGTCCCAGAGTTCCTGAGGTTGATGTAACCGTATCTGCTAAGTGGGGACATCGACACTTTCCTCGCGGGAAGTGACTTTCGAGTCTTCCACTCAATGTAAGTGCGATGTTCGAATCCACAACCACAAGTTAACCAAAAAGCATAGCCCAAGACGAAGCATATTATCCACAAAGATGCGTTTGCGAGGATGAAAAAAAAGGGTATCATTATCTTTAATACTGCCCGTGGTGGACTTATCGACGACGACGAACTCGCTTAAATACTTGAAAGCGGTCAAATGAGGGCCATAGGTCTTGATGTCTGAACATGAACCTGAGATCCACAAGGGTCTACTCAATCATCTCAACGCATTTTTTTTCATGGACGCTTGGACATTAAAGGCCGAAAGGAAATGGAGAAAATGTAAGTTTCCTGTCTACCACTATCAAGTCAAGGCTGGGATTCTTACAAGATACACAATCCAGGGCTATCCGACTCCTCGAATTTGCACTCAAGGAAGGACAGTTCCCCAGTCTGGTTCCGGAACAGCGCCATTTGCTCGCACAAGCCTAAACCTAGGATCGATAACGGCCGAGCGTTTTCCCTCCTGTTGGGAGAAGGCAAAAGGGGAGGGGAATGCCGGTTCAATAAGGTTCGTTTACCCCTACCCCGAACGACCAATTTAGATGAGATCCTAGCTGGCATAAGTACAAAGATTACCTCCTCCCAATAGTCGGATAGCCAGCCGTTCAAAAATGCAATAATGCAGGGGGATAAAATATGCGAAAACAGTATAAGTAAGCAAGCAACGGAGTCGACATGCAGATAAGGTCAAGGAAAGACAGCCACATACTGGAGAATACAAGAAACTTTATTTTGTGACTGCTCGACCAACCAGACTTTGACTCCCGAACGCCGGAGCATGTATGATGCAAAAGCCATCTATAGGACTGATATACAGCTGGCTCTAAGTAAGGGTGTTGAACAAAGCAGCCCAAAAACGCCCCATCTTTCCGAAATCACATGGAAAGCCATCCTGCTAATCCCAAAGCGTTGGCTCCACTGCCTGTCCTTTTGACAAGCATACACACGAGCACATACCCAAGAATTGAACCATGCCCCTTCTATATAGGAAAAACCGGCAATCTCGATAAAACAAAAGAGTAGTAATAGAAAAACTATCGGAAGTGCTGAGTACTCTACGTGGTGCCTCAACTTTTAATGACATTGACACCCGGGCGGACAAAAGCGCGATAGGCGAGATCGGTGAAGCGGCGGACAACATTGGTTGTGCCACGTGTTGATAATGACTCGTCACGGATAAAGCGAGTGGCGACAGCGAGCTTGCTGCGGGCATCAGACTCATCCAGGTGCGAGGGGACCGTTTGCTCATTCCAGCATGCATCCCAATGTCGTGTATACTCCCTTAAAACAGCGATACTGTAAAGCACGTCGCGGTTTTCCAAGCCTCCCAGGAGAGCCCTCATGGATTGTAGACAGCACTCCCGAACGGAAACATCAGCGGGAGACGGCGAGGAATGCTCGCGGAGTAGATACTTGGCCAGGTTGTACCAGAACTCAAGCTCGTTTCTGCGTCGGATATCGGCGTCGTTGGGGTTCGGCGGGGTGAGAGGGTTCATTGTTAGGGTCTCGCCAGAAACAAGGGCCTCAAAGACCTGCAGGCGACCGCGGGCCTCCCAAGGGTCGTCAGGCGCAGGGGCTAGATGGGGCCGCTGCTGCACGGGCGGCGGAGTTAAGAGCGGTAGACAGGCAAGCGACCAGATAAGATGAGTCTCCAGGTGGGCAGAATGAGCCATATCCATGGGGTCGGTGCTTTTAATCTTGGAGATGGACGATACAAACAGAGCGAACAGAGAGAGCAGATGCTGGTTGCCATGGAGTATGGCATCGGGATTTGAGGCGGTCGCGCGATTGCTGACGAAATCATACCACTGCGTCTCGAAGAAGCGGGACAGGCCGGGGACGTAGACCTCGTAGTACAGCCGTTTGATCTCGGCCATAGTTTCCGTAGACGGCGGGGCGCTCGACGGCTGGGGCAGCGGACCGGCGAGAGAGATAAGGTCATGGATGTTCATCTTTATCTTTGCTGGGGAACTCGTATGAGCGGATATGCTCTCCCGCGACAGGGGCTGGGGCTGGGGCTGGGGAAGTGCGGACAGGCTGGAAGGGGGGTTTGGGATGCCACCTCGCAGATTGCTGGGAACGCCAGTGGCGCCCTGCTCTGTGCCGGAGCCCGGGCTCGGGCCGGCGCTCGCGTCCGCGTTTGCGCCGGCGTTAGGCTGCGGATAGCGCGAGACCTGAGAGACCTGCGAACTCGCTGCACTGGTCGAATCAACAGCATGGAGGGCCGGGTCAATCGCAGCCGAATATGCGTAGCTGGAGTCGCCCTTGGCGGGCTGTGGGGGGGGCGCACTGGTAGTGACAGCTGTGGGAGTTGCAGCGCTGCTTGAAGACACGAGCGGCGGGCAGGGTGGGGCTGGGGCCGGGGTCGGACCGCTGGCGGAGGCGGGAGCGG
>Ga0065720_1019623_pt1 | contig 22196 bp, 23 predicted proteins | sample Thericmetagenome_FD_59107 | JGI IMG/M metagenome (GOLD analysis project Ga0065720, IMG submission 59107) | Thermophilic microbial communities from the Joint Bioenergy Institute, California, USA of rice/straw/compost enrichment - eDNA_2 v2... | ecosystem: Engineered > Solid waste > Grass >...
ATATTTGAGCTAGGATATTGCTATTATGGTACAAAATTAATTAGGATAGACCTTTAAGGTCTTGCATATAGGGAGATAAACTCCTTAATAAATACGCTGATATTAGCATAGTATATAGTACAATTAAATACTAAATCCCAAAAACAATTATTCGAAAATTATTTACTCTTTGGTAAAGGAATTGAGTTTTCATCAAAATCAAGCCTTCTTCCTGAAGAATTAGAACTGAAGCCTTTGCTAGCCTCTGATAGCTCTTTCACTGGAGTTCCCACAACAAGAACATCATTTTGAGTCCTAAAGAATATTAGACAATTTTATTGGCCAATTTACCAGTCATCTAAAGATGGTGCCACATGGACAATAGGTTCCATTTTATTTGTATTTAGAACTTTGCGAACTTCTTTCTTCTTCTGTTCTTCCTGATCATGGACTTCTTCCTTTATGACCATTGAGAGTTTCTTCTGGAGTTCCTTAGCAAAGTTAGGATTTGCTAGAGAATTTGATCGATTTGCTGGAGTCAGTGGTTTTACAGTGTTGTATGGTTGAGACGAAGTCTTTTTACTCTTTTTGTCGATATGAGCAGTTTTGTTGAAAGAGGAGTATAGACTTCTATATGTTCTATTCTTTGTACTGTTGTTCAATGCAGTCAAACTAATAGGCATTTCTTCCTTACTTAGATTTATATTCGTGATAGAAGATTTTGATGAAGTTAAGCTAGTCATGTAGAGGGGTTCACTCAGTCTTGAATTGTTTCTCTTGAGTGGATTGCTCCTTCTGAGGTCATCCAAAGTGGATGAGAAACTTTTGTTGAGATCTCCCGAATTTTGTGTTCGAGGAGATTGCATCAAATCAGACCTTTCTGACAGTTCACGATCTTGGCTTTGACTATTTTTTTCGAAAATTTCCCTGTTGAGAAAATTTGTCAAGGAAAAGTTGAGTTTATCTAAGAATAAGCTATAAATGATGTTTGATATACCGGAAGAAGCTTGCTTGGAGCTATTTGAGAGAGACTTACTAGGAACTCTTTCAAGTGACTTTTCCTTTTTCATTTCATTATTATTTGCTGAAACTCTGGTGGAATTAGGCTGTGTGAGCAGATTGGACAACAGAGGGAAATTATCCTTGGGAAGGCGTTGAGTCTCGTATTGGACAGACTTATCTTCCATCTTTTTAACTATGACTTCTTCTTTCATTTCATGCTTCTTCTTTTCGTTTATTAAGTTCTTAACTTCCTTGAACTTATTCTTGACAATTTCAAGGGCCACTTCACTGACTTCACATTTCTTAACAATATTCCCCAATGCTTGTAAAAATTCTAGATTCTGAGATCTCTTAGCAAATTTCTAGTCAGATTAGATACTAAGAACAGTAAGCATTACCTTAACAAGAGGTGTAAAATATTCATCAAAGCTCCAATCTTCCACTGAGTTCATCTTTATTCTCACAAAGTCAATCACTTTGACAATTTCTTTGGCAAGATTCTTGCAATTTTCTAAGATTTCTTTCTCTTCCTTATTCTCCTCATTTTCATGTTTAAGATGTGCCAGGCAGGCATACCACAAGTCGATAAGAATTAGTCTTACTACCAATTGAATTTTGTATACTGTAACCTAAAAGCTGAGGGTGTTTCTTAAATAAATATACCCTTGAGAGTTCAGTGAGGCACAATTCCTTGATGGAAAACGCTGATCGATCGTATTCTGCAGCAGCCTGTTCGCTTTCTCTCTTAGGAATTGTCTTAATATCAATGTATAAGTGTTTGTTGAGAGTCTGGATTAGGGTACGGATTCCAGATGGATATTGAGAAGCTATAAAAGCTTGGCATTTTTGGAAGTATTTTATGAGTTTCTTAGAGAGCTCCGAATGCTTTTCTCTTAGATTTTAGAATTATGAGAGACAATTTTACTCAATGAAGGTGATATCTTGTTTAGTTTTAGGATTCAGAAGAATAGAAAATGTGCTTTTGAAATAGCTTTCCAAAGAAAAGTCGAAGAATTCGCTGACATTGAAGTGGAGTTTCTCCATCCTTTCAAACTAAGAGCATAAATCTGTACAATAATTTTAAATTAAGCGGGCCTTTAATCGGATATAAAGAAAACCCTCCAGCGTCAAATCTTCAATTTGAATTCCAAATTCATCTATTTTTTTACTCTCAAAGGGTTTTTTTCTACCTAGACCAAATTAGCACATAAAATGTCTAGACACGTATTCTTATATAAAAGAAAATTAATTTTTATTGATTTCAGTTCGGACAGGAACAGCAAAAAACTAAATCCAATGGTAAAAGTAGTAAAACACCGATCAGTCTTCTCCTCGATCGGCAACTTCTTTGCAGCTATATTAAATATCATCCTAATATTCTTCATGACTCTTTTTGGCCTGAAAGATACCAGGCCGGATCAATATGTTGCTGATAATAGTTTAAGGAATAATCTTAATGCTCTATTTCATGGGCGGATACGGCCAAGAGCTGATAATAGGGATAATGCAGAAGGCCCTCGTTTAAGAGGCCCAAACATTAGAACAATGGCAGATTCAAGTAAAGATGCAAGCAATTGTTTCGGAGGTGGATGAGGTAAGTAAGACTGGTCATGAATAAATTCACTCAGTATCTAACCCCAATGATTCCTTCAGAGGAAAGGGTGCCCCCACTTTGAAGGATGAAATATACTGAGTGATTTATTCTCTTTGTTTAAAAAGCAAAGATATTCGATATCTAATTTGTTGTAAAATATCGACAACTCTATAAGATACATAGATCTAACTTTTTATGTCTAAACATTTCCACTAGCAAAGAAAAAGTCATAACGAAACTTCGAGAATGTGAGTAATAATTTATTAAGGGTAGAGTGTTCCAAATTAATCTCACAAGAAATGCTTTTCTCAAGGACGATTAAGAAGTTTCGGTAGAGAAAAATTAGTACTTTTCTTATTTTCTTCCATCCCTGGATCGCTTATCAGAAGCAAGAAAGCATTCAAAGATTTAAATTGTCAAATAAAATTAAATTTCAATACGTTAAGCCTTTTTGTTGATGCAAAAAGCCGACATATCACTTAAAAAAAGCTTTGACTCGACCATTGAGAGTCCTCGTGATGGTGCTAAAATGAAAAGTTCCACTCTCGACCACGAAATTGCTCCAGCCTCTCCCTCATCATTCTTAAAGTAATATTATATCATTCTCATCCTAATTTTCTCAGGACTGGGAAAAAGTTCAATGAAGAGGAAATCATTACAGTTGATTTGGCTGGCGAAGAAACAGCTGCAGGTGAGATATTAATATTCACAATTTATATGCTCAGAGAAACCCAAATTCCCAATCAGAATTCCAATAGAAAAGATGAAGCCCAAGAAAAATTACTTATCTCAGGTCAAGCACCTCACCTCTAACAGAAGTGGTAGAGAGAGCAAAGAATCCAAGGAAACCCAACCGTAATAAAGAGATATAAAGTGATCTTATTATTCAGAACATTTGCAAAGAAGGTGCCAAACAGACCTCAAACAGCTGGAGCCAATAATATTAAAAAGAACCAGACAAGAATTTCAAAATATGGATCGGGATCTAAGTTGATTGACAAAAGAGGATCAACATTCCAATCCGAAAAAGAGAATATTGAACCTAATAAAACTCACTCCATTGGAAGAAGTGTTGATTTGGGAGTCAAGCCTTGGGATGTTGCAAAACTCATTGAAGAAATTGTTGAATCAAAAATTACAGAAATTAAAGGAGACAGAAAATATAGAAGAGAAATGGCTCTTGAGGTCAAGAGAGAACTTGCCAGAAAAACACTTGGAGGATCAATGAGACCTAAATCACAGAATGAATCTGATAAGAGTAATAGATTTTTCTTAGTGCTTTAACGAGATAGAGAGGGCTTTATCTTCATATGGATTGAACAGATCTAAGGATGGAATTACAGGTGGTAGTAGCAGCATGTTCTATGATCCAGCTCTTGATCTTGAAAAGAACAAGGAGGAAATCATTAAGAAGGCCAAGAAGATCATTAAAGAAAATCTTCATAAATACCAGGAGATGATCAAAAAGAAAAGGGAAGAGGAGAAACAAAAGGAACAGGAAAAGCTCCAAAAAACCCAGCAGCTTGAAGAAATGAACGAGAAAATTAGGGAAAAGAATAAGAAGTTCAAATCTAACTCTCCTGCTAAGCATAAATATGCTTGGGGTGTTGACCAAAAGAGACTCGAATATCACCCAGAGAGAAGTCGCAGCCATGAAAAAGTTGAAAAAAAGGAAAAAATTGATGACGAAAAGAGAAGAGAAATAATTGGTCTTTCCTACTTGAACAAGATAGAGGAAGCCAAGCTTGCAAAGTTAAAGAATGATTATAAAAAGAGTCTAGAAGCTGTCCAAAAAGAACTTGAAGAAAAGTATAAACCAAGTAATATTCAAGATATTTGTGTTGACTATCTAGAAAAAAAAGAAAAGTCTGAAGCCGAAAAAGAACAAGCAAAACAGCTTGTTAAGAAGCAATTTGAAGAAAGAGAGAAGAAACGTCTAGAAGAAAAAGCTAAAAAAGAAGAAGAAAAGAGAGCTAGAAATGCAAGGATCAATGAATTCATGAAGAAAGTCAAGGAAATCCAAGCTAAAGAAGCTGAAGAGAAGAAGAATCAGCCTCCCAAACCTGAGTCCACTAAGAAGAAAAAGAAGAAGAGAACAAAATCAATCAAGAGTGATGGCCCATTTGAAGATCCCACCAGCAATAGGGAATTTAACACTGAGCCAAATAATAGAGATGATGAACCTGACTTCAATGTCTCACAAACAGATAGATACAAGAATATTGAAAAGGCCTCAGACATTATTACTTTTATTATGCTAAAGTCCAGCCTCAGATTGGGTTTTCAAGCTATCAAAGAAGCCTCTAACAAAAAGAAGCAAGAAAAGAAATCATCTTTAGCAAACAAACAACCAGCTCAGACAAGACAGTCTGAAACTAAAGGAAGGAAGGTCACAGTAGTTGAACCTCAAGAGGAAAATATTGAGGAAGAGATTAAGGAGGAACACCCTGAAGAACAAGATGTTAGAGGACTCATGAGCAGCGGCAAGAAAAAAGAAATTATGGGAATTATTCAAAAGTAATAGGAAAATATTTTTCTTATGTATTAGGCAAAAGACTCAGCTTTATAATCAGCTTGAGAATTCTCAAAAGAAAATAAATCAAGCTGCTGCAAATGGAGCAAATGGAATAATAAAGGGAAAGAGCCGCTTAGAAGAGCGCCAAGAGAGGTAACTTTATCTTTGAATATTCCTATCTCCTTAGGCATACAGGTTCTGCTCAGAATAAGCAACTCTCTAGACCTGCTACTGCTACCAACAACACAAAGAAGCAACTTAATTTCGATTTTGAGATCGATGAAGTTCCTGTTCAAGACAAGAAGAGAAATACCTCTGTGGATAGCAACCCAAAGAAAATCTTAAAAAAGGCTTCCTTTACTGTAAATAGAAATAATCAATTTGCTAATTGTATAGGAGGAAAAGAAGAACAATGCTCCTGAAAGGCATGAAAGGGATCCGGTTAATGCCCTGACCCCTGATTTTGACGAGCTCTTGTTCCAGCTATCTTCAGAAGAACTTCTTAAATTGCCTTATTTCACTGTTTTAAACAAGTAACATTATTGATGGATATGCCTGTTTTCCAATATAATTCGTCTGCTGCTAGTGATTTATTAGTATGTATGGTATGTATATCAACCATCCAATTGTCTTTGTAAATAAATGATATACTTTTTTCCACAAAGAAACAGATTTAAATGAAATTATACTCCGAATAAGTCAGGCAAGAAGCAACCAAAAAGATAGATGCAAATTGCGAAAACCAATATAACACCATATTTACCATCCCCAGGAGCTTTCTTGTACCAGTACAACATATTAAGAATAATCAATACATCCCATAATATTGGCAAGTACCAAAGATCTTTCTCTAGATCAGCTCTTTTAATAATTTTCCTCCTTACACCACAGCTCTCTTTAAATTTTCCTGATCCTTTCACATGCATTGCGACAAACTCAGGATCCAAATTTTCATTTTGTGTAAAGTCAATAACTGGACCTCCTGCAGAGCCAGGATAAGTAGGAGCGTCATAACAAATATACTCATCATTTATGTAAGTTATTTGGCCCACTGAAATATAGTAAGAACCCTTAGTTCCAAAGGCAGTATGCAACTCTCTTTCATTGAGAAAGTCAAGTCCTCTGAATTTATAATTAGGGGAGTATGTCCAATGTACTCTTCCATACAAGAGCACAATGTCCCCTACATTAGGAGAATCTTTGTTACTCATAATACGCTTTTCATAGTTGGGAACTCCAGTTATTGGTAATAAAATAGAGTCAGTATAATACCAGGGCTCCCCTCTGATTTTTATTAAGCCAAGTCTCTCAAGGAGACTCTCAAGCATAAAATTGAAATTATACCAAGGGACAATCAAAGAGGCGCTTATATTGTAACTTGATCCATCTTTATGATGCACCCAACCCTGGGACATAAAGCTATCAAAACAATGCTTTGCCGTCAGGAAATAGGTCTCATCGACCCAGATACCATTGCAGTAGTATGTTTCGTACATGACAACTTTCTGTTTCTCTCCATATTGTGATGTCAATTCGACTATATAATTATAGTCCTCAAAGAACTTAAAAATAGACTCCCAATTCTTCTGGATTTTGTCTACTGTTTCCCAGGGTACCTGCTTAGAGTATATTATTCTTCTATCTTCCCGCACTTCAATAGCCTCGTGGAATTCAGGGCTATAAGCGCCAAGATCTGAATTTGAAAGCGAGTTTCCTCGCTTTTCCCATTTTCCAGTTGCTTCGTTATAGGTTTTCATGTTTGCTTGCACCGCTAGGATGAGAATGAAGTGAAGGATTAGTGACTTATACAAGAAAGAAGCAGTGAGCTGCATTAATTATTCAGAGAAGATATTTTTAAGATATTTTTCGTTTTCAAAATTTAAGTCTCTATACCAACGAGGTTTGAAATATAGAGGATAAGTTACTTATAAAAAGGTATCTCAGATTAAGGATTTATCGGATCTTGGTAAGTAGGTCAACAAATTCTTCTTTAGAGATCTAAAATAATGAGAATTTCCCCATATATCATACCTGGCCATCAGCATTTTCGTCGCAGCTTTCAACCAATTTTTTCCATTGCTCGTCATCTAATTGAATACCTCCCATGACTTTAGCCATTTCAGCTCTGGTAATATATCCATCGTTATCCTTTAAAATTAAAAGGAGGTAATTATTAATATACAATGTCAAAGATTCTAAAGGCTTGTTCCAATTTGTCTTTAGAAAGGAGCTTCTCTTGATTAGAGGCAGCAATAATGAATTCTTTAGAATATGAATTTCAATTACATTTTTTGTTACCAGTGAAATCGATTTGGCCGGAGTTGTTGATATCGACTTCTTCAATAATTCTCAAAGCTTCATGTTCTGCAGTAGCACGATCCTTGAAAACCTTGACATATCCTAGACAGTAAATCTAGTTACATTTGCACTCACCTTCCACAAGTTCCTCTTTACTGAGGACTCCGTTTCCGTCCTTATCTAAGCTCTTGAAAGTCTGTTCTAGTTCCTTTTTTTCTTGTTCAGTGGTCATTTGGGTTGCAATAAGAGCAAGAATAGCTTGTCTAAGTTTATTTTTGGACTACAAATTGAAAAGTCAAATCTAAAGCTGTACACTGAATCCAGTCAAGTTCTTAAGGACATAGTTGCTGACTTGAGTAGTAGGGGCATTCTTTTGGACCCAAGGATCATTAAGAGCTTCTTTTGCAGAAATTCTCTTGGAGGGATCAAGAGTGAGCATTCTTCTGATCAAATCTTTAGCTTCAATAGAAACTCCAGCCCATTCCTCATCTTAGTTGCTCAATTTATGCATGAACATCTTACCTGGGAAGACGAATTTACCACTTTGAACGGCTTTGATAATTTCAGCATCAGTGTTACCATTGAAAGGAGGATAACCGCACAGGAGAATATATAAGATGACACCTGCAGACCAGACATCACATTTTTCATCATAGTTCTTTTGGAGGACTTCAGGAGCGACATAGTAAGGCTAAAGATATTCATATCAGACAACATCAGACTTTACAGTTCCGAGTTTCTCATGCATTTTTTGTCCAGTAACGAATCTTCTGGATGTTCCAAAATCAATAACCTTCAGAGTGGCATCACTTTGGTTAGAAGTAAGCAAAAGATTTTCTGGCTTCAAATCTCTAATGTAGTTTGAGCCAAAGCTGGGTCTTATATATACCTGTGTACGATATTTCTTTCATGGCAATAGGTGACTGCAGATAAGACCTGTTTGATGTAGTCAGCAGCCATTTTTTCAGTGAAAAATGCTGTATTAGCAATTTTATCAAAAAGTTCTCCACCAGGGCAGTACCTAGAATCAAACTAAACTAATGAAGCGACAATTATACTCGCTGATCAGATAGTAATTATTATCATCCTGGTAAAGTTCGTAAAGCTTTGCAATATTGGGATGGTCAAGCCCCTTAAGAATGCTAACTTCATAGAATAATTGGCCTTCAGCGTCTTTAGTAACAGCGCTCTTTTTGAGAGACTTCATTGCACGAAGCATACCAGTGGCTCTGTGAGTTACAAGATAAACTTTACCATAGGCTCCTTTTTAGGTGAAAAACTACGAAAAGAGGCGTTACCTTCTCCTAGAGTCTTGCCAATCTTGTAATACTTTCCAACTCCACCTTCTTTGAGACTGACAAAAATATCGGGGCCAATCTTTAGTTGGTCGACCATGTTTGGGTATTTGTAAATTTCTTTATAAATTATGTCTAAGATCTAATCATGATTGAAGAAGTTTAATCACGGGCTTACTACTGCTTCAGTGAATTTTGTTGAATCGAATTCAGCCCAATTCTCTCTAGCATTTTACTTTCTCAGTGATTAGGATTTTCCATAAGTGAAGAAATTAAAAAAAATCTCTAACGCAGCTATTCGATATGCTAGGTCAGGAAATAGACAATACTAAGATAAGTGAGGGTTATCACAATCGTTCATGAGCTAACTGTGAACTATTACACTTATAGAGTTTCATTGATAACTTAATTAATTGGGCTAAAATTAGAAAAGTTACATCTGTAGCCTCTTCCAAAATGTTATTTCCCATTAAGCTCACAAATTCTGATTTCAAATCGCACTGATATGGGCAGGATGGCTTCACATGTTAATGCGGGATGAATTTTTGGATTTACTAGTTGATAGCTTGGTGTTAGGGAACAGTTAATAAATCACAATATTAATTTTGATCAAATTTAGGGTATGTCTAGCTCGAAGAACAACCTAGTTTTCAGAAATCTGGACGATTACAAAGCCTACTGCTCAGAGAATCCAAAGAAGTGCCTCTTGATTTACAAAGGCGATGTATTTGACGTCACAGAATTCCTTGGAGATCACCCAGGAGGCCCAGAAATCATTGAAGATTTAAAAGGTGGAGATATCAGCGAAGTCTTCCATGCTGAGTATTCCCATAAGCACTCAGACACTGCTCTTCGTATGCTCCTTCGATACAAAATTGGAACCATCGAAGATTCTAATGGAAATCCCGCAGAACAAGAACCAAAGAAAGTTGCTTATCCTATCATCACTGATACCAAGGTTGAGTATAATGACTTCACTATTGACCTCACCAGAGGCATGTGTGCTCAAGTTCTTCATCTCACTAAGAAGCAATACATCCATATGATTGAAAATTCCATCTATCTTCCTTACTGCAGACTTTTTGATGGAGCCTTCTTCGAGGCCTGCTCAAGGACTAAATGGTGGATGATTCCAATGATCTGGGTCCCCGTCTTGCTCTACATCTTTTATTTGGCCCTTTTCGTCGATTACGAGAGTCATACTTTCTTGGACAAATATATAATGGTCAATCACCCAGACTTTTCACCAGTGATAGTGGGCCTCTTTACCTTGTTGGGCATCGGATTATGGACTTTTGGAGAATATATGTTGCATAGATATGCCTTCCACTTTGAAAAGGTCCTCCCCGAGAATCCTTACTTTTTCTACCTTCATTTCATCATCCATGGAATTCATCACACCATCCCTATGGACCCTGATAGATTAGTTTTCCCTCCCGCATTGGGAATAATTACCTTCTTCCCCCTATATGGATTGATCACATTCTTATTCCCTGGAAATATCGGAAGACTTTTATTTGCAGGCTTCGGAATTGGGTATATCGGTTATGATATGACTCATTATTTCATCCACCATGGAACCCCTAAAATGGAACATTTCAAGGAAATGAAGAAGTATCATCACAAGCACCATTATATTGATGGAGATAGAGGTTATGGTATTACTAGTAAGTTCTGGGATAAAGTATTCAATACAGAGCTAGTATAACCCAATGAAATTAGTAATTTTCGGGACGTTGTATCTTTTAATATCGAATCTTCTATTATACGAGATTTAACCAACGTTATATTGATTTAGTTCACTATCTCTCTAAATTATTTACAAAAATGTTTGCAAGAAAATTTTTTTCAAGACTCCTCCCTTTTTCCCCACTACAAAAACCAGCTCTCACTGGAATGCAAAAGTCCAACATTCATATGTTCTCTAGGTCCCAAAATCCCCTTTCAGATCCATCAAACGGACCTGCTGCATACAACAATCCATCTTTAACTAAGTATCTTAAAAAAGTCTTCAAGTGGACTACTATTGGAACAACTGCAGGTGTAGCTACTGCCCTCTTGGGTACTTTTGTTCCAATGGGAGTCCCTATGGCTTACTTTGTATTGGGAGGAGCTGCTATGGATGTCTTTTCAACACATTATCTTGAAAACTCAAGGCCAAAAATAGAGAGAGTTAAAGATTCTGCCGGGAAGTTTCATTACGAGTCAACAAGCCCACTTGTTAGAAAACTAGCCTTTCTTTCTTTTACGATCGGAATTGCTAGTTTTTCTGCTCCTGCTTTAAGTTTTGTGGGAGTTACATCTGTTTTGCCGATTGCTGCTACCATTAGTATATCATCTGCTATTGGACATTTAGCATATTGTGCTATAGCAGGAAAAGGTAAATATAACCCTTGGAAATCAGCCCTGTTTGGAGCTACTACTGGCTTCATAGGTCTCAATCTTTTCGGAATATATAGTCCTTCTCTTTTTAGCACGTTCGCTATGATGGAAGGAGATGCACTCTACATGCAAGGACTGAACGTAGGTAGCTGTATCAGTCTGGCCTTGTATAATATGTTTACTGCATACGATTCACAGAAAGTAGCTGAAGATTTCAATGTTGGAAAGGAAGATTATCTAGTTCACGGTAGCAAATTTGCTGAGAACTGGATGTTAACCATAATTCCTTATGTACTTTTCTCTTGAAATAGCAAATTTACTTGTAAATAAACAAATGTAACAATGTTTGTGTTTAAATGACCATTTACTACAGTTCTTAAAGTATGGGGCTATTCACGTGTAGCAATAAAAAAAGACTGATTCTAAGCATATTCTGACCAAAAAGGTGGATTCTATAGTATTATCGCCCAATTTAAATCAAATAAAATGGAGCAATTTGACTTGTACGAAGAGCTTGGCCTTCAAAGGAACTGCTCTAATGATGAGATTAGAGCAGCATATAAGAAGCTCGCCCTCAAATGGCATCCAGATAAGAATAAAGGCAACGAAGAAGAAGCCACTTATAAATTTCAAAGAATATCAGAAGCTTACTCCATTTTAAGCGACCCTGAGAAAAGAGCAAGATATGATAAGTATGGTACAATCAGAGAGGACGATTTTGACTTTGGTGATTTTATGGCTCACATGAATTTTGCTGATCTTTTTGGATCTTTATTTGAAGGACTGACTATGAATTTTGCCTTCTCAGCTATGGGTGGGATGGGACATACCAGAGGTAGGCCAAGAAATAAATACTTCTCTAAGGCAAGAATGAGAAAAGAGCAGAAAGAGGCTGAGAAGCTCTTAAAACAAATGGCAGATTTACAAATGGGAGGAAGTGATGATGATTGGGAAGATGAAAAGCCTAAGAAGAATGGCAAAACAGATAAAAACGAGGAAGATGATGGCTGGGAGACTGAAGAAGAATACACTGATGACGAAAATAATAAAAAGAAAGAGAATAAAAAAGAAGAGGAAAATGACGATGATTTCGAGGATGTAGATAGTGATGATGAAAAGGGAAATAACAGTGATGAAGAGGATGCTAAAATTGACGAAATGCAAGAAATGTTCTTTTTCCCAATGTTCGTAGAGGAGAATACTGCTAGAACAGGGAAAAAATTCAAATGCAAATTTGACAACAAAGTATTCAAGGATGAGGACGACCTCTTTGATCATTTCACAAAGAACTATAAAAAGGAGTTTAAAGACTGGGTAAAGAAGGCTATGGAAGAGAGCGAAAAAGAGGACAAGAAAAACTTGAAAAATGGAGGAGCTCATATCAAATTCAATTTCTTCTAGTTGTAACCTATCTAAGTCTATATCATATATGGCTGAGCCAAAATTGTAGAAATATGGGCGAGTCTATAATTATATTGTATGAGTTTAAAATGGAAATAGTTCTGAATATCCAAGTTCTGCTTTAATTTTGATAATAATAGACAAAGTTCTTGACAAACACATGGGATAAGAGTAAGTTAAGAAGTCATAACCAATCAAGATATAAATCTAACTGATTATTTATCCTTGATGACATGTTTGCTGATCTCTTTAGGAATATCGAACATGCCAATCTGAGTATGGTTAGGGAATATGGTCTTTAATTTTTCATCGACTCTGATCATCCTTTTATTGTCTGATAATTGTAGGTTATTTGCCTTGATGTGATCCCAGCTAAAAATATTAAGCAAAAACATATTAACTCTTACATAGCTTTAGTCATTTCAGGACGAGAGGCTTCAGGCTTCTTCATGAAGTTAGCCATTTCATTAGAAAGCTTAACAGCTCTAAGAATTCCTCTAAGTTTGTCGGCCATTATTAGCTCAGTATAAACAATTATATTTTAAAGATTATTTTGTATATTTAGGGCTCCTTTTTTAGCACAACACGAATATTAAACAAACACAATATTCAAAAATACATTAATATTAGCACTGCTCTATTGAGCTGTATCCTTCTTAGCCTCATTCAGGGCCACCATTAAATTCTTTGCTCTTTCCAACAAATTAATAAACAATCCTGAGTCCAAAGCTTTTTTAATCTATTATATTAACTCCTGAAAGAAAAGTATCATACTTCATTTGCATCCTGTTCAGTCAGCCCGACCTCATCTCCTTCATCTTGTCTTTGCTCCTCAACATTAATATCTCCCAACATCGAGATTTTTAAATGAAGTTCATCAATTGTATTCTTCAACTCATCCCTTTCTTTCTCAATGCTGTCCAGCATCTGTCTGAATGTTTCCTTCTCTGCCTGTAGGGAGTTCATCTTAGAATTTAGACTGTTGATTTGAAGGTCCTTCTCTTTTATTTTATCACTTTCAATATCAATCGCCTAAAACTTTAATAAAAAAATATACCCTAAATACCTCTCCTTCACCTTCTTCAATGGATTTGAGCATCTTGATCTCGGTATCTTTCTCTTCAATAAGCTTTTTCAAATTCAAGACCTCATTTCTCAAATTCTCAATTTCGAGGTCCCTTTGGATACCCTCTTGTTCAATATCCAAACCTTCTCCAGCTCCTTCAGCTCTTTCCGAGGCTCTTGCTTCTAATTGTGCCATCAATTCATTCAATTGTTGAGATTTTCTCTTGTCCTCCTCTCGGAAGCTTTCAATTTGTCTCTCGTAATTTAGCTTTTGCATGTTCCAACTGGACTCTCTGACTGCAAAGGTCTTAGCTAAGAAAGCCTTTTCATTCTCAATTTCGTCTTTTCTCTTGGTAATAGTAAGTTTTTCTTCCAAGGCCTTTTGATAGCTAATTCTCTCCTTATTTAGATCAGATTCAGCCTTGAGTCTTCTTTCTCTTTCTGAGTTAAGTTCAGTTCTCAGACCCTCAAGTTCCTTTTTATATGTTTCTATACTCTTCTGTAAAGTGGCGCCTTCAGGGGTGATGGCAGTTTCTCCTGCATTTTCGCCCTGACCTTGACCTTTTCCTTCTAAGTCCATTCCAGTCTCCTCACCAGCACCTTCTTCCTCTTCGCCTTCATACTCTTCCCATTCTTTGAGTTGTCTCTCGTAGTCCTTGATCTTTTCCTCATATTGACTGACGGTGTTGAGGGCATCAGCTTTAAGTCTGGATATTTCCTCTTCATATTCTTTCTTCTCTTGGATATATTTCTCTTCCAAGCCGAAGTATTTTTCAGTGATAAGCTCGATTGTCTCCTCCAAAGACTTGATGGTTTCTTCATATTGGCTCTTCTGTTGGGCTTGGAGTTCCTTTATGGCCTCGAAGCTCTTGTAATCTTCTTCAGTAAGCTTAGACTTGAAAAGAACGCTGTTCATTTCTGCCAAGCTTTGGATATTCTTATCCAAGTTAAGGTTGGCATTTTCAATATGTTGATCGATCTTCTCATTAAGCTCTCTGATAATCTTTTGTTGGAACTCAATTTTTTTAGCGTAGCTGTTTATGATGGTGCTCTGAGATTCAACCTTTGCCTTTAGTCTCAGAACTTTTTCTTCACTTTGTTTGAGGTGCTGGTTGTAGTCAATGTTCTTTCTGGTCAGTTCATCAACAAGATTCTTGCATTCCTCAGTAAGTTTATCAAGCTCGACTTTATGTTTTCTTTCCATAAGAGAAAATTCAGATTGCCTGTTGAGTAAGGCCCTTAAGTAGGTCTCTTTTTCAGACAAAAGATCATTGTTCAATTGAGAAAGTCTATTTACATAATCCTTGTAAAAGTTGACCTGTGACAAGTGTCTTTGGACCTCGCTCTCTAAGTCGTTGATTCTGTCTTGAAGCATGTTTCTTTCATGGAAAAGAGTAGATTTTTCTTGACTAAGTTGGTTGAGATGGGAGTCTCTGTTTGTAAGGGCTTCAATCTTCATGTCGCGTTCTCTTTGAAGGACCTTGATTCTGTCCTCAAGATTCTTATTTTGAGCTTCAACGGTCTCTAAACGGACCTTAAGCTCAGCAATTTCCTTCATTTGTTTGACATTTTCATCGTTTAGTTTCTTATTCTCTTCGTTGAGCTTTCTCTTAATATTCTCAAATTCGAATCTTTTCTGGACAAATAAGGAAGTTTGATCCTGTTGTTTAACTGAGACAGGTTCTTGGGTGTCTTGAGGTTGCTTTTCGACTTCCATTGGCTTCTCAACATGGGTCTGGTAGCTGACTGTAACTGAGCTGGCTAGGGCATTGGTTTCCTTGAGAAGTTTAATCTGGTTCAAAAGTTCTTGGATGATGACATTCTTATCTTCAATTTCCTTCTTGGCGTCAGCAAAGTCTTGCTTCAGCTTATTGACTTCTTCAGATTTGACGGTGTTCTTGGTTAAGTCTTGTATTTCGTGTCTTAATTTATCGTTCTTAGCTCTTAAAACCTTGATTTCTTCATCCTTGCTGGTTTCAATATCGCTCTGAGAGAGGATGCTCAAGTTCAAAGTGGGATCATATTTGTTCAAATTGATCTTGAGCTTGTTATTCTCGACATTCAGGGTTCTGACCTTGCTCATAAGCTCTTCAACCTCCTCATGGAGTTGTTGAACTTCTCTGTTTTTGAAGTTCAATTCTTTCTTTAGAGACTCCACTTCATGAGTGATACTCTTATTAGCAGAGATGGATTGTTGAAGTTTGGATATCAGAACAGAGAAATTGTTCTTCAAGCCCTCTTGTTGAGACTTCGAAATCTCAATGACTCTCTCATTGATCTCACTAGAAAATCAATTTATGCCCAGGATATACTTACGATTTGAGTCTATAGATTTCGGCCTTAAGCTTTTTGGTTTCTTCAACCTCTGCGAAGTACTTGCCTTCAATTTCTTTGCATCTAAGAGTAAGCTCCTCAACTCTGTCTTTATGGATAAGAGGAAGCTTGAAGTTCTCAATAGCGTCTATCATACGCTTTTCGTTCTCGATCTGCATGGACATTTTCTTATTCTCGAGTGTTGAATCTCTAAGTTTGGCTTCTAGTTCTTCTGTTGTGTTTCTTAAGCTTTTAATAATTTCATTATATTCAGCTTCTTTTCTGGCATAGTCCTCTTCACGAGATTTCAAAATTGAGTTGATGCTCTCAATTTCGAATTCCTAGTATGCTTAACTTGATTTTATCTGTGTAGTACTCTTTCTTTGGCATATCTTTCTGACTGTTCTAACTTTGCCTTGAGGTCTATGACTTCTCTCTGAGCTTTTTCTAAAGTCTGTTCAGTTTCTAAGAAATCAGATTGAAGAAATACTCATTTTACTCAAAATATTTATTTGCTCTTTTAGACTCTGGACCTCAATAGTCAACTGTTCATTTTCAGCTGAGAGTTGATTAACTTGCATTTGAGCTGCTTGAATCTCACTCTCTCTTGAGTTGATTTCTGCAATATGGCGTTGCTTCAATTCAATGATTTCAACGCTCATTTTGGCGGTTTGTTCTTCCAACATAGCAATATTTTTCTGGGTAGTGACTTTATATTTCTCGTATTCGTCATTAGCAGTCCTAACTATCTAAAATAGTCTTTAGGTGGTATTACTTATAATGATTGAGTAGTATGGCCTGCTCCCTCAATTCCTTTTCAAGTCTAGATTTTTCATGATAATTTTCCTGATTCTTGGCATCCAGGAACTCATTCCTTTTGATGAGTTCTTTGATATGCTCAGTCTCGTCACTATACTTCTTTTCGAGCCTTTCTTCAAGAGTTTTATTTCTTGCTCTCAAATCTTCAAGTTCCTGGACTAATTCTGCATGTTCAGAACGAATTTTTTGGGTATCTTGTTCGTTCTTTTTGTATGCCTCCTCTGATAGATTAAAGTGGGCTTCTTAATGACTTACGAATTTGATCAAGCTGTTTTTTATATGAATCTGCTTGAGTTTTGTGAGTCTTGACTTCTTTTTCAAGACTACGGATCTCCTTCTCTTGTCGATTGATTGTGCTCTCTAGGAAAAGTCTACATTAAGTCAAGGAATAAGATACCTAGCTTTTGGATTCTTGATTCGTTTTGGAGCATTTCGTTCAATTAATTTAATATCTCAAAATTGGACACTCTTTTGGATTTTTACTCAATATCAGAAAATCATAAGAAAATCCTTTCCGAAACCAGAGGAATGGTCATAGCCTAAGAAATTTTTAGAATTTGGCTCAAGCCGATTAGTTCTTTACTTCAATATCATTTTATTCTCCCATCATTCTACATAACTGTAAATAAATTCTAGATAGAAAGATGTATTCGTAACTCCTTATGGATTGGCAATCAAGATCAAGCCTATGAAAAACCTAGCATATAATCATCTTTATAGTTCTAAATCATCTATTCCTTACAGTTCCGAGATCACTTTACTAGATTCAAAAGAGTGATAATTATCAGGTCTGAGGTACTAGTCTAGTCTATTGATAAAGATAGCCTGAGAAGACCCTACTAATAAATATCATGTGTTTTATACAAAAAACAGGTATTAGGTTGTTAATTCCTCAGCAAAATTATCAAGAGGCACTAAACTTTGCCATTCACCTTTCAAAAGCTTTATTTTATGTATTTAGTACAAATTCTGAAATAATTCACATCCAATCATTTGCACACAAGAGTTACAATCATATATTTTTTGGCAGACATTATCGATATTTTAGATTGATGCAGATAGGAGAATTTTCAAAATTCAATAAAAGAACATCCCTTTATCAAAAACAACTACTTCAAGACTTTAATATGTAACATAACCTAACAGCCCTTCAAAACAGTTTGGAATATGAACACATTTTAGTAAAAATTGGAATAACTTAAATCTCTTCATCAAAATTCTTTATCAGTTGGAAACCCTCACGTCTTTGCTAAAAAGATAAAAAAACTTGAAGGGCAATTACCTGATTCTTTAGATATTGATTATATCCTCCTCCAATGAAACCAATAATTAGTCCAAAGGGAATAGAAAATCCGAGATCTTCAGCAAACAAAGGAATAAAAGTCAATAAGTTAGCATCCTCGACATCAAGGACGCCAAACAAAACACCAAAGAATATTCCCATCACAGATGATAAGACAAAAATCATATTTAGCTAAAAAGTTATACTCAAGTATCTTGTTAATACCTGTTTCTTTCCATCAACAACTGATTTATTTGTGCAAAAAGAAAGGCAACAGCCAATTGCATCCAACAGACAAAAGATCATAGTGAATGACAAGGTCATTCCTAACAGCCCGTAGAAAGGAACCTTTTGCCAGCTGCTGAACTCTTGAATCAAATTAACATTAAGAACAATGCACAGGATTCCTGAGATGATGATCTGATCATTAAAGAGATAAAAACATTATTACCAATGCTGATATCACTCTCACAATATTCTTTCTCTCTTGGACAAGTTCTTCAAATTTGGAGCTATTTGTCTTTGAGTACAGTACTAGTCCTACTCCAATATACAGCATACCGAAATACTGAGTGTTTATAACCAGATAATTGCAATGTTACTAATGAAAAGAACGGATTGAGACTAATCTCTGCCAAAGTTGTATCGATCGCAATTGTAGTAATCAGTCCAATTATGGATCCTGCTATAGCTGAAAGTACGATCTTCAGATTGTCAAAATTGAAGACTTTGTTTTCGTGCATCTTTGATTTGGAATAAATAAAATATATTTGGAAGAATCGTACTTCTCTAAAAAAAAACCATCTCAACTGTTAGACTTTTTCAACTCACTTTTTCTAAACCTAGAGCCAAAACTGCAACTCTTTTGCTTCCCAGTCCAGATTCCAAAATGACTACATTCCTCAAGAACTCGAATCAAATTTATATGATGCCTTTATACAGATATCTCTTCTTGAATCACGATTCCATATTTTTTTTTCTCAGATGATTCGATAACCTTTAGGACAATATTTCTGCTACTCCAATATCTTCGATTATTTCTTTCGATTTCGAGAATAAATTTGACTGGTTTCTAATTTCTATATTTTAGCTTATTCTTTTACAACACATGAGAATTTATCTTTTCTGAAGCTAGTCCTGTAAAGTGGATTCTTCCTGAAAAATCTTTTGTAATATGTTGAATTTTGTATAGAACTAGATAAGACATAATTTATATATTCAAGAAGATCTTTGATTGAATTTTATCAATTTATTTGGACATATCTGAACAATGTCTGAGAATCATCATGCTGAGTTTGTGGAACAAAAAGATGAAATTGAGATCCTACAATCAATCTACATGGATGAAATTGAAGTTCTAACAAATGTCCCACCATATAAATTCGTCGTTCACTGCAGACCATACTTAGATCACTCTCTTAGAGGAGAATTAGACAAATATACTGTCAAAGTTGAAGTGGAATTTTCCGCAAACTATCCCAATGAGGCTCCTAAGTGTGAGCTCAAGCACCATCTTGATAAAGTCACTAATTACGAAATTCAACAAGTTTATGATATGATAAAATCTATTGCTGAGCAAATGAAGGGAGAAGCAATGGTCTTTGAGATTATTGAATCCATAAGAGTAAGGGATGCGTGAAATATTGTAATTGTTTAGGGATGGCTTCAAAATTCTGTTGTGGATCCTGAGCTCAGACCAAAGAAATTGAAAAGAAGAAATCTTAATGATGAATTTGGATTAGATGAAGACTATGAAGATGAAGAAATAGTTGTAAACTTGACTAAAAAGGATACATATACACCTGTGACAAAAGAAACTTTCCTTGAATGGAAGAAAAGATTTGATGAGGAGATGCTAGCCCTTAAGAAGGCTAAGGGCGAACTAATTAAGCAAACAGAAGTTAAATTAACTGGTAAGCAGATGTTCGAAAGGGATGCCAAATTGGTGGCTTCCGATGCTTTGGATAAAGAAGATGATGATGTTGAATCAATTGAAGTTACCCACCTTCAACAAGAGGAAAGCAAAGAAGATGAGAATAATAAAGAAGGGAAGAAATTGTTTTATTATAATGAAGAGCTTTTCGATGAGGATATTGATATCGACGTAGACGATGCATAATGGAGTTAAAATATTTGTTCATAAGGGGCTGTTTATGTCCATTTAGATTATTTGTATAACATCTTCATCTCATATGCAGCTCTCTGCATTTTAATCTAAATTTCTGGCTTCATATGAATAAAATTCCCTCTCTTCTTCCCCTGATCCAAAAAGTCCAGGCTGAGATCCAAAAAGTGGCTAACCCAGAAACCAAAATCTTCATAGAAAAGTACATGAAAGGCATTGAAACATACAGAGGAGTAAAATATACTCAAATGAAAGATGTTTTTAAAGTATTATGGGCAAATGACATAAAAAATCTCTCAACAGAACTCAAGAAGGAACTGGCTCATGCCCTTATTCAAGAGGAACATAGTGAAGATCGATATATTGGTCTGCTCATTTTTGAAAAATTGCCCAAAGAGATAAACCTAGAAGATGTAAATAAATTCCAAAATTTATTTGAAAAAGGACATCTCCGTGGATGGGCAACAACAGATTTGACCTCATCAAGAGTTTTTAAGAACTTTGTCAAGGGGAATCCAAAAAATACTGATCATATCGCTACCTGGAAGGATAGCGATAATATTTGGTTGCAAAGGGCAAGTTGTGTTAGTTTTGTTGTGCTCGCTAAGCACGGAGATAAAGCTCCAAATTTCCCAGGATTCTTGAAAGGAAGAATAGACACATGTGAAATTACAATAAATAATCCCGAAAGATTTGTGCAATTGGGTACAGGTTGGTTATTGAGAGAAATAGGTATTGCAGATAAAAGGATGTTAACTGACTTTATTTCTAGCAATATGGAGGAATTTTCACGAGAGGGCTTAAGATATGCCATAGAGAAATTAGATACTGAAGAACAAAAATCTATTCTTGATAAGCATAAAGAAAAAAGTTTAAAAAACAAATTTTCAGCTTAAGACTGGGATAAATCATTATATGTGACCATTTCCTACATTATTTTTAATGTATTTTCTAAGTGTATTTATGGGGCCCTTTCAAATAAGAGAAACCATCAAATTCAATTTCTTGAGAATAAACAAAGGTGTAAGTCTATTATTGCGCTCAATTTCTCGAGTTGCTGAAAAACGGATCAGAGATGAATGTAATTAGAATAATCTATGTTTTACAATGATTTCATCTCCTTATATAGGCCCAAAGACAATAATCTCTATTGTTGTTAGGGACATCTTCCTTATTAGACTAATAAGGAATCTCAAACAAAAGTAGAATTATACTAGTAATTCATTAGAATTCGCTCGCTTTTAAGTTAGTGTATCAGCACGTCACAGAAGACAATTCAGAACGTCTTGTGTAGCCAAATGAGTTAGATAAAGAAAATAATGTAGAGATAAGTTGGGGTTTAGAGCATTAGTGCAACACAATCAACATGCAAATAAAAATTAAATAATGTATTTTCAACATAAATAAAAAGATTCCTAATGATAAGTAAAGAAAAGCTTGTATGCATTACGACTAATCAGTCAAACACTTTGAAGAATCAACTACACAATGCAATCAAGACTAGGGACTTTGATAAAGTTGTAGAACTGATGGAAGCTCATGATATAGATCCAAATGAAGAAATAAGTGTGAAAGGATATCTATGGACTCCTTTCCATTACGCTTCTCATTTTAATGACACAAGGATTTTGGAATATCTACTTAAAAGAGGTTATTTCAAGAATCCGAATAACTTCGTCAAAATGATCAACTCACAAACGAAAGAAGGCTGGACTCCTCTAATGATTTGTGCTATATACAGGTCGATAGATTGTGTGGAACTTCTACTAAGAGTAGGCGGAATCAATACTGCAGCCACTGATAATAGTGGGAAAACTGCCCTACAGCTGGCTGAATATTACGGCTCTATCCAATGTGCTAATAAATTGAGGGATATTCCTTTAGGAATTCTACATTTAGATGAAAGCTACTTTGTTCAAGAGAAGATGCCAGCATATATGGAAGATCCTGCTTACTACGACTTACTAATAGGTGGAGTGTTACGACCTTGTATATTCTATACACAGAGGATATATGTAAATTTATAAATCACCTAAATTTCCCTAAATCTTAGGTAATTAATAAGTTTACTATCTTTAAGTAATTTTACCTTCTTTACGTACCTGAGTAACAAGATTTATAGATTT
>Ga0065720_1000221_pt1 | contig 22187 bp, 17 predicted proteins | sample Thericmetagenome_FD_59107 | JGI IMG/M metagenome (GOLD analysis project Ga0065720, IMG submission 59107) | Thermophilic microbial communities from the Joint Bioenergy Institute, California, USA of rice/straw/compost enrichment - eDNA_2 v2... | ecosystem: Engineered > Solid waste > Grass >...
TGCCGGGTTCGCAGGCGCTGGGCTGTGGCGGCGCGGGATACCTCGCATCGCCGCAGGTCGCTGATCAGCATGACAGCCCCGTGTACCAGCGCCGATCGCGCATTGTGTCGAGGTTTCGGAAGAACTCGCTGTTGTTGTCCCGGGCCAACAGTTCCGCCTCCGTCGGTCTTCTCGGGCCCTTCGTCAGACCGTACGCCATATCCAGGTCATAGGCGCCCAGCCCCTTTGGGCCGGCGTGACGCTTGTTTTCCGGATCCGTCACGACTCTGTACTTGTTGCCGCGATGCGGCACCGCTTTCTTGCGGAAGGTTTCCTCTTTATCGGCCGCGCCGCTTCGCATCTACCAAGAAGTATAATTTGCTGATACAACAGAGTTATATCGACCGTCCTAGTTTCCTCTACTACACGAATTGCCGAAATACAACTGACATATTTTTCTGATATTCACCGACATTGGTAGAATTCATAATTCGGAGCCCGGCCGGTGTGAAGTCGCCATGCAGACGCCACGAGCCGAATGCCCGACATTGCTGCCCGGCGCAGTTTTCGGGTGGGTCAAACCGCCCGCCGTAGTAATGTGCGCGGCCGCTGCACGCAGCGGTCCGCGGAGCACGAGGCATGACAACCCCACGCAGCCAGTCCATGGGATCCGCCGAATGGGCGATGCTCATCGCCCTCTCCATCCTGTGGGGCGGCTCGTTCCTCTTCATCGGCATTGCCGTCAAGGCNGTGCCGCCGCTCACCATCGTCCTCGCCCGGGTGGGCATCGCGGCCCTTGCGCTCAACCTCGTCCTGCGCCTGTCGGGCCAACGCCTGCCGCTCGACGGCCGCGTCTGGGCGGCCTTCGCCGTTATGGGCTTTCTCAACAACCTCATCCCATTCAGCCTCATCGTCTGGGGACAGGCGCGCATACCGAGCGGCGTCGCCTCCGTGCTCAACGCCATGACGCCGGTCTTCACCGTCATCGTCGCCCACTTCTTGACCAGCGACGAGAAGCTGACGGGCAACCGGCTGGCCGGCGTCGCGCTCGGCCTTGCAGGCGTTGCCGTGATGATCGGGCCGGCCGCGCTGGCCGGGGCGGGCGCCGACGTGATCGGCGCCTTCGCCGTCCTGCTCGCGGCCCTGTCCTATGCCTTCTCCGGCATCTACGGCCGCCGCTTCCGCGGCTTCGGGCTGAGTCCGCTCGTCGTCGCCACTGGCCAGCTCACGGCGACGACGATGATGATGGCCCCGCTCGCCCTCGTGGTGGAGCAGCCGTGGACGCTGACGGCGCCGGGCCCCGGGCCCGTGGCAGCCATCGTCGCGCTGGCACTCGCCTCCACCGCCCTCGCCTACATCCTCTTCTTCCGCATCCTTACTGCGGCCGGAGCGGTCAACCTGTCGCTGGTGACGCTGCTCATCCCGGTGAGTGCCGTCCTTTTCGGTGCCGCCTTCCTGGGCGAGACTATCGCGATGCGGCAGCTTGCCGGAATGGGGCTCATCGGCCTCGGCCTNCTGGCCATCGACGGGCGNCTCTTTGCCGCCATGAGGCGGTCCCCTGCGTGAAAGGGCGGGAAGGAAATCCGCACCCATATACGAACGGCGGCTTGCGGGTGCGGCAAGACCTTGGTTATACGGCTAGTCGAAGCTGTCGCCGGAGTCGAGCATCGGCACCGGCCGACGAAATTGGAACGGGCCGTGTCCGCGGCCCGATGACGGGAACCGGCTGATGCGAGGCGCTCTCGGTGGCCCGCGCGTTCTCCTGCGCCGCCTCCGCGAGGTCATGGCGGAGCCGGTCCACGCGCAGGAGAAGCTCGACAGGATCGTCACCCAGATCGCTGCCAACATGGTGGCGGAGGTGTGCTCGGTCTACGTCATGCGCGCCGACGGCGTGCTGGAGCTGTACGCGACCGAGGGCCTGAATCGCGAGGCAGTGCACCTGACGGCCATGCGCGCTGACGAGGGCCTTGTCGGCCTCATTGCCCGCGAGGCCGAGCCGCTGGCCCTCTCCGACGCCCAGTCGCACCCCGCCTTCAGCTACCGCCCGGAGACAGGCGAAGAGATCTACCACGCCTTCCTCGGCGTGCCGATCCTGCGGGCGGGCAACACGCTCGGCGTGCTCGTGGTGCAGAACCGGGCCCACCGTGTCTACAGCGAGGAAGAGATCGAGGCGCTGCAGACGACGGCGATGGTGCTTGCCGAGCTGATCGCCTCGGGCGAGCTGCAGGCCATCGCGCCGCCCGGCGCGGACATCGCCATCCGCCGGCCGCTGCATCAGCGCGGCGTGAGCCTCGCCGACGGNGTCGGNCTCGGCCACGTGGTGCTGCACGAGCCGCGNGTCGTGGTGAAGAANCTCATCGCCGAGGACGTGCAGCGGGAGGTGNAGCGCCTCGAGGATGCCATTGCCGCCATGCGCGCGGCCATCGACAAGCTCATCGAGCGCGGCGACGTCGCGCACCACGGCGAGCATCGCGACGTGCTCGAGACGGTGCGCATGTTCGCCAACGACCAGGGCTGGCTGCGCCGCATCCGTGAGGCGGTGCTGACCGGCCTCACGGCCGAGGCAGCCGTTGAGCGCGTGCAGTCGGACACGCGCGCCCGCCTCCTGCGCCAGACCGACCCCTATCTGCGCGAGCGCCTGCACGATCTCGACGATCTCGCCAACCGGCTGCTGCACACACTGGCCGGCACCGAGCTGGCGACGAGGCGAGAGGATCTGCCGGAAAACGCCATCCTCGTTGCCCGCTCCATGGGGCCGGCGGCGCTCCTCGACTACGACAGGTCACGCCTCAGAGGCGTCATCCTGGAGGAAGGCGGGCCGACAAGCCACATCGCCATCGTCGCCAGGGCGCTCGGCATCCCTGCCGTCGGCGAGGTCGAGAACATTACGAGCCTCGTCGAGCAGGGTGACCCCATCATCGTCGACGGCGGCGCAGGCGAGGTGCAGATCCGGCCNGCGCCGGACGTCGAGGCCGCCTATGCGGAGAAGGCGCGGCTGCGCGCCCGCCGGCAGGAACAGTACCGCCGCCTGCGGGATTTGCCGAGCCGCACGCGCGACGGCGTCACGATCGACCTGCACATCAACGCCGGCCTCCTCGTCGACATGTCGCACCTGGCGGAGACGAACGCGGCCGGCATCGGGCTGTTCCGCACCGAGATCCAGTTCATGGTGGCCCAGCGCCTGCCGACGACTGGCGAGCAGTACGCCCTCTATGCAAGCGTGCTCGAGGCGGCGCGGGGCCTGCCCGTCACCTTCCGNACGCTCGATATCGGCGGCGACAAGGTGCTGCCCTACATGGAAAAGGTGGAGGAGGAGAACCCGGCGCTCGGGTGGCGGGCCATCCGCATCGGCCTCGACAGGCCGGGNCTGCTGCGCTCGCAGGTGCGCGCGCTGCTGCGCGCCGGCGCGGGACACCACCTCAGGATCATGTTCCCGATGGTCGCGACCGTCGAGGAATTCGAAAGCGCCAAGGCCATCGTGGCGCGCGAGGAGGCGCATCTTGCCCGCCACGGCCACCCGCCGCCGGCCTCGCTGTCGCTCGGCGTCATGGTGGAGGTGCCCTCGCTTCTCTTCCACCTCGACGAGATCGCCAGGCGGGTCGACTTCATGTCGGTCGGCTCCAACGACCTGCTGCAGTTCCTCTTTGCCGCCGACCGCGAGAACCGCCAGGTTGCCGGACGGTTCGACCCGCTGAGCCGGCCCGCGCTGCGTGCGCTGAGGCTCATCGCCGAGCGCGCCGAAGCCGTGGGCTGCCCCGTCACCCTCTGCGGCGAGATCGGCGGACGGCCGCTGGAAGCCATGGCGCTCATCGGGCTCGGCTACCGGCGCCTGTCGATGTCGCCTTCCGCGCTCGGGCCCGTGAAGGCAATGGTGCTCAAGCTCGATGCCGGCGCCATCACGGCCGAGATGGAGCGTCTGCTCGCGCAAGACGGCGAACTGTCCGTGCGCAACGCGCTCCAGCGATTCGCCGAGGCCAACGACATCCCGTTGTAGCGACGCTGTCGCTCATCCCGGTTCCATGGCGGCCGGCCGAGCGACGGCCGCCCCATCGCACTGCCGCATTCCAGAAGAGCCATGTCCGAGAACACCTTCACACCGCCGCGCGAGCGGCTCGACGCCATCAGGGCGCGGCGTGACATCGTCTCCGCGACGCTGGCGGCCGGCGCCGGGGCGGACGATTTCGTGGCCCTGTCGCGCGAGCTGTCGGAGCTCGATCCGGTCGTCGCGGCCATCGACGCCTTCGAGGGCGCGCAAAAGAACCTCGACGAGATCACCGCCCTCCTCGACGATCCCGCCACGGACGCCGAGATGCGCGCCCTTGCGGAGGAGGAGCTGCCCCAGGCCCGCAAGGCGGTGGACGAGGCGGCACATGCCCTCAAGGTGATGCTGCTGCCGAAGGACGAGGCCGACGAGAAGAGCGCCATCCTCGAGATCCGAGCCGGCACCGGCGGCGATGAGGCGGCCCTCTTCGCGGGTGATCTCTTCCGCATGTACAGTCGCTACGCCGACCTCAAGGGCTGGAGCGTCGAGATCCTGTCACAGAGCGAGGGCACCGTCGGCGGCTACAAGGAAATCATCGCCCAGGTGAAGGGCCGTGGCGTCTTCGCCCGGCTCAAGTTCGAATCCGGGGTGCACCGCGTGCAGCGTGTGCCGGAGACGGAGGCNTCGGGCCGCATCCACACCTCCGCCGCCACCGTCGCCGTGCTGCCGGAGGCGGGGGAGGTCGACTTCGCCCTCGACGAGAACGACCTCAGGATCGACACCATGCGTGCCGGAGGCGCCGGCGGCCAGCACGTCAACAAGACGGAATCGGCCGTGCGCATCACGCACCTGCCGACCGGCATCGTCGTCGTCGTGCAGGACGAGCGCTCCCAGCACCGCAACCGCGCCAAGGCCATGGCGCTGCTGCGCTCCCGCCTCTACGATGCCGAGCGCCANCGCAAGGATGCCGAACGCGCGGCCGACAGGCGGGCGCAGGTCGGCTCCGGCGACCGTTCGGAGCGCATCCGCACCTACAACTTCCCCCAGGGGCGCGTCACCGACCACCGCATCGGCCTCACCCTCTACAAGCTCGACGAGGTGATGATGGGCACGGCCCTCGACGAGGTGATCGACGCCCTCGTCACCGAGCACCAGGCGGCGCAGCTCGCCGCGCAGGAGNGGTGANCCGACCGTCGTGCCCAGCGCTGCCCCGCCCCTGACGCCCTCGACGACNCGCGCCGACGCCCTGCGGCAATTGCGCGCGGCCCTTGCCGCGGCCGGCATCGACAGCCCCGCGCTCGACGCGCGCCTGCTCCTGCTCGCGGCACTCGACATCAGCAGCGCCGAACTCGCCGGCCTGCCCGAGGCGCCGCTCGGCGAGGAGGGTGCGTCACGCCTTGCGGGCTTCGCGGCCCGGCGGCTCGCCCGCGAGCCGGTGGCCCGCATTCTCGGCGAGCGGGAGTTCTAGGGGCCTTCCCTTCCGGCTGTCCCCCGCGACGCTTGAGCCGAGGCCGGACACCGAAACGCTCGTCGAGGCCGTGCTGAAGACGCTCCGGACGCGCGGCCACGCCGACCGGCCGCTCACCATCGTCGACGTGGGCACCGGCACAGGCTGCATTCTCGCTGCGCTGCTGCACGAGCTGCCCCAGGCGACAGGCCTCGGCATAGACCGCGCCCCCGAAGCGGCGCGGACGGCCCGCGACAACGCCGGACGCCTCGGCCTTGCCGCGCGTGCGCATTTCATCGTCGGCGACTGGTCAACGGCCGTTGCCGGGCCGGTCGACGTGCTCGTCTCGAACCCGCCCTACATCGAAAGCGACCTTATCCGGACGCTCGCGCCGGAGGTGCGGCGATACGATCCGCTCCTTGCCCTCGACGGCGGCCCCGACGGGCTCGATGCCTATCGCGCCCTGGCTGCGGACGCGCGGCGCCTGCTCGCCCCCGGCGGCCTTGCGGCGCTCGAGGTGGGCGCAGGGCAGGCCGATGCTGTCGCGGGCCTCCTCGACGGCCTCGGCCCAGTCTCCATCCATCCCGATCTTGCCGGCATCGACCGTGTCGTCCTCGTCGAGGCCCGCGGCTGAACCTGCGGCAACACACTCGCCGGCCGGACACAAAAAACGCTTGGCGCGCACGGTTAAAGCCGCTAGTGTCCCGGCAGGAATCGCGCTCCACGACAAATGATCTGGCTTCAAGCCCGGTCGAGGTTGCGACAGCAAGCCTCCGGGTCGGCGCGAACATCAAGTCTTCGGAGTGCCGGGATGCGTCTGCACCTGGCATGAAGCGTCGGACGGCGAGGCGACGCCGGGTCGGCGCGGCCGGGGAAGTATCCGGAGAGCTCGATCGCCCTCGGATCATTGCCACTGTTACATGACGTTCNCGGCTGACAAGCCCTTTTCGGTTCGGCACGCGATCCGAACCAACCGGCTCGCTCAATGCCTCTCGGCGGTTTCCGTTCGGGANGGCTCGCGGCGCCGGAATGTCATGCGGTTCAGGAAGCCTCAAAGAGACACTAGATGAGACCAGGTCAGAACAGGCGTATGCGGGGACGCAACCGCAAGGGGCCCAACCCGCTGACGAGAAGCTACGAGTCCAACGGTCCGGATGTGAAGGTGCGAGGCACCGCCCAGCACATAGCTGAGAAATACACCCAGCTGGCGCGCGACGCCCAGGCTTCCGGCGATCCGGTCGCGGCCGAGAATTACTTCCAGCACGCGGAACATTATTTCCGCATCATCGCCGCGGCGCAGGCGCAGCTTCAACAGAACTACGGCGGTTTCCAGCGCTCCTTCGACGACGAACGCGACGACCTCGATCTCGACGAGACCAACGGTAACGGTTTCGGCTACGGCCAGCAGCCCGCCGTGCACGAGCTGGGCGCGCCCCAGCCGGACGTCCGCGGCGAGGCTTTCGCCGACGAGGAGGGCGAGAGCAGGGGCGAGCGGCCGCAGCGCCTCGAGCAGCGCGGCCAGCGCGGCGACCGCCAGATGCGTGCGGAGCGCGGCGAGCGTCATGAGCGCAACGAGCGCCAAGAGCGCCAGGAGCGCAGTGAGCGGCGCGAGCGCGGCCCGCGTCCGGCCTATGTGAACGGCAACGCCGGTGGCGAGGACCGCCGCGCCGGGAGCGAGGACAAGGCCGACCTGCCGGCCTTCCTGACCACGCCCGTGCGCACAACCGTCGCCGCGGCCGAGGCCGACGAGGCACCCGCCCCGGCCAGCGAACCGGCGGCCGCCGAGGACACCGCGCCCCGGCGTACGCGCCGGNGCAAGGCCGCTCCGGCGGAGGAGGCTGTCGGTGAGGGCGCCGAGGCGAGCGCNCCGGCGGATGAGAAGCCCGCGCGCACCCGCCGGACCCGCGCCCGCAAGGCGGCGGACGACAAGCTGCCGGCTGGCGAATAAGCCGCGACATTGCAAGGACTTCAAGGAAGGCGGGCGCAGGCCCGCCTTTCGCGTTTCGGCGTCGCTGCGGCGGTCCTGAAAAAAGAGCTGCGGCCATCCGGGCTCTGCCCCTTGATGTGGCCGACGCGCAACACCTACATGATTGATGCGGCTCAATGACCTGGGCCGCAGCCGTGCCGAGGATCGCCGCAACGGGGTCTGAGGCTGGCACTTCATTGAATGGGGGACGCCTTCCCGGGCATCATCTGGCGGGCGGCGTGGCCTCGAGGAGGTATTGATGAACGTCGACAAGTACACGGACCGCTCCAAGGGCTTCCTGCAGTCCGCGCAGTCCCTCGCCCTGCGCGAGGGCCACCAGCAGTTCTCACCCGAGCATCTCCTGAAAGTGCTGCTCGACGATCCCGAAGGGCTCGCGGCCGGTCTCATCGACCGNGCCGGCGGTCGCTCGCGCGAGGCGCGGCAGCTGGCGGAGCAGGCGCTCGCCAAGCTGCCGAAGGTGGAGGGCGGCTCCGGCCAGCTCTATCTGACGCCGGGCCTCGCCCGCGTNTTCGACACGGCCGAGAAGGCGGCGGAGAAGGCCGGCGACAGCTTCGTTACGGCCGAGCGGCTGCTNCTCGCCCTTGCGATCGAGAAGGANACGGAGGCCGGCAAGGCGCTNGCCAAAGCGGGCGTGACGCCGCAGAGCCTCAACGCCGCCATCGAGGCCCTGCGCCAGGGCCGCAAGGCGGACACCGCCTCGGCCGAGGAAGGCTACGACGCCCTCAGGAAATATGCTCGCGACCTCACCCAGGCGGCGCGCGAGGGCAAGCTCGACCCGGTCATCGGTCGTGACGAGGAGATCCGGCGCACCATCCAGGTTCTGTCGCGGCGCACCAAGAACAACCCCGTCCTCATTGGCGAACCCGGCGTCGGCAAGACGGCCATCGTCGAGGGCCTCGCGCTGCGCATCGTCGATGGCGACGTGCCCGAGAGCCTCAAGGACAAGCGTCTGCTCGCGCTCGACATGGGCGCGCTGATCGCCGGCGCGAAGTATCGTGGCGAGTTCGAGGAGCGGCTGAAGGCCGTGCTGCAGGAGGTGCAGGCGGCCGAGGGCGGCATCGTGCTGTTCATCGATGAGATGCACACCCTTGTCGGTGCCGGCAAGGCGGACGGGGCGATGGACGCCTCGAACCTGCTGAAGCCTGCCCTCGCCCGCGGCGAGCTGCACTGCGTCGGCGCGACCACGCTCGACGAGTACCGCAAGCACGTGGAGAAGGACGCGGCGCTCGCCCGGCGCTTCCAGCCCGTCTTCGTCTCTGAGCCCACAGTCGAGGACACGGTCTCGATCCTGCGTGGTCTCAAGGAGAAATACGAACAGCACCACGGCGTGCGCATCCAGGACGCGGCGCTCGTTGCGGCTGCGACCCTCTCGAACCGCTACATCACCGACCGCTTCCTGCCCGACAAGGCCATTGACCTCGTCGACGAGGCGGCAGCGCGCCTGCGCATGCAGGTCGACTCCAAGCCCGAGGAGCTCGACCTGCTCGACCGCGAGATCGTGCGCCTCAAGATCGAGGCCGAGGCCCTGAAGAAGGAGAGCGACGCCGCCTCCAAGGACCGGCTCGTGCGGCTCGAGAAGGAGCTGGCGGAACTCGAGGAGCGCTCGGCGGCCCTCACCGCCGTCTGGCAGGCAGAGAAGGACAAGCTCGGCCGTGCCGCGGAACTCAAGAAGAAACTCGACGAGGCCCGCAACGAACTCGCCATCGCCCAGCGCAAGGGCGAATACCAGCGCGCTGGCGAGCTCGCCTACGGCATCATTCCGCAGCTCGAGCGGGAGCTGGCCGAGACCGAGGCCAAGGCCGACGGCAAAACCGACGGCGCCGGCGTGGTGCAGGAGGCAGTAACCCCCGACAACATCGCCCAGGTGGTGTCCCGCTGGACCGGCGTGCCCGTCGACAAGATGCTGGAGGGCGAGAAAGAGAAGCTCCTCAAGATGGAGGAGGAGCTGTCGCGCCGTGTTGTCGGCCAGACTGAGGCCGTGGAAGCGGTCTCGACGGCGGTTCGCCGTGCCCGCGCCGGCCTGCAGGATCCGAACCGGCCCATCGGCTCGTTCATGTTCCTCGGCCCCACCGGCGTCGGCAAGACGGAGCTGACCAAGGCGCTCGCCGCCTTCCTGTTCGACGACGAGACCGCGATGGTGCGCCTCGACATGTCGGAATACATGGAGAAGCACTCGGTCGCGCGGCTCATCGGCGCTCCGCCCGGCTATGTCGGCTACGAGGAGGGCGGTGCGCTGACCGAGGCGGTGCGCCGGCGGCCCTACCAGGTCGTGCTCTTCGACGAGATCGAGAAGGCGCATCCGGACGTGTTCAACGTGCTCCTGCAGGTGCTCGACGACGGGCGCCTGACGGACGGCCAGGGCCGNACGGTCGACTTCCGCAACACGCTCATCATCATGACCTCCAACCTCGGTGCCGAGTACCTCGTCTCCCAGAAGGCCGGCGAGGATACGGANGCCGTGCGTGAGGAGGTGATGGGNGTGGTCAGGGCCCACTTCCGGCCGGAGTTCCTCAACCGCGTGGACGAGATCATCCTCTTCCACCGTCTGCGGCCGGAGCAGATGGGTGCCATCGTCGACATCCAGCTCGGACGCCTCGCCCGCCTGCTGGAGGACCGCAAGATCACGCTCGCCCTCGACGACGCAGCGCGCGAGTGGCTCGCGACCAAGGGCTACGACCCCGCCTATGGGGCGCGGCCCCTGAAGCGCGTGATCCAGAAGAACGTGCAGGATCCGCTGGCCGAGATGATCCTCGCCGGCAAGGTGAAGGACGGCGAGACCGTGCGGGTGACGGCGGGTCCCGACGGTCTCGTCATCGGCGACACGCCGGTGGTGCGCGAGCGCCGGCCGGCGGGTGTGCCCCTGAACTGATCAGGCGGAGCCGCGGCCTGTGCCGCGGCTCGCCCCTTCACGCCGTACACGAGTACTCGAACAGGTGCGACGCCTCCGCCGGGGGCTGCCGGGGCTCGACGGCCGCCGCGTCGGGCGCCGGTGCCTCGATGGCGCGCGCAGGAGCGCCTCCCAACGCGGTTTCGAGCCGACGGGACACCGCATCCTTCGCATGCTTCGCCGCGATGGCGACCCCCTTCAGCGCCGCGGCATTGCCATAGATGCCGGACACCGGCACCCTCACGGCGAGGGCCACGCTCCTTCCCGCCAGGTCTCCCCCGTACCGGGAAGCGCCCCAACTCTCGACTCTCCCCTTCACACCGGCTCTTGTCACGCCCACAAGGCTCATGCCCCCGATGAGGAACCCGCCAAACGCGACGTTTTCGGCCAACCGGGGCAACGGCCCGCCTTCCCCCCTGCAGAACGCCTTGACGTCAGCGATCGCGGCGTTCGCTGTGTCCAAGGGCAGCCGAACAACCTTGCGCCCGACATTGAGCGCAACATCACGCGTGGACGATGCTTTCAGCTGATCATAAGCCGCCTCCCAGTCACGCCTGGCGAAAAGCCACAGGGGACCACGCCTGCCACCGCGGTACTCGACACAGTAGCGGAAGCATTCCCAGGCGGCGCCGCCCGACAGCCGCAGGACGCTGTTGAGAACCAGGTCGCATTTGGCGGCGAAGAGGGCAGACGTTAATGCCTCAACGGCAGCTGCTACGGGGATCAGCATCGCGTTGCGCACAGGTGACACCTGGTTTACCAAGAAGCGGCTCCAGAATGCCTCGCAGAGTCCCGGTTCCATGCGTTCCAGCGCCGCAGCCGCCGGTTCAACCAGCTTGTCCGCCTTCGGCGCCAGATAGTACCGGTCGCCTGCGTCCGGCGGCGTGAGGCCCGCGGCGAGCGCATAGCAGCCGACGACATCGGCCCCATGCTCGAAAGCCGCGGCCTGCGCCGCGACGCTGGCTGCTTCGCCCAGCGGATTGCCCCGCGTTTCCGACTGGGCGAAGAAGTGCGGCGTGAAGTCGCCCACGGCCCCGGCCGTCATGGAGGGCAGCGCATTGGCCGCACCACAGGCAAGAGCCGCCCAGAGGTCGCGGACCATGGCTTTCTCAACCAGGCCCCTGATATCCTCCAGCCGCTCGCCTTTCTCCACGAGGCGGCGGCCGACCTCGTCAAGATGAGGCAGAAGGGCAGCGCGAATCTCTTCAGCAAGCCCTGTCGGGATGAAGGAATTCAGCCACGAGGTGATCGCCATTTCCTCGGGGATGTCGACCGCGACACTCGCGGCGGCGGACGCTTCCCGCGTGGCGGCCGTACTGTCCGACTGCGGGCGGATCGCCGATTTCGATGACCACCGAATGATCGGCACGGTATCGCACGCGCGCGCCCGGCAAATCGAGCGGAACTTCGACCAGCTCGGTCTCTGCAGCAGGGCGGGCCGATCCGGCTTGCACCGCATCCCGGAACCGGGCCGCCGCCGATGTATCGCACGCACCAGGGGAACGGAACAGATTATTATTGTCGACTACACCTAAGCCCATCGCTTAAAGCCTTCGAAAATTGTTACGCAACATAACGCGCGTCTATAGATAACCATGAAAATTGATAATGCAGTCATATATTATAATAAAACATGACAAATATGACTTGCCGACATTCGGCCTGTCCATCGGCGATGGCACGCCGCGCAGCTGTCGCTTTTACTTTCTGCGTGCCTGGCCGATATCAAGCAACACTGCTCATGGGTTCCCGGGGTCNTGCGCGGTCCCCCTCGCCCAAGGATCTGCTGGCCCTTCCTCAATTGTCGGCCAGCGGATGCAGGTCGCGCACCATGGCCTTCAGGCGCTCGTCCAGCACGTGGGTGTAGATCTGCGTCGTGGCAATGTCGGCGTGGCCGAGCAGCTCCTGCACGATGCGCAGGTCCGCCCCGTTCTGCAGGAGGTGGCTGGCGAAGGCGTGCCGCAGCACGTGCGGGCTGACGCGCGCGGGATCGAGCCCGGCAGCGATGGCGAGATCCTTCAGCTCGCGGGCGAAGGCCTGACGCGTCAGGTGGCCGCTCTCGCTGTCGGCCGGGAAGAGCCACTGCCCTGGCCTGTCGGCGGATTCAGCCGTGGCGGCGAGGTCGAGCCAGGTACGCATCGCCCGGCGGGCGGCTTCCGTCAGCGGCACGAGGCGCTCCTTGCCGCCCTTGCCCTTGACGAGCAGGAAGCGCTCCTTGGTGCGCGCGGCGGATNCCGGCAGCGAGACGAGCTCCGACACGCGCAGCCCCGTGGCGTAGATGAGCTCCAGAAGGCAGGCGAGGCGGGCGGCACGGCGGCGCTCGCGCAGGGGGCGCTTCTCGTCGTCGACGCCCTCGTGCGCCGTGGCGATGAGCCGGTCGACCTCGGCCACGGTGAGCACCTTCGGCAGGGGCCGGCCCTGCCTGGGCCCCTCGATGGCGCCGGTGGGGTCGTCGCCNCGGTAGCCCTCGGCGTAGAGGAACTTGTGGAGCTGCCGCACGGCCGAGAGGCGGCGCGCGGCGGAACTCGGCTTGAAGCCGCGCGCATGCACATCCTGCAGGTAGGCGCGCACCGTCGCCGCATCGGCCTCCGTCAGATCGGTGCCCGCAGCAGCGAGGAAGGCGGCATAGTCCGCAAGGTCACGCCCATATGCCGCGAGCGTGTTGGCGGAAGCGCCGCGCTCGGCCGCCAGCATGTCGAGATAGAGGGCGATCAGCCGGTCGTCGCGCATCGTCGCTGGCCGGAATCACTTGCCTAAGCGGGCGTTGGGGATGGTCACTGTGATGTCCCGCTCTTGCGGCTCGACGAAGGTGGCGAGCGCCCACATGCCTGCATAGACAGCGCCAACGATGACTCCGATGATGAAGAGGAAGCGGAACAGGGTGGGCACGTCCTGAAGCCTGCTGTCGCAATCGGTACCGCGGCCACCGTGGCGCGGCATTTCGGTCCGTGATAGTGAAGCATCAAAGAGTGAATACCAAGATGACGAGCTATCAGGACATGGCGACCGTGGACGGCGAGGCTCCACCGGCCGTCCTCGCTCCCGCCGCCTTGCGTGCCCGCCTCGGCAAGCGTTCGATCGTGCTCGTCGGCATGATGGGCGCGGGCAAGAGCACGGTCGGGCGTCGCCTCGCCGCCAGGCTCGGCCTGCCCTTCGTCGATGCCGACAACGAGATCGAGGCGGCGGCGGGGATGACCATCCCCGAGATTTTCGCCACCCACGGCGAGGCCGCCTTCCGCGACGGCGAGCGGCGGGTGATCGAGCGGCTTCTCGGTAACGGGCCGCAGGTGCTCGCCACCGGCGGCGGCGCCTACATGAACGCGGAAACCCGCGCGCGAATCGCCGAGGCGGGCATCTCGGTCTGGCTGAAGGCGGACCTCGACGTGCTGCTGAAACGCGTGCGCAAGCGCCCCAACCGGCCGCTGCTGCAGACACCGGATCCGGAAAAGACCCTGCGCGACCTCATCGCACTGCGCTACCCGGTCTATGCCGAGGCGGCGATCACCGTGATCTCGCGCGATGCCCCTCACGAGGCCGTGATGGAGGACATCATCCGGCACCTCTCGGCCTATCTCCAGACGCCTGCCGCCCATTCATAACGGTCCCTGACGTGACGACATCCGATCCCGCCTCCCGTCCCGCCCCCCCTGCACGCGTCGTCACCGTCTCGCTGGGCAGCCGGTCCTACGACATCCGCATCGGCCGCGGCGTCCTCGCGGAGGCGGGCGCTGCCGTGGCGGCGCTCAAGCCCTCAGCCTGTGCCATCGTCAGCGACGAGACGGTTGCCCCGCTGCACGCGGCGGCGCTCACCGCTTCGCTCGAGGCCGCCGGGCTGCGGACAGCCCTCGTCACNGTCCCGGCCGGCGAATCGTCCAAGAGCTACGCCCGTTTCGCCGAGGTGTGCGACGGCATCCTCGCCGCGCGCATCGAGCGGGGCGATGTCGTCGTGGCGCTCGGCGGCGGTGTCGTGGGCGACCTCGCGGGCTTCGCGGCCGCCGTGGTGCGGCGCGGCGTGCGCTTCGTGCAGGTGCCGACGACCCTGCTTGCCCAGGTCGATTCCTCCGTCGGCGGCAAGACCGGCATCAACTCGCCGCTGGGCAAGAACCTCGTCGGCGCCTTTCACCAGCCGAGCCTCGTCCTCGCCGACACGGCGCTACTCGACACGCTGCCGGAGCGCGAGTTCCGGGCCGGCTATGCCGAAGTGGTGAAATACGGCCTCATCAACGACGCCGGCTTCTTCGACTGGTGCGAGGCCAACGGCGCACGCGTCTTTGCCCCCGGTGAGGAGCGCGACCATGCCGTGGCGGTGAGTTGCGCCGCCAAGGCAGCCATCGTCTCGCGCGACGAGCGCGAGACGGGCGAGCGGGCGCTGCTCAACCTCGGCCATACCTTCGCCCATGCGCTGGAGCGTGCCTGCTGCTACGACGGCCGCCGCCTCGTGCACGGCGAGGCCGTGGCCATCGGCCTCGCCCTCGCCTTCCGCTTCTCACAGCGGCTCGGCCTGTGCTCCGGCCAGGATGCGGTACGCGTTGCCCGCCATCTCCAGGCGGTCGGGCTGCCGTCGCGGCTGCAGGACGTGCCTGGCGGCGTCGGCACGGCGGACAGCCTGCTCGACGCCATGGGGCAGGACAAGAAGGTGGAGCGTGGGGCGCTCACCTTCATTCTCGCGCGTGGCATCGGCCAGAGCTTCGTCGCCAAGGGCGTCGAGGCCAGTGCCGTGCGCGACTTTCTCACGGAGGAACTGACGCCGTCATGACGGCCGACCTTTGGCTCGCGCTCGGGACCGTTCTCATCTGCCTCATCCTCTCGGCCTTTTTCTCCGGCTCCGAGACCGCGCTGACCGCCGCCTCCCGCGCGCGCATGCACGCGCTGGAGAAGAGCGGCGATGCGAAAGCCGGCATCGTCAACCGCCTGCTCTCGATGCGGGAGCGGCTGATCGGCAGCATTCTCATCGGCAACAACGTCGTCAACATCCTCGCCTCGTCGCTGGCGACGAGCGTGCTGGTCGCCCTCTTCGGCAACGCGGGCGTCATCTACGCGACGGCGGCGATGACCGTGCTGGTGGTCGTCTTTTCCGAGGTGATGCCCAAGACCGTTGCCATCAACGCGCCGGACCGGATGGCGCTCCTCGTGGCGCGTCCGGTCGCCTTCGTGGTGGCGCTCATCGGCCCTCTCACGCTCGCCGTCGAGGCTATCGTGCGGCTGACGCTGCGGCCCTTCGGCATCCGCATCGGCGAGAACCAGACGATCCTCTCCGCCCGCGACGAGCTGCGCGGCACCGTCGACCTGCTGCACCGCGAGGGTGGCGTGGTGAAGGACGACCGCGACATGCTCGGCGGTCTCCTCGACCTGCAGGATCTCGAGGTTTCGGACGTGATGGTCCACCGCACCAAGATGCGGACCATCAACGCCGACCTGCCGACGCGGGAGATCGTCAACGAGGTGCTGTCCTCACCCTACACGCGCCTGCCGCTGTGGCGCGGCACGGGTGACAACATCATCGGCATCCTGCACGCCAAGGATCTGCTGCGGGCGCTCGCTGCCGCCGGCGGCGACACGGACAAGCTCGACATCGAGAAAATCGCCCTGCCGGCCTGGTTCGTGCCGGACACGACCGGGCTGGTCGACCAGCTGCGCGCCTTCCTGTCGCGGAAGACGCACTTCGCGCTCGTCGTCGACGAATACGGCGAGGTAATGGGCCTCATCACCCTCGAGGACATCATCGAGGAGATCGTCGGCGACATCAAGGATGAGCACGACATCATCGTGCAGGGCGTGCGGCCGTTGCCGGACGGCTCCATCAACGTCGACGGCTCGGTGCCGATCCGCGACCTCAATCGCGCCATGGACTGGGACCTGCCGGACGAGGAGGCGACGACCATCGCCGGCCTCGTCATCCACGAGGCGCAGACCATCCCGGAGCAGGGGCAGGCCTTCACCTTCCACAACTTCCGCTTCCAGGTGCTGCGCAAGACGCGCAACCGCATCACCCTCCTGCGGGTGACGCCGCTCACCCCGCGCCGCAAGGCGGCCGGAGAGTAGCCGGACGGGCCGCGGCCTCACGTCTCGGCGATTGCCTTCTCCGGTCCCGCCTCGGCATCGGCGAGGAACTGCGCCCGTGCGAGCGCGGCGAAGTGGCCGCCCTTGGCCACCAGCTCGGCAAAGGTGCCGCTCTCGATGATGCGCCCCTCGGAGAAGACGAGGATGCGGTCGGCGTTGCGGATGGTGGCGAGCCTGTGCGCGATGACAAAGGTGGTGCGCCCGGTCATGACAGCCTCCAGCGCCTTCTGCAGCCTGGCCTCGGTCGCCGCATCGAGCGCGCTCGTCGCCTCGTCGAGGATGAGGATCGGCGGGTCCTTGAGGAGCACGCGGGCGATGGCGAGGCGCTGGCGCTCGCCGCCGGAGAGCGTGCGCCCCCGCTCGCCGATCACCGTGGCAAGCCCGTCCGGCTGGCGGGCCAGGAACTCCCCCGCCTGCGCCTTCGCCAGCGCCTGCCGCATTTCCTCCTCACTCGCGTCCGGCTTGCCGACGGCGAGGTTGTCCGCGATGGAGCGGGCGAAGAGCATCGGCTCCTGAAAGACGACGCCGATGTTGCGGCGCAGGCTCTCGAGCGTCAGCGAGCGGATGTCGCGCCCGTCGATGGTGATGGTGCCCGACTGCGGATCGAAGGCGCGGTAGAGGAGGCCGAGNGTGGTCGACTTGCCCGAGCCCGTGGCGCCGACAAGCGCCACCGTCTCACCGGGCGCGACGGAGAAGGTCACGTCTGCGACGGCCGGCCGCTTGCCGTCGTAGGAAAAGCTGACGTTCTCGAAGGNGACGGCGCCCGCGAGTCTGCCCGCGGGCACCGCATCCGGCCGGTCAGCGACGGTGGGGGCGGTGTCGGCCACGGCGAAAAACTCGGCGATNTTCGGCGCCTGCATGAAGAGCACNTTGACGAAGCCGACCGCCTGCTCCAGCCGTCCGATGAGCAGGGTGGCGAGGCTCATGAAGGTGACGATCTCGCCGATGCTGGCCTCGCCGCGCAGGTGCAGCCAGGTGCCGAGGAGGAAGACGGCGAGGATGGTCAGCGTGGCCGCGGCGCGCGTCGAGATGGCGGCGAGCGCCCACCAGGACAACACCGGCGTCTGCGCGGCGAGCAGCCGGTCCGTCGTCTCGCGCAAGGCGCGCGCCTCCGCCTCGATGCGCGTGAAGCTCTGGATGACGGGCACGTTGCCGAGCGCATCAGACGCCTGTTCGGCCAGCGCACTGTAATACCGCTCCACCGTGCCCTGCAGCGTCTGCGTGCGCCTCAGCACGAAGTTGATCAGCCCCGCGAAGACGCCGACGAGGACGAGCAGCAGGGCCCCGAGGCGCAGGTTGATGACGAGCGACAGCGGCAGCAGCACCACGAGCATGACGAAGGCGGCGCAGTGCTCGCGGAAAAAGGAGAGCCAGAGGCTGGCCATGCCGTTCGCACCTTCCAGCATCACCTTGAGAAGGCGGCCGGAATGCGTCTCGCCGTGGAAGGATAGCGGCAGGCCGAGCACGTGCTCGAAGAGCCGCGACATCACGGCGAGCCGCCGGCGGTGCGACAACCGGTCGGCATGCAGCGCAACCACCACGCCCATGGCGATGGAGAACAGGCCGAAGGCCACCCACAGCGCCGCGAAGGTGACGAGGCGGTGCGTGTCGAGCGGCGCTTCCGGCGCCTGGGCGCGCGCCAGCACGTCGATGAGCCTTCCGAAGAGGACGGGCTCGGCAAAAAGGGCTGCAGCGAGCGCCACATTGGCAAGCGCGAGCATGATCGCCAGGCGCGCCTCGTCCCTGAGCAGGCCGAGGACGCGGGCGTAGAGACGGATGATCGACATGGACGTCAGCGCGGTGGACCGGCTCGGCAGCTTGCCCGCCGGAACCCGTCGTCGCAACCCGCTCCGGAGGCATTAAGACTTCCTTCACCGATCATCCCCTTGCTCGACGATGAGGGCAGCGCCGGTGCCTTGTCTTTGCCGCAACCTCGGAAGAGGTTGCCGCAGGCGGCCGTCGGGGGGCTGCGCCGAAGCAGCGGATGCCGCATGCGCACGACACGTTCTGTCCCCTTGTCTCGTCTTGCGGCGATCATCGCTCTCGCCGCCGCCCTGTTCACCGCCCATTTCTGGTTGGTCGGCCTGCCTGCCGCTGCACAGGATGCGACGGCGCAGCCGCAGCCGGCGCAGGCAGCGCCGGCCCCGGCCGCCGAGGCGGGCGCTGGCCAGGATCCGGCGGCGCATCGGGCCCGGCTCGACAGTGCCCGCGCCCAGCTCGACCAGATCGAGAGTGCCCTCGCCCGGCAGGATCTCTCGGAGGGCGACCTGCAGCGGCTGCGTGAGCTCCTCGCCACGCCCGCCGCCCAGATCGAAGCGGCNCTCACCGCCCTGGCGCCCAAGGTCGATGCCGAGCGGCAGCGCCTCGTGCAGCTCGGCCCGGAACCGGCGGCAGGCGCGACGCCGGAGACACCGGAGGTCAGCAGCGAGCGGACCGAGCGCACGCGCGCACTGAAGGAGCTGGAGGACACGATCCGCCTCGCCAGCGCCCTNAAGGTGCAGTCCGAGCAGATTCGCGCCACGCTGCTGGAACGGCGGCAGGCGGCCTTCACGCGCATGATCTTCCAGCGCTCGCAGGGTCTCCTCAGCCCGGGCCTCTGGTCACGGCTGGTGGCCGCCCTGCCGGGCGAGTTTGCCGCACTGTCCACCGTCGCGGGGGACTGGCTCGCCACCTTCGAGCGGCGCGCCCGCAGCGGCCAGGCCTTGGTGCTGCTCGCAGCCATCGGCATCGGGCTGGCGCTGCACTTTGCCCGCGTGCGGCTGCTGCCGCATGTCGCGCGACGACCGGCCGAGGTGACGGACCCGAGCCGCCTGCGCCGGTCCGTCACCGCGCTCGGCATCGTGCTGGCGCGGTCCGGGCCGGTGCTCGCCGGCGCGCTGGTGCTTTATTTCGCCCTGGAGAGCATCCAGCTCCTGCCACCCCGCGTCGCGCCCGTCATCGCAGCCTTCCTGACGAGCCTCGTTTTCCTCGCCTTCGTGCGCGCCCTCGCCCACGGCCTGCTCGCGCCCGGCCTGCCGGCCTGGCGCCTGGTGCCGGTGCAGGAGGGAACGGCGCAGAAACTCATCACGGCGGTCACGACCGGCTCGGCGCTGGTCCTTCTCTTCACGACGGCAGTGCGCGCCGCCGAATCGATCGGCGCCGACTATTCCGTCCTCGTCCTGCTGCGTGGCCTCTACGCCACGACGATCGCGGGGCTGCTGGCCCTGACGCTGCACCGCACGCAGGGAGGTGGCGCCGAGGACGAAGCCTGCCTCGGCCCCTATGTGCCGGACTCCACCGCGGGCGGTCCGCTGCGGGCGGTCGGCTGGCTCGTGACGGCCGTCATCGTCATCGCCTGCCTTGCCGGCTACATCGCGCTTGCGAACTTCCTCGTCGAGCAGGTGCTCTGGGTGTCGACGCTCGCGGCCCTGCTATACCTGCTGCTCGCGCTCGTCGAAGAGACCTTCGAGCACGCCGTGCGGCCCGAGAGCCGCTTCGCCCTCACGCTCCAGACGAGTCTCGGGCTGCGCCGCCGCGCGGTCGAGCAGTTCTCGGTGCTCCTGGGCGGCGCGCTGCGCATCCTCCTTGCGGTCGGGGCCCTGGTGCTGGTGCTCGCGCCATGGGGCATCGAATCGTCTGACATCGTCGCATCGCTGCGCCATGGGCTCGCCGGCATCCAGTTCGGCGAGGTCAGGCTTTCGCCCACGGCGATCGCCATCTCCATCGTCACGTTTCTCATCGTCATCTTGGTCACGCGGGCCGTGCAGCGCTGGCTCGACAAGACCTTCCTGCCGACGACCGATCTCGACGCGGGCCTGCGCAATTCCATCCGCACCGCGACCGGCTATCTCGGCTTCTTTGCGGCGGTCGCCCTCGCCACGGCGCAGATGGGCCTCAGTCTCGAAAAGATCGCCATCGTCGCCGGCGCCCTGTCGGTTGGCATCGGTTTCGGCCTGCAGTCCATCGTCAACAACTTCGTCTCGGGGCTCATCCTCCTGTGGGAGCGGCCGATCCGNGTAGGCGACTGGGTCGTCGTCGGCGACGAGCAGGGCTACGTGCGGCGTATCAACGTGCGCGCCACCGAGATCGAGACCTTCGACCGGGCGATGGTCATCGTGCCGAACTCCAACCTCATCTCCGGCGTCGTCAAGAACTGGGTGCACAACAACCGCGTCGGCCGCATCATCGTGCCGGTCGGCGTTTCCTACGATGCCGACCCGGAAGAGGCGGCGCGCATCCTCGAGAGCTGCGCCCGCGAGCATTCCGAGATCCTCAGTGATCCGGCGCCGACCGTGCTGTTCACGCGCTTCGGCGACTCCTCGCTCGATTTCGAGCTGCGCTGCTTCGTCGGCAACGTGGAAACCGCCGGCAGCGTGAAGAGCGCCCTGCTCTTCACCATCTTCCGCAGGCTGCGCGAGGCAGGCATCGCGATCCCCTACCCGCAGCGCGACCTGCATCTCCACGGCAGCGAGCGGCTGGAACAGGCCCTCGAACGGCTGAGCGACACCGCTCCGCCCGCCAGCACCGGCGAGACACCGCCTCCCAAGGGATGACCCTGATGATCGAACGACCCTGCCTGCGCCTCGTGCGCCGCGCACTCGCCGCCGCCTCGCTCGCAGCCCTTGCCGCCTGCACCACCCCGCCGCCGCGGGAGCAGCAGCCGGCCTTCTACCGCTCGCTCGCCCTGGCCGGCGCGCGCATCGATGCCGAAAGCGCCGCCGGCATGATCTCCGCCTACCGCCGCAACCATGGTTTGCCACCGGTGACGGTCGACCCGGCCCTGCAGCAGGAGGCGGAGGCCGAGGCCCGGCGCATGGCGGCTGCCGACCGGCCGAGCTCGGCCGATGCGGTGAAGCAGCGGCTCGCCGGCGCAGGCATCAAGGCACCGGCGGTCAACCTCTCGGCCGGATATCACACCATGGCCGAGGCATTTTCCGGATGGCGCGAGTCGCCGCAGCACAACCGCACCATGCTCGCTCCCGGTGCGACGCGCCTCGGCATTGCCACGGCCTACGCGCCGGGCTCGAAATACAAGGTCTACTGGGCGCTGATCCTCGCCGGCCCCTGACGCACCGCCGGCGCAGGGCGCCCGGCCTGCGCTCAGGACGGCTGCTCGACTGCGTGGACCTTGAGCTGCCGCCGCTCGCCGCTCCTCGTCTCCCACGAGATCGACTGGCCGGCAGACAGGCCGAGGAGGGCGACGCCGATGGGCGTCAGGATGGAGATGCGACCTGCCGCGATATCCGCCTCGCCGGGGAACACGAGCTCAACCGTCTGCACCTTGCCCGTCACCTCGTCCTCGAAGGTGACACGCGAGCCCATGCCGACAACTGCGCTGCGCAGCTTGCTGGCGGGCACAACCTTCGCCCGCTCGAGCTCGCCCAAGAGATTCTCAGCCACCTCCGGCTGGCGGTCAGCCGCAGCCTCGGCCAGGGCGTAGAGGCGGTCGAAATCCTCCTGCGAGACCGTGATGGGGGGGCGGCGCAATGTGCGGCGCGAAGACACGATGGTCATGGGAAAGAACCTCTTGATCAGATGTTCGCACCCGGCACGGCTCCTGCCGGGCAGAGGACTGCGGAACAGCTCCTGTGGCGTGGCCGCTCGTGGCCGGGCGCCACGCGGCCTCACGGCCGCGTCATGGAACGGTTGTCATGGGATATTGGTGGAAGGCCGGCCCACGCCGGCGGTCGTCGGGCAGAGCCCGGCGGCTGCCCCGAGCCCGGGCAGCCATTGGCCACACCGCGCCCGGGGCTATAGTCCCGCGATGAGGGAACCCGCGCGAAGCAGGAAACGGTGCAGTGGGGCGACCTTCGACATCATGCCTTGAATATGGGTTCGGCCCGGCTGGCTGTCAAACGGGGCGAGC
>Ga0065720_1019626_pt1 | contig 22183 bp, 18 predicted proteins | sample Thericmetagenome_FD_59107 | JGI IMG/M metagenome (GOLD analysis project Ga0065720, IMG submission 59107) | Thermophilic microbial communities from the Joint Bioenergy Institute, California, USA of rice/straw/compost enrichment - eDNA_2 v2... | ecosystem: Engineered > Solid waste > Grass >...
CGGTAAGGTCCCCGGCGCCATCCGGGCGCGTAGCTCAGCGGGAGAGCACTCGGCTTACAACCGAGCGGTCGCAGGTTCGAACCCTGCCGCGCCCACGTCTGTGACGGGGAAGTTCGCACGGCGCTGCTTCGCGGCGGAGCTCATGTCGGCCGGGTCCGACGTGCGGCCACGTCGGCCTGCTCGGGCACGGCAGCGGAGTCATGGGTCGAATCCGATCTCGGTCATGACCTCGTGGACGGTGGGCTGATCCGGCCGGCGGTCGCGGAGTCGGCGGAGCGGACGCGGACGTGTGGTGGTCGAGCAGGGCGGCGGTCACCTGGGAACAGCCGGCGTCGTGGACGCGGACGGACAGGACCTCGGGGAGCACGGATCCGACCGTTCCTCCCGCGTGGGCGACGGCGGTGAGGTGGTCGGGACCGGCCCGGCGGGCCGGCGCGGGTGAGGTGGTGAAGGCCGCGGTAGGGTGCAGCTCGACGTGACTCGGGGAAGGTCGTTGTCGATCGTCCCTTCGGGGCGGATCTCGTTCATCTTGTTGCGCTTCTCCGACGAGGTTCCCGGCAGATGCCGCGAGGTCCACGACGGTCCGTTCGAGGTTCGGGACGTTTCCCCCGCAGGCGGGCGGTGGCCGGGCGTTCGTCGCGAGGCCGTCGTGTCGGGTCACCAGCAGCGGCGACGCGGCGCGATGGGGGCTGTACGGGTACGTCGGGGACCGGGAGCTCGATCGTTCGGCCGACGACGCCGGCGAAGGCCTGCCGGTAGGGTGTCGACGTGGGTTCGAGGTCGTTGCCGGACGCGGTGAAGAACGGTGTCGCCGCGGACTCGTCGCCGGGCCCGATCACCCGGGCGAGACGGGCGAGGCGAGCCACACGATCGGGAAGCAGGGCGGCGGCGGCAGCGTGATGCAGGCCACGGCGAGCGGTCGGGATGATGGCATCGCCTTGCGGAGCGAACAGGACGGCGGCGGAACGGCAGCTCGTGGAGGGCGACCGGCCCGAAACAGGGCGGACCGGTCCTCGCACCAGGCGCGGCCTCATGCGTGCTCGTCGAGTCGGCGGCGCGCAGGGCGCGGTCACGTGCGGCTCGACCGGTGACGCGCGGTTCGGGGCAGAGGCCGTCGGTGCTGCATCGCTCCGGGAGGACGCCTGCGCGCCAGGCGCCGCGGTGACGAGTGATGCGTTCGCCCACACCCCGGCGTCCGGTGGCCTGCGGGCCGGTCCAGGGCGATGGACACCCGGTTCTCGGAGGTCGCGGCCCGCAGAGTCCACGGTCGGCAGGCGCCGCCGGTTTCGGTCACCGCCACCCAGCTGCTCGGCCCACCCCGAGCTGCGCTCCACGTGTGTCTCCGTGGCAGATCGCCGCCTCCGTGCTGCTGTGCCCGTCACCCCGCCGGTCGCCGCCCGGCTTCCCCGCTGACGGGGGCCGCGGGCGTGGTGGGGTCGTCGACCGCCTGCGCCGTCACGTCGGTGGCGGGACCCTTACGCCGGCCGTGCCGTCGAGGTGGTACGGGCGGCTGCCGGGCACGCAGATCGACCACCGGGCGGTGCTGCCCGAGCAGGTAGTGGCGCTCGACTCGACACCGCGTCGAAGTGATGGGCAGCGCCCTTCATCCGCGTCGGCCTCATCCGCCCGTCCATCTGCGGCCCGGTGATACGTCGAGGGCGAACCGTATCCGGAGACGAAGCCGTGCCGGTGCGGGTCAGGGCTCGCGTGCTCGCACGGATCGTCGACGCCGCGTGTACATGCACCCGGTGCGTCTCGATGATCTCGACCTCGTCCGGCCGGCGTCGGCGAGCGCGCCTCGTAGTGCCCACGGTCGGCGCTTCGTCACGGATCCGGCGACGTCGAGCCGCGTGCAGGAGTCGAACATCATTCCTGGCTCTGTGGCCGGAGAACATCCGCGCGGAAGTCGAATCGCCGCTTCCGGGAAAGTTGCCGTTCTGCTTTCTGTCGAGAATTGGTGTTGTCGTCGAGTTCGCTCAGGTGTCGAGCGGAACCTGAGGGGCAATCAGGTGGGCGGCGACGATGATGTCGGGAAACTTCTCTATGTGTCTGCGCCTGGCCCCTGAGTCGTCTGGTCACGGGGTGATCGGCGTGTGATTTCTCGAGTTTCGGACCCGGCCGTCCCGTCGGGAATGCGGAGGCCCACGGAATTGGCCGTCCGCCCGGCAGTCGGGGCCGACCAGCTCGGGGTCTGTGTGGTGGGCCCGCGTATGCGCCTTCCGGTCACCGGACCACGACGCCGGCCACCGCGGTCGAGGGGAAGGATCGCCGCCGCCTGCGGCGGCGCGTGCCGGCCGGACGGCGCGCGGTGGACGGACCTGCAGCGCGAACGCGGTCGAGGAACCGAGTGCGACGACCGGATGCCGTGGAGGTGATGCAGTGGGCGCGTGCACGACGGCTCGGCGCGGGCCGCCACTGCCCGGTCGAAGTCAGGTTGCCCGTGCGGAGCGACCCACGAGGGTGGTAGGTGCCCGCGCCGATACATCGCGATCCCGGTGCGGATACCTGCTGCGATCGTGCGGATCACGGAGACGGTGGCGGACATGTTGGGGTTCCTTGTCGAGTTCCTCGCGGATCGCGTGCCACGGTTGGATTCCGGCGGCGGTGCGGGTAGCGATCGGCTCGGCCGATTGGCGGCAGTTGGCAAGCGCGCTGTTGTGCACTAGGCGACTTGCCGTTCCGCCGGCTCGGGATGGGAGCGTGCGCGGCGCAGGTCGGCCCGCAAGGATGCGAGACCGCCCGCGCCGGTGGTGGCCCACGTTGATCCCGGCGCCCCCACGTTGTCGAGGTCGGGGCCCGGCCCGGGGCGGAATCGAGCGAAGATTCTCGAGTCCGACGACATCTGCGTTGCGAACCCTGCGCACATCGAGCCGTCACCGGATGGATACAGTTGTTGGCCTCCCATGGAAGAAGATGTGATGGATGCTGCTGCTAGCCGGCTTGTCACCGCTGCGCCCGACGACGGTGGCGGCGGCCGGACCTCCGGGCCCGAAGGGGGCAAGCTCGGGTCGCGGCGAGCGCTCTCGGCGGAGGTCGAGGCATTCGTACGCGAGATGATCATGACAGGGCGGCTGCGGGCGGGCGATCACATTCGTACCGAAAAGCTGGCCGAGGAGTTGGGGATCAGTCAAACCCCGGTCCGCGAGGGGTTGCAGGCACTGCGTGGCCAAGGCTTCCTGAGCTTGGAACCGCGTCGAGGATTCCGGGTTCTGGAGTTGCGCCGCTCGGATATTCAGGACATGTTCATCGCGCAGGCCCATCTGGCCGCCGAGCTGGCGCGACGAGCCACGCCGCGGTTGACGGATCGGCAGATCGAGAAGCTGGCCGAGATTCACGAGCGTCTGCTCGAGGCGGCTGACGCCGGAGACCGGCCGACGGTGCAGGAACTGGACTGGGAGTTCCACCGCCTCATCAACCATGCCGCCGACTCACCCAAGCTGAAACTGCTGTTGTCGGTCGCGCTGTTCTACGTCCCGCGTCGCTTCTTCGTCACCACGGGGACGTTCCCGAGTGCCGCTGAGCGCGCGGAGGTGCTGGCGGCGATCCGGGCCCGCGACCCGGACCGGGCTGCGGAGGCCATGCGCGTGCACATCGAGGGGTACGGCCGCGTCCTTGAGGAGTACCTCGACGCCGGTGGTGCGCTCGGCTCGGTGTGACCGGACGCCTCCGGCGCGGGTGGAGAAGCCGTTTGCCGACGTGTCACACCGTTTCGATCGACGACTCGACGTCGTTCCGGTGCCGGACATCCACCGCCGTCGCTCGAGCTCACCGCAGGTGTCGCCCCACGGTCCCGGCCGGCCGATCAGCGACCTGGCCGGAGCGTCGTCGGAGGTGGTCTCGAAGCGTGTCGGCCGAGGTCACTTCGATGGTGGGGGTCGGTATCCGCGAGGCGTTCGAACACGATCGAGACGTACCCGGTGTCTGCCCCGTGAGCCGGTGTCGGACGTGACGGAACGATCCGTCAACGATCCCGGTCTGCGCCCGTACGCAGGTGGAGACCGAACGACGTGCCCCGACGAGCCGGTCGGTGCCCGGGGCCCGCGCGTGCGCACCACTGCTGCCGAACCACCGGCGGGACCTGGTCGCGCACGACATCGACCCGCACGCCCGAACCACCCTAGGTCGCGACGGAGCACCGCGCCTCCGCGATGGGGCTTGGCGCCGCCGTCGGCAGCCGGACCCTCTCGCGGGCGTCGTCGGGCACGCGCAGGATCTCGGTCCTGAGTGTGTCGAGGGTGCCCGCGTCGACGGGTGCGTGTCGGCAGGCGCGATCGAACACGGGATCGATCACGATCGACACCGCGTCGACGGGGTGTCGACGGGGTGATCGGCAGCGTGTTCGGTCGGTCCGGTGCAGGTCGGTCGACCCCTCCACGGCACGAATCCACCCTCGTCTGGTCGGTGCGGAGGTCGACGAACCCCTGCGGCATGTCGGTCCGGCATGTTCTTCGCCGAGTTCGCCCGGCTGCTGCTCGGCGTCGATCTCGGCCCGGCGACCCGCACCACTGCGGGTGCCTGCGGGCCGTAGCCCTCGGCACGTTGTCATGGGATGAGCGCCGACCTGCGCGGGATGCTCGTAAGAGGCGATCGACCGATGAGCTGTAAGGCGGAACGTATGTTACTCCGTTCAGCTCTAGAACTGGAAAATAGTAACGAGAATATAGAATCGCGAATGACGACGGGGTCGGGAGGCGTAGCGGTGCGCGTAGCGGTCGTACGACGTACTGGTGGGCCCGAAGTTGTCACGCTGGAAGATGCCCGGCAAGCCGCCCCCACCGGTGACGAGGTGCTGATACGGGTCGATGCCTGCGGCATGTGCGGCCACGACCAGGCCGATCGGATGGGGCTGACGAAGATCTCGCTGCCTGCGGTGCTCGGACACGAGGTCGCCGGCACGGTCGCCGACGTCGGTCCGAAGGTGCAGCGATTCGGCACCGGCGATCGGGTGGCGATGAAGCAGTTCACCACCTGTGGGCGATGCGCGGCGTGCTTGTCAGGTCGGGAGATCCAGTGCCCGCAGCGCGAGTTCAACTACGGCGGGTTCGCCGAGTACATCGTGGTTCGCGAGTCCACGCTGTTGCCGGTGCCCGACGGGGTGGAATCACCCGCGGCTGCGGTGGTGGCCTGCGCCGTCGGGACGTGTCTACAGGCGTTGCGCCGCATCGCGAAGGTGGTCCCCGGTGAGACGGTCGTGGTGACCGGGGCGGGCGGTGGGCTCGGTCTGCATGGGATCCAGGTGGCGGCCGCGCTCGGTGCGCGGGTCATCGCCGTCACCACCTCCGTGGCGAAGGCCACCCAGCTCCAGGACTTCGGTGTCGACCACGTCGTGGATGCCGCAGAAGGCGACTACTGGCGTCGGATCCTCGACGCCACGGACGGACGAGGCAGCGACGTGGTGCTGGACAACGTCGGGCACCCCTCGGTGTTCTCCCAGTGCTTCCGCGGCCTCGCCCACGGCGGTCGGTACGTCTTCACGGGGCAGGTCACGGGGGAGCGGGTCGGCTTCTACCCGGCGTTCGTCTTCGGCAAAGAGGCGGTGATCACCGGCTCGGCCTCGACGCTCATGTCCACCTTCGTCGACGCCATGGAGATGGTCGCCGACGGCCGGGTACGGCCGGTCGTCTCGACGTATCCCCTCGACGAGGTGGTGCGCGCGTTCGACGACCTCGACAACCGCAGGGTGTTCGGACGGGCCGTGATCGTCCCGTAGCTGCCGCGCGAATCCTGTTCCACCCGGATTGCTGACGAAGAGGTCTGCAGATGGGAAGCACCTATCGGCTGGCCGACGTCGCCGCGATCGCCGGCGTCGGCTCGACCGCCTTCGGCCGGTTCCCGCAGCGCGGGCCGATCGGGCTGGCCGTAGAAGCGCTCAAGCAGGCGCTCGCCGACGCCACGCTCACCCGCGACGACGTCGACGGCCTGGTCATCCACATGGGCAACCCGGTCGGGATCGACTACGACCAGTTCGCCGCCATGACCGGGCTGCGCACGACGTTCAACGTGCAGCTGTGGACGCACGGGCGTTGGATCGGTGCCGCCCTCGAACAGGCCGCCGCCGCCGTGGCGCTGGGGCTCGCGCGCTGCGTCGCCGTCGTCTGCGCGGCGAAGTTCTCGGTCCTGAGCCAGCTGGGCGGCGCCGAGGACGTCGAGGCCTCCCGGGAGGGAGGCGGCTCACACGGGGAGGCTCCGCACATCGGCCTCATGGCGCCCGGCAGCGGGGCGGCCATGTCCGCGCGGATATACCTGGAGAGATACGGGGTGACCGAGACCGACCTCGCGGCGGTCGCGATCGCGGCCCGGCAGGCGGCCCGGCGCAACCCGGCGGCGTGGCGCACCGAGCCGCTCGACGTCGACACCTACCTCGCCAGCCGCTACATCATCGCCCCGCTGCGGGTGCACGACTTCGCGCAGGTGACCGACGGGGCGTGCGCGGTGCTCGTGATGAGGCGCGAGGAGGCGCTCGACCGCACGCCGGCGCCGGTCACGATCCGCGCCACCCAGTCGCTGCCGGCAGGCCCCGACGAGTTCATCTTCGGGCGGGGAGGGCTGGGCCGCGGGCAGGAACCGATGTCCGCGCATCGTCCAGCGCCGCGTGACCTCGAGATCTACGCCCGAGCCGGGGTCGACCGCAAGGAGATCGACGCGCTCTACACCTACGACGCGTTCTCCCCGCTGGTGTGGTTCACCCTCGAGCGCTTCGGGTTCTGCGGTGAGGGAGAGGCCGCCGCGTTCTGCGTCGGAGGCGGGATCGCGATGGACGGCCCCTTGCCGGTCAACACCAACGGTGGCCTCCTGGCGGAGGGACACGTGGCCGGTTGGAACAGCGTCGTCGAGATGGTCCGCCAGATCCGGGGCGCCTGCGGCGAACGGCAGCTGTCCCGGGCGGAGAACCTGCAATGGGCCACCGCGTTCGGCGACTCGTTCGTACTGTCTGCGAGGGCGCGATGAGCACGGTGGAGCCCACCCGGCCCCGGCCCACGATCGGGGTGGACTCGGCACCCTTCTGGGAGTACGTCGCCCGCCGCGAGCTGCGCGTGCAGCGCTGCACCGGATGCGGCGCGCTGCGCCTGCCGCCGGGGCCGGTCTGTCGTCGGTGCTGGTCGGACGACCACGTATGGATCCCGGTGTCCGGCCGGGGCGTCCTGCACTCCTGGGTGACCTTCCACCGGCAGTACCACCCGGCCTTCCCGGTGCCCTACACGATCGGGCTGGTCGAGCTGGCCGAAGGGCCCCGGATCGAGGCTCCGATCGTCGAGACGAATCCGAAGGACCTGGCCTGGCGTCGGGCCGTCGAGCTGGTCTGGCAGGAGCACGACGGATTCGTGGTGCCCGCTTTCCGCATCGCGCCCGATCCGGCCGACGACACACCAGAGGACGACGCGTGACTCCGACCGATGCGCCACTGACGCCGTTCTGGCCCAACCACCCGGCCTCCTCGCGCCACGGCCCGTTGGCCGGGGTGCGCGTGCTCGACCTGTGCGCCTACGCCGTCGGACCGTACGCCGTCGCGCTGCTGGCCCAGCTCGGCGCCGACGTGGTGCGGGTCGACCCGCCCTACGGGGACCCCATCCGGATGGTCCAGCCGACCCACCGCGGGGAGCCCACTACCTACTCGTCCACCAGCCTCGGCAAACGCAGCATCGTCCTGGACCTCAAGGACCCCGACGACCGCAGGATCGCGATGCGTCTTGCCGCGGCCGCCGATGTCGTCGTCGAGAACAGTCGGGCCGGCACCATGGAGCGGCTCGGGCTGGGCTACGAGCAGCTGCGCGTGCACAACCCGCGGCTGGTCTACTGCTCCTCGAGCTCCTTCGGCGACACCGGCCCGCTGGCCGCGATGGGCAGCACCGACCCGCAAGGGCAGGCCTTCTCGGGGTTCGCGAGTCTGAACGGGCCACCCGGTGGCCCGCCCGAGCTGCTGCGCTACGTCGCGCTGATCGACCTCACCACCTCCATGTACCTGGCGCAGGCCGTGCTGATCGGGCTGCACATCCGCCGCCGGACCGGGCGCGGGGAGCACATGCGGACCTCGCAGATGGAGGCGTCGATCGCGGTTCAGACGACCCGCCTCGCCGAGGCCCTCGCCGGCGGTCCGGTGCCGGGCCCACTGGGCAGCGGGTCCGCCACCATCGTGCCGTCCCGGGCCTACCGGTGCCGCGACGGCGCGTGGGTCGTGCTGAGTGCGCACTCACAGGCCCAGTGGGTGGCGTTGTGCGACGCGCTCGGGCTAGACGAGCTCGGACGCGATCCACGGCTGGCCACCCCTGCCGACCGGGTAGCGCACCGGGAGGAGATCGATCTCGCGATCGAGAAGGCCGTTGCGACCGCCCCCGCGCACTGGTGGACGCGGCGCCTTCCCAGGGCCGGGGTGCCCTGTGTCCGCCCCCGGACCTTGGAGGACGAGCCTGCTCCTCACCTCGTGGAGAACGAGGCGGTGGTCCGGGTCCCGCACCCGGCCGGTGGCACACTCGCCGTGGCCGGCGCGCCGTGGCACTTCGAGCGGACACCGGCTCGGGTCGGTGAGGTGGTCCCGCCCGGACGCGACACGGACTCCATCCGCGCCGCGGCGGCGCATGGGGCCGGCACACCGCAGGGGCGGGTCGCCGGTGATCCCACTGCGGGGGCCGTCGGAGCGGTGGGGGACACCGCAGGCCCACCGCTGGGCGGGATCACCGTGCTCGACGCGACACAGGGGATCTCCGGCCCGTACTGCAGTCTACTGTTGGCTGGCCTCGGTGCTCGGGTGATCAAGATCGAGCCGTCGGAAGGCGACTGGCTGCGGGCCCTCGGCCCGCCGTGGGTCGGTGACATCGGCGCTGCGGCGGCACACCTCAACCGTGGCAAGGAGTCGGTCGTCGCCGATCTCACGACCGCCGAGGGACGCGCTTCGCTGCGCCGTCTCCTACCCAGGGCGGACGTGCTGCTTCACGAGCTGACGGTCGACCAGGCCCGGGAACTGGGGCTCGACCCGCGCTCGCTGCGCGAGCTCGCTCCCGGGCTGGTCGACGTCTCCGTCACCCCGCTCGGCGAGACCGGGCCCTGGTCCCGTCTGCCGGCCACCGAGTTGGAGGTCCAGGCGCTGTCCGGCCTCATGCGATACCTCGGTGCCGTCGACGAGCCGCCGGTGCGGATCGGCGCCGACGTCGGGGGAGTGCTGGCCGGGTGCACGGCCCTGCAGGCCGTACTGGCCGCGCTGCTGGCCCGCGAGAAGGTCGGCGGCCAGCACGCGTCGGTGTCCCAGCTCGGTGCGCTGATCTGCATCGACACGGTCATGATCGCCGCTCTGGACGATCCGGACGAGTGGATCGGCTTCCACTGCCACGCCGCGACCTATCCGCCGGATCAGGGCATCGCCACTGCGGACGGGCGGATCTACTACGGCCAGCCGTTGCGCTCGGAGGAAGCGTGGCGCGAGTTCTGCCGGGACATCGGCGCCCAGGCCCTGCTCGACGATCCCCGGTTCGCCACGCGCGAGCTACGGATGCCGAACATGGCTGATCTGCGCACCGCGCTCGAACCGTTCTTCCGCCGGTTCCGCACCGCCGATCTGGACGAGCTGATCAAGCGGAGCGACGGCATCTCGGTGCCGGTCAACGACCACGCAGCCGTCCTGGCTCACCCCCAGTTGGCGGCGCTGCAACAGGTCGTGTCGACCCCGATCGGGCCTGCGCTCGCGCTTCCGTGGCGGCCCCGCGACACACGGCTGCCCGTCCCGACGGGTGCACCGCCGTCGGTCGGGGAACACACCCGCGACGTGATCGCCGAATCCATGACCGGTCCGGGTGATGCCACCGCCTCGGCGGCGCAGGCGCCGACACCACGATCCACCCCCTAACCGGAGGCCCCAGATGAACGACGGTTTCTCGCGCGGCGCCGTCGCCGTCGTCGGCGTCGGAACGACCGCGTTCGGTCGATTGCCCGGTTACTCGGCCGACGACCTCGGCGTATGGGCGCTGCTGGAGGCGCTCGCGGACGCCGGGCTGCGCGGCACCGACATCGACGGCTTGATCGCCAACCGAGTGTCGAGCTACGAAACGATCGCCGCCCAGCACGGGATCCAGCCGCGGTGGGTGGCTCAGCTGCCCACCGAGGGCCGCATGTCCGGCGCGTCGATCCAGCTCGCGAGCCTCGCCATCCACGCGGGCCTCTGCCGAACGGTCGCGCTCGTCTACGGCAACAACGGCCGCTCGGCCGGCGCCACATACGGTGCCGCGGGCGAGGCCTACGGTACCTCGCCCGAGCTGACCCTGCCGTACGGCATGACCTCGCCCGGCGCGTTCTATGCCCTGATGATGCAGCGCCACCGCCACCTGTACGGCACCACCGAGGAGCAACTGGCGGCGGTGCCCATGACGTTTCGGCGCCATGCGTCGCTCAACGAGAACGCCGTCATGCGCACCCCGTACACCCTCGACGAGTACCTGGCTTCGCGCTACATCGTCGAACCGCTCCACCTGCTGGACTACTGCCTGATCAACGACGGCGGTGTGGCCATGATCATCACCACTGCCGAGGCCGCCGTGGACCACCCGAAGCCGCCGGTCTACGTGCTCGGCGCCGCCCAGACCGGACAGCTCGTCGGGTCCGACGTGCCGCCGGAGGACTTCTGGGCCGAGGCGATCAGCGAAGTGGGACGGCGCGTGCTGCGCATCGCCGACCGGACCCGGGACGACGTCGACGCATTGATGATCTACGACAACTTCAGTCCGAACGTGCTGTTCGCACTGGAGGGGCTCGGTTACTGCAAACCCGGCGAGTCCGGTGACTTCGTCCAGGACGGGCGCATCGGCCTGGGCGGCGAACTACCGATCAACACTTCCGGCGGGCACCTGTCGGAGAGCTACATGCAGGGTTGGGGCCTCAACGTCGAAGCGGTCCGTCAGTTGCGCGGCGAGTGCGGCGCCCGTCAGGTCGCCGGCGCCCGGACGATCCAGTACGTCTGCTCCTCGCCCGTGGTGTCCTCGATCGTCTACGGGACGCAGCGATGAAAGCCGGCATCGAATCGTCGCCGATCGTGCCGATGGTCGAGCGACTCGCGCAGTACCGGGCAGGGCTCGCCGTCGGTGAACTCCGGATTACCCGGTGCCGGGAGTGCGGAACGAACGAGTTCCCACCGCGCGCCGCATGCGCCTGCTGCGGGGCACCCGGGCCGGCGGAGTGGATCACGTCCTCCGGGCGGGGCCGGGTGTGGTCGTTCGTCGTGTTCCATAAGCGGTACCTGTCCGACCCCGCGCCCCGGCCGCCGTACAACGTCGCGGTCGTCCAGCTCGTCGAGGGACCGAAGCTGATCACCAACATCGTGGGGATCGCCGATTCGGACATCCGGGTCGACATGCCCGTGGAGGCGGTCTTCGACCGCCACGGTGACACCGTCGTGGTGCGGTTCCGCCCCTCGACACCAGCGGGTCCGACCGCGGACACACCAGCCTCCGAGCAGAATCCGAGCAGATAGGACGGTGAGCGCGATGCGACGAAGCACCACGCGAGCCTTGGCAATGATCTTGAGCGTCGGCGCGCTGCTGGCCGCCGCGTGCGGATCCGAATCGGGCGGCGACTCGACCGAACCGGTGAAGGTCGCCATGGTCGTGCACAACACGGGTCCCTACGCCGACACCGGGCGCATGAAGACGATCGGCGCCCAGATCGCGATCGACGAGATCAACGCCGCAGGCGGCATCAAGTCCCTCGGCGGCGCGCCGATGGAGCTCGTCATCGAGGACGCCGGCGCGGACGTCGGATCCGCGGTCGCCGCGGCGAACCGGGCGCTTTCGCAGGGCGTCGTCGCCGGTGACGGCACCGGCATCAGCTCGGCGACCCTCGCGGTCACCGAGGTCGCCGAGCGGCGGGGCATCCCGTGGATCACCATGTCGTTCGAGGACCAGATCACCGAGCGCGGGTTCCGCAACGTGTTCGCCACCAGCCCGAAGACCTCGGAGTTCACCGACCTGTGGGTGCGGGCGATCAACGAACTCGTCGAGGAGACCGGCCAGAAGATCGAACGCGTCGGGATCGTCAGCGGGGTCAACGTCGTGGCCACCAGCGCGGCCGCCCAGCTGCGCGACAAGTACGCCGCGCAGTACGGCTGGCAGATCGTCATGGACGAGACGGTCGAGGAGGGATCGCTGCGCGACGCGACCCCGATCGTGGAACGGATCCGGGCCACCCGACCGCAGCTCCTGCTGGTGGGCTCCGCCATCGCGGACATCCAGAAGATCACCCGTAAGCAGATCGAGCAGGGCATGACCCCGGTGCCGTGGGTGCTGTCGGGCGCGCCCTATCTGTCGGGCGCGTTCGTCGAGGCGCTCGGTGCCGACGCGGTCAACGGCACCTTCGCGGTCGCCTCTGCGGCGCCGTTCGCAGGCCAGGAGGAGCTCGCCCAGAAGGTCCGCGACGCAGGCGACCCGTACCCGCAGCAGTACCACTTCGCCACCTACTCGAGCATGTACCTGATCAAGGACGCTGTCGAACGGGCCAGGTCACGGGATCCGAAGGCGATCCGTGACGCACTGGCCGCCACCGACGTCAGCGGGGGCCCGGCGGCCGACCCGTGGCCGGCGCAGCGGGTGCGGTTCGACTCCACCGGGCGGGCCGTCGACCGGGTGGCGGTGCTCGTGCAGTGGCAGGGCGACAAGACGGTGACCGTCTATCCCCTCGACCGGGCCCAGGGCAAGGCGATCTGGCCGACCCTCGGCAACACCTCGTCGTAGGCCGCCTGCGAGGGAGGTGAGGCGCCATGGTTCTCCTGCAGGCCCTGCTGAACGGGCTGCTGGTCGGTGCGATCTGGGGTGTGCTCGGGCTCGGCAAGCAGATCGTGCTCGGCGTCATCCACTTCGTGAACTTCGCGCACGGCCACCTGGTGCTGCTGGCGATGTACCTCGCGCTGCTGCTGTGGACGCTCACTCAGGCCGATCCGTTCCTGCTGCTCCCGATCGTCGTGGTGATCATGGCCGGTGTCGGATGGCTGCTCGACCGCGTCCTGGTGCGCCCGCTGGTCCCGCGTGGTGAGCGGGCGCAGATGATCGCCACCCTCGCACTCGCGCTCATCATCGAGAACCTCGCGTTGATGATCGCGTCACCGCAGCCGCGGTCGATCCAGACCTGGTGGGCCGACACCGCGCTGCGGCTGGGCGGGCTCTTCCTCAACTACGGGCAGCTGATGGGCCTGGTCGTCTCCGCGGTCGTCTTCGCCGCGACCTGGTGGTTGATCAGGCGCACGCCGCTCGGTGTGATGATCCGCGCCACCTCCCAGAACCGCGAGGCGGCCCAGTACATGGGCATCAACACCAGCCGCGTGTACGGGATCGCGTTCGTGTTGTCGGTGGTGTTGGCCGGGGTCGTCGGAGCCGTCTACATCGTCTCCTCGCCGGTCGACCCGTCGACGGCGTGGAGCTTCCTGATCCTCATGTTCGTGGTTCCCGTGCTCGGCGGCCTGGGCAGCATCCCCGGGACCGCGCTGGCCGGGGTGCTCGTCGGCATCGTGCAGGTGCTCAGCAGCACCTACCTCGACATCGAGCTCCAGAACATGATCGTGTTCGTCCTGTTCGTCCTGTTCCTGGTGCTGCGGCCGCAGGGATTGCTGGGCAAGGCGACGGATCAGTTCCGGATCAGTGTCTGAAAATGGAGACCGCCGTGCTCCGCACATATTCTGCGCCCCTGGTAGGAATTGCCATCCTTGTAGTCGGGGGTGTGTATGGCGCGACGTCGGAAAGCGCTGCGAACCTGGTGGCGATGACCGCGGTATGGGCGCTGATGGCTTGTGGCTGGAACATCATCTCCGGCTACGCCGGGCCGATATCACTCGGCCAGGCCGCGTTCTTCGGCATCACGGCGTTCATCACGACCGTGTTGTTCGCCAAGTGGAACGTCACACCCTACCTGGGACTGATCGTCGGTCTGGTCGTGTCGCTGTTGTTGGCGACGGTCATCGGACTGGTGACGTTGCGCCTTTCCGGCCTGTACTTCACGTTGGCGACGCTGACGATTCCGCTCATCATGGCGACGCTGACCCGCTATTTCGGATACCACGAGGTCGCGCGACCGTACGTGGGGGAGTCGTTGGCGTACTTCCAGTTCAACGGCAGTCTGGCCTACTACGTGGTGGCGGCTGTCCTCGTGGCGGGCGCGCTGCTGTTCACAGCTCGCCTGGAAGGCACCCGGACCGGGCGCTACTTCGTCGCGATCCGCGAGAACGAGCGCGCGGCCGAGGCCTCCGGCGTGCCGACCTTCCGCTACAAGTTCGTGGCGTTCCTGCTCGGTTCGGTGTTCGCCAGCCTGGCCGGGTGGGTCTACAGCCAGCTGTCGTTCGTGTTCAGCCCGGACGAGGTCTACAACCCGATCGTCTCGGTGCAGGCGCTGCTGATCGTGCTCATCGGCGGCCCGGGCACGGTGCTGGGTCCGCTGGTCGGGGCGCTGCTGGTCATCCCGTTGGGGGAGTTCACCGCCGTGTACTTCTCCCAGCTGCCCGGGCTGAACGAGCTGATGTACGCGATCGTCCTGCTCGTCGTCGCGTTCTGGTCACGCCGCGGGCTCTACCCGCTGCTCGTCGGCGGGGCCCGCGTGCTCTGGATCCGGCTTCGTCCGGCCGGGGAGCGGCCGGTGAAGACCCCCGCCGTCACCGATGACGCGGCTCAGGAGGGTGCTGCACGAGACTCGGCCGAGGTGGGGAGGTCCACCTGATGAGCGCTGCGGGGTCCCCACCGGTGTCCGACCGTCGGGTCCGCCTGGAGACGCGCGGCCTGGGACGACGGTTCGGTGGATTACGGGCGGTGCGCGACGTCAGCGTGACGATCCGGGACGGTGAGCGGGTCGGTCTGCTGGGACCGAACGGCGCCGGGAAGACCACCTTCACCAACCTCGTCACCGGCGACATCAAGCCCACGGAAGGCGAGGTGATCCTGGACGGCGAGCGGGTGACCGGGTTCGCCCCGCACCAGCTGTTCCACCGCGGACTGGCGCGCACCTACCAGGTGGCCAACCCGTTCCCGAGCCTGACCACGTTGGACGCGGTGATGATCGGGGCGTTCGCCGGGACCAGGGACGTCACCGCCGCCGCGTCCGCGGCCCGCGATGCGCTCGACCTCCTGGGCCTCGGGCACCGCTGCGCCACCGAGATGCGCAACCTGACCATCGTCGAGATGAAGGAGGTCGAGCTCGCTCGGATCGTGGCTTCCGGTGCCAGCCTGGTCTTCCTCGACGAGCTGCTGGCCGGGCTGCGCCCGAACGAGGTCGGCGACCTCCTCGAGGTGCTCGATCGGCTTGCTGCGGAACGGAGTCTGACCGTCGTTCTGATCGAGCACCTGGTGGGCGCGGTCATGACGTTCTGCGAGCGCCTGATCGTGATGAACGAGGGCGCCGTGATCGCCGACGGGCCGGCTGCCGAGGTCGCACACGACAAGACCGTCGTGGAGGCCTACCTCGGGGCGAAGTGGAGGAAGGATGCTTGAGGTCAGGGGTCTCACCGCGGGGTACGGCCAGGTCACCGTCCTGCACGAGGTGTCGCTCGTCGTGCAGCCCGGGGAGATCGTCGCCATCCTCGGGGCGAACGGAGCCGGCAAGACGACCTTTTTCCGCTCCCTGTTCGGGTTCGCCGACGTCAGCGCCGGCGAGATCCGCTTCGAAGGTCGTGATCTGCGAGCCACTCCCGCCCACGAGATCGCCCGGGCAGGGCTGGTCCACGTCCCGGAGGGGCGGGGGATCTTCCCGGCGCTCACCGTCGTGGAGAACCTGCTCGTGCCGGTGCATGCCGGCACCGGACGCAACCGCGACCTCGAACCGATCTTCGAGGTCTTCCCCAGGCTGCGGGACCGCCGAGGCCAGATCGCCGGCACGATGAGCGGAGGCGAGCAGCAGATGCTCGCGATCGCCCGCGGCCTCATGGCCTCCCCCCGCATGCTGCTGCTCGACGAGCCGTCGATCGGGCTCGCCCCGAAGTTGGTCGACGAGGTGTTCGATCGGCTCCGCCTGATCCACGAGCGACAGCCGGAGCTCGGGATGCTGATCGTCGAGCAGTCCGTCGTCGACACGCTCGCGCTGTGTTCGCGTGGCTACGTCATGGATCGGGGCTCGATCGTCTTGGAGGCACCCAGCGACGTCCTGGCCGAGAGCGAGGTGATGGAGGACGCGTTCCTCGGCAGGCCCGGGGCCGGCAGGTGAGGAGGGACGAGATGGAGCTGTTCGACGAACTGACCGAACACACCTTTCCGGCGCTGCTCGACCTTCTCGCGGAGCGACACGGCGCGGACGAAGCCGTGGTGGGGCCGGACGGACGCGTGACGTTCGCCGAACTGCGTGAGCGCACCGACCGGATGGCGGCCTGGTACACCTCGGCCGGGTTGGTGCCGGGTGAGCGGGTCGGTGTGCTCCTACCGAACGGGCTGCGCTGGCTGGTGGCCGCCCTCGGTGCGCTCCGCGCCGGTCTGGTCGCCGTGCCGATCAACACCTGGTACCGGTCGACCGAGTACGCCCACGTCATCGAGGCGGCCGAGCTGCGGCTGATCGTCACCGCCGACCCGTTGTTCGGTCGCCCGGTACTGGAGGACCTCGCCGCGGTGGGTCGCGGCCAGGCCTACACCGGCCCCGGTGACGGGTATCTCGGGGTGCTGGAGTGGCCCGCCGGGATGGACCTGCCGGCCGCGGTGGCCGACCCCGTCCCGGATGTCCGGGTCGGCCCGGACGACCTCGCGCTGATCCTGTTCACCAGTGGTAGCACGGCGCGTCCGAAGGCGGTTCCGCTGCGGCACGGTCCTCTGCTGCGCAACGGTCGTGAGATCGGGCGGCGGCAACACCTGCGCCCGAGAGATCGGCTGTGGATAGCCGCACCGTTCTTCTTCGGATACGGATGCGCGAACGCACTTCCGGTGGCGCTGACCCACGTGGTGACGCTCTGCCTTCAGGAACGCGTGGACGGCGATGCGTCGTTGGAGTTCATCGAGCGGGAACGCTGCACCGTCTACTACGGGCTCGCCACCACCACGCGGGCGCTGCTGAGCGCGCCCGGGTTCGGCCGCTACGACATCTCGTCGCTGCGCACCGGAACCACCGGTTTCACCGCCGAGGACAAGCGGCTGGCGATCGAGGAGCTCGGTGTCACCGAGGTGTGCAGCGTGTACGGCCTCACCGAGGCATACGGACACTCCACGATGACCGACGCGCACGACCCGCTCGAGGTCAAGCTGCACACCCAGGGCACCGTCGTGCCGACGCAGGAGATCCGGATCGTCGACGACCACGGTGAGGTCGTCCCCGCCGGTGTCACCGGGGAGATCGAGCTGCGCGGTTGCGTCATCGACGCCTACCTGGACGCCCCGGAGATCGACGCGGTGTCGTTCCGCCCCGGCGGGTGGTTCCGCACGATGGACCTCGGCTGGTTGGACGAGCACGATCGCCTGCACTTCGTGGGTCGCCACAAGGAGATCATGAAGATCAAGGGGATCAACATCGCTCCGGCAGAGGTCGAAGACATCCTCGTCCAGCACGCGAAGGTGGACCAGGCCTTCGTCCTCGGCCTGCCGGCCCCCGACGGCGGCGAGATGATGACGGCGGTGATCGTGCCTCGCGGGCCGGTGCCGGACGAGGACGCGCTGGCTGCCGACCTGACCTCGCACGTGCGGGCCCGGGCCGCGAGCTACAAGGTGCCCGCGCGGTTCGTGTTCATGGACGGAACCGACTTGCCGCTGACCGACACCGGCAAGGTGAGCAAGCGGAAGTTGCGTGAGCTGCTCGATGCATAGCGCCGCCGTCGTCGGGGTCGGCGAGACCGACTATGCCGCCGACTACGCCAAACGCAGAGACCCGGCCGCCCCGCGCCGGGACGCCTACTCCTATGCAGTCGCCGCGTTCACCCGTGCCCTTCGCGATGCCGGCCTGCAGCGCGACGCGATCGACGGCCTGGTCGTCGGGCCGCCCCTCGCCTACGAGCGGACCGCCGAGATCCTGGGACTCGACCTGGACTGGGCAGCCACGGGTGACCACACCCAGGCGATCGGGCTGGCCACGATGGCGCTGGCCACCGGGGCAGCGCGCGCCGTCGCCCTGGTCTACGGCAACGACCAGCGCAGCGCCGGCTTGCGCTACGGGGGCGCAGCCACGCCGGGGGCCGAGCAGTTCCTCGCATACTCCTACTTCGCCCCATGGGGGCTCACCTCCCAAGGCGCGCTCTATGCGCTCATGACCCAGCGGTACCGCGAGGTCCACGGGCTCACCGACGCCGCGTTGGCCGAGGTCGCCCTCAACCAGCGTCGGTACGCGCAGGTGACGCCGGGGGCGGTGATGACCGGACCGCTCACGCTGGACGACTACCTGGCCGGCCCGTTCATCGTGGAACCGCTACGGCTGTACGACTACTGCCTGGTGAACGACGGCGGGGTGGCCCTGGTGCTCACCACGCCGGATCGAGCGGTCGGGCTGGCGCGGCCCGCCGTCGAGATCGCCGCCGTCGGACGAGTCGACGGCAACCGGGAGGCGACCTCGCTGCGCCCGCGCCTCGTGGACTTCTACCACCCGGCGCACCGGCGGGCGGCGAAGAAGCTCTACGACGCCGCCGGGGTGGGGCCGGAGGACATCCGCTGCGTGCAGATCTACGACAGCTTCAGCATCCACGTCCCGGTGGCTCTGGAGGGCTTCGGCTTCTTCCCGGAGGGAGCAGCGGAGGCGTTCCTGGTCGGTGGCGGGTTGCGCCCGGGTGGTCGGCTGGCGGTCAACACCGCAGGTGGGCACCTGTCCGGCTCCTACATGCAGGGCTGGGGGCATCAGGTCGAGGCCGTGCGGCAGCTGCGCGGCGACGCCGGACCACGCCAGGTGCCCGACATCGAGCACGTCCTCTACATCTCCGACGTCGCCGGCAAGGTCACCGGCATCCTGTACCGGAGGGCGGCATGACTCGACTACGTCCGGTCCCGGTGGCCAACCCGGACGACGAGGAGTTCTGGGCCTACACCGCCCGTGGCGAGCTGCGACTGCAGCGGTGTTCGCAGTGCGGGCGGCTGCGCTACCCACCCGCCCCGTGCTGCCCGGACTGCCTCAGCACCACCTCCACCTGGGTGCCCGTCTCCGGGCGCGGGCACCTCTTGAGCTGGGCCCGGTTTCACCGCAGCTACTTCCCAGGGCTCCCCGTTCCCTACCTGGTCGTGGTGGTCGAGCTCGCCGAGGGACCGCTCATGGTCGGCAACCTCGTCAGCGCCGCCGGCGCCGGCGATGCTGACGACGCCGACCCGGTCGACGGGCCTGGTGAGCTGCGCGCCGGCCGACCGGTCCGGGTCGCCTTCCAGCGTGTGGACCTCGAGGACGGGGGTGCCCTCACGCTCCCGCAATGGCAGTTCATCGACTAGTCGCAGCGAAAGGAGGTCCACCGGATGACCGAAGCGTCGACGGTGGCATCGGGGATCGGCTTCACCGAGGGTCCGTTGTGGACCGGCGATGGACGGCTGTTGGTGGTCAGCATGTCCCGCGGGTTGGTCTGCCAGCTCGACCTTGACGCCGGCGGGGTCGTCGGTGAGGTGGAGACCGGCGGTGGTCCGAACGGTCTGGCCGAGGATGATGCGGGGGCCGTCTGGGTCGCCCAGAACGGTGGCGTGATCATCAAGAGCCGCTCGGAACGACCGGTGACGCCGGGGCTGCAGCGGATCGAGGAGAGGGTCGATGACGTCGTGACCGACGGCTGCACGGCGCCCAACGATCTGGCGCAGGGACCGGACGGGCGCATCTGGTTCACCGATCCGCCGGAGCCGGGTAGCGACGCCCCCGGGCGAGTCGCCGCGTTCGACCGGGCCACACGTGAGGTGCAGACGATGGCGGAGGGGATCGCCTACCCCAACGGGCTCGCGTTCGCCCGTGGCGGCGAGACCTTCTACCTCGCCGAGACGCGTACCGGGCGGATCCTGCGCTACCGGTGGGATGGGGAGACGCTCACACCGGACGGGGTGTTCGCCGAGCTGCCCGCAGGGCCGGACGGGCTCGCCCTCGATGTCCGCGGCAACCTCTACGTCGCGCTTCCCGAAGCGGACATGGTCGCCGTCCTCGACCCGGACGGCCGCCAGGTCGACGCCGTGCGCTTCGACGGCCCGACCTTCCCGACCAACGTCTGCTTCGCCGGTCCGGAGCGGGACGTCCTGGTGGTGACCGCGGCCAAGGGGGGCCGCGTGCTCGCCGTCCGCGGCCACGGGCCGGGTCTCGACCCGGTGCCGGCCAGAGCGACGAAGGGGCGGTCGTGACCTCATGACCGACCACGGCAGCCTCTGGGCTCCCGCCCGCGCCGGCGATCTACGCCCGCGGCGGGCGCCCAAGCTGTCCCATCGACGACAGTTCCCCGCCGAGGTGGAGGCCTACGTCCGGGAGCTGATCATGGCTGGCCGGCTGCGACCGGGCCAGTTCATCAGGGTCGAACGACTGGCCGAAGAACTCGGCATCAGCCAGACCCCGGTCCGGGAAGGCCTGCTGGCGCTGCGCGGCGAGGGATTCCTCGCGCTGGAGCCCCGCCGCGGATTCCGGGTCCTCGAGCTGCGGTTGTCGGATGTCGAGGACCTGTTCGGGGTGCAGGCCTACCTGGCGGCGGAGCTGGCGCGGCGGGCCGCCGTGCGGCTCACCGAGGAGCAGCTCGACCATCTGCATGACGCGCAGACCGCGCTGGTGGCCGCGGTGGAGGCCGGGGCCTCGGAGGACGTCGAGAAGCTCAACCACGAGTTCCACCGGCTCATCAACCGCAGCGCGGACTCGCCGAAGCTGGCGCTGTTGCTGTCGGTGGCCACCCGGTACGTGCCGCGGCGCTTCTTCTACTCGATCGACGGATATCCGGAGGCGAGTGCCAAGGACCACCAGGTCGTGCTGTCTGCGCTCCGTGCCAAGGACCCGCAGGCCGCGGGTGAGGCGATGCGGCGTCACATCGAGCACGCCGGCCAGCTGCTGCGTGCCCACCTCGTGGTGAACGGCTTTCCGAACCAGCAGTAGTGCCGGTGGTTCGGTGCAGCTACGTCCGAGAGCGCGTTCGGGTCGGTGCAGGGGCCGAGACGTGGCCGCACGCGGGCCGCCCACGAGAAACGCGGTCGATGGGACGTGACGGCTCTGGGTAGAGCGTTGCCGTGCCGTGGAATTGCGACGACCGCTTCGGCACCTGCAGCCGAGAGACGTCGACAGCGGCCACGGCGGGGTACTCGATGTCGACGGCCGCTTCCGTATCTCGCCGAACCTCTCGGGTGACGCTCGCGTGGCCGTCGATGTCGACGACCTGGACGGTGACGCCCTCGGGGTCGCCACCGCGGCCGCCGGTGGCGTGAGCGCCTGCACGAGGTCGTGCAGGGCCCGTTCGGGCCGGGTGACGACGTCGCCGCCGGTCGATCCGGGCGAATCGAGCGCGGTCCGGCCGGTCAGGTACGCGGTCGGGGCCGTCGGTGCGGTGCTGAGCTTCTGCCGGAGTCCGCCGTCCGGATGCGGCTGTCATCGGGGGGCGTCTCGTGATCGGGTTCGCGCCTCGGTCGCACGGCCGGGCATGCGCGTCCACGGCGCTGCGCCGTGCTCAGGACATGGCGGTGGTCGCCCTGTCCGTGACGGTCCAGCTCGATCGGTGTTCAGCCGAGGGTGCAGGTGCGCGTGACCCGATGCGCTCTCGTGATCGGAGTTGGTGGTCTCGCGTGCCGGCGCGCCGCGGCATCCGAGCGGCTCATGGCGCCGGACCGTATCCAAGCGGGTCTCCGTCACCACCGCGAACAGCGTCGGTCGATGCGACGGCGCTGCTCATGCAGCGACGGGAAGATCGAGCCGTGCGCAGTTTCGGGACGCGCAGGTTCCTGGTCCGGCGCCGGTCAGGGCGCGCGGACGACGGCCATCGCGCTGCGCGGAACGCGCGGCCGTCCGTTCGTGCGGGCGCCGATCACCTGGCTCCGGCTCGACCTCGATCGACGCCCGACGGATCATCTCGGCCGCGGAGCGGACGTGGTCTTCGACATGCGCGGCCTGGAGTGCTCCCGACATCGCGAGCAAGGCGGACCGATCCGGCGACGTCGTGTGTCGATGTCCTTCCGCGAGCTCCTTCGAGCCGTTCTTCGCCGGCGCCGCGTGCGAGCGAGCGCCGGAGTGCCAGGAGGCACCTGCCGGACGTCAGCCGGTGACCCGGGCCAGCACGACACCGCCGATGATCAACGTCAACGCGGCTACCCGGCCCGCGGAGATCGGATCGCCGTGCACCAGGACGCCG
>Ga0065720_1019628_pt1 | contig 22164 bp, 16 predicted proteins | sample Thericmetagenome_FD_59107 | JGI IMG/M metagenome (GOLD analysis project Ga0065720, IMG submission 59107) | Thermophilic microbial communities from the Joint Bioenergy Institute, California, USA of rice/straw/compost enrichment - eDNA_2 v2... | ecosystem: Engineered > Solid waste > Grass >...
ACTTCCCTTGCTTCCTCTTCCATCCACAGTCGCTGATCATTCGGGCAACAGAGAGTACGGAGAATCATCACCAGCTCGCTGGACACACGCCGCAGTCCCAGCGACAATGCATGCACCCGCCGATACCTCCCCGTCGACAAGCCGGCATTCCCGAAACGGGATGAATGCTAGCTTGCACAGCACAGTTGAGACCGGGATGCACAGCGCCGAGAGATCCCCTCAACTGAACGAGGGTAACATGTCTTCCAGCCAGTTGGCGAATGCGTCGTCACGCTCCGACGGTGACAGCCATGCTCTCTCCCTGTCTGGGTCCGACATGACCGAAATCGAGATCGAGCTGCATAAGGACTGCTTGATGCAGGGCATAACGTCGACGGACAAACGCGACGTGATTATAAGCATGATCAGTCTGCAAGGGTCAGTGCATGCATATACAACTTTCCATGATTGGGTCTCGATTCCGAGCGCAGAAGCATTGGTCCTTGAGCAGGAGATGCCGTCATCACCGACAGCGATAGCTGTACAAAAGCCGCCGGAGTCAGGCTGCTATCGGATGTCATCACCATCATCATCGCAATCGGGATCGTCTTGCTCCCTGTCATCATGGAGTTTAGACCGAACGATGATGACACCGTCCACGTTGACCAACTTTGATGCCGATTCTGCTATATCCGGACGCTCGAGCATGACACTGGGCCTGGACTGGGCTGTCCTCCAAATTGAGATTCCTCTTGTATCTTCGATCGATGACCTTAACGGCATAGGTGCATGGGCCGAGACCCAGTAGACCGTCACCCGCACTTGATGAGGTGTTGCACCGGAGAGGTTTTCCCGTTTTGGTCGTTGTCAAGTCTCTTGGTCAACCATTTGCTTAACACGTTCTTTGATATCTCATCTTCGAATCTGTCGTTCACTTGCCATTAGCATAATGCGTCAAACTATGTGTTTGAATTCAGTGAGGGTCGGCCAGCAAAAAAGGTTGCTTCACCGGTTTGGAAACGAGAAGAGAAGAGGGTATTGGCTATATATGATATGGGATAGAGAAGTGTGTGTCTTGGTTGGCAGCGGAAAGGACAAATATCATTCATCATACCTTAAACGCACCCTTTCTCTTTTTGGTTCTTTCAACCTCCACTCCCGCTCCCCCTATCATCACCACGGCCCACATTGTCCGCGTTCCGCATACGGCAGACAAGACGGCAAACAGGTTGCATCGACTATAGCCCAATCCTACTCCATCGACCAGCACCTCTGAGAGCAGCACCGTTATCTTCAATGTCCACTACGCTTTCGCGAATGCGCTGATGGAACCGCGAGCCATGCAATTTAGCCTGATATCATGCCATCTTCTTCGTCCCGGGTTCTCGGTCCCTCAAGCCGCAGTACAATCCTCCATTAGATGCGACCGCCGCAGCGGGTTCCTGCGTTTGAAGACTGCTTGTGACGGTGCCATCATACTGGACATAAATAGTTGCCTCCAATCCAAAACCGGTTGATCTGGTTCAGAGGACTCGGTCGGAGGAGAAACAAGACGACACAAGACGAAAGCCAACAACCGCCTACCACTCCCATAGCTTCTCTCAGGGTTTGCTATCATGTCCGGCAGCGCCTTCAGCCTCCGACGCCTATTTGGGCTCGTCATAAGTGCGACCTGCGTCACCCTCGCAACTTGTCGGGAGCACTGGGTCGATATCTGGGCTGCTATGCCACAGCAAGTTGAGCCATATAACTTGCCCAACCCGCCCTATGTGAGTACCCTGACATGTCTGAACAGATCGTCAGCTTATGATATTTTTTTTAAAAAAAAGATCCAGGGAGGGAACAGGCATTGCCCCTAGAGAGAAAATGAGCTGCTGACCAAGCCTTACTTATAGAACAGCACCGACGGCGTGTTCCAGAACACAACCATCCGCCAGACGGTCTACTTGACCCAGGATGCGTCCATTCTCCGGGTGCAGCTCAGCAACGCTTTTGGAAACTCGGACCTGCCCATCACGGCTGCAACAATAGCTCTGCCGGCGAACGACGCAGCGGGCTCAAGTGCTATCCGTACTAATACCCTAAAGCACCTAACATTCTCTGGCGAACGCTCGTTCACTGTACCAAACGGTGCCCTCGTTGTGTCAGACCCAGTCCGTCTCACCGTGAAGGCTCAGACCAGCCTCACCATCACCGTCTACCTGGCATCTGGCCAGGCTGGCCATGGCATTACTGGCCACCCGGGCAGCCGAACATCAAGTTGGCTCGCTCAGGGTAATCTCGTTTCAGCTGCGGACCTCAACACGACTGCAACGGCCGACAACCTGCAGCGTATCGACAAGTGGTTCCTGATCTCGGCCGTTCAAGCGTGGCTGCCGGATTCTCATGCTTCTGTTGCCATCATCGGCGACTCCATCACCGACGGTCGTGGTTCGACCACCAACGGGAATGATCGTTGGCCCGATCAACTGCTCGCTCGCCTTCGCAAGTCCGCATCGCCCATTGCTAAGCGTCTCTCAGTTCTAAACCTCGCCGCTGGCGGCAACCGTATTCTGGCTGATGGGCTTGGCCCCAATGCTTTGGGCCGTCTTGATCGTGATGTCCTTGCTCATCCGAACGTGCGTTATGCCATCATCTTTGAGGGCGTAAACGACATCGGTACCGCTCCAGCTGAAACTGCCGCTCAAACTGCTGTCGCAAACCGCTTGATTGCTGCGCTTGACCAAATGGTTACTCGTCTTCATGCCGCTGGTATTGCTGTCTTCGGTGCCACCATCACCCCTATGAGCGGTCCAGGCCAGGTCTATGGTGAGCCTGCTCGAGAGGTTGCTCGTCAGAAAGTCAATAAATGGATAAGGTCGAGTCGTCGGTTCGATGCTGTTATCGACTTCGACGCAGCGGTTCGGGACAGTAAGAATGCCACCATGCTGAAACCAGAGTACGATACAGGTGACTATCTTCATCTGAATCCTGCTGGATACAAGGCCATGGCCGAAGCAGTGGACCTGAGGCTGTTCGAAAGATTCGCTGGAGGTGTCAACGCCATGCTGTGAGCATGTCGAAGACTCAATAAAGACAATCGTCCAAGGAAACTTTGGGTGAGAACGCGGCAAATGTGGAAAATGATCGGTTAGTTATTAGGAATTGAACAATGCCAAGGTTTTGAGCCCGCTCTTGATATGCCCTTCCAATGACGTGGTCCAGCAGGAAGCGTTTGAACGATGCAGAACCTGGTGGAGAGTGGAGAGACTGTGGGTACCTCTTTGAACCAGTTCGACAACAGGGTGATAGAAGGATCCTGTGATGGCAAGATTGGCCATGTTGATCTGTACACAGATTATTGTAGTAATGATGAACCCGTCGCTGCGGTCTCACAGACGGGAAATCAAACAGCTATATGTCTCATATTTTATGAGCGCACCTCCGGCGGTGTCCGACACAAAACTGTGCCCTCAATATCGTGATCAGTACAAATGATAATGCCACAACGCAGTGGCCCGAAAGTCATGTTTGCGCTTGATACTGTCTGGGAAGCAGGGATTATGAGTAACATGTCCCTGTCCTGACAGGAGGAATATGCGTCATGGGGCAAATGTCAAGCCCCGAAAGACATCGCTTTTGCTTAGTTCGTAGATATCGATCGAACTGCCTACCTAAGTAGACATCTATAAAAAAAAGGTGCTTGTTATATGTAGCGCTTTACGGCTTAAAAGATACTTAACCACCTCCAGACGCATTCTCGCTGGCTAACCCAGGGGCTCGCGTCATCGGATCACATATGTTCCCTGTCTTATTGTCGACCAGTTAAGACCAATCCAGATCTCTTTAGTGGTTATCTGCCAAAGTGACGAAGTTAGCACAACATGCTGCTTGTCGAACCACACGAGCCGAACGCTACGAGCATTGGGTTTCATTACTATTACTCTGGTGCCTGCTTGGATGCTTACCAATCATCTTACAATCTTACGCAGCATATCGGTTCGACTGCGGACCTATGGCATTCCTGATCTCAATACTTCGGCATTTGAATAGTACAGTGGTAGTTGCATCATCGGCATCCCTTGGTGAATGTTCGAGAATCCGCAGGATGGATGGAGGTGGCTTAACCAGATTTCGACAAGTCTCTTTGACAATCCTTGCGCTCTCCGGGAGTTAACCCGAAGATTCGATGAGAGGCAGTCAACTTTATTTTTTGGGCAAGGTCGAACTCACCCCAACCCAATATCTTACCTGTCACCCAATATTAGGCCGAAAAAAAGCAAGGTATCTTAAAGATGAGGGGCCATCAGAAGCTGAGATGTTAGTTGGACGCTATCCGCTCGAACTGTACGGATTACGGGCACACCACACGACAGCCAGAGATTCTGATGCTTTACGAAGTACCTGATCTAAGGACATACCTAGCCCCATTCAAAATTTACCCTAGTATAGATTATTCAGGTGCCCCTCTTTTCCATCACATGGAGCACGTACAGAATCATCCCCGCATTCCGAATGTGATCTCTTCTCACTTACATCCATAACCTCGCCGTCCCATCAGCGCCGGCACTCACACACCACGGCTCGCGCGGGTGCCAGTCAATATCCAACACGCCAAGCTTGTTCACAACCTTATGACCCTTGAGCATCTTGACAGGGACGATGGTCGGGTTCTCCAACTGGTCATTAGGCACCTTGCCATGGAAAATCTGTAATGAGCCGTCGTCCGACGCATCCGCAAACAGTGGGAGCCCGCCCTTGTGAAACCTCACAGCCCGGATGGCTTCTGTGTGGAAGCGCATCGTCTTATACGGCCGATTGGACAAATCCAAGTCGTGCCAGAGCAGCCGCTTATCGTAGCTGCCCACCACGAGGTTGTCACCTCCAGGATGGACGTCGAAGGACGAAATCCACTTAGCACCCGGTTGCACGATCTTGACGAGTTCCAGCTTCTGGAGATCATAGCAACGAATTGAGCGCTGAGTGGCCACGAAAAAGAGAGGCCGCAGCGGGTGGAAGGATGCCGTCTGCGCCAAACCGTTGAGCTTGCGGAAGGGGATCTGCGTGAGATGTTTAGAGAGCGTGTGGATTGCCACCGAGCTGCGTTGGCCGGAGGGCGAGACGGTTGCGAAGTGATCGCCTCTCCTGTGCCAGCTGATGGCCTTGATGGTGGACCTCACGGTGATACGAAGCAGAACGCCTTCATCTTCTAGCCTGGTGCCAGGTCGGGCCCACTTGCCAGGCGGCTCCTTGCCGGGAGGAAGATTGGCCTGCTGCTTCCCGTTTGTGGCGTGACCAAAGCCTGCGTTCAGGATGTCTCTGCTGGCCTGATCCAGGGCTGGGGTTACGCTGGGATGTGTTGGGATCATCAAGAAAATGTCCTCTCCCGCAGCAGCTGCCAGGATGAATGTGTCTTTTGTAGGCCTCCACCGAACAGTATTGACAGCTTCGTCGCCGTTGAGCTTGACAGACCAAACCTGCCGACCTGTAAGCAGTTCCCACACTCTGACGGTACCATCGTCACCGCCAGTTGCCAGCGCGACACCAGTCTATAAGCAGTTGTTAGTGATCGGATGTCTTGGGGCTAGTATCTTCGGAAGGGTTACATACGGGGTCAATGGCAACACTCCGAACCCGGCCCTCGTGACCGCGGAAGATGGTCTGCTGCACAGTAGGGAAGGGCTTCAGCTCATCGGGTGAGGGGAGCTTCGGCAACAGCGAATTGGGATCGATGTTGAGCCTATTTTTCCGCACACGAGGCGCAAGATAGAGATCCTATTCGACCAGCAGTCAGTGTCATCATGTTTTTCGCCAATTGAATTCTTGATTGTGTAACGCACCATGCATCGCTCGAACCTCTCCTTGACGAAGTTGCCCCATGCGGGGACTTTCCTGAGGGAATCATACTTGGTCGGGAGATAATCTTTCTCTCTATCCTCAGGATCCATCTTCTCCCATTCTTCCCTCTCCTCTTTTGTCCTGGAAAGAACGTTAGAGACACTGCCAACTCAAACGGATACAGTGAGACAACATACGGCAAGTATTCTGGTGGAGGATTGTAGCTCAGGTCGTAACCAGGAGGAGGAAGCTTAGGAGCAGGGATATGCATAGGGTTCGGCGGTTGAGGCTCCTCATTCTGCCACAGGTCATAGAACTCCTCTTCCTTTTCTAACTCCTCCCTCTCGCGCTCCTCGGGCGGCTTGTACGGCAAGATACGGCCTTCCCGAATGGCGCGGACCAACTTCATAATCTGCTTAGCTTCGTTCTTAGAAGGAATGAAGCGACGCTTTGGCTCAGGGGCAGCACTCAGAGCTATTTTCGTCAGCAACGGTCGAAGTTTGACTGTTAACTTAGACTAGACTTACGCATCTTCTCCTCAACTGATGTGAACCACTCGACCGTATCAGGATAGGGATCCTCGACATCATCAGGGATAAGGCCTTGCTGGACCTTTCGAATGAGCTCCAACTCGTCGCGACTGTAACTGAGTTAGGCTGCTTTGACGACAAGTGTGCTCTGCGGGTTGACCTACCTGAGGTTTAGGGGCTTGCCAGTATTTGGATCGGTCAAGCCTGTCCAGCCTTCAGGAACCTCGATACTGTCGAGCAAGTTTTGCAGAGCATCGCCTGTAGCTGGACGCATAATCTTCTTGCCATTAATGTCGTAGCCGATATGGGGGTAACTGGAGAGCACAATATTAGCTGGACCAGCTCATCACATGGAAGGATCGTTATCACAAAGCACCTGTCGTAGAAACTCAAGGGAATGTTGCCAATGGTGTTAACCGGAATGTTATAATCGGTGTCATCTGAGTCGTAGACAGGATCAATCTCGCTGGGAGTGCATGTCAGTAACCTGCTGCTGTTGCTAACGTTGATGTTCCAGGAACGCACTCGTAGACATAGCGAATCCCTCCATTGGCGTCTTTTTCGATCCTGTAGTTCCTGTCTTCTAACTCCTCATCTTCTTTCCTTGGGGGATCCACGAATGGCTCTAGGATCTCTGGCTCAGAGGGCTCCTTGTCCTGATCCTGTTTGCTTTCCTTGCTCTCTGCAAGATCCTGATCTTTTTCGCTCTCGCCCTCAGAAGGAATCTCGTCACTCAACAGAGCTTCATCATCCTCTTCTACTTCATCATCTTCGCTGTCATTGCTGTCATCGCTGTCCTCGCTGGCGCTCTCGTCGGCGTCGTCATCATCGTCTTCGTCAACTTCAGATGACGGGATGTAGTCTTCCTCGTCCTCGGACTGCGACAGGACACCGTCGAACAGGCCATCTCCGAGTTCGTTGTCGGATTCTGAGTCAGAATCCCTCGATTTGCGCTTCTTTTCAACTATTTTTGACCCCATTGTGCCGTGGTGTCTTGGTGGTGTTTCTGTTTACAGGGACTGGACCCAGATGCGCGATGCTCAAACCAGGGAACTTTTTTCTGCCAGTCTTTCCAGAATTTTGGCGGGGATCTGCTTCACCGCCCAGATAGGCCCGTGCCAAGAGATCGATAAGAACCGATGCCCGCTAACCGCAATTAGTTAGGTGCAGCACTAAATGCCAGCGGTCGCACATATAATGTATCAAGGAACATTACGATCACAGGGTTTTTATATGTACACAGTAGGTTGCGGATGGAGAAACAACAAGACAACAAGCGTTGCATGTTTTGTTGGATACTCTATGGATGCTTTGCTATCAGCTTGTCGACAGACAAAAGTATAATCCTGGTATCTTTGAGTATACTATCATTGAACCTTATGCACGGTTTGATCACACTGTCATCTGGCCTTACCGGTAGAGAGCCTGGTGTATCCTGGCGAGCAAATCTCCCACCCCGCCAACACCGTTTTTGTAAGGTGTTTTGCAATCTGCACAAGAATGCATGTGACAAGTGCCCCAACGTAGGTGCCTGACAACGAACATCATTCTCACTGGCTTTTATCTCTTCTCACCATAAATAATGTAAAATTATCAGTCTCCGTGTTGTATATGACCTCCTCTTTGACAATTGAGACCTGAAGGGTTAAATTGTCAAAGATGCCCGAGATGTGCTCTCCTCATTCCCGGGTACTGCAGCCAGCCCTCCCCAGGCGCTCCACTTTCCGAAAAGAACTGGACATGCATTTGGGCGTCTGACGCGGCTTTGGCGCCTGCAAAGTACCCCAGATGATGTGTAATCATAGACGGGGACGCTCTGTCAGCTCAGGCAGTTTTGGTTGGGATACCAGTCTCAACTTAATCCCATATGCTCTCTCCCTTTTTCATTTTTTGATTGTTCTCGCGAGGTAGTCTTTGGTCTTCGGTTTGAACTCGAAAGAGTTCTGGCATATCACATTATCACATCAGCCCTATAACCTACCGTAGGTTTGCATGGATGCCATGGACAAAGCCAGCTGCGCAGCTCCTGAACCGCCTAGGAGGAAAGCATGCGATGAGTGTAGTAAGCACCATCGAGACTACTTGTTTTTCTGAGTTGTGACTGTGCTGACGATGAGTCCTAGGGACTAGGAAACTTGCATGTAGCAAGGAACTTGACGGGTGTACACGCTGTAGGCGCGATGGTGTCAAGTGTATTTACTCTCCTCAAAAGAAGATGGGGAGACCAAGGAAACATCGTCCTGTTGATGCTAACTCAGGGGCATCACCCCCCGAGCCAGCTTCTAAGCCAGCACTCCCTTCTATACCGGCTCCAGCATCAGCTCCAGAGCTGGGATCTACACAGGAACCAGGCCAAGCTAATCCGAATGATCTGTCTGTCGCTGCTCCTGTCATGGTCCCTGATTTTAAATTTGACAGTACCATTGGCATGGATCTTGATGTCACATTCCTCAATGTCAGCGATCCCGACGTCAACTTCCTATATCTCATGGATCCAGGTTCTCAAGTCCTACCGTCATTCCAAGGATTCTCTGACCTGATCATGGAGAATACCCATAACCAGCAGACCAAACAGCTCCGTAGACGCCCCCCTGGTGGCCCCTTTTGGGCCATGAGCACTCACCTCGATGAAATCAGCTTCGACCCTCCTTCCAACCCTGCCATGTCAGTCCCAGCACCTGAGTTTACCCCAGAAGAAGCTACTCAACTTTTGACAGTCGACCTCCCCTTGTCAACCCCAGCGCTCTCGACTACATCGTCTTCATCCTCTCTAAGCGCCGAACCCTCACCAATCGCCAACCAACGCCAGCAGCAACAGGTTCCTAGTCCTCAACCCTGTTCCTGTCTCGCCTCCCTTTGTGATGCTCTCCACGCGCTGCAGTCTCTTCCCAACAACGCCACTTCCGCCATCCGCGTAGCCCGCAGTGCAGCCAAAATCGCGCACGACGTAATCCACTGCCTCGCATGCGGCGACCCACCTCTCGACACATCCTCTCTACGCCTGCCAATTCACGCGCTGCAAAGTATGATGATGCTCGGGGCACTTCTGCCGTCTCTCTCGAATGCATACATGCGGATTCTGGAAATGGTGGACGCCGAGGCAGCCGCTGCAGATGCCGAAAGGCGGCAGCTGGTATTTTCGTTAAATGGGTACGGCGGCTTGTGGGGATGGCTGGCAAAGGAAGGGATGGCCAGGTGTGAAGGGGGCATCGAGAGGTTGGGGGGGGCGCCCATGGAACCGAAGCTCTGGCGATTGGCGGTTCGCGCGCTGCTGAAGGTGGATGTATATGGCATTAGCGAGAGCGATCTGCCTGGGAACTCCGTGTCCGCCGGTCGTGAGGGAAATAGAGGTGGGTTGAGTGCATTGCAGCCAGGCCTGAAGGACATCATTAATATGATGGAGGAGCGCCAGCGACGAAGACACCAGCGGATGGATGAATTGGTGGCAAAGGGGGTTGTCTCGGATGCAGTAAAGCAATGCTACATCCCTCTGAACTCTGCATTCGAGAAGCCTACGTGTTTGAAGATCATCGACATCGCAAAGAAGTCGATAGAAGAGTTGGTCATCCCGTGAACGGTGTACCGAGTGGTACAATTGGTGGAACATTCAAGGTTAACAACTACAAAGTTGTGGGTTGAAGCGACCCGGCTTGGTTTGCATACTAATGATTTTTGCCACACATACCCACCTACTGTGTATCTTAGTTTGAACTCCTCAATTGCATAGTAGCAGATACCCTTTTTGATGGAGCTCAACAATACAAGCAACTAATAAGGGGTCGTGACTAACATGATTTTTGCTGTTCATATACTCATTGTTTTGTCCTTAAGGGAGGAGGGGGGATATCAGTTAATGGTTAATGATGCATTGACTCTTTGAGCTTGCCAATTCCTTTTTCTATACTAGTGCCTTAAACTACAATCGAAAGGCCAGATACTGCTTACAGATTTACACAAAAGGTACACCAAGGGTACACTACCGGCTGCGGGAAGACACTTTTCTGCATGGGTAGAAAAGGCAATAACCAGGTTCAACAATCATAACCTATTTGCAGCCCGATTTACCGTTCTCTGTTCCTCTTCTCAATCCTCACTTTCAACAACTGATGTTTTTCCATGCCATCCGCCTCTCCAACCACACGTCACGTTTCTCATGGCATTTTTTTTCCCTCTTTAATTTGTGTCTTGTTACTTGCTTCCCGGCATATCAAACTGCCTTCTCCAACGTCTCCAAGATACACATACACACACATACACAGTTGCGCCCATCCAAAACGCCACCGAAACAAGAAGGTGGGGTTACAAGAACAGGTGCATGGTCTACTTAGTAGACCTTCTTCTTCTCGTCGACGCTGAGCTGGCCCGGGCCGCTGTTAACCAGCAGCAGAAGACCACCGACAATCGAGAGAATCTGGAAGAAGTCGTACTTGGCAAAGTCCTTGTGGGGGTGATGCTCGTGGAGCTAGAAGTGTCAGTTCAAGTTCGCAAATGCGCATCCTTTAGGGGATCAACTTACAGTCCAGAAGTTGTTGACAAGAACATTGAAGACGCTAAGAATGACAACCAGCAGGGTGGCGCTGAACTTGGCCTTGAAGCCGACAACAACCATGACGCAAGCCACGAAACCGACCAGCGAGACCAGAATGCGCCAAACGGACCACTCGCCGCTGAATACGAAGCCGATGAAGAGGAAAATCAGCAGGACACGGCCGGCCAGCTGGAAGTACATCTTGCGGTCCTTTTCCTCAAGCTGGGGAAGACCCGCGAAGACCTTGGTCTTGCGCACCCATGAGTCAGACAGAACCATGAGGAGACCACCCATGACAGACAGGTTGCGCAGGAAGAAGTTGAGGTCAAAAATGAGGCCGTAGCCGAGAGCCTGGGCGATTACGACGCCAATCAGACCACCAACAGCTTTCTCAGAGTGCTTGCGGAGGATGACGAGGACGGAGCAGATGGTCATGGCAATGACATTGCCGATCAAGAAGAGATGGGTGATGCCATTAGGGACTGCGATGGGGTTGTGTGTCAGTAGATAGTCTCTTGTCCAGCGCACCCCTTACGGAGAGAAAACGTACTATGACGATAGTTATGCAAATAGATCAGCTGATCGCTCCATTGTGTTATTATTCTAATAGAGTCCTCGAGGAAGGTAGAGACGATGAGGAAGCGTCCGATGGCAGGGAGGAAGCTGGATAGAGCGCGTCAGACTCAACATCTCTGTAGCCGAGAGCGGAGAGTGAATGACGTACGGCTTGATGGGCCCGCTGACGGTGTCAAGCAGGTCCTCGATCTTGCTGGTGTGCTGGCGGATGGTGTCCAGCGCGCTCTGTTCATTCCTATCGTCGGCTGGCGCACCAAAGGGAGCGGCGCCAATGCCATAGCTGCCGGGTCCTCGCAACTGCGCCATTGCTGCAGCGACTGGCTATGTCGAAGCCCCGAGGTTCGTAGATCAGGAGGGGAAGGGGATAGTGAGGCGAGAGAGATGGCAGTCTGGCTGACTGGCACGAAAACAGCAATTGGAAGAAGTGGCGTGTGGAAAAGAGATGTTTCGAGAGCACAAGGGTGGATTTCGCGGCCGGGTATTCTCGTCGGGCAGGGTTCGGTTCACTGGGCCAGCAGAGAGGTAGGGATGGAGGTGTGTCGATTGGATGGCAACGACGACGGGATGATGCCTGGGCTAAGCTCACAAAAAAAAACAGACGAATCGCAACGGCGCGCAGGACACCAGGCGTGCGTAGTAAGCTGGACAATGGTAAAGAGGCGAAATGGCGCCGGCGATGTGTTCGGGAGGAGCTATGGACCAGGTGAAGAAAAGGAGAAGGCACGTTGTCGCATGAGAATTTGAGCTGGATGAGCTCAGACGTGGTATCTACAACTGTGTCCTTAACACATCGCGCGCCGCTCGTCCCGCCAGTGACCTTGCCGCAGCTAAGACAATCGCCTGCAGGAGAGTGTGGGGCTGTTTGATTTGTTTTCTGGGTACTTCTACATATAGCAGCCAGCACAGCAAAATAGAAGTACTACACTAACAGACCTACGCCGGGAAGGGGAAGCCACAGTGGGGTTCAGGACAGGATCCTCGGGACCAGCAGTAACAAAGCTCCATCTTCCAAGAGGCATTCCTTGGATCTCGAGAGTGAGCTTGTCCTCGTTTTGGCAACGGATGGTGCTCTGCTGAGTGCTTGTCGGGCGCGCCAATGCACCCAACGGAAGAACGGGAGAATCCAGACTGGTTCTGATCGCTGTCGCCAACTCTCATCGATACAAACAAACGAACTCCTCCGTGTGCTGAGTTGAGCCGCCGCTGAACCGTACTGGACCTCCCGTCGTCGTTTCGACCATGTGTTTGTGATGACATGGATCGCTGGGTCTCTGGTGTTTTGGACACGAATACTTTTTTTCCCTTTCCCCTCTTCGTCTTTTTGCCTCTTCCCCTCGCTCCCCTCGTCGTTCCCCTCGCAGCCGCACCCACTGTTTCATCGTTTCATCAGCATGCAGCTCCCACTTTTAGCCAAACGTTCCCGCACGGTCTGTTTTTAGTCGGACGGGTACAGTGTTCTCACCAGATAACGGATCTACATCAGGCAAGTCGATCTGCTCTTGAATAAACTCTGCGGGACTACCTTTTCTCCACAAGTAAGGTCACAAGTCCAGGCTAACATGAAGGCCATGATTTCAGCCAAAAGAGCTTCACGCTTCTACTGCAACCCCTGGCATTACATACAGCGTGCGCAACGACCTGGTCTAGGCACTTGGGCTCAGAGCGGCGCTGTTTGACATTTGCTGACGATGCCTACTTACCAGTTGGCGTCCAGATCAAATTGCTGAAGTCAGCTTACCTATTCACCTCACAAATCGTTTTGTTTTGTTCTGCCTCAAAGAAGAGCCATTCACCTCTCAGCCGTTGCTGGCATCTTTGATAAGTCGCCTGTTTTGCCTCCACGGGCCAAAATACGCATCTTGAAAAAAAAAAATAAAAAACAAAATCAACGTTTTTCAGCGTGACCAAGTTGATTGTCCTAGCAATCACCGCTGCAAAGAACAAAGGGACACGTCCTATGCGGTCTCCCCGGCGTTTCCATAGCCCGAGACAAGGCTGTTTGGTTCTGTTGATGATGCTGGCTATGGACAGGGCACATTGATCCTGAAGCACCCTTTAACTCAGGAAAGACAGGATGTTAAACAAAGCGGGGGCCCGTGATATGTGTGCTGCTTATGATTCAGAGGCCATGATGTTGTGGATGACGACAATGGCACAGTCATCTTCATACACAGCATCTATACAAAAGAATTTTCGGGGTATTGCTAGAAACTATGTATGTGGCTCACATATCTGTCCAAGAATCATACACTGAAGTGAAGACCCTTTAACCTAACCCTTCTAACCAAATACTCCAAAGGGTACTTTCTTGCCATCTATATCCTGTCTCCATCACTTATACCCGGGTGGAGGGGATCGTGTGGGAGCAGGCACTTCGGTTCCTGGGAGCTCAGCAGGTGCTGGTGCATACGCTGCGTATTGTCGTTGTCCAGCTTGTCTAATTGCACCAGGTCAGTCTCATATCCTCTGTTGTTCTTATATTCTCGATAGCGCCGCTTCGAACTTACGGATATGCACCCTGGTATGCGGTATCATACCCAGCATACAGACCTCCATTACCCTGTCCCGGTCCTGGCACCACTGGCATGCCCTGTGGACTCGAAGGAATGCTACTAAACGGCGGTGATGATGCCATCGAGTTCCGCAGATGCTCATACCCAGCAGGGGCACCATATGTCGACAGCACAGATGACTCCTGTCCAGGGCTCTTGGGGCTGTTGAGAGCATTGCCGGCGCCGCCAGCACCAACCGTGTTGGCGTAGTTGGCCTCGATCATGTTGGGAGAACGTGGCGAGAACGAATCGCTTCCGGGATGAGCTGTGCTCGGGCTTAGAAAGAAGGCCTTGCGATACGCCTTGTCGAAACCGCCCCGACGACCGCACAGGTAGATTAGTGCACCGGCGCCGAGGAGTACCGCTGATCCGCCGATAGCGATGCCGGCTATGGCACCAGTGCTGAGGCCGCTACTGTCATCGTCGTCCTTGTCTTGTTCATTTGGTGACGCAGAGGAGCTCGTAGCAGTTGGGAGTGCACCGGAACCAGCGCCCTCAGACGGCCATGGGTCACCAGGAGCAAGTTGGAATTCAGCTTTTTGAGCGTAATTGAGCTGTTCTGCGAAAGACCAAGTACGATTGGGGTTGATGACGCCAATCATATGATGCTTAATGCAGGACTCTGGGGCAGCGCAATAGAAGAAGACGGGCTCAGTATCATTGATCCGTAGGTCCCATGGTTTTGCCTATGCAAAAGAGCATCAACACCCATCCCCTGTTCGTTCGGAGATAAAACGAAGGACTGTGGTTTCGGGGGCAAACTTACATCCGGGTCCTGCGATGGATCTATTACGCCACTGTCAAAACCATGAACGCGGGATGTCCAGTTGTATGGAACGCAAGGGGATTTGAATGCCGCCTGAACGACACGATGGCCACCAGCGGCAAATACGAAACCTACATAGGCTAAAGGTTAGTCGGATCCAATACCTACAGAGGAACGAGAGTTGACAACAAGAGAATCGTGGATAAACATACGGACAGTATCGCCGGGTTTGGCTTTGACTTCTTGAGGGTCAAACTTGTGACTGACCTGTTACCATCGTCAATCACTGGATTTAATCAATCCCTTGATTCTCCCCAAACACTCACCTGACCAACGGTGATTGTTATTGTCGCAGGAGTCCGTGTAGTTGTCTTCGTGGACTCGCTATCCCCTGTTTTCGTGGGCTCGTATTCTCTTGTGGTTGTCGTCTCTTCATCGTGGTCATGGTCCGCAATGGTCATGCCAGCGAGGGCCAAAGCCGCTGAGATGGCCAATGGGACTAGTCTCAGCGACACCATGGTGGTAAAGGCCAAAGATGAGTAGTTGGCAGGGTGGTCGCTGTCCTCTTCGTCACGTTCGGCGGCACGAAGTATGCAAGTCACTGATCGAGTCGATCCAGGCGTGATGATCGAGCTCGGTCAACACTCCTCCCTTGATCCTCAGACTCGATCGAAGAAAGGTTCTACTGTGGGGGACGGGACTGATGACACGAGTGGGTAAAAGAGGAAAAAAGAGCGGCGTGGCACTCCGCTCGCTATGTATAACGGGACACACCGAACAAATGCCGACCGCGAAGTATCTTGTCTATTCTTTCATTGAAATGCTTGACAAAGCAGCCCGCCCCCATCCTTCTGCCCATCTTGAGCCGGCTTCGGCTGAAAGTGCGGTGCCACGAAGGAACATGTCCGTTGTTGAGGATGGGTGCAGTTCCCATGTCGCTTACTGGTCCGTTGGTTCGTTGTGTAACAGATTGGTGTGTTGTTGTCGAGTTTCCAGTGGAGAGGGAGGCTGGGCCTGCAGGTCGTACTCCTGCAACCTATGAGACCTACCAACTGCGGCTTGTTGCGCAGAGCTCTCAGCAAACATACAATGAGCACTAGAAACATGCTAGCCTTCTCGGCCTTTACTCAGCCTCGAGGCTTGTGTTCATTGCGGAGAGCATCCCGTGGCGAGGGAAACATGGCTAGAGAAGCGTAGAAAACAAGGCAAGACCTGCGGCGGATATGACCGTGTCTTGGAAAATCAGATATCTCCACGGAACGCATGCTCTCATCTCTGGTCTCCCTTGAGATGAGCGCGATCGATCGCATAACACGCCACGTTTGGCAAAAAGAGGTCGAGGGTCATTAGAGTGAGGGGGACGGAGAGTGGACCAAAAAGAAGGACATTCATGTCGTGTCTTGTCCAACTAAGCGGGACAATGACTGCAGGCAGGTGGCACAAAATCCCTACATCCTGTCATCGGGCCCAGGTGTACGTAGTTGAACTATCCGCCCTTCCAAGAGAGGCAAGCAAGCAATTATTCGAGACTGAACTTATACAATACATCTATGAACAGAATATTTCAAAGAGAGGAGACTTATCAGAGTGCAACTAATCATCAAGACTCGAAAATATCGAGTGAAGTATCGTCCACGAACCTCACGCGACCCACAAAATCCCTGCCACACCCCAGCCGTGTAAGAATTTATTCTCGTAGTGCTTACATGTTCTCCGCAACCCGTGCGGTGCATAGAAGTATATATGTGTAATGGAAGCCGGATGCGTGGAGGCTGAGTTGTTACTACCCGGCGAATAAGGATCGATGAATAGGATCACAGGGCTGAAAGGTGGCATGGCCAGTAAGCACAAAAGCGTAGCCTCGATCCCTTCCTGTTTTGGTGCTCTTGCATCCTCCAAAATTTAACCAACGGCCGCCGTTGAGACTGTTGCCATCGGTCGGAAAAGCTGCACACAGTGTCGACGTGCTAAGGGCAACACCAAAGGGCGACGGGGGTTGTGGCTGTTAGCTCTGTGTCGAAACCAGTCTCTAGTAGGCGTGTTGGGGCCAGTTGGGCCTGAAGGCTCTGATGACAGCGCCACGCCACCACACAGCCGATGGGGATTTCCGTTCGTCTGGTTTGGGCTGTCATCACTGAAGATAATTGCTTCTTTAGGCAACCTTACCGGGTAATACAAATTTCTTATGCCAGCATCGCGGAACCTGTCGTGTGTTGTTGGAGGGTACTGTTGCAGAGGAGGATCTGGAGACACTCGAGTGAGTAATTAAGACAGCGAAATGAAAGAGGCACAACTGTTAAGGCGAAAGCAACAGCAGCATGAAGTCCACAGAGTTGAATCAGGTACATAACTATCAGTCGGAAGGTTAATGAAACCCTATGAGACCCTCCTCAGACTGCCCCAAATTGTCCGGCTTGGGCGTAAGTTAAGGGTATCCTAAGTGAATGAACAATCAGGCAGCAATTGACCAAAAAGTCTCCAAAGACTTTGGTCGAACTCAAATGACTTCAGAAGCCTTTCACGGTGTCCTAATGGCCAAAAGGGGTAATAGGAAAGCCTGTCTACTGCAAGTATACATAACAACCACCTCCCCAGCCCAGACCGGCTACTGCCTGAATCTGAAATCTTGGTGGCCCAAGATCATTTTTGTTGATTGGGCAAGATATAAAGACTGTAGCACAGCTCTTCAATGGGCAAAGCAGTGGCTTATCTATTATAGAACAAGTGTTGGAGCCAAAAGATAAATATATATCGTTAATGGCAATCGGTTCGATTGGCACTGCCAACATCTTATGTGAGACAACGTTTGATGTTAGAAGCCCACTTAAAGATGATATTTTTTTTCGCCTTAGCAAAAAATGTGTAGGTATTTAAAGAACTGCAAAAGCCCGTTCATGAAAAAAAAGCTTTCTCGGAACCATTAGCCATAATGGTCTGATTACATTGCATGTTTTATCCCTTTAGCTAGGGAGTGTGGTTCCTACTTGCTGTTTGAGATATAGTTCTTTACTTCAAATATTCCTTTCTCTCTCCCTGATTAAGCATATTTCCAGAAATCAGATTCGTCGCTTGTCCACTGGAAAGCACAGTGCCCAACCTTAGTCTCATAATAGTAAGTGGCCCCCCGTCTCACTGACCTCAGGCATGCTATAGGTTCATGTGGAACTGGGCGACAGGCTGCTGCGATGGCTGCGTTGCGACTCCCTGCCATAGGCATGGCTCCTGAGTCCAGTCTCCGGAGAGCAGCGAACATCAGCCACGAGAAGAGCACAAATCCCAACATAACAACAAGTCACAACCCTAACGGTGACCATGCCGCAGAAAACGGAACTCTTGCAGAGTTTCGTGAGGTGTTGTTGTGACTCCAGCATTATCTTGCGACCTCCTTCATCAAGGTTCAGATACGGGCCGGAGATCTCAAAGGAGACCCAATCATGGTCGAGAAAGCATCCGCTGTTTAAGTGCAGAGAATGCTATCGGCGAAATTGTGTATTGATATGGCAACCCGAGGAAGTATTTCGACTGTCGGAAGTCATTTGTTCTTTTGATACCCGCAAGCCCGCAAGCTGTTGAGAGTAACTGTCTCACTCATGGATAATAGAAATCCGGGTAAACAGGTCATTGACCATGAGATAAAAGATGGATATTATCACTTGAGAGGCGTTGGCCATAAGGACATTGCGAGCAAAGTATGACCAGCCCTCTCCCGTGGTGCCGGTCGTGAGCAGTATTCTCGAGTTGAGCATGCCTATTCCGGGCTTTATGAGTACCGTAAATCCTTGTCGCCAGCTATTACTTCGGAAAGTCCCAGGCCAAAGAGAGTGATGCAGGTTGAGATAGGCATGGAGTGGCTCATGGCTTGAGTAAGCTGTACAAGTGTCAGATGGCATTTAGACGAGGAATCTAAGTCCCTTATTGAACAAGAAACAATCTCCAGTACCATATATGAACTGATGTAAACCTACATAACTCATCAAGTCCCCTGAGCAAAGGGGGATTTTTTTTTCAAGCTTTGCCATGCCCTTCTCCTAACGTCTGTGTTTTGGTTCTCTTTTGCTATCATTTCAAGGAGACAATAGTACCCAAAAGAACACGATCTGACCGACTACCGTATCGGAAGAGGTTCCGTATGCTATGGGCGTCAATGTTGACCAATCGAGCATCTCCATGTGCCTTGTCAATGGTCTCTCGGTTCGCCGCCGACAGGACTTTCACGCAATGATTGCTGCCCGCCAGCAGGACACTGCTGATGGCATTGATTACCACATGCAGATCAATGCTGATGCGCTTTGCAGAATTGCACGATGTTCATGTGAAGAGGATGCGTGTGCCATGTCCGGTATTGAGACTAGCCCCCTAGGGTTATCGCCCAAGTTGTGAAGCAGAGGTTTAGGATGAATGAGACAAAGGCACCGGCGGAGAAGTATAGAACTGCTCGCTGGAAAGGGTGACCAAAATGCCACCTGGCTAGGATTGAGATTGTGCCTATCCATTGGGGTCGCATGGAAGAGTCGTGGTTATCTGTAGAAGGGGGAAAAAAGCCCTTGGAGCATCATCAGCACTGGAGAGAGAGTCGATGTACTCAGATGAATAAAATATCCATGGACGCTGTCACTGGATGATATCTAGCATAGATGAGGACTATAGTCAAGGTTGACTCTGAGCAACAAGCATATGGGTCACACCGGCAACACCAGGCACAAATGCAACCGTAGAACTGGAGCTTTTTAATCGATTGTGTTTAGATCCAGAGAATCACACCATATAAGACCTTTAGATCTTAATGGCTGCACCAGAAAGGTTCTTACTACACCACAAGATACAGTTCCCTGGTGGCAGTGCTAGGGCCTTAGAACTAGGGCAAGCCAATCCTTTGTCACGGGCGGACTACCATTTTGGGGAGCGTGTGGCTGTCCCTCCCACGCTTGAGTCTAAACATGCGCTGCAGCGTTGCAGGGCATAAGCTAAGACTCTCAACACGACCTCACTCGTCCGACTCCAAGCATAGTGTAGCTGTTCGCATAGCCTTTGCAAAGACGCCCAAGGGTATGCCGGGGGCCGAATAATTCTGGTGTATCGCCCCTTGTGCTGATTGCAAATGACTGAGTATGTTGACTGAGAATGCGCCTGCAGCTGTTAAGGCGAGAAAATCCCAAAAGTTTGCCGGTAAATTGGGCAGCCTGCCACCACGAGCATACCGGTATCTACCGATGAGCATCATTCGTTATGCGCATGAGTCCGGTTTAATCTCGAAAGGTTTTAATCGACGGAGTATCATCTTCAGGTATGGTGTGCTGCGGGCTTTCGAGGCCGAACTTTTGGCAGGCTCACCTCCCAAATGCTAATGAAGCTGGCCACCATTCCGAACACTAAGATGGAAAAGATAAGTGAAGAGACCAGCCATTTTGTTTTCACGACTGTCCTTGTTCATTGGGACTTAAGTTTGGTCTTCTTTGAGAACCAAGACTTCGGGATGATCTCGCTGTCGACCACAAGCTTGCCCAGACACCAGATATAGCACAGGCCGAAGCCAACTGCACCAATACCCACATTGGCAACCGTCCATAAGTCGGGTTTATCCGCAGGAGGGACAACGTTCAGCTCCAAGACGTGCCACAGTGCCATAGCGAGATAGAATGGAGCGTGGAGGAAAATGGTGACCCATTGACTCAGGGCCTTAGTTTCTTCTGGAGCATAGACGCTAATAGAGGTGGGAGGAAGGCCAAGGAGATATGCCCACAACAGCGTCAGGACAGTGTAGGGCATAGCTAGGTCGACGCGTTTCAGCAAGGGGAACATGGTCCAACAGCCGAGAATATTGGCGAATCCGACCCAAGCTCGTGTCTGCTTGCTCAAGCCATGATTACCGGCAAGCATTAAAGTCATCGGCATTAGCGGAAGAAGGACGCTCTTCTCGTGGACTTGGTAACTGAAAAGGAAGAAACCCCATGCTGTCGCCGCAAAGGCAAGGGGCAGCAAGTGCTTTCTGGGGCGAAGGAAGAGGACGAGATTGGGCGGAAGAATGGATGCCAAGGTAGCCAGCAGAGATGCTCGCTGAAGAAGCGGAGCTGGATACTTCTTGACCTTGACGATCACGTTCAAAGCACACCAAAAGTTGGCCACTTTATCTTCGAACAAGCCGCGAGCGAAAGGAAAGATGCGATGAACGATCTGAACGAGCTGCTCGACCACTGGGTAATAGAAAGCCTCGGTATCAAGGTAGTTGGCAAGCTGGGGGAAGAGCGGCAACGGTGGGCGGGGACCATCAAGGTCGGGTCTAGCGTCAATGCCACGTTTGACATCGTGGAGCGTTCCCACAACAATAGGCAGGATGAGGAGGGCAAACGAAATTGCGGTGGTTGCGGCGATGGCGACAAAGCGAGAAATGTTGATACGAGGGAACACGCAGATGGCCAGAAGGTAGGAAAATATGGAGAAGGAGTAGTAAAGGGCCATCTGCTTAAAGCCCAGGGCTGCGACGAAGAAGACGCAAGCCCACAGATTCCGGCCCGCGAGCAGGCTGGACATACTGGCCACAACCAAGCCCAGCATAACCGTGTTGTATTGGAAGTGGACGTGATCAATGAGGATAGTAGCTGGCTGCATCAGAATGGCGACGAGGGCGACAGCGGAGGACCAGGTAGAGACACCATTCAGCCGGCTGAAGCGGCGCGTAAAGACGACGACGGCAGGGATGTAGATGAGGTACTCCGACACCAAGACCGTGGCCCTCATGAAGACCTTAAGGTTCGCGTCATGCAGGCCACGAGAAGAGAACAGGGCGAACCACGAAGGGTTGATGAGCGAGCCGATCTTGCCGCAAAGCCAGCTGTGGTACGCGGTCAGGGGCGGATAGTCAAGCCCCCACCACTGCAGGTCGTGGAAATACCACTGCGAGATGGGAAGCTGTGTCGTGATCTCCATCCAATGGCGCTGGGCTTCGTAGTCGCCGAACATGGGAGGTTTCTGGAAACCTGGTCATAGTCAGCATCACCAAAGTACCTATCTGAGAGGTGATATGTGCAGAACACCTAATGAGGGCAAGCAACGCACCAGAATATCCCCAAAGGCCGGCAGCCCATCTGAACAGACCAACACCCATCAAGATCAGGGGAAGCACTTCCCATTCCGTCACAAAGCCCCTTGCGGGCCACAGAAGCGCAGAAAGGGGGAAGGATGGCGCGCGAACGAGAGTCTCGACCGGGTTGACATCGCTGAGGGCGGTGATATTGGCAAGGTTGCTGGCGGCGTTGACGGCGCGTTTTGCCTTGCGCCGAGGCTTGTGCGGAGATGGCGACGGCCCAGCCATTGTCACCGAATCTGCAGACGGAAGAGACCGGCGATGGACATCGAACAATGGGCGAGGAAAGTTACTGATGGCCTGGTGAAGCTGGGGAAATGGTGCAACTTTTTTTT
>Ga0065720_1019629_pt1 | contig 22159 bp, 20 predicted proteins | sample Thericmetagenome_FD_59107 | JGI IMG/M metagenome (GOLD analysis project Ga0065720, IMG submission 59107) | Thermophilic microbial communities from the Joint Bioenergy Institute, California, USA of rice/straw/compost enrichment - eDNA_2 v2... | ecosystem: Engineered > Solid waste > Grass >...
CCCGCCAGTAGGACCCCCTCCTCGGGCTGGCCCTCCCCCCGCGGTGTCGGCCCCCCCTCCGCAGCAGGCTCCTCCGCAGGCTCCCCCCCAGCCGCAATCGCCCCCTCCGCAGCAGCAAAAGCAGAGGCACCCGCCTGGGGATAGGTCGCATATCCCCCCGAATGCGAAGAACATGGTAGAAATACTCGACCGAGACATGCAGCGGGTGGCAGCCAAGGCTCCGTCAACGTTCCTGCCGCAGGTTAAGGACACGCAAAAGCGGCTGGGCATCCTGTTCGATCACCTCAATAATTCGGACCTGTCGGATTGGACGGTCTCCAAGCTGTCAGAGCTGGCGGATGCGCTGGAAAGTAAGAACTACGACGTAGCGCACAGGTTGCAGGTGGAGATTCAGACTGAGAAGACGGGAGAGTGTGGGCAGTGGATGGTAAGTACATCTCTCCTTTTTTCTTGACTCTTATTTACATTCATGGGAGAACATTGAGGACATGGCTGACTGGTGTGATGCAGGTTGGTGTCAAGAGGCTGATCAGTATGAGCAAGGCCACTCCTTGAGACCGCACTCGAAGTATGGGATACGGGGTTTGGGATGGGGATAGACTGTATTGTGTAGGTTGTGAAACAGAGGACACAATGTGATCTGGTAGTAGTATTGGCCGTATACACATTTTTCTTGTTTTGACAGATTCCATTCCCTGATGTCGCAGCTCTCTTGCGGTGCCTGTTGTCCGTGGATGCTGTTGGTTGTCTCTGCCCAAACCCGGCGGGCCAATAACCGGAGTCAGCGGCTGGCAGCTCAAGACCACAGATCCACCTGGACAAGCGCTTAACCGTGCCAAGGCCGCCAAGAAAGCCCCTGCGGCTTTGATAAGATAAGGATTTCTGGTACACGCAGCTGTCGGCTGCAAAGAACGGACGTGGAAGCAGCCAACACATCAACCACATCACACACCTCACACACACCTCCACAGCATTGCCTGCCTCCGCCTCACCGCACCACGTTGTTCCCCAAGCTGGATTGAAAAAGCCCGCCTCTTCCCCAGCAATTCATCCTTTGTTTGTTTTCTGGTTGACACAACAAAACAAAATCATCACAGGGGGCTTAGAGCTTGCCCAGCCGACACGCGCAACCGCGTTGCGACGACAGGCACAAGGCACGCGACCTCTAGTAGCAATGACTGAACTCACCCCCGAGCAGGAGGCTGCCGCCCTCCGCGCCGAGGAGCAGGCTCGTCTGCGCAAGGCTCGTCGCGAGGCCAAGATCAAGGCTGGCGCTGCCCATCGCCTGAACACCATCACCGGCCTGGCGAGTGGTATTCCGCGAGGTTAGTTTCCATCTGTTTCAGCCGCGCCGAGTCTACGGCGATTCTGACCCATCCTGTCAAACAGCCAATACGGCTTCTTCGCTCGACTCGAATCCCACTCCCGTCGCCCCAACCGCCGGCCCGACCATCATCTCCAGCTCCATCCAGAAAATCACCACCGAGCCCGAGGAAATCAACCTCGCGCAGCACTTCTATCGCCCCGGCCAGTCCCGCACGCTCTCCCTTCCCGTCACCTTCGAGACCGCCGCCTCCAGACTCGACATGCCCCCTGCGGGCCGCCGCAACCCCTACACCTTCGGCGTCAACAGCAAGCAGATGCCGCCTTCCACCGAAAAAGATCCCATGCTGAGTCTCATGTCTAAAATCCTCTCGCCAAACGCCGCTGTTGGCGGCATCAACAGCCGTCCGCCCTTCGGCCCACAGTCTGCTCAGAGCCAGCAGAACCAGATGCCTATCCTGCCTCCGCGCCCCACGCCCCTCTGGCGCTTCCTGCACACCCTGCTTGCTGTCGCTCTCGGGCTGGCCGTTATCATGCTGTCACCATTCGGCGGCACCAAGCTGGAGCGCGACCGCGCGGCTGCCGCTGTGGCCGGGTCGGCATCGGAGAGAGAGTGGCTAGCCTCGCTGACGGATAGCTATCCGCTTGTGAAGACGGGTCTCGGAGGGGGCCTGTTCTGGGCGTTTGCCACGGGCGAGGCGATCCTTCTGGGCACGAGGTGGCTGTTCCTTAGCAAGAAAAAGAAGGCTGCTACTGCCGCAGCGAAGGTAAATAACAACAATGGGGAGGGTGATGATGCCGAGCTGGATTCCGTGGAGCAGGCGATTGAGCTGGCGCTCGAGTTCTTCCCTGCTATTCGCCAGCCCGTGGAGTATCTCAGGCCCAAGGTGGCGGTTGCGATGCGATATGTTGATGTGGGCATGACTCTGTGGCGGGATGTAATGCTGGCCCTGTTTGTGCTCGGGGCAGTGGCTTGGTGGAGGGCTTGATTAATTGATGTTGTTTGTTTATAGTCAGGTATTTTAAGACATGCCATTCTTTTAGAGCTGGACTCCCTTAAGTGAGTGCGGGACATAGCTATGATTGATGCTCGATAAACGGGCTATACAGCATGGATAGTCATGGAGATATGAACAGACAGGGAAATGCCATTAATCGATACTTAAACGTGGGCTATGAGTTCGATTAGTGAGGAGACTGTGTACGACCGATGGTGTGTGTTTCTAAGTTGGGAAGGATACAGGTTGTCTCTATAAAGTGAGTTATCGGGAGCTTGCTGTCAACCAGGCCACTACAAGACTTAAGCTTGCTCATGGTGTAGTGGTAACGTACTCTGTACCCAGCGTCTCGTCCCCTAATCGAGGAAAAAAGTCTCCGAAATTGTTGAGAGGCCACAGTGACTTTTTTTTTCCTGGATTTGAGTCCGGATGCAGAAGGGGTTCAAGCTTGTGTGTTGTTGGGGTTTCGGCTTTCATCTCATTTCCTTGCATCCTCAAGTGGTTGCAGTCAGATATCGACCTCGCGTGCTCTTTGTTCAGGGCTCTTTATGAAGTTTATCCATAAATAGTGGTATCAAATTCTCAATCTTCAAAATCTGAACTTAGATCATCCAGCTTTTATCACGGACCATATCCTACCATTCCATGCCTCTTAATCTGCTTCCCAAAGAATAGAGTTACATCTGCCTATACATGATAACCAAAACCCCAGCTAGATTCTCAGATCTAGTTCCAAATGCTAAGATCATTGTGTCATGAGAACAAAATAACCTGAAGCGGAAAACTTGGGCTATAGGGTCGGGCTCAGGGGTCACTACTCCGGTTCCCTCCTATATACAATAAGGCAGATGCAATAAGGGTTACTAGAACTTTCCAAGGAATTTGCATCATCATCATCATCATCATCCTTGGAGTCTTTTAACGGGATCTTACAGCATCATATGTCAGTGTATGCAAACTGAAGTCAACTAACATAACTGCATAACATATTTCTTTCCAATGAGATGCTGAAAGAAAATCGAAGGCTTTGGTGCCCCTCGCATCTTTTGAGTCTAACATGGTCTGCGGGGCAACAAACAACAACTTGACAACAGATGTAGGATACAAGGCTCAGGATATCAAGAAGATATAGAAGAGAGATATCGGTCTGGAACGAACAAAGTATCTCCCTCGATGTCAGGGAAGTTGATATACGGCGACCTACCGAACAGATACGGGGTCAAGGGTGGTATCGGCCAACACTGACTGGCTTTGCATGCGCATGTATTTCAGAATGATCGCCAACACTGCTGATACTATCTGGAGTGGCCCGATAAGGGTTATTGAAAGCGTGGCCATGCTATGGTTGTGCGATGACTGTCTGCTTGGCCTGATTCTCGAGGGCTCACCAATTCAGCAGCCCTCCTCCCACCCCTTTCTCATACAGAACTTTGACCAGTCCTCGGAAAAGAAGCGTAATCTCTTCAGCATCCCGAAAGACCAGCCGACCACTAGATGTGGTGTATCAACGAAATGTTAACCGTAATCGTAGATCGGTACCTGTATGTTACCGTTGTTGTGACTCGAGTCTCTCTGTACGGTCTCAAATGAGCAAGGCTTCGTGCCAACCTCGCGCTTCATCCGTAAGGATGCCTAGATACTCAAGTGTCATGACTAACAAGGGCTCTATCTGGAAGAGTAGGCCCGGTGCATACCACCGATCAGCGGAAAAGAGAGTTGTGACCCATCAAACCCAGATATCTGTTCTCGACGACTCCACGTATTGGGGAGAGGCGTTCCTCAACGCCAAGAGGTATTGATCCCCAACACCCAAGGATGTTGACCGTCAACGGTCTGTGCCATTGAGGAGGCAGGAGCAAAGGAAGCCACAGAGGTGTATAAGATGTAAATAGATTCCAGGCAGGGCCATCGGGCGGAAGAAGCTCCCCAGTCAGCAATACAAACAATTATCTGCTCAACTGGTGATCGCAGCGATCATTCTAACTATGTGAGAACTACTGTCTTTCAGGTCCAGCGGCCTGACACCTCTCGAATCCATCTTAAGAGACCTGTCTGGAACGTCACATTAAGCATAAAATGCATATACTGCGTTCATGTAACGTGGATCAACATCCGGTCGTGCTGGTCCGTGGAGAAATAACCAGTCAGGTGGAAGGGCTCTGTTCCTGATTGCAAAAAGTTTCCTTAAATAGAGCCAGTTGGGACTGCAATCCTACCTGTTGGCTGTACGCGTTGCATTGAAATCCGGATTCTGCGTGATAGAGCGGATATCTGTCCCCGCGGATGCTGTAAGTATATGTGTTGAAGCGTATTTCTGTTCTATGTTATTGGTTAACGCATAGAGGGATGGCAAAAGTTTGTCAGCTAGTAGAGTATCCTTACGTGCTGGGTTGACTTCAAGGATCTGTGAGGCAATTGTGCTCTTGATTATGCTTTCTCTATTCTGTCCCTGACAAGCCACCCAGGTAATAATCCATACTTGTACATATCTTTTCGCAGTGTTGGTCAATACCAATATTAATACCAATACCATTACTGTTGCTTGCTCTGCCCAGCATGCAACCTACCGGTAGTCCATGGTATACCACGTGCTGCCATCTTCTGTGATCCCATCAATCATGAGCTTCAAAGAGATACAAGACAAGAAAACAGCTCAAAACAAAAAAAAAAACATCCGTGATGAAAACGGGAATGCTTGCTCGTTCGTATGCTCCAGATCCCAGCCATCCCTTGCCCAGCTTGATGTCCTGTACCAGCAACTAAAAAGCAAGTATGGTAACGCTATGGCACATACAAAACGGAAGAAATAGCTAGAAAATAAATAGTTCAACCACGCCTCAGAAGAACTTCGCCAACGCCCTGCTAAGGTCGATGAAGTCTACTGGCTTGGTAATGTAGTCGCTGAAACCGGCCGCGACGCACTTCTCATGCACGTCGGACATGACGTTGGCTGAAAGGGCAATGATAGGGAGTTCGCGGGATTTAGAGGATTGTGGTTGTTTCGATTCTAAGGACGGAGCTGGCTTGACAGCGGTCGTTTCAGGGGGTGTGCAGTGTTGGGTATCATCACCAGACTGCTGGGCTTGAGCAGCATGTTGCTGCTCTTGCTCCTGGCGCATCTTAGCCTCCCAGGCTCTGATCTCACGACAGGCTTGATACCCATCCTTGCGCGGCATATGAAGGTCGCACTGTTTATCTCTCAGTCAGTCATCCCTTCCCACGATTCAAAAATGAAAAACAATTCTTCAAGGACATACCAAAATCAACGAGTAATACCCCCATCCTTTCCCCAGCACCAACTGCATACACTCCTCTCCGTCGCTTGCGACCTCAACTTCCACACCAACCCTCTTCAAATACTTGCTCAGCACCTTCTGGTTGACCGGGTTGTCTTCGACCAGTAAGACCCGATAGCCCTTCCCACCAAGCCGCCGCTCCATGTCGACATAGCTCTGCCGCTGGTCCTCGACCAGCCGCTGGGCTGTGGATTTTGTGTGGTCGTAGAAGCGCGCGTGCTCCGTGCTGGTCGGACCGGGGTCGAAGACCGCTGCGAAACGGGCGGGCTTGACAGGCTTGTAGATGTAGGTTACTCGGTGGGGTGGTTGTGAGAGTTGGTTAGCGGGTATGGCGGAGGGAGTGGCATAAGAGAGGAGGGCTGCTTCGTGACGGGTGCCGATCGCGAGTTTGGCGACTGCCTGGCGCTGGACGGAGTCGGAAAGAATGAGAATGAAGGCTTTGTTGGCGTCGTCGGTTTCATCTTCCACGCGAGCAACAATGTCCATTAGGGCTAAGATCTCCTCCGGCGATGGCAGATTGATGACAATGTGTGTGTACTGCGGGCCTTTCCCTTTCCCTGCCTCGAGAAGCTTTTCCGCTTCGTCGACCGAGCCAACAGCCGTGATCTGATGTGGTACCCCTTTCGGGAGCGTCATCTCAATGTGTTTTACAGTCGCCTCGCGGCTGTGGGTTTGTGGACATATGATTAAAATGGAGTAACGAGAGGGAAGAGTATGACCAACAACAGCCTTGCCGCCCTCGGTAGTCCCTTGTTGTGCCTGTGGCCGAGGAATCTGGAGCTTCATCCCAGAGAGCTCCTGACCGCTGGCCTTCGCCGCCTGGCTTAACCCTGCCAAACTAGCTGCATTAACAGCCGCTGGGTATGGTGCAGTAGAAACAGACGACCGACCTGTAGTCGCAACGGTCGGTACCGACGACGACGAACAGGATCCCGACCCCGACAGCTCTGAGCTCGCACTACACGACATCATTTCAGGGGACATGGCGACGGCCTGATCAACCGCCGTCGCAACAGCATGGTAAACATCCACAAGTTCGACCGGAGATTGGGGCATTGGCGTCTCCCCTGGTGTGGTAGCTGACGTGGGCTGCGGCATCAGAGCCTCCTCATCGGGGTGGTCCGTCTCTGTTGGCAGGCCAAACTTGGCAGTGAAGGTGAAAGTCGACCCCTTACCTGGCACCGCGGTGCCCTCCATCTTGCCGCCGTGCAGCTCAACCAGTTGACGTGAGATAACCAGCCCCAAGCCGCTACCGCCATGTTGACGCGTGCTGCTCCCATCAATCTGACTGAACGGCTTGAAGATGAGCTCGGCTTCAGCTTTGGTAAATCCGCGCCCGGTATCGATGACCGAGAACTCCAGCATGATCTCGTTTGGGTGCAGCCGCACGTTATCCTCTCGCGAGGGGACAAACACACGGCACCGGCTGAACACTTCTCCCTTATTGGTGAACTTGATGGCGTTGCCGATCACATTAAGCAGCACCTGTCTAATGCGCACGCGGTCGCCCTTGACCCAATCAGGCACGTCCTCCTCGACGACATAGTTGAGCTCGAGACGCTTCGCGACAGCCATCGTGGACACAAGGTCATTAACATCCTCGATCAGCGAGCGCGTATGGAACCACTCGTAGGTCAGCTTCATCATGCCCGCGTCGACCTTGGACAGATCGAGAATGTCGTTGATGATCATCAGCAAGCTGCTAGCACTGGTCTGGATCGTGTTGGTGTAGTCACGCTGCTCTTCATTCAGCGTGGTGTCCTGCAGGAAGCTGACCATGCCCGAGATGCCGATGAGAGGCGTGCGGATCTCATGCGACATGTTGCTGAGGAAGCGACTCTTGGAGTCCATAGCTTCCTTGAGTTTTGTTTCGAGCAGCTTCAGGTCGTTGATGTCCGTTGCCGAGCCAAAATATGAGCTGACCCCATTGCCGAAGTCGACGTTGTCAATCTCAACACACCGTACGAGGTGCCATCGGTACTCGCCGGACTTGGCTCGCAGCCGTATCTCTGTCGTGTACGACAGCCGCCCACTGCTGTCTCTCGAAACGCGTATGACACCCTTTTTTGTGAGTTCCGTCAGGCTTGGTGACGCCAGCTCGGGAGTCGAGGCTTCGTCATCCTCGCCCTCTTGATCCCCTTTCTTCTTCCCCTTCCGAATGACCGCCGGAAGTTTACACTTTGCCAAATCATCGGGATGCACGAAATCCATGAACCCAAGCCCAAGCGAATCCTGAAAACTCTGTCCCGTATATGATAGCCATTGCTCATTGGCAAACGTGACCCCTTCATCCTCTGTCGCAGTGAAAATAATCTGTGGAATCAGATTCGCCAAGAGCCGATGCTTTGCCTCACTCGCCTCAATCTCCTCTTGCCTAGCCGCCCTCAGCTCCGCGATATGCTGATCATGAATGTCCATGTAACTCCCCAAGAACTGCATAATGACCCCCCTTTTATCCCTTGACGCCACGGCTCTGGCATAAAACCAGCGGTATGCACCATCAAACCGGCGAATCCTCACCGTACGTGAGAACTGCTCGCCAGTACGTACAGAATGGTTCCACGCCCTCAGATATTCATCTCGATCGTCGGGATGTATGCTGCCCCAGGGGTCGAGAGCGAGTTGGGCGGAGGTCAGACCGCGGTAGGACAGGAAGCGGCTGTTGACCCAAACAATTTCGCCTGTTTGGGGGAGGGCGACGAAGACGTGGACCGGAAGAAAGTCGAGAATAAGGCTTTTGAGTTTGTCAGATGGGGGTGTCAGGTCGGCTTGGCGGGAAGTCGTAGAAGAGGATGGTGCTCCTGTTGGCTGAAAAGAGAATATGGTAGAACTTGAAGGGAGAGATTGAAAAGTTGATGCGAAGTCGGCGCCGCATGAATGAAGCTTTGTGTGCCGGCGTGGTGTTTCCGCCGTCGGTTGCTTCAGCTTTTCCTTGAGACGACGAGGAATGGCAGGCTGGACATCTTCAGGCTGCCGAAAGGCTTGTCCAGACGAGGACTCCAAAGCATCCAGTGACGGGGGCCGCTCGAATCCATCCGAGTGTCTCCTTGCTCGTTGTCCACAAAACTCTGGAGGAACACTCCTCGGCGGTCTGCCAAAGTATCCCTCAACCCCAGCCCTTGATGGACTGAGCAGAAGCCTCCTCCCCACTTTAGCTTCCCGCCCTGGGGTCGCAACAGGCGAGCAGATTGCGCTATGTGACAGCCCTGAGTGGTCGCTGGGGCTAGTTGTGCTGCCTGCAATCGAGTCCCTTGGTGTGCCTTCCTCCTCGACGGCGAGGTTGCGCTCAGCCAAAAACGTCAAGGCCGCATTAGGGTCACTTAGGGGTCGACCATCCGGTTCGAGAGTTCTAAATCCGGAGGCTTGTGGTCTGCGTTTTTGCAAACCAATGAGTTCTGTCTCGAGATTAGTGTAGTGACGGGCAAGGGAGAATGTTGTCGCCAAGTGAGGAGAGAGATGCTCCAGTGAATGGCGCAAGTGGGAAGGGTAAGGAATCAAGGGACTGAGGATGGAGATGATGGCAATCGGAGCCTGCTTTTCCTTCGGTGGTCTCCCAGGGGATGGCTCTGTCGAGATGGAAGTAGGAACACTTCCCGATTTCCTCGCCAGCTTCTGCTCCATCAGTTTGGGGTTCAGCCTGAACGATGGGTTCGGTTTGGACAACAGCACATGTGTTAAGGGAATGTGCAACACAGTCCAAGTGTTGTGGTCAATGCCGATAGCCTCTGGGGGAACCATCTTTGAGTAGTCTGGAGAAGCCGAAGCTGGATTGAAGGTGTCTTCATCGACCATTGCATCAGTAAAAAAAGGGTTCTCAGCGGGTTCGGGTCGCACCGCGGGAGAAGGGGCTGGTGATTGAGACCAAGGGGACGGCGGCGCCTGCTCGTACTCCTCATACTTTGGCGTCGGTACCGCTGGCGGTGATTCTTCTCCAAGACGGGAAGCAAACGTGCTTCTCCCTTCGCAGGGTCTCAGAGACCTGGAAGAAGATGGCCGATTTGTTGACCCAGGAGATGGAGTGGCGCTGCTGAGGAAGGAGGATAATTTGCCAGAAAGAGATTCCGATCGTAACCGTTTCGACTTCTTCCTTACCATCTCAGCTGGCTTTGGTGCAGATGCAGGTCGAGAGTCGGATGACTTGGCTTGGGCAGGCTCTTGATTGGGATAGGGGTACGTTCTGGTCAAGGCCACAGCGCGTCCACGTTCCAAGATGCGCAGAACACCATTGTGATCTATTAAAGGGTCGGACTCGTAGTCAAGCGGCTGAAGAGTGCTGAAGACTTTCCCACGAGTGCGCTTCGGGGCCGTTAGCGGTACTTCCCAGCTTGGAATATCTGGATGCTCCTCCGCGGTTGCGCAGCACTCTGATACCTCTCGACTGGGACTGGTCGGCTGACCCCCATCTTGTTTCCCGGAACTTTGATCTGAAGACGTTGCCTGAAAGCCTGATTTGCTACTTGCGGATAAACAGGGTCGATGCGGAAGTCCTGACGTTAGGTACTCTGCTGTTTCCTCCCTTCCTTCGTCTTTTGAGACTGGGACTGATCCGCAGCTTTTAGCCATATGAATATCACATTTCCCCTGACGATTGAATGTAGCCTTCTGGCCCCACGGCACGTTTTCGATATCAGTTGGGTCTGCAGGGACAGTAAGCGTCACTCTTTCAGCATGGTAGTAATCAACCATGATCTGGACAACCGAATTCCACCATGCATCCAGCCCAGGCTCGGAAGAGAGCATCAAAGTTAGGTCGTAAAGGTTTGGGCTTTGCACTGAGTGTTGTTGAGTCGTAGGTTGGGCGAGTCCGGATGGCAAGAAAGGCGTGGCTGAGCTTGGTGTAGAAATGCTCGTAACCACAACGTCGTGCCCCTTTGACAGATGAGAATGGGGCTGATGTTGTTGTTGTTGTTGTTGTTGTTGTTGAGATCCTTCTGAGGAAATGAAAGGAGAGCGTGATGGAAAAGGAAGGCGTCCAATGCCGACAGTCTTCGCTGAAGAGCTCGACACCATACGTGGGAACGGATATGATGGTGTTCGCATGGCTAGCCCGGGCGTTGTCGGTGACTTACGGATAGTTTGTTCAGAGTCTGTCGATGCTGTTGTTGGCTCGGGCCCTGGTCGAGGGTCAGGTCGCGGTTGGGGTTTTGTCATAAGCTTCGACATGACTGCATGTTCTTCGTTCAATGAGCCTTCCGATCTCTCCGTCTCGCGAGCAAGCTCTTCTCGATACGAGCTTAACTGACGTTGAGCATCTCTCGGTTCTGTCTCCGAATGATTCTCAATATGTCGCCCAGAAATACCGTGCACTAGAAGGTGAGTGTTGTTGCTCTTCTTTCCGGAACCAGTGATCTTAATCAGCGAAGTCGGCGCCTGAGGGTCGCGCTTGGAATCCCCGTCAGCGTCTTTGTTGGTTTGTATTGGTTCCTCTTTGGAACCCTCGGAATGCCGAGGAGTTGTGGTCATTTGGGCTAATGTTGTCGATGGTGATGGGGTGAAGGGAGCCACTGCATTGCTATCAGTCCCTTCTGGGAAGTGAGTTTGTGCACAACCAAAGCCTTTGGTCAAGTATATTCGTAGGTTAAAAGACAATCATGCGATTTGTCCGAGAATACAGGCCATAAAGGTCCACGGTGGGAAGTAATCCGGACACCTAGGACAGAATGGCCCCAACCAACAAGACACACCTACGGCGTTGAAGAAGATCGGCGTGGGCGGTGCGCCAAAGGTAAGAGACCAGTTACTGCCAACACACGAATAGGACAGGTTGATGTTGATGCTCCAACGGTAATCTCACGATAGATAATCACCATGAACAACACAATCAACAACAACCCTATTGATGGGTGGATTGTGCGGTAGAATCGTTGTCCTTGCTAGGGGTGGCTGGCGTTGAGAAATGCGCCAATTCGTATAATCGGGGATGTCGGGAGCTTTGACCGCAGAAGAAATGGGATCTGGTTGGACAGAATAAGGACGACGTTGTATGAAAAGTGTTTTCATGTGGTCGTGGGGGGATGGGATTGGTGATCTGCGCTGCGAATCCAGGTGTCCAGCTTTCGCGATGAGTTGTTAGGGAGCTGGCCAAGCAGGGGCCAGTGTAGTGCAATAGGAAGTGTATTGATTATGCAGGGACGATGTACACACGACCATTTGCCCCAGTGCCAAATTTTGGAAGCTACCCTATGACGTTATCACCCAAAAGCGTGAAGTCGAATGTGGGAAAAAGCAAACGGGGGTCGTCCGGGACCTTGATCTTTTGATGGGCCGCGGTTGAGTGCTCGCTTGGTTGCACAGGCCAAGTGCACCATACAGTCGAGGGAATATAACAATGCAGTCCCAAATTCCATGGAAAGCGAGGCATGGAAACTCCATGAATCAATCGGGGATCCAAGACATCCACTCGTTGTGCGCTTCATGAACCTTCGATGCGCCACTGTAAGACGAACGGTAAACTATGCCCCACCACAAATGCAGCGCCAGCTAGTTCGTTCGGCTCTGTCTAGCCGTTGGCCGTGGCAGGCATTCATTGCGCAAATCGCAGAGTCGGTGAGTCTGGGATGAAAAGGCCAACAAGAGGTTTGCTACTGGCTGGAAGATACAGATCGAAGCCACATAATGTGGCATCTCCAACTTTTTTTTCATTAACTTGAAATGCAAATTTCCCCTCCCCCCCTTCTTTGCTCCCCCCTTTTGCCAAGGCCCTCCAACATTGCATCCGAAACCCACCTCGGAGCCGGCGACAGTGCACCATCATCTGAGCGTCACCCGAAAACAACGTCAGCGACCCTTTAGGGCTTGCCATCCCACCTAGTAAAAAACCTGGCAGCGTGCCGGAACGGCAGAGACAAAAAGAAACAGGTCGGACCTGTGGTACGGTGAGGGCCCGTACACCGAGCCTTTGAAACAGGATCTCGGCAAGCATTGAGATGCCGAAACGGGAGAGTTACCTGAACAAAAGGGCTGTTACCTGGTGTGGGGGGAATAAGACGCAGATTACCCATCACCGCACGGCGGGGACTGGTGTCGGGATGGATGGAATGTCGTGGCAGATCGCTAAGAAAAATGGATGCAAGACCCGATGACGTCAGAGGCAACCAGGTTGCCTGTGGGGAGCCGTTCGTTGGAGAAGGGGCAAAAATGTGATTGGTCAACAGGAACCACTTACGCCTTGGCATCATCGGAACAACCTGCCTACACTGTCTGCAGCTGAGAACAGCTGAAAATTGGGGCTAGACGCACAGTGACGGTTGGTTTCGCTGAAGTATTCAAAATATGGAAGATGGACACGGCAAGGAGAGAAATCTCACACAAACTTGTATTGGAAGGTTAAGAACGCCGGATAAGTTCAGGAAAATGTGTTGTAACTCTCATGACTGCTGACTGCTTTTTGTAGAGATACGCACCAACAAGCCATGATTCCGTCTGGGCTTTGGGGACTTAAGTAGCAAAATGGACCGTAAGATTACGGTTACACAGATACTTAGCCAGGAGACAGAGTTAAGAACCCCTCATCCACTTTCCTAGGAGCCAGTGATCTGCGATAAATGCAAGGACAAAACATCATGCCATACTTAAGTGGCAAAAATTTAGTTCCCAAGATGTCACCTCTGGAACTCTATCGGTTTCTGGGTTTCAATGACCAGCTGCAGTTTGGGTCGTTGTCCATCATCCAGTGGTGTTTGTTTGTTCTTATGGGGCGAAGCATGGGCTTGGCCAATCACAGATCACAGCTTTGGTAAGGTTACGGATTACTGCTTGCCGTTTCGCACTACTTGGAGCCCCACTTTTTTGTCCTCGAATAAGGCTTCTCCCCCAAAAACATCAGGACCCTGAACCACAAAGGCAGCAACAAGCCAACTAACAGCCCTGTCATTACTCGCCGTCAGCAATTGACTTTGGCGACGCTTTCATACCGTGATGTGAAACATTCCTGCCCAAGTTCTATCGCCAAAATCAATAACCGGCGAAACCTGCGAGTCGCGACAGTCCTGACTTTCATCGCGGTCAGCTTGCGGAGCATTCCCATTCCCTCGTCAACCCTATATCCCCGGATTCCGGCAAGTAACCATCACCATGGCCGACTCTGATGGCGAGTATGTCGAGGATCTTTCCGACGATGAACTGCACGATCACCGCCCCGCTGAGGCAGGTCCTCACGGCGCCCGCTCCAAGGCCGGCGCCGGCAAGAAGCGCGATGGAAAGAAGGGAAAGAAGGGCTCCTCTCGCCATACCAAGGCCGCATGGGAGGACATCCAGCGCTCGTGGGAAAATGTCGTCGAGACAGAAGATGGTAGCATCACAATTGAGGCCCTCATCGAGGCAGAAAAGCGCCGCCGCTTGATGCGCGACACCACACCGCTGCAGAGAGGAATCATTCGTCATCTGGTGCTGGTGCTCGACATGAGCTTTGCCATGGCCGAGAAGGACTTGCTGCCGAACCGCTATCTGTTGACCCTCAACTACGCCGTGGATTTCGTGAGGGAATACTTTGAGCAGAACCCCATCAGCCAAATGGGTATCATTGCCATGCGCGACGGCATTGCTGTTCGCGTCAGTGACATGAGCGGGAACCCGGCCGACCATATTGAGAGGTTGAGGTTTTGGGCAGAGCATCAGGAGCCTCAGGGTAACCCGAGTCTGCAGAACGCCTTGGAGATGTGTCGCGGTGCTCTCTAGTACGTTTAGCTTTTCTCCTTGGAAACACATCTGCCCACTGACACAAGCAGCCACACCCCTTCCCACGGTACCCGCGAAGTCCTAATCGTCTACGGCGCCCTGCTATCTAGCGACCCCGGCGATATCCATGAAACAATCTCTAACCTAGTCAAGGACCGAATTCGCGTCACTGTCGTCGGACTAGCAGCCCAGGTTGCCGTCTGCGCCGAGCTCTGTACCCGCACTAATCACGGCGATGATTCGACCTATGCTGTCGCTCTGCACGAGCAACACTTCCGCGAGCTGTTCCTGGCGGCTACGATTCCGCCGCCAGCCACAGCATCATCCGCAACAGACAAGAACGGGGCCAATGGCAACGCGAATGCGGCTTCCACAGATGCGTCGCTTCTCATGATGGGCTTCCCTTCACGCACACTCGCATCTGCCAGCCACGTCTCCCTCTGTGCCTGCCACAGCAGACCTTCGCGTGAGGGATACCTCTGCACGCGCTGTCGCGCCAAAGTGTGCCGGTTGCCTGCTGAATGCCCAGCCTGTGGTCTCACCCTGATCCTGAGCACCCACTTGGCGCGCTCCTATCACCATCTCTTCCCTCTGAAAGGCTGGGTTGAGGTGTCCTGGGCAGAGGCACGCAAGAGCAAACAGGTTGGGTGCTTTGCTTGCTTGGCGCCATTTCCCCTGCCTCCGGCTCCAGGCTCTGAGAAAACAGGGAAAGAGCCGACACAAAAGACACAAGGGCAAGCACAGCAACCCCCGCAGGAGCGGCAAGGGTCGTCGTCGAACAGTAACAATGCAAAGAAGACGACTGGTATCTCCCTCGCGACTGCTCTGCCTGAGGCGAGAGCGGTCGGAGTCAGCGAAAGTGGCCGCTATAAGTGCCCTGCGTGTGGAAAGCACTTCTGCATCGACTGCGATGTATTTGCGCATGAGGTCATCCACAATTGCCCCGGATGCCAGGCTGACATGCGACCAAAGCAGGACGCAAGCAGCAACAATAATGGCCCGGCCAATGGGCTTAATAATGTTGTGGATGGGGATGCTATGGTGCTCGACTGACCAAATGACCTAATTATGTTCACGTTTAGGGAGGAATTAGGGTAGGTAGAAGACCAGATACCAGGAAGTTTACCTGATTGATTTTTGCCCTTTCACTGGCGTTGGATGGGAGGGGTTCATGATTTAGAAGCAAGACTCGGGCTCGAAAACGGAGCAAAACAGAATAATACGCGTTTGGCGCTGGGACAAAGGGATCATGATGCGAAAGAAAGGGTTGGAAGAATCCTTTATATTGATCCCAAAAACGGATATCAAAACATCAGGAGACATCGTAAAGCGCTTATGTACAAAAATAAACAGAGAATCAATCCCAAAGCATCATGTTCATGTTTTCCTAAAACGCCATCATCAACCCCCCCTACAAGTTGCCGCGCGCCGCCTGCTCCCTCTCAATCGCCTCAAACAAGCTCTTAAAGTTACCAGCGCCAAAGCCATCAAAATTGTTGCGCTGAATGATCTCAATGAACACCGTCGGTCGATCCATGAGCGGCTTGGTGAACAGCTGCAGCAGATAGCCCTGCTCATCATAGTCGATGAGGATGTTCAGCTTCTCAATCACATCCATATCTTCCTTCAATTCCCAGTTCCTGTGCTCGGTCTTCAACCTCTGCCTCATCGTCTCATAGTACGTCTTGGGCACATCAATGAACTGAACACCTCTGGCACGCAGCGAGCTGACCGCGGTGACGATGTCTGGCGTGAGCAGAGCGATATGCTGCACGCCAGGTCCCGAGTTGAAGATAACGTACTCCTCGATCTGACTCTTCTTCTTGCCGGGCGCCGGCTCGTTGATGGGCATCTTGACCAATTCGTTGGGCGACGCCATGACGATGGACCGCAGTGCGCTGTATTCGGTGCAGATCTGCTTGTCGTCGACCGACCAGAAGCGGTGGAACGACAGGCACTGCTCGTAGAAGTCGCACGCGCTGACCATCTGGTTCCAGTCCTGGTTGCCGACGCAGTGATCGATGCGCGCGAGAGGGACCGTGGGGAGCTCAACGGTTGCCGGAGACGGTGTGACGGCCCGGAAGCCCGGAAGGAAGGCGCCACGGAAGCCGGTACGCGAGATCAGAGTGTGGGTGGTGTCGCCGTAGGTGCGGATGATGGCAGTGCGGACGAAGCCCGTTTCCTTGTCGCCGAAGCTGGTGGGCGGCTGGACGGCCTCAGCACCCGCGGCCACGGCACGAGCATAAACGCCATCAACATTGTCAACCTCGAAAGCAACATCCTTGACGGCATCGCCGTGCTTCTCCTGGTGGTCATGCATCTCCTTCAGGAGGGCACGCTCCTCAGGAGAGATGACAGCATCCTCGGGTAGGTGGACGTAAGAGCGCAGCGGCGAGGTAAAGACGAAGCGAATGTCGCCGTTCTGAACAACATATGAGGCAAAGTACCGGCTGCCTGTCTCAAGGCCACGGTAGGCGATCGTCTTGAAGCCGAAGTGGCTAGTGTAGTAGGCCGCTGCCTGCTTCGCATTGCCCACCCACCAAGTGATATGGTCGTACCCAGAGAAGCTGGGCGCCGAGTTCTGGGCGCTGTAATCGGTGTCAGAGATGGCAAAAGGGGCCATGATAGCTTTGTCGATGAATAGAGGTGAAACAAGTTAAGGGGAAAGGTTGATGAGATTACTATTCTAGGAAGTATACAAGAACGGGCTTTGTAAGTTGGGATGAAGGTTGTACCCAAAAGCTGGATCACAAGAGGCAAGGGAGGAGCACGGAATCTTGTAGACTTGATATATACCTGAGCACAGAATGGGGTTGGGATGAGAAAGCCGACGGAGCAGCGCCCCTGTCTTCTCCAGGTCCCCGCGGGAAGGCGACATTCAACAATACCGCGATGCTGGCTCACGTCACACCCCCAGTGACCAGCCTGGAGTCAATCCTGCCTTGCCTGGGTGTTCCGCCGAACCTCTGCACTACTCCAATCGTTGTCATCCCAACTGTCAGCCTCCTCTCACCCTGCGGTGTTCCATCTCGGCAACAGCACTTCTATACCTTGCAAACGGCTTCCCCGTGGATGCCGGCACTGGTACGGAGTCAGAATATCATCCTCATCGCAACAAGCAGCCATTGTCTAGCTCTGCTATCAGCAACAACGACTGGTAAAGCCGAGTCAAGCAGTGCCGATGAGGCGCTGTTGTCGCGTCGGTGGAGTAGCGGAAATGTCCCCGTAGTGCATAGGACTCCGGTCAAAGCCGTCCAATGCCGACTCTGGCCGAGCGGCGTAGCTCCAGATCGATGTGACCCCCGCGATCCCAGCCCGAGCGGCGGCGGCCGGGAACGGTCAGCAACGGCGATGCGATCCAAGTTACATGGCTATTCAGGGTCCTGCTGCGAGCTGCAATGCGGCACGGGACCGCCTCACGTTCCCGGATCCAGATGCCGGGGATGCAAGTAAAATGGGGTTGACTAGCTCAGATTGGCCATCCTTTGACACCGTACCCAGCCGTTCCTCTTTCTTGTCTCATTTTGGTTGCTAGTCCTCGCTGAGAGTTTGAAGCACTGAAGCATTACAGTTCGCACATAACCATTGTTGGTTGATTCATTCCGCCTCGGTGTTCAATTCGCAAACATTGTCTTCTATTGCTTTGCCCCCCTATTGACCATCAACCTTGCGAAAGAGCGACCTGTAATCATGGCATATGTCAATGTTGAGCTGAGCCGGAGGGACATCAACGTCCTTGAAAAGATCAAGGACCCAGAGTCCAACCCATATCTTGCGCCTCACATCGACCCATCTCTCCCGAAGGACCCGCACTTTTCAGACGAGGAGTACCAGAAGCTTGCTCAGCAGGAACGTGACATTATTCTGTCTATTCAGAACCTCGAGATTCAACATGCCAAGCAGCAATCCGCCGACCTGACAGCAATAACTGAGGGCTATCGCACATGCGTCTCACGCCTCAGCGACCTCATCCAAGCTCATCCACAATACGCCAGCGCTCGCAACAACCGGGCTCAAGCGCTCAGACGGCTATATGGAGATTCAGTCCTTATTTCTGATGCTCCCCGGAATCCACAGACATTGCTTCACGACGTCTCTGATGTCGAAAGGATCGAAGCAGCCAACACTATTCTGGGCGACCTCTGCGAGGCCATTTCTCTCGTTTCTCCAAAAGTTCCGTATGGCAGTCGGGTGTCCCCCCAGGTCGCAAGGACACTCTCAAACGCTCACACTCAGCGCGCTGCGATCTATCTTATGACGTCGAAGCTTCTAGGGTCCGAAAAGTCGCTATCGATGGATCCTGCAAGACCCGAGTCGCGCTGGACGAAGCTGGATTTCGAAACCTTTGCATCGCAGGACTTCGCCATGGGCGGGAGGTACGGCAATGAAATTGCCAAAGGGCTTGCAGTAAGCACAAACCCGACCGCCAAGTTGTGCGGCCAGATGGTTCGCGAGGCGATGAAGAAGGAGTATGGACCAGATTTTGCGGCATGATTCACATTTGAGAGGGTTTATTGTCGGGTTTGGTTTTAGCGGTTCATTATCCGAGCAATTGGCGATAGTATAGGCGTTCTGGGATTGTCATATATATGGCTCTGCATTGAAAACGGAGCTGGATTCGCAGGCATTGACAAATACAGCTCAGTTACGTACTCATGCCGAATCCGAGGCGTCTATGATAGTGACACTGTATAAGTACAAAGATATATTATACATGTAATTATGGTTGATAACCGTACCTGCGTAGGGCAGAGAGGGTTTCTTGAGTCGTTCTACCCTTCTCTTTTTCCTCGCGGTTGATTCTCACAACCGCAGCTGAAACGCCAATGAACACGCCGAAAATCGGATCGGCGACACGAGAGATGATGTAGGTCGGGGCGGCCATTGTGAAATATGACGATATATTGAAAGGGTTGAGGATTTAGGAGAGCAGAGTAATTGGTGAAGGGAAGAAGCTTCAATGTCCCGCAGCGGCTTGAACTTCCCCCAGAGCACCGAGGACCCCACCTGAGCCAAGTGCTTGGCCCCCTGCCTCAGATTCCAGGATTTAGGAGAACGTCGCCTGTGCACAGACCACTATTAGTCAGCCATTTCGACCAATGTGAGAGCCAGCCCACTCGAATTTTGACAGCCCACAAACTGCAAATTATTTCGGCGAAGACCTTCAAGGCCCGGTTCTGTCCTCTCTCTCCGTGCCCGCAGTCGCTTTCAGGGAAAGGCCCGAGGAAACATCAGGTATGTTTTCGTACCTGTTCACGTTAATACGTCAACCTGCAGTTATTTAGGTTCACTGACTTCATAATTGCGCACAGAACCGACAAGATGAAGTTCCTTAAGACATCGAGGGTTTGCCTCGTTACCCGGGGTCGCTATGCTGGCAAGAAGGTACGCCAACCGTGACGATCGCTTTCATTGTTTTGCGACGCACCTACGAATTATATGGCCTCCTTTCACTTTCGCTATTTTGGGAAACTTGAATGGAAGAGCCAAGAGCTGGGAGGAACGCTGTTTATAAAGCGTTAGGGAAGGACATTGGCACAGCAAAAGGGCTGGATGAACTGCACTGGGCAAGGGAACGTCAGGAGGAGATGTGAATGGAGTTACTGACTAGTATTTCTCCAGGTTGTGATCATCCAGCCCGTCGACCAAGGCACCAAGAGCCACCCCTACGGCCACGCCCTTGTTGCGGGCATCGAGCGGTACCCCAGCAAGATCACCCGCCGCATGTCTAAGGCTCGGATCGAGAAGCGCAGCAAGATCAAGCCTTTCATTAAGGTCATCAACTACAACCACCTGATGCCCACTCGCTATACCCTTGAGCTTGAGGGCCTCAAGGCTGTCATCAACGCCGACACCTTCAAGGAGCCCAGCCAGCGTGAGGAGGCCAAGAAGACCGTCAAGAAGGTCCTTGAGGACCGCTACAACAGCGGCAAGAACCGGTGGTTTTTCACTCCTCTGCGTACGTCGACCCTCGACGGAATATTTGGTAGATTGGGCAAAGCAGATGTACTGACCTCTATCGCTAGGTTTCTGATTGGTTTCCTTTAAATTGGCTGGTCTGGGCGAACGGTATTTTTCTCGGGCTGTACACAGCGTCATCACGGAATAAAAAGATCTGAGGCTCACTAGCAGAACTTGGCGGCAATTCTCTGACGACACAGCTTCCCATCTGGCGTGACAAAGCGCCGATGCCTCATCCGAAGTTGTATGCTCCGCTACAGACTAAAGGTCGAGTCCCGAAACAAGGCAGAAGAGAGCACGGATGGAGCTCGGTGGTAATGAGTCCCTAGTGACCTGAATGATACCCCGGCCTGGAGAGTGCCTCCCCAAGTAGGACAACCAAGAAGTCTTGACAGAGGCCTACACTGTCCCTCCTGCTGGTGATACGTGTGTGTGTGCGTCAATGAGGCCATGTGCGACTTTGACGGTGTGTTGAGCGTTAACAACAGTCTAGTTTGTCCAAGTTCATAACAATTTTCCCTCAAAGGCATCCTGGCCAGGATCCATCACCCCTGAACTAACACGCCTTTTATTTGACAAAGCAAAGTCTATCTTCTCAACCCTCAAGCCTCGGATAACCCCGCCCTGTACCGTCATACTGTGTGCCAGCAAATCCGGGTCTCCGTCCATGAAACACTGTTCTATGAGATTGTCGAACAAGCATTTCCTCCTTTGTCTTCTCTTTTGGACGAGACATGCCAAAAACAGCTGGCTCAGCAAAACGTTGATAAAGAAGGGAAATTATGTACTGGAAAAGAAGACAAAGTGATTACTTATCACCTCCCACCACCTATCATGTCATGAGACCATTGTATCTGAAAATCCCCTTTTCTCTTCCGAAGCCATCTCGCGGGAAGTCCTTAAAACCGCCTTTTGTGTGGAGATGGGCTGGACAGAAGAAGCTGAAGAAACGACGTCGCTATTAAAAAAAAACTGTTTACCAGGGAAAAGGGAAAAAAACCATTAACTTTTTTTATCCCACCCCCACACAGATCATGACGGTCTTCGCTTCCCGTTCATACTGGTTGAATGATTCATTAACTCCACATCAACACCCAGACCAGTAAACCTGCCTAAGATTGCATAGCCCTCTCCTCATATCAGAGAAATAGACAGTGAGATATGTGAGAAGAAAGGTTCAGTTTGAGAAGCCGATCTTGGCCTTCGCACCATCCAGGACTTTGGTAGTGTCAACGGATGGTGCATAGTCCGGAGAGATGCCGTTGAGCAGGACAACAAGCAGGAGCAGGACAAGAAGGATGACAGAGATGCGGCGCAGCACAGGACGGCGGTTGCCGAACTCGGCCCATTGGCGACCAGCCTCGGCGGCGTAGCCCTTGATAGCATCGTAGCCGAGCTTGTAGTAGATCATGCCGCACAGAGCGATTGAATAGCCGAAAAACTGCAGGCCCGTGACGGTCGTCCCGAAGAGGATGATGGAGGCGATGACCAGAAGGATATCCTTAAGCACACCGCACAGAGTGAGGACCAGGGAGGAGGTCTTGCCAATCTGTGAGGGATCCAAGTTAGCAGGCCGCAGCGAGCGAACCGGCAGAACGAAAAGAACGTACCAAGAAGACGACCGACACGTTGAGCAAGAAGGCGCACAGGCCGTTGAGGAAGAAGATGATGAAGCCGACGTTGTAGACCTCGGCCATGGTGACCTTTGGCACCTCCCAGACGAGCGCAACGATACCGTTCATGACAGCACAAACTGGCGCAAAGTAGTAGAGAGAGACCAGAGGATCCATCTTGTACTCGGCCGAGCTGAGCAGGCGCTGGACCATAGTCAGGCGGAGCGCCTCGAAAATGATGCCGCAGATCTGGTAGATGAAGCCGATCCACACAAACTTAATCTCACCGATT
>Ga0065720_1003209_pt1 | contig 22138 bp, 18 predicted proteins | sample Thericmetagenome_FD_59107 | JGI IMG/M metagenome (GOLD analysis project Ga0065720, IMG submission 59107) | Thermophilic microbial communities from the Joint Bioenergy Institute, California, USA of rice/straw/compost enrichment - eDNA_2 v2... | ecosystem: Engineered > Solid waste > Grass >...
CACAAGAGTTCGGCGCCTTCCTCGACGCCCTTGCGGATGTAGCCGAGCACCGTCTCCATCTGGCTTTCGCTCGCGCAGGGGCCGAGCCAGGTCGACGCCTCCATGCCGTCGCCGACTTTGAGCACGGCGATCTTCTCCAGCAGCTTCTCCCGGAACGCAGGGAAGATCTCCTTCTCCACGATGACGCGGCTCGTCGCGGTGCACTTCTGGCCGGTCGAGCGGAGGCCGCCGCTGATCGTCGCGTTCACCGCAAGCTCCAGATCGGCGTCCTTCAGCACGATGACCGGGTTTTTGCCGCCCATCTCGAGCTGGTATTTCGCGCCGCGGGCGAGCGCCGACTGGGCGATCCGCTTGCCGACCCCGTTCGAGCCGGTGAACGTGATGCCGTGGATGCCGGGGTGGTCGGCGATGCCCTGGCCGATGACCGAGCCGCTGCCGATCACGAGGTTCAGCACGCCGGCCGGCAGGCCCGCGTCATGGAAGCAGGCGGCAAGCTTCGCCGCGGTGACCGCCGTCTCCGTCGCCGGCTTCCAGACGACGGTGTTGCCGTAAATGAGCGCGGGGGCGATTTTCCATACCGGAATGGCGACGGGGAAGTTCCACGGCGTGATGACGCCGACGACGCCGAGCGGCACGCGCGTCGTGAACATGAGCGCCTGCGCGTCGGTGGACGGGATGACGTCGCCGATTTTGCGCATCCCCTCGCCGGCATAGTAGCGGAGCAGCGCCACGCCGCGCGCGGTTTCGCCCTTCGCTTCGCCGAACGTTTTGCCCATCTCGCGCGTCATCGTCTCCGCGATGTCGTCGAGACGGCTCTCGAGGATGTCCGCGGCCTTGTANAGCAGNTGGCCGCGCGCCGGNCCCGCCAGCTTGCGCCACGCCTTGCGGGCCGCGTCCGCCGCGGCCACGGCGCTCTCGAGGTCTTCCCGGCCCGAATTCGGCACGATGCCGACGATGTCGTGGCGGTTGGCCGGGTTGATGCTCGCGACCGTGCCGCCGGTGGACGAGGCGCGCCATTCGCCGCCCACGTAGTTTTGGAAGACTGGTGCATTCGTCATCGATCATTCCCTCCATGTGCATGAAATGCGATTATTCCGATATGGAAGCGTCCGCCGCCGCGACGGGGTTGACCAGCGTGCCGATGCCGGAGATCCCGATCTCGATCCGGTCGCCGGGCCTCAGCGTGAACCGGTCGGGCGGCACGATGCAGGTGCCGGTCAGCAGCACGGTGCCGTCGAACACGACGTTGTCCCGCGCGAGATACGACGCCAGTTCATCCAGTTTCCGTCTGAGCTGCCCCGTGTTCGCCGACTCCTCCACCGCCAGCCGGCCGTCCCTGTAAATGCGGCACGTGATCGTCAGGTCGTACGGATTCGGCACGGTCTCGGCCAGCCGGATCGCCGGGCCGAAGGAGCAGGAGCGGCGCCAGATTTTCGCCTGCGGCAGGTAGAGCGGGTTTTCGCCCTCGATGTCGCGGCAGCTCATGTCGTTGCCGACCGTGTAGCCGAGGATGCGGCCGCGTCCGTCCAGCACGATGCCGAGCTCCGGCTCCGGCACCTGCCAGTCCGAATCGCCGCGGATGCAGACGGGCGTGCCCGGCCGCGCGGTCCGGGCGCTCGTCGATTTGAAGAAAATTTCCGGCCGTTCGGCCCGGTACACCTTGTCGTAGAACGTTTCTTCCCCGGTCGTGCCGCCCTTCGACTCCTCGTTGCGCGCCTCCCGGCTGCGCTCGTAGGTGACACCGGCCGCCCACACTTCGGGCGCGTCGACCGGCGTGAGCAGGTTCAGGGCGCGCCAGTCGCCGGGCAGCGGCTCCGCGCCTTCGATCTGGCGGCGCACCGCTTCGAGCGGGGTGATCCCCGCCTCGTCCGCCTCCCGGACGAGCGCGATGAAATCCGGCGACCGGAGCGGGAAAGCCTGTTCCCCGTCGGTCACCGCGGCGAGGCGAACGGTCCGGCCGTCGGCCTCGAAGTATCGGATAATGCGCATTTGAGTCACTCCAATCGCATGATTTTTTCATGGCATACCGAACGGTTCGTCAGCGGTGCCCCAGGCGGGCCGAAATCTCCGCGGCCGTCTTCCGCACCCGCTCCGCCAGCCGCTTCGCCTCCGCCTCGTCCACCCGCGCGGTCATGCACGAGAGGCTCATCGCGGCGAGCAGTCCGCCGTCATGGCCGAAGATCGGCGCGGCGATGCACATGACGCCGGGCTCGTTCTCCTCCCGGTCGAAGGCGCAGCCGGTCTTCCGCACCTCCTCCAGCTCGCGGCGGAACAGCGCTTCCGAATCGATGGTGTTCGGCGTGTGCCGCGCGTAGCCGTAGCCGGCCAGCAGCCGCTCCAGCGCCGCCGGCGGCTGGAACGCGGCCAGCACCTTGCCGCTCGCGCTGCTGTGGAGCGGCACGCGGCGGCCGATGCGGGAATAGCGGATGGCCGCCTGCGCCCCTTCCACCTTGTCGATGTACACCCCTTCGCGGCCGTCGAGGATGAGCAGGTGCGTCGTCTGGCCGGTCTCGTCGGAAAGCGCCTGCAAATGCGGCCGGGCCACGTTGCGGATGTCGAGGTTTTGCAGCAGAAGCTGTCCCTTCTCCAGCAAGCGGAGGCCGAGCCGGTACTTGCCGCTCTCCTCGTCCTGCTCGATGTAGCCATGGATCTGCAGCGTCCGGAGCAGCGCGTGCGCCGTGCTCTTGTGCAGGTTCATGCGCGCGCTGATCTCGGTCAGTTTCAGTTCGGGGGTCTGCTCGTCGAACAGATCGAGGATGCGCAGTGCCCGGTCCAGCGCCTGAATGATCGGCATGGCGGTCGAAGCTCCTTTTCGCTTGATGTTGGTGGTGCAGGATAATTGTTTGATATTATCAAACACGGTTTGACGATCGTTGTTTATTATAGTACGCTGTGGATGAGCGGGTTGTAAACCATAAATTTGGCGTGTCGGGGAAGGGGCTGAAAGCGGAGCGTCGGGCGATCCGCGCGGGGCGGCGAGTCTCCGCGGCGGATGGGCGGATCGGCGAGGCTGTTGTCGCGGTAACGGCACAAGATGCCGTTATGGCGCCAGCCGGGCGGTGACGGGGCCGGAATAACTGCACGAGATGCCTTTAATGCCCGGTAAAGCGGGCCGGCGAACGGGAACGCAGCCACCCGCCACCCGCAGACCGCAATTCGCAACCCTGATCCGAAACTCGCAGTCCGTTACCGGCATTCCGCAATTACCACCCTGACCACATTCCAGGAGGACGATCGCCATGAAAACCATCCGCAATCCGGTGCTGCGCGGCTTCAACCCGGACCCGTCCATCCTCCGGGTGGGGGACGACTACTACATCGCGACTTCCACGTTCGAGTGGTTCCCCGGCGTGCAGATCCACCATTCCAAGGACCTGCGCCACTGGCGCCTCGTCGCCCGGCCGCTTGATCGCCGGAGCCAGCTCGACATGCTCGGCAACCCCGATTCCGGCGGCATCTGGGCGCCCTGCCTGAGCTACTCGGACGGCCTGTACTATCTCGTGTTCACCGACGTGAAAAGCCACATCGGCCCGTTCAAGGACACGCACAACTATCTGGTGACCGCCCCGGGCATCGAAGGTCCGTGGTCCGATCCGATCTACCTGAACAGCAGCGGATTCGACCCGTCGCTGTTCCACGACGACGACGGCCGCAAGTGGCTCGTCAACATGATCTGGGACCACCGCAAGGGGAAAAACAAGTTCGCCGGGATCGCGTTGCAGGAGTACTCGCCGGAACAGAAGCGTCTGGTGGGACCGATCCGCAACATTTTCCGCGGCACCCGTCTCGGGCTTACGGAGGGACCGCATCTGTACAAGCGGGACGGCTGGTACTACCTCGTCACGGCCGAAGGCGGCACCCGCTACAACCACGCGGTGACGGTGGCCCGCTCCCGGTCGCTGTTCGGGCCTTACGAGGTCCATCCCGACAATCCCGTCCTCACCGCCGCGGACAAACCCGGGTCGGAGCTGCAGCGGGCCGGGCACGCGAGCCTTGTGGAGACGCAGACCGGCGACTGGTACTTCGCCTACCTGTGCGGCCGGCCGCTCCGGCCGTCGCAGCGCTGCATTCTCGGACGGGAGACGGCGCTGCAGCCCGTGGAGTGGACCGCGGACGGCTGGCTCCGGCTGGCCGGCGGCGGGAACGGCCCGAAGACCGTCGTCCCCGCGCCCGATCTTCCGGACCATCCGTTCCCGCCCGAGCCGGAGACGGACCATTTCGACGGGGACCGGATCAGCATCCACTTCCAGACGCTGCGCGAGCCGCTCGACGGGTCGTGGGCGTCGCTGACCGCGCGGCCGGGATACCTGCGGCTCAAGGGAAGGGAGTCGCTGTCCTCCATGCACCGGCAGAGCCTCGTCGCGCGCCGGCAGCAGGCGTTCGCCGCGGAAGCGGAGACGGCGGTCGAATTCGAGCCGGACACGTTCCAGCAGCTTGCGGGACTCATCCATTACTACAACACGCGGAACTACTACTATCTGTACATCAGCCGCGACGAGGAGCTGGGCAAATGCCTGAACATCATGTGCAGCGACCGCGGCCTGTACGACGAGCCGCTGGAGCGGCCGGTATCCATTGAGGGATGGGACCGCGTCCACCTGAAGGCGTCGCTCGACCATGAACGGCTGCGGTTCTTCTATTCGCGGGACGGCCGCGACTGGACGCCGATCGGGCCCGTGCTGGACGCGAGCGTCATCTCCGACGAGAACGCGGAAGCGAAGCTCGAAGGCCGCCTGATCGACCAGGGATTCACCGGCGCCTTCCTGGGCATCTGCGCGCAGGACCTGAGCGGGCAGGGAAAACACGCGGACTTCGACTATTTCACGTATCGTGAACTGCCCGAGCCGGAGCCTGGCGCCTAATGGACTCATGATCTGCGGAACGTTCATTCCCCGCGAATGCCCCTGACGCGGATTGACGACGGAACAAGACGGCTACTTGCCGAGAACGGTCAGCCGTCCGGCTTCGGACACGAGCAGCCGGATGCCGTCCTGCTGCCTGACGAAGACGCAGGAGAAGCCGCTCGGGTAGCCTTCCGGCGCGTAGCGGTTGCCGCCGGCGTGCGCGAGGGCGGCGTCCCGGACGCCGGAGCCGGCCCGCATCCGGATGCGCAGCGCGCCGTCTTCCACGCGAATCGTCGCCGGCATGCCGGGGCCTCCGCCCGGAACCGGCGCATACTCGCCCGCCAGAGCGGCGGCCTCGAGATCGGGGTCGCCGCTCAATTTCGCGCCGGCGAACAGATCCAGCCATGCGCGGGCGGCCGGGTCGGCGGCGCTTTCCGCCAGCGTCCGCGCCGCCAGCGACCAGGCCGCCGCCAACGCCTCTTCGGCGGGAACAGCGACGTCGGGCTGCACCCCGGTCCCTTCCCAGTTCGTGCCGGTGACGGCGTTGACCAGGTAGCCGGTGGGGATGTTGGCGACAAAGCCGTGGCCGAGCGGGACGGGGCCGATGTTCGAAGTATGCGAGCCGCCGCCGGTCGTCTCGCCGACAATCGCGGCCCGTCCGAACGCCTGAAGATCGTAGCTCAGTTGTTCGGCCGCGGAGAACGTCGCCTGCGAGGTGAGCACGTAGACCGGTTTTTGACTCCCGTAGGAGAGCTCGCCGACATAGGCGGTTCGCAGGCGCTCGGGGCGGTCGTCATTGCGCCAGTGGACCGTATTCGTCGTGCGGGGCGGGCCTTCGCTCAAGTACCCTTCAATCAGGCCGACGATGGCCGGCGACCCGCCGGTGTTCCCGCGCAGGTCGAGGATGAGCGCGTCGGTCCGGCCCAGCAGGGCGAAAGCCGCCGCGATCGCTTGTTGCGCCGATTCGGACGGCGGCATGGCGTTCACCGCCATGTAGCCGATGTTGCCGTCGAGAATGCGCACATCGGGCAACATCGCCGCATCCGGTCCGGCCACCCGGGGAGCCGGGGCGAGCGGAGCCCGCGGCGCCGGCCCGTTCGGACCCGGGGCGTTCGGTGCCGGCGTGATCGGCTCCGGTGCGTTTGGCGCCGCGGCGTCCGGTGCCGGTGCGATCAGGCCTGGCGCCATCGGCCCCGCGTCCTGCGGCAGCGGGGCGGCCGGTCCCGGTTCGTCCCGGACCGTGACTCGCGGCGCCGGCCTGCCCGGCTCCGCGTCCCTCGGCGCCGGCCTGCCCGGCTCCGCCCACGGTACCGGACCGCCCGGCCCCTCCCACGGTACCGGACCGCCCGGCCCCTCCGGCACCGGACCGGGTTCCGGCCCCTCCGGTACCGCCGATTGCGCCATCGGCTCATACCGGACGCCGAGATGCCCGTCCCGGGAGATCGCCCGCAGATCGGCCTGCAGGGCGTCGGCGAATTCGACCGGCGAGCCGATCTTGTCATACGCGCCTTCCTTGAGCTTGTCCCGGATCGCCCCGGCCATCTTGAGGCCGATCTCTTCGTAGACATATTGCTCCGCCAGCGCTTGTGCCAGCGCCTCCGCCACCTGCCCGCGCACGGCGGCGTCGAGCCGCGCGGCCGGCACCGCGGGACCGGGCCCCGCGCCGACCGGCGCTTCGGACGCGGCGGCGGTCCGGGACTCTTCCGCAGCCCGCGTGTCCGTCCCGGCCGCGGACTCGCATCCGGCGAGGGCCAAGCCGATCAGCACGATGCCGGCAACTTTGCTCCATTTCGACTTGCGTATTCGTTCCATCTTTACATGGCCTCCTTCATTGCGCAAACTTCGGAGACCATTATGGCGCCGCCACATAAAAATCAGATTATAAACCTACCTGGCCCGCTCCTGCCGCCTTCGCTGCGGCGCGGCCGGCAGGCGGACCGTCATCGTCGTGCCGCTTCCGGGCTGACTTGCCGCCGCGATCGCGCCGCCGTGCTTCTCCGCGATCCAGCGGGCGATGGCGAGGCCGAGCCCGGTGCCGCCGTCACCGCGTCTTCTCGACCGGTCCCCGCGATAGAACCGCTCGAAGATGTGCGGCAGATCCTCCGCGGCGATGCCCTCGCCGGTATCCTCCACGATGACGACCGCCTGCTGGCCGCGTCTTGCCAACGCAACCCGGATCGTGCCGCCGTCGGGCGTGTGCTTCAGGCTGTTGTCGAGCAGGATGACGAGCAATTGCTGCAGCTTGTCGCGGTCGCCCGTCAGCTCGACGCCGGAGGCGAGATCCGTTTCGAGCCGCACCCCTTTCAGCTCCGCCAGCGGCGCGAACAGTTGAACCGCATGGCGGATCAGCTCGTCAAGCCGCACCGGGCTCATGAGCAGCTCCTCCTGGCCAGAATCGGACCTGGCGAGCAGCAGCAGTTGGTCCGTCAGCTTGGCCATCCGCCGGGCTTCCGAGAGCACCATCGAGATCTGCTCGCTGTTCTCCAGTGCGGAGCGGTCCGGATGCATCAGCATCAGCTCCGCGTTCGCCTGGATAATCGACAGCGGCATGCGCAGCTCGTGGGAAGCATCGGCGGCGAACCGGCGCTGCTGCTCCCAGGAGCGGCGAATCGGCTTGAGCGCCTGATGGGCGAGATATGAACCGGCCAGGACGGTCAGCGCGCCGCCCAGCCCGAGCCCGATCAGAAACCGGTCGGCGAGCTTGTTCAGCATGTCCTGCTCGGCGTCCATGTTGACGATGGCCTGAACATGCGTGATCGGAATCGGCGTGCCCGGCGACGGGCCGGCCCCGCCGGATGCGCCTCCGCCCGCCTCCGCCTCGCCCGGCGGCCTGTGGTTCCGATGGAGCAGCAGCGGGGAGGACAGCGCCAGGAAGCAGGTGCGGTAATAATGGCCGTCGATCTTCACCGTGACCGGCCGCTCCGCCGACCGATACGGGCCGAACCGCGCATAGAACGGCTCGTGCCCCGCATCCGCCAGCGAAGCGGGATACGGTACGCCCTGCCCGTCCCACAGCAGCACGACGACGCCGCGCTCCAACACCGGGCGTTCCGCCGCCCCGGCTTCACCTGCCGGCGCGCCCTGCTGCTGTTCGTGGCGGCGGCTCGGCTCGTCCGTTGGGGCGTACCGCCGCGCCGCGGCGACGAGCGAAGCATCCAGCTTTTCGTAGATTTGCGCGCGCAGCAGCCCGTAGACGGCCGCCCCGATCGCCACCAGCACGACGAGGAACACGGTCGCGTTGAGCGCCGTCAGCCGGACCCGGGTCTTGGCGAACATGGCCGCTTCTCCCTCAGCATGTAGCCGACGTTCCGGACCGTCTGAATGACGTGATCGTACCCGTGCGGCTTCAGCTTCCTGCGCAAATAGTAGATGTAGACGTCGACGACGTTGCAGCCGATGTCCGCGTCGAGCCCCCACACCCGCGAGAACAATTGATCCCGCGTCAAAATTTGCTCCCGGTTCCGCAACAGAAAATGCAACAGCTCGAATTCCTTGTGCGTCAGTTCGAGCGGCCGGCCGTCGACCGACGCTTCCCGCTTCTTCATGTTCAGGGCGAGGCGGTTGTAGCGCAAATCCCCGTTCGGTTCGGCCGCTCCGCGGCGGCGCAGCAACGCGCGTACCCGAGCCGTGAACTCGCGGATCTCGAACGGCTTCGTCAGGTAGTCGTCCGCTCCCGCGTCGAGGCCCCGGACCAGATCTTCGACGCTGTCCTTGGCCGTAAGCAGCAGCAGGGGAGTGGCGGCGCCTTCCGCGCGCAGCTTTCGCACGATGTCGAGCCCGCCCATCCCGGGCAGCATGATGTCCACGACCAGCAGATCGTAGATCCCCTGCCGCGCCAGATACCATCCGTCGTCGCCCGTCTCCGCCCCGTCGGTCTCATACCCTTCTTCCCGCAAAATGTTCACGATCGTCGAAAGCAGATGGCGGTCGTCTTCCACGGCCAGAATGCGCATGTGGGCTCCCCTCCTTTTGACAGAAACGGATGTCCCCATTTTACGCCACGCACATTAAAAACAGATGAGAAAAAACCGATATGCGTTCGATCCAACTGTCATCAAGGGTTCATGTCTCCCGATCGATACGCGTGCAATATCGCAAATCCGTTTTGGACACCCCGCATGCTCCGGCAAATCCAACCTCCCGTCGAAAAATATCCGTAAACCCGCAATGGTGAGATATATTCACCATTTGCATCTGGTAATGTTTAATTCGAATGGAAGGATGGCTGCAGCGTCTCTTCGACACTCGGGACGACGGATGCCGACAATCGAAATCATCATCGGTCTAGCGGAGGGAGATTGGATTGGGCAAGAAATACCGGATTTTGCTGGTGGATGACCATCCGCCCGTCATGTTTGGCACGAAATGGATGCTGGAACAGGAAGAAGATTTCGAGGTGATCGTCGCAAGTCCGCAAGACAATCTGGTGGAGCTCGCCGTGAACGGCTCGTTCGCCGTCATGATGTTCGATCTGGTCATGCCCGGCATCAGCGGGCTGGAACTGTCCAGGCGGGTGCTCGAGCGCAGGCCGGACGCAACGATCCTGATCTATACCGGGTTTGATATCACCCCGTATTTCCGCCAATTGATCGAGCTCGGGATCGCCGGATTCGTGTCGAAGACGGCCACCCGGGAGCGTCTGGTTCACGTGGTGCGGTCCGCGCTCAACAAGGAAGCGGTCGTTCCGATCCGGCTGCTCAGGGCGCTTTTCCGGGACGGAAGCGACCACGGGCGCAGGGACGACGCGGCTTGTCTGACGGATCGGGAGATCGTGATTCTGAAGGAAGTGGCCCGGGGGAAAAGCAACAAGCTGATCGCGGAGAAAATGCACATGAGCCAGAGGTCGCTGGAATACGCGCTGACGCAGGTGTTCCAGAAACTTTCCGTGCATTCCCGGGTCGAAGCGGTGAACAAGGCGAGATCGATGGGATTGCTGCTCGACGAGGACTTCATCCGATATCGATGAACCTGGCGCGCCCGCCATCGCACAGCATGGATCGCGTTCCGCGGGGACGCGCCTTTTTTGCGTGGTTTTGCGGTCCGGCGCAAAAGTTTTGCGCGGTTCCGAAATGACCTTTTCGGTTACGGATCGGGGGCGTTCATCTACAATTTTTTGATAGGAAAGCACTAATTGATTGGGTCGAAAGGGGGAATTCGATTCCGTTCCATGTCGAATGATCGATAAAGACGGCTGCGCCTCGCGACCGGCACGAGCGGGCGTTCGGCGCGGCTCGCGGGACAAGGAGATGATGCACATGGATTCCGGCCAATCGCAACAGTACGTCATCGTCGAACTCGGCACGGAGAAGCACGCGATGGCCATCTCGGACATCCACGAAATCATCAAGATGCAGAAGATCACCGAGGTGCCGGACGACAGACCGTTTCTGAAAGGCGTCACCAACCTGCGCGGGAAAATCATGCCGGTCATCAGCCTGCGCAAAAGGTTCGGATTGGAAGAGACGGAAGCGGAACGCAAAACCCGGATCGTCGTCGTGCGGCACAGGGAGGAGATGGTCGGCATCATCGTCGACGGCGTCAGCCAGGTGACGCGCTTCAGCGAGATTCAGCCGTCGTCGGACATCGTTTCCGGCCTCGACGGGCAATTTTTTGCCGGGATCGGGCGCACGGAAGAGGGATTCATCAGCATCCTGCACATCGAACACATCTTGACCGGTACAGAAACGAGTGAGCGCCAGTGAGATCCGAATTGTTGGGCATTTTCCTCGACGAAGCCGAGGAGCAGCTCCGGCAGCTTGAACAGGACATTCTGCGGCTCGAACAGTCGGGAGCGTCGGATGAGGCGATCCAGGGCATTTTCCGCACGGCGCATACCCTGAAAGGCTCATCCGCCGTCATGGGTTTCGAGCCGATGAAACTGCTCGCGCACGAGATGGAGAACGTGCTCGAGCGCATCCGGCGACAGGAGCTCGCGGTGACGCCCGGGATCGTGAATGTGCTGTTCGAATGCCACGACATGCTCTGCGCGCTCAAATCGGAAATTGAGCGTTACGGCACCATACATACCGGCACGGACGACATGGCGGACAAGCTGCGCTCCCTTGCGGCGGGAGCCGCTCCCGCCCAGGCGGACCCGGACATCGGAACGGCGGGACCCGCGCCCGGCTCGCCGCCGGCGGAACCGGCGGCGGCAGCCGCGGAATCGTCCGCACGCAGAATCGAATGCCGCGTCACGCTGGCCGCGGACTGCGAGATGAAGGCCGCGAGGGCGCTGGTCGTCCATCAGACGCTCAGCCAGCATATGCGGGTGCTTTCGACCGAGCCGCCGATCGAAGAGATCCTGCTGCGGGGAAACATCGATGAAGCGGTCTTCCACGTCGAGACCGATCGCAAACCGGACGAGGTGGAGGCGCTCATTCGCCGGGAACCGGACGTGGAAGACGTCGTCTTGCGCCTTGCGGACGTCACGGCGCGTGAAGCCGGGCCCGCGCCCGGCAGCGCCGCGGAGCGTCATTTCCCGCGGGAGAAGCCGGCGGATTCGTCCGATCCGGCGGCCGGGCGCAAGGAGACGGAGTCGCAGCCGAAATCCGGCCAGACGATCCGCGTGGACGTCGAGCGGTTGGACCATCTGATGAACCTGGTCGGCGAGCTGGTCATCGATCAGACGCGCATCGCGCAGGCGAGCGGCATCCTCCGGGACGACTACCGGATCGAAGCGCTCGAGGATCTCGAACAGATCACCAACCACATCACCCGGGTCGTCAGCGAATTGCAGGAGAGCGTCATGAAGACCCGGATGCTGCCGATCGAGCGCCTGTTCAGCCGCTTCCCCCGCATGGTCCGGGATTTGGCGCAGGAGCTCGGGAAGGACATCGAGCTGATCGTCGTCGGGAAGGAGACGGAACTGGACCGGACGGTCATCGAAGAGATCGGCGATCCGCTCATTCATCTGATCCGGAACGCGGTCGATCACGGCATCGAAACCCGGGAGGAGCGTCTGGCCGCCGGCAAACCGGCGAAGGGGACGATCCGCCTGTCCGCGATGAACCAGGAGAATCATGTGGTCATCACGGTGGAGGACGACGGGCGGGGCATCTCGCCCGACCGGATCCGGGCGTCCGCGGCGGCGAAGGGACTGCTCTCCGCCGCGGCGGCGGAAGCGATGAGCAACCGGGACGCGATCCAGCTCATTTTCACGCCCGGCTTCTCGACGGCGTCCGCGGTCAGCGAGGTATCCGGCCGCGGCGTCGGCATGGACATCGTGCGCGCCCATATCGAGAAACTGCAAGGGCTCATCGACATCGACACGAAGCCGGGGGAAGGGACGAAATTGACGATCAAGCTCCCGCTCACCCTGGCGATCGTCCGCGGCCTGCTGATCCGGCTGAGCCATCTGACCTACGCGCTGCCGATGAGCAGCGTGGTCGAGATCGTGCGGATTCCGCAGGAGGAGATCCGGTCGGTGAAAGGGCGTCCGGTCGTCCAGATCCGCGAACAGATCATGCCGATCGCCTGGCTGCACGATCATTTCCGGATTCCGCGGAAGAGGCGCGCGGGCAGGAACGTGTTCGTCGTCGTCATCGGCGTGGCGGAGAAGCGGCTCGGGCTCGTGGTGGACGAATTGATCGGCAATCAGGAAATCGTGGTCAAGCCGATCGGCTCCTATGTGGGCAAAGTGGACGGCGTTTCGGGAGCCACCATCCTCGGCGACGGCAGCGTCGCGCTCATTCTGGACGCGGCGGGCGTGATGAAGCTGGCTTCCGCGGCGTTTGACCGGGACAATCCGTTTGCGGCGGAACAGGCGCCGGCGGCGGACGGTGAAGGAGAGGGCGGAGCATGGATCAGTCAATCGAACAACTGGTAACCCTTCGGGTGGAGGACGAGCATTTCGGCATCCCGATCATGCGGGTGTACGAAATCATCGCGGTGCCGAAGCTGACGCGCATCGCCAGGGCGCCGGAATCGATCATCGGGGTCATCAACCTGCGCGGGCAGATCATCCCCGTCATCGACCTCCGCGCGCTGTTCGCCATGCCCGGGGGAGCCGCCACCAAGCGGCAGCGCATCGTGGTGACGCAGTCCCAGGGCAAGGTGATCGGACTGCTCGTCGACGAGGTCACGGAGGTGCTTCGCATTCAGGGCGGCGAGCTGGAGCCGATGCCGGACGCGATCAGAACCGGGCTGACGGAATACGCGGACTCGATCTGCAAGATGTCCGATCGGATCATCGTCCTGCTGAATATGGATCGATTGCTCGATCCCGGCACGATGGACTACGTCCGCGACGAATGGCAAACCTGAACATGGAGGAGGATCACGATGAGCTTGAAAGAGACGATCGGCCTCAGATGGGCCCGTCAATCCGAGCAATTCCACCGGTGGATGGACCAGTCGTTGAGCGGCGCCCGCGCGCTGGAGGGGAAGCTGGCGGAACTGGACGGCATGGCCCGGCGCGCCGCGGAAGCCGCCTCCCGCCATGCTTCCGCGCGCGCCGATGGAAGCGGCGCGCTGGATGAACTCGCGCGGTCGGCCGCGGGCGCCGCGGACGGCGCGGCGCGTCTGTCCGCGTCGGTGAAGGCGGCGTCGGACGCCTGCCAGGCGGTGATCGCCTCCGCCGGCCGGTGGTCCGAAGAAACGGCCGGCGCGCTGCAAGCCGTGGAGGGTACCGGCGCGGCGATCGGCGGTGTGCGGGAATCCGTCACGGGCACGGCAGGCAACGCGGAGAATCTGACGGCCCTGGCGGAAGAGGCCGCCTCCTCGATCCAGGAATCGCGGCGTCGGTCCAGCAAGTCTCGGGCAACGCGGAAAGCGCGGCAAGTTCGGTGGAGCAAATCGCGGCTTCGGTCGAGCAGATGTCGGTTTCGGTTCAGGGTGTGGCCGGCAACGCGGAAAGTCTGACGGGGTCCGCGGAGCAGACGGCGGCGGTCATCCAGGAACTTGCGGCTTCGATCCAGCAAGTGGCCGGGAACGCGGCGAGCACGGCGGGTTCCGTCGAAGAAATTTCGGCCGCCATCGAGGAAATGAGCCAGTCGATCCAGGGGGTGGCGGCGAACGCGGAAAGCGTGACGGCGTCGGCGGAGGAAGCCGAGGACGCCATCCGGAAAATGGTCGTCTCCAACCAGCAGGTGGCCGGCAACGCCGTCAGCGTGCAGGGTTCGGTGGAGCAGATTACGGCGGCCATCGAGCAGATGGGCGGCTCGGTCAAAGGGGTGGCCGAGAACGCGAAAAATCTGGAGGCCATCGCGCAGCAGACGACGGAAGCCATCCACGAGTCGGTCACTTCCATACAAATGCTGTCCAGAAACTTCGACGTCACCGCCGCGGCGGTCGAGCAAATCTCGGCGACAATCGAAGAAATGGGCAAGTCGATCGGGGGCGTCGCCGACAACGCCGTCAGCATGAGCGCTTCCATGGAGCAGACGAGCCGTTCGATCGCGGAGCTTGTCGCTTCGACCCAGCAGGTCGCGGGCAACGCGGCGAGCACGGCGGGTTCCGTGGAGCAGATCTCGGCTTCCATGGAGCAGATGGGCAAGTCCATCCAGGGCGTGGCGGGCAACGCGGAGAGTCTGACCGCTTCCGCGAAGGAATTGTCGGCCGCGATGGAGGAGATGGTCGTATCGATTCAGCAGGTGGCCGGCAACGCGGAAAGCAGCGCCGCTTCGGTGGAGGAAATTTCCGCGTCGATCGAGGAGATGGGCGAGTCCATCCGCGGCGTCGCGGGCAACGCGGATGAGCTGCAGCAGACGGCGACGGAAATTTCCGCGGCCATCCAGGAGATGGCGGTTTCCATCGAGCAGGTGGCCGGCAACGCGAAGAACGCCAACGAGCTCTCCAAGAAGGTGCAGTCCGACGCGTTCGAGGGGCAGCGTACGATCGAGCTGTCGGTCAAGGGGATGAAGGAGATCGGCGATGTCGTGCAGCGCGCCGCGAGCGTGATGAACAACCTGGGCAAAAGCTCCGAGGAGATCGGCAGCATCATCGAAGTGATCGACGATATTGCGGAACAGACCAACCTGCTCGCGCTCAACGCGGCGATCGAAGCGGCCCGCGCCGGCGAGCACGGCAAGGGCTTCGCGGTCGTCGCGGACGAAGTCCGCAAGCTGGCCGAGCGGAGCGCGAAGGCGACGAAGGAGATCGCGGCGCTGATCAAGGGCATCCAGAGCGAGACCGAAGACGCGATCAAGGCGATTGAGGTCGGAACGGCCAAGGTCGAGGAAGGCAACCGGCTGTCCGAGGAGACGGGCCTGGCGATCGGGAAGATCGTCGCCGGCGTGGAGAGCATCACCCGCGAGATGGAGCAGATCACGGCCGCGACTGTCGAGCAGGCGAAGGGCAGCGAGCAGATCGTCAAGGCCGTCGAGGGACTCCGCAATCAGGCCGCCAGCGTCACGCGGGCCACGAAGGAGCAGACGGCCGGGGTGGAGGAGATCATCCGAGGCGTCGCGAACGCGCGCGAGCAGGTGCGCCAGGTGACGACGGCGACGGTCGAACAGGCGAAGCAATCCCGGAACATCGTCCGCTCTGTCCAGAATGTGACGGATCAGGCGGAGCAGGTGACGGGCGCGGCGCGCGAACAGGCCGCCGCCGTCGAAGAAGTGCTCAGGAGCGTCGTCAACGCGCGGGAGCAGGTGCGGCAGATTACGGCCGGGATGGAGGAGCAGACGAGGCAGGGCCGGGAGATCGCCAAGGCGTCGGAGGACGTGACGGCGCAGGTGGCGGCGGTGGCCCGGGCCGTGAAGGAGCAGCAGGCCGGCATCGAAGAAATCGTCAAGGGAATCGTGAACACGCGCGAACAGTTCGGCGAAGTATCGGAACGGCTCGGCGAACACGCGGAGCAGGGTGAACGGTTGCTCGCCCTGGCCCGCAACGTCAGCGAACAGGCCGCGCAAATCACGAAGGCGACGCAGGATCAGACGCTGCAGGTGGAAGAGATCATCCGCGGAGCGGCGAATGTCCGGGATCAGGTCCACCAGGTGACCAGCGCGACGGTCGAACAGGCTCGGCTCGGAGAAGACATCATGCGCGCGGTCGGAAACGTGAGCGATCAGGCGGCCAGGGTCACCCAGGCGATGAAGGAGCAGACGGCCGGCGTGGAGGAGATTGTCCAGGGCATCGTCAATGCCCGGGAGCAGGTTCGCCAGATTACGGCGGCCACCGCCGAGCAGAGCAAGCAAGGCGGCGAGATCGTCCGCGCCGTCGAAAACATGTCCGCCCAGGCCGCCATGGTGACGGAAGCGGTGAAGGCGCAGGCGGCGGGGATCGCCGAGATCGGCAAGGGCATCGCGAACGCAAGGGATCAGGTGCGCCAGGTCAGCGCGGCGACCGTGGAGCAGGCAAAGCACAGCCGGGATATCGTCCGCACCGTGGACAATGTGAAGCAGCAGTCGGCGTTGATCGCGAAGGCGGTGAAGGAGCAGCTGCTCGGAATGGACGAGATCGCGGCGGGCGTCGCGGAAGCGGCAAGCCGGATCCGGCTCGCGGCCGCCGCGGGACGGGACCAGTCCGCGCACGGACGTTCGGCGGCGAAGGAACTGGAGACGGCCGTCCGGCAGGCGGAGGAGATCACCCGCGCGCTGCGGGACCATTCCGCCGGCCTCGGGACGCTGGGCGAAAGCCGGGCGGAGACCGACAAAGCCGCGCAGCAGGGCGTCCGGGATTTGCAGCGGATGGCGGCCATGGTCAAGGAGCTGATCGATCAGTCGGCGATCGTCCGCGATACGCTCGCGTCCCTGAACTGAGCGCGGGGGAGTGCCCATGCCGGCAGGAATGTTGGACGATGCCGCGCTGGAGCATGATCCCGCCGTCAGCCGATTGGCCAGGGCGATCCGTGAACGCTGCGGCATCGATTACGGAGGCAACTTGTATTCCCTCGCCGTCAAGGCGGGGGCGCGAGTGCGCGCGCTGGGGCTTTCGTTCGCCGAATACCTCGGCCATCTGGATCAACACCCGACGGAGTGGGACGCACTCATCGAGGCCGTCACCGTCAACGAGACGTATTTCTTCCGCGAGGAGAGCCAACTGGAGGAATTGGTTCGCGCCGTTCTGCCCCGGTTCGCGGATCGGGACGAGATCCGGATCTGGAGCGCGGCCTGCTCGACGGGCGAGGAACCATACAGCCTGGCGATGACGATTGAGGATACGGGGATCGTGCCGCTCGACAGGATCCGGATCTACGCGACGGACATCAACCGGAAGGTGCTGCGGATCGCCGAACGGGGCTTCTATCCGGCGCAGTCGATGTGTTTCCGCCGCACCCCGGAACGGATGAAAGCCCGGTATTTTGACGAGGCGCCTGGCGGTTATCGCGTGAAGGAGCAGATTCGCGAACGCGTCCGGTTCATGCGCTGGAATCTGCTCCGCGACGCGGCCGGCGTGCTGCCGGTGATGGACGTGATCTTCTGCCGCAACGTGCTCATCTATTTCGACGAGGCGTCGATTCTGACGGTCGTCTCGCATCTGAACGGCCGGCTTGCCGAAGGCGGATATCTGTTCCTGGGACACGCGGAGACGGTCTCGGGGCTTCTGCCCGGGCTGCGCACGATCAACGCGCCGTCCACGTTCTACTACAGGAAAGAAGGAGGTACGGCGTGAGGAAATACGGTGTGCTGGTTGTCGACGATTCCGCCTTCATGCGGCGGGCCGTCGGTCTCCTGGTCGAGCGGGACCCGGCGTTCTTCGTCGCCGGCATCGCGCGCAACGGCCAGGAAGCGCTCGACAAGCTGAGGCGGCTTGCGCCCGACGTCGTGACGATGGACGTGGAGATGCCCGGGATGGACGGGCTTCAGGCGCTTGAACACATCATGCGGGAGCATCCCGTGCCGGTCGTGATGCTCAGCAGCAAGACCGGCGCGGGCACGCAGGCGACGATCCGCGCGCTGGAGCTGGGCGCGGTCGACTTCTTTCCGAAGGAGTCCCTGATTTCCGACGCGCCGGATGAAGGGACGCTGCGGGATTTTCACACCCGGCTGAAAATCGCGGCGACGGCGAAGGTGGCGGGCGTCATGCCGGCGGCCGGGCCGGCCGGAACGGCGGAACCGCCCGCGTCCGGTCCGTCCGGGCAAGTCCGGCTTGCCGGGCCCGCGGGGTCAGCCGAGCCGGGGTCGGCCGCGCAGGCCGGGTCTGCCGGGCCTGCCGGTCTTGACGCACCGGCATGGACAGGCCCCGCCTCCCGCGGAGGAGCGGGGAGCGGCGCGCCGGCCTACGACCTGCTGGTCATCGGCTGTTCGACGGGCGGCCCGTCGGCGCTCCAGGCGATCCTGCCCCGCTTTCCGGCCGATTACCCGGCCGCCATGATCGTCGTGCAGCACATGCCGCCCGGTTTCACGGCGGCGCTGGCGGAACGGTTCAACACGATCTGCGGACTGCGCGTGAAGGAAGCCGAAGAAGGCGATCCGCTCGTGCCGGGAACGATCTATTTTGCCCCGTCCGGGTATCAGACGACGGCGAGGAGGCTGGCGGACGGGCGGGTCGTGCTGCATGTCGACGAAAAGCCGGACTTGCTGTACCGGCCGTCCGTCGATGTCACGCTGCGCTCGGCGGCGCCGATCTACCGGAACCGGATGCTGGCCGTCGTGCTCACCGGCATGGGTCAGGACGGGCTCGAGGGGTGCCGTCAGGTCAAGGCGAACGGCGGCCTCGTGCTGACGGAGTCGGAGGAATCGTGTGTCGTATACGGCATGCCGAAGGCCGTGCACGAAGCGGGGCTCTCGGACGCCCAGGCGGCGCTGCCCGCCATGTTCTCCGGCATTATGTCGTTCTTGTAATGGTGCGAGAGGAGGGTTCTCGTGCCGGAGCGATTCGGTGAACCAGCCTTCATGAAGCGGCCCGCGAGCGGCGAGACCGGCCGGAACCCGGCCGCCGGCGACGGATCGGCCGAAGCCGGACCGGCCGCGGAAGCCGGGCTGAAGGAAGCGCTCGGGACAGCGTTGGTTCGGGAACAATTCATGCTGGAATATCAGCCGCAGCTCGAGCTTGCCACCGGCCGCATCGTCGGGGCGGAAGCGCTGATCCGCTGGCATCTGCCCGGACGCGGCGTCATCATGCCGGGCGATTTCATACCGCTTGCCGAACGGAGCGGCCGGATCGCGGAGATCGGACGCTGGGTGATCCGGACGGCCTGCCGTCAGAATCTGGCCTGGCGGAAGGCAGGCATTGGGCGCCTTCGGGTGGCGGTGAATGTGTCGGCGGTTCAGCTTTTTCACGGGGATATCGTCGATGCGGTCGCATCGGCTCTGGCTGACTCGGGGCTGGACGGAAGCAGTCTGGAACTTGAAATTACCGAGAGCGTCATGATCGATCCGCGGCGGGCGGCCCCGACCCTCGAGCGGCTCAAGTCGCTCGGCGTGCTGGTGTCGATCGACGACTTCGGGACGGGCTACAGCTCGCTGCAATATTTGAAAAACATGCCGATCGACGGCCTGAAGATCGACCGCTCCTTCATCCGGAACCTGCTGGAGGACGCGCAGGATCAGGCCATCGTCATGGCGATCGCCTCGATGGCGCGGCGTCTCGGGCTCCGGCTCGTCGCCGAAGGGGTTGAGACGGCCGACCAGTTGAGCTTCCTGCGGGCGCTCGGATGCGACGAAATCCAGGGCTATTACGTCAGCCGGCCGCTGCCCCCGGACCGGCTCGGGGAGATGTTGCGTCGCGGCGGCGCGGGCGATTGACGGCGCAGCGCGCCGCCAAATTGGTCCGGCGCACCTTCCCCGGCATCTGCGCGCGGGACCCGGGCGGCCGGGGGATACGCGCGGACTTCGGCGGTTTCACGTACCAGGAACTTCCGGAGCCGGAAACCTGGTGTATAATGGAATCATGATCAACGAAACGTGCATTCCCCGCGAACCGCTGGCGCGGTTCGCGGATTTCCCCAGATACTTCCCGGGAACCAACCCTTCGGGAGCGAAGGAACGGCATCTCCCGGAGGGTGTCCTCCAACTGGCCGTGAACCCGCGAGACGACCGGACCCGGTCGTGGGATCCCCGCCGGAGCGCCCGCCGTTTCGGCCACGCGGTCGTCATCGGTCCCCGCGCGGACTGGTGCGCCATGGACAACGCGGGCGAGCGGTTCAATGCGTTTCGGGAATTGCCGGGCCTTGCGCCGACGGAGTGCCGCCTCGCGAAGCGCATGCACCCCAACCACCTGCCGATGTTTTGAAATCCGACCACGGACAGAAATTTACCATACAACTCCGACATCGTACGATATGATCGTTTTGCAAGAACCGGAATACCACAAGGACAGGAGTGGACCCCATGCCCGACGCCGCCATCGCCGCCCGCAGAATGCGGAATCTTCTCATCAGCGGTCCCAAACCGGACAACCCCGCCGACGTCACCCGCCGGCTCGGCGCCCTGCAGGCGCAGGATTACGCGCAGGTCACGTGGGCGATCGGCCTGCGGACAGCCGATGCTACGCTTGCCGATGTCGAACGGGCCATCGCCGATCGGCGGATCGTGCTCACCTGGGCGATGCGCGGCACGCTGCACGCGGTCCCGGCGGAGGACGCGCCCTGGATGGTGCGGCTGCTCGCGCCCCGCGTCGTCGCCCGCGACAAGCGCCGGCAGCGGCAGCTGGAACTCGACGCGCAGACCGTCGCGCGGTGCGAGCGGCTGATCGGGGGCGCGCTGCGGGAGCGGAAGCGGATGACCCGCTCCGAACTGATGGAGCTGCTTGAGCAGGCGGGAATCCATACGAAGCAGCAGCGTGGTTATTACATTCTGTGGTTGCTGGCCCAGACCGGGCTGATCTGCCCGGGGCCGCTTGAGGGCAAGCAGCAGACGTTCGTGCTGCTCGGGGACTGGGTGCCGGAGCCGCGCGAACTGTCCGGAGAAGAAGCGCTGCGGGAACTCGCGATCCGGTATTTCACGGGCCACGGCCCGGCGACCGTGCACGATTTCAGCTGGTGGTCGGGGCTTACGGTCACGGAGGCGAAAAAGGCGGCGGCGGATGCGGACGGCGTGCTTTTTTGCGAGACGATCGGCGGAACGGCATACTGGTCGGGCGAAACGGGGGGAGCGGAAGGCGCGGGAGCGGAGTCCGAAATCGCGCTGCTGCCGGGGTACGACGAATATCTGCTCGGCTACAGGGACCGGGGCGCCGTGCTGAAGCCGGAGCATGCGCCGAAAATCGTCCCCGGCGGCAACGGCGTCTACGCCCCGATGCTGGTCGTCCGTGGCGAAATCGCGGGCATCTGGCGGCGATCGGTCGGCAAGCGGGGCGTCGAGCTGACCGTCCATCCGTTCGAACACTCCGGCGTCTCCGAAGCGCAGCTCGCCGCGGCCGCCCGCCGCTACGGCGAATTTCTCGGATTGCCCCTGACGCGGATGGAAATCCGGACGGAATGAGGGAGGCAGCGTCCATGCGGTTCCGGACCCGGACCGGATCTTCGACGCTGTCATTGACCGTTTTGCCGCGAAGATGCGTGTGAACGGCTGCCGTTTCTTACAATACGAGCTTGTCCCTTTCATGCTACCTTGAAATCGGCAACGTTTTCATTCAATCCAAACATGCCGCAAAGGAGTTGATTGACCATGAGGAAACTGATGCTGTACATGCACGTTTCGCTCGACGGATTTGTCCAGGGGGAGCAGGATTGGGACATCGGCTGGGTTACCTACAACGAAGAGCTGGAACAGTACGCCGACGAATCGTTCAGCACGGTCGACACCGTACTGTGGGGGCGCGGCACGTATCTGGGCATGCAGCAATATTGGACCAACGTGCCGGACGACGCCTCGGCGCACGACAAGGCGCACTCGGTCTGGATCAACAAGACGCAGAAGGTCGTGATCTCGACCACATTGGATCAGGCAACATGGAACAATTCCATCCTGATCAAAGAGAACGTTGCCGAAGAAGTGCGGAAACTGAAGAACCAGGAAGGCCGGGACATGGTGATCATCGGCAGTCCGAGACTGGCCCACAGTCTGATGCGGCACCGTCTGATCGACGAGTTCCGCGTGAACGTCAACCCGATTGTCCTCGGGAAGGGGCTGCCGCTGTTCAAGGATGTCGAAGATCGGATTCCGCTTGAACTGGTGGAGAACCGAACCTTCCGCTGCGGCGTTGCCGGTCTGATCTATCGCCTGAAGGAAACGCAGTCCTGATCGTTGGGCAGCATCAGGAGGCCGGGGGAATCACACGTATTCCGCGCAAATGATTCCGCCCGCCCCGTTCCGCATCCATACGCCCGCCGGTCACCTTCCCCCGAGTTCGACAGTAAATCGGCAATTTTAGGCACATGAAAAATAAAGAATCGCATAACAGCAAGGTTTTTGGGGACTGAAGATAGAAAAAAACGCAAAGTTTCATAGGCACACGTTTTGTTGATGTTT
>Ga0065720_1003162_pt1 | contig 22133 bp, 16 predicted proteins | sample Thericmetagenome_FD_59107 | JGI IMG/M metagenome (GOLD analysis project Ga0065720, IMG submission 59107) | Thermophilic microbial communities from the Joint Bioenergy Institute, California, USA of rice/straw/compost enrichment - eDNA_2 v2... | ecosystem: Engineered > Solid waste > Grass >...
CGGTCCCGGAACACGTCGCCGTACCGCGCGGGTCGGGTCTCGGCCTCGATCGTCGTCACGGCAGCACTGTCGTCAGCCCGCCGGCCGGCGTCCAATGTTTCGTCGTCTGGCGTAACGTCGGGCCGTGCTCCGGTTCGAGGTGTCGATGGACGACATGCTGCACAGCCGGTTCGCGGTGTCACCGATCTTCGAGCTGTCGTCGTTGCTGCGGGTGCTGGCCCGGCTGCGACCCGGCCACCGCCTGCCTCCGGCCTGGACCGCCCGGCTCGCGCCGGTGTTCCGGAACCTGCGCGCGGACCCGGCGCTGCGGGCGGTGCTGGCCCTGCACTCCCGCAGCTGGGGTCCGTCCTTTCTCGCCCCGCCGCCGACCGGTGGCCTCACCCAGAGCATCGAGGACGATCTGGCCCGGGTCCGGGCGACTCCGCTGAGCCTGGCCCGCCGCGAGATCCGGCAGGCCCTCCAGCGACGGCCGTGCGACGACCCCGAGGCGCTGACCATCCTGGGCCGCCGCGACGTGACGGAGCGACTCAGCGCCGCGCTCGAGCGGGCCTGGCGGGAGCTGCTCGCCCGGGACTGGCCGCGGCTGCGGGTGATCTGCGAGCGCGACGTGCTGTACCGCTCGGACGAGCTCGGCCGGGCCGGGTGGGCGGCGGCCATCGCCGGGCTGCCGCACGTGCGCTGGCGCGCGGGGGGCATCGAGATCGCCCCGCTCGGCAACGGCACCGCGATTCCCTCGGACGGCAGCGGGCTGCTGCTCATGCCCTCCGTGCTGGTCTGGCCGTCGGTCGCCGCTTTCGCGGACCCGCCCTGGCCCCGCGCCATCATCTACCCGGCCCGGGGCGCCGGGGTGCTGTGGGAGCCGCCGGCGGCCACCGATCCCGGCGCGCTGGGAGTCCTGATTGGACAGTCACGGGCCCGCGTGCTGCGCGCCCTGGCCGAGCCGGCGAGCACCACGCAGCTCGCCCGCGCGCTGGGGCTGGCCATCGGAGCGGTCGGCGACCACCTCGCGGTGCTGCGCCGGGCCGGGCTGGTCGACCGGGCCCGCGCGGGCCGCTCGGTGCACTACCGTCGTACGCCGCTCGGCGACGCCCTCGCCTCCTCGGCTGACGATTGAGGCGCGCCGACGCCGGTGGTGGCCTGGCCCCGCGACCCGTCCGGCGACGGTGTCCACCGAGCGGGCAGATCAGTCCACCGTGGACCTCGGCGCACCGTCGACGCCAACCCCGGGGTGGTGCCAGTCCACCGACGATGTCAGTCCAGAGTGGATGGCGTGATGTCGTCGCGACCCGAGGGCGGCTGCAACAGACCGCGGATGGTCTCGACCACCTGAGCCAGGTCCGCGCCCTCGGCGACGGCCAGGCCCGCCACGTAGGCGGTGAGCGGGGCGGCCGGGCGGGCCACGCCGTGGGCGGCCTCGCGGGCCAGGTCGAGGATCAGGGCCCGGTCCACCCGATCGGGGGACACCCCGAGCGCGGTGCAGACGGCAGTGATCCACTCATCGAGAGTCATGCAGCATCTCCTCGGCGCGACGGACGTCTTCCTCAGTGTCGCAGTCGAACCAGGGCGGCGGGCCCGACCCGGTGGCCGCGACCGGGCGTACGGTCACGTCCCGGGTCAGGTCCCGCATCCGGACGCCTCGGGGGTCGGGCCAGGCGGCCAGCCGTTCGACCAGCGCGGTGCGCCGCCACACCGCGCAGAGCCATTGGGGACGGCCCGACCCGTCCAGCAGCACGGCGACGTCGCCGCCGTCGGCCAGGGCCGCGCCGAGGCCGTCCAGGACGGTCGGGGTGAGGAACGGCAGGTCCGCCGAGAGCACCGCCACCAGGCGTACGCCCGACGGCACCAGCCGTACGCCCACCGCCAGCCCGGCCACCGGCCCACCCCCCGGTGGCTGCTCCTGGATCAGGTGAACCCCCGCCGGCAGCACCGGGGCCAGCGTGGGTGGGCCCACCACGACCCGGGGCCGCGCGGCGGCCGCGGCGTCGAGCACCCGGTGCACCAGCGGCCGCCCACCCACGGACAGCGCCGGCTTGAGGACGCCACCGAGACGGCGGGCGGCCCCGCCGGCGACCACAATGACCGCGAGATCAGCGATGGCCGCGAGATCAGCTGGCGGGCTCGAGACGGACAATGATCTGCTTCGACGTGGGTGTGCGCGAGCCGGCGGCCACCGAGTCCAGCGGCACCAGGACGTTGGCCTCCGGGAAGTAGGTCGCGGCGCAGCCCTTGGCCGTGGGGTAGGCGATCACCCGGAAGCCCTCGGCCCGCCGCACGCCATCCGTCCACTCCGACACCAGGTCCACCATCGACCCGTCGGCGATGCCCAGCGTCGCCAGGTCTTCCGGATTCACGAACACGACCCGCCGTCCCCCTCGGACACCCCGGTAGCGATCATCCAGGCCGTAGATCGTGGTGTTGTACTGGTCGTGGCTGCGGATGGTCTGCAACAGCAGCCGTCCGGGCGGCACCTCGATCACGGTCAACGGGTGCACGGTGAACCGGGCCCGGCCGGACGGGGTGGCGAACGTCCGCGAGTCCCGCGGCGGATGCGGCAGCACGAACCCGCCGGGCTTACTGACCCGGTTCTCGAAGTCGGTGAAGCCGGGCACGATCTCGGCGATCCGGGCGCGGATGGTCCGGTAGTCCGCCTCGAACTCCGCCCACGGCAGGGTGTCGCCGAGTAGCGCCCGACCGAGTCTGGCCACAATGGACACTTCCGACAGCAGGTGGGGCGATGCCGGCTCGAGCCGCCCACGCGAGGCGTGCACCACGGACATCGAGTCCTCGACGGTCACGAACTGCTCGCCCGAGACCTGCCGGTCCACCTCGGTGCGCCCCAGGCACGGCAGGATCAGCGACTCGGTGCCCGGCAGCACGTGCGAGCGGTTGAGCTTGGTCGCGATGTGCACGGTGAGGCGGCACCGCTGCAGGGCGGCCTCGGTGACCGCCGTGTCAGGGGTGGCCGCCGCGAAGTTGCCGCCCAGCCCGAGGAACACGTGCGCCCGGCCGTCCCGCATCGCCCGGATGGCGTCGACCGTGGCGTACCCGGGCTCCGTCGGCACCGTGAAGCCGAACACCTCGCCGAGCTCCGACGCCCAGGCCGGCGGATGTTCGTAGATGCCCATGGTGCGGTCGCCCTGCACATTGGAGTGGCCCCGCACCGGGCACAACCCGGCCCCCCGCTTGCCGATCATGCCGCGCAGCAGTTGCACATTGACGATTTCCTGGATCGTGGCGACGGACTCGCGCTGCTGCGTCAGCCCCATGGCCCAGCAGACGACGGTGGCGCTCGACTCCGCGAAGAGTCGGGCCACGGTCTCGATCGACTCCCGGGACAGCCCGGTCGCCCGCTCGACCGCCGACCAGTCCAGCTCGCGCACCGCGGCGGCGTACTCGTCGTAGCCCTCCGTCAGTGAGTCCACAAAGGACCGATCCACCGCGTCCCAGGTCACGAGCAGCGAGCCGATGGCCTGGAACAGGGCCATGTCCCCGCCGACCCGGATCTGCAGGTAATGGTCGGCCAGCGGCGTACCGGGGCCGAGCACCCCCCGGGCCGTCTGGGGGTTCTTGAACCGGATCAGCCCCGCCTCGGGCAGGGGATTCACCGCCACGATCACGGCCCCATCCCGCTTGGCCCGCTCCAGCGCGGTGAGCATCCGCGGATGGTTGGTGCCGGGGTTCTGCCCGACGACCACGAGCAGCTTGGCGGCGTGGATGTCGTCGAGGGTGACGCTGCCCTTGCCGATGCCGATCGTCTCGCTCAACGCCACGCCGGACGACTCGTGGCACATGTTCGAGCAGTCGGGCAGGTTGTTGGTCCCGTACGCGCGGGCCAGCAGTTGCCACAGGAACGCCGCCTCGTTGGAGGTCCGGCCCGACGTGTAGAAGATCGCCTCATTCGGGTCGATCCGGCGCAGGTGGTCGGCGATCAGCGCGAACGCGTCGTCCCAGCTGATCGGCTCGTAGTGGGTGCCGCCGGCCCGGCGCACCATCGGCTCGGTCAGCCGGCCCTGCTGCCCCAGCCAGTAGCCGGAGCGCTGGGCCAGGTCAGCGATCGCGTGGGTGGCGAAGAACTCCCGGGTGATCCGGCGCAGCGTCGCCTCATCGGCCACGGCCTTCGCGCCGTTCTCACAGAACTCGGCGTGCCCGCGCCGGGTGCCGGCCTGCCGATCGCTGCGGGGCGCCGGCTCGGGCCAGGCGCAACCCGGACAGTCGAAGCCGTCGACCTGGTTGACCCGCACCAGGGTCAGCGCGGTGCGCCGCACGCCCATCTCCCGGAGCCCGGCCGCGAGGCCCGCGGCGACGCCCGGGACGCCGGCGGCGCTCCGTTTCGGGGGGCCGACCGCGAGATCCCGGTCGCCCACGTCCTCCGTGGGCGGCTTGCGCACCATGGCGTCGATGCTATGCCCGGGATTGCTGGGTCAGGAAGGACGTCGTTTGTCAGGAAGGACGCCTTGTTGACGCCCGGTGCACAACAAGGCGTCCTTCCTGACACGAAGCCTGCGCGGGCGGGCCGGCGGGGTGAGACTAAAGCCATGCGCGCGACGCCGAAGGGTGCGACCTACACCGACCGGACCGAGGCGGGCGACCGGCTCGCGGCTGAACTGAAGCAGTACGCGGGTCGGCCCGATGTGGTGGTGCTGGGACTGGTCGCGCGGCGGGGTGCCGGTGGCCGCGCGCGTCGCCGCGGCCCTGCAGGCCCCGCTGGACGTGATGGTGGTGCGCAAGCTCGGGGTGCCCTGGGCGCCGGAGGTGGCGTTCGGTGCGCTGGGCCCGGGCGGCGTCGCCGTGCACAACCCGGAGGTCGAGGGGTACGTCTCCACCGCGGACGTCCAGGCCGTGACCCGGGCCGAGACCGACGAGCTGCGCCGGCGGGAGGAGCGCTACCGACGCGGCCGGCCACCGCTGTCGTTGGAGGGACGGGTGGCGATCATCGTGGACGACGGGCTGGCCACCGGCGCCAGTGCCCGCGCGGCCGTGGCGGCGGCCCGGCGCCTCAAGGCCGCCCGGGTCGTGGTGGCCGTGCCGGTCGGGGCGCCCGACGCGGTGGCGACGCTCCGCCGCGAGGCCGACGAGGTGGTCTGCCCGCTGGCTCCGCCCGACTTCGGGGCGGTGAGCCGCTTCTACCAGCACTTCCCCCAGACCAGCGACGACGAGGTTGTGGCGCTGCTCGCCGCGACCCCGCGCTGATCCGTGACTCCGCGCTGATCCGTGACCCCGCGCTGATCCGTGACCCCGCCCCGAAGCGGGGGCGGTGGGCCCCGGGCTTCGCGTCCTCGCCCCGGGCCCGCATTGGCGCGCCTGCGGAGGACTTCGGGAAAACCGGCCAACCGTTAGGCTCGCCGCCGTGACCTACACGGTGGTCGTCGAACTGGATGTGCACATCGGTGACGGCGCCGACGACCCGGGCTCAGACGACCGGTTCGTTGAGGTGGCGTGGTCCTGGCTGGCGGACGGCGCCCGCCTGATCGACGCCGAGCTGCTCGACGAGCTGATGGCGGCGAGAACCCCGCCGCCTCACCAGGAGCCGTGGGAGGAGGAGCCCGTTCCGTGGGTCCGCCCGGCGCCCCGTTCGGCTTCATCCTGGCGTCGTGGCCACGACACCCCGGCTCGGCGGTGCTCGCCCACGCGAGGAAGCCGGCGTCGGCGTCGGGGTGGCGGTGGGTGCGGCGGAAGCTGCGCGAGCGACCGGTCTGGACCCTGGTGGAGGTGCGCCGGCTCAACGACCAGGGCTATCCCGCGTCGCTCATCCACCTCGGTGTATGGGCCTACGAAGGCGCCCCGGGGTGGCTGCGACTCCAGCGGGTCCTGCTGCCCAGCATGATGACCCCGCCGGGTGCAGGCGGAGTGCCTACGGCTGCTGCGGACATTCGCCGACCGGCTGGACCCGTCCTATGGCCAGATCGGCGTCGGCCACGCCTCCCATGGAAACGCCCACACCACGCTGGAGCAGTGCCTGCCCCGGGAGGGCGGACGCAACGCGCCGTGGCGCTCCATTGTGGAGAGTCGACAGTGGCTGCGCGGCTACCCGTGGGTGACCGTGCTGGCCCGCGAGCATGTGGCCCGGCTCGGCGGGATCGACGCCCTGGCCGGTACGGGCGCCTTCCACCGGGTCGACGGCCTGACCGGTGGTGGGGCACTGCTGCAGGCGACCCCGGACTACCACGACTACGACCAAGCCGCCGCGGAGCGCGTCTTCCGGGTGCTGGCTCCGGTCCTCCGTCCCGGGCTGCCCACCCCACCCCCGCCGGACCGCCGCGAGCGCGCGCCGTACCTGATCGTCTACGAGGACGCCGCCACCGTCGCCGGCCGAACCAGCTGACCGCGCCGGGCCGGCTACACAGCCATGTCGACGAAGCGGGAGAAGTGCAGCTGGGCCGCCACGGTCACGGTGTCGGTGGGTCCGTTCCGGTGCTTGGCCACGATGAAGTCGGCCTCGCCGGCGCGTGGCGACTCCTTGTCGTACGCGTCCTCCCGGTGGAGCAGGATCACCACGTCCGCGTCCTGCTCGATCGAGTTATGCGTAGCGATCCCGTTGGCGATGAAGTTGTGCCAGGTGAGCACGGTCGCGTCGTAGACCTCTTGCTCACCCAGGTGCTCGATCGACTCAATTTCGTCCCAGAGCACATCGTTGGTGGCGTACAGATCCAAGTCGGCGTCATCCAGAACCGCCGCGACCTGGGCGAGCCGCCCCCGACTCGGTGCATGCTTCCACATGCTGCTGCCGCAGAGTCGCGTCCCCATGGCGGCCGCGACCTCCCGGTGGCTCATGTCCCGATCCACGAGCGCGGCGCGGACGCGGGACCAGATCTCCCTGGGGATCGTGTCGAGGTTGGTGTTGCTGGTTACGCGCTCCAGCGCCTCGAGGAGAGCCAGGCAGGACCGTGATCGCTGGCCGTGGACACCAATCTCGCGCAGGAACCGAAGCTGGTCGTCCCGGTCAGAGATGTCCAAGGTGTACTGGGGCCGATGCCGCTCCGACTCGACGGTGCGCAGGCGGGCCGAGATTCCGAACCGCAGCAGGAGCAGGCGCAGGCCCTCCAGGAGGCGGCGACTCGTCGAGGCGTAACAGACCCGGCCCCCGCGGCCCGCCCGGTTCATCGTGACCGAGCCGTCGGTCGCCCACAAGTGTCGGATGAAGAGGGCGATCTGGGCCTTGGGTAGGGAAAAGACGGCATCGGGAATGAACTTCTCGTGCGATCGGGCGCCGAACAGGCCAAGCTCGTCCAACCACTGGGCGATCGGGTTACGACGACCGTGCGTCAGCCGATACGGCGCCGGCAGACGCAGAACAGTGGCCCCGGCCGCCCCGTGCTCGTCACGAATCGCCGTGACGCCGAACTCGGCCTTCGCGGCCTTGCTCACCGCCGCGAGGTTGTCCTCGTCGACGCTCGCGTACCGGATTGGCTGCCGGCGCACGAAGGAACCGTCGCCAATCAGGTGAGCCAGGAGCACCACCCGATCCTCAGGCCAAGGGACGATGGACTGCGGAGGGGGAATGTGCCGGGGAACCGCCAACCGATCGCCCACGCTGAGCTCACCCAGCGCGCGCCAGCCGTCGATGGTGAGGAATCGGTGATTCGCGGTGGCCTCAACGTCGCGACCGGACCGTAGACGCAGCCGGAACACCGGTCGGACGCCGGTAGGGAACACGTGCGTCATGGTCGCCGGCACATACTTCAGCTTCTCGTCCAGCGCCCACACGGGCACGTCACGAGCCCCCGCCCGCAGAAGATCACCCAGCGTGACCTCCTGGTTGGTGTCCGCCCGAACCACTCGCGTACTGGCGGTCAAGCATCCCGATTCGCGGAGATCCGCCAGCTGAGGGCGCTTGTCGGTGCGCTGCTCGGGGCCACGGTTCAGCTGACTGACGGCGACCACCGGGCACTCGATCTCCTTGGCCAGCAGCTTCAAACCCCGGGAGAGCTCGGCCACCTCCTGCTGCCGGCTCTCCACCCGCTTCGGCGACGTCATGAGCTGCAGGTAGTCGACGACCACCAGCCTGAGATCGTGCCGCTGGCGCAGCCGGCGCGCCTTGGCCCGGATCTCCATGAGCGTCATGTTCGGAGTGTCGTCGATATAAATAGGTGCTTCACTGATCTCACCCATGCGCCGGGCCAGCCGGGTCCAGTCCTCGTCGGAGAGCTGGCCCGACCGCAGCACCTGCAGCGGCACCTTCGCCTCGGCGGAGAGCAGCCGCGTGACGATCTCCGTCTTGCTCATCTCCAGCGAGAAGATGGCGCTCGCCTGGTTGTGCCGGACCGCCGCGTTGCGGGCGAAGTCCATCGACACGGTCGAGTTGTGCGTCGGGATCATCGCCCGACCGGCCAGAAACAGATGCTCGTCGTTGGCCACGCTCACGCAGCGCACGGGCACGCTCGGCACCGGCCGAATGTCCACGATGTACCGCAGGCCGACGTCGCGCGGGCGCAGCAGGCGACGGCGCCGCTTGTGCAGCAACGCCTTCTCCTGGTCACGGAACACGTCGTCCAGCGCGGGGAACGTGACCACGAATCCAGGGCCGTCGGTCGTCGTGGTGCAGCGGTAGCCCAGACCGGTGATGAGCTCGGCCACGTCGCGAGCCAGGCGCGCCGACCGTACGGTCAGGCGCACGTAACCGTTGGTGGTGACCGTGCCGGCGGCGTCGAGCAGGCCGGCGAGCAGACCGCGGCGCTGGCCCTCGGCCGCCCGCAGGTACGCCATCGGGATGTGCCGCTCCCGCAGCACCCCCAGGCTGCGCAGCAGACCGTACGAGATCCGCACCGGCTGGCCCACGCCGGCCAGCCAGGTTCCCAACACGTACGGGGCCACCAGCAGGTCAGTGAACGGCAACTGCAGGGGAGCGGTGGTGACCACGCTGTGGTTGGCTGACCGGCCCCGCCGGAAACCGCGCGGGCGCAGCGTGGCCCGGATCTCCTCGGTGGTCCGCACGGCCCCGGGCCGACCCTCGCGCCGCTCGCGCCGCGTCTGCGTCACCCAGCGGTGGCCGGCGTCGGCGACGATCACCGACCCGTCGGAGAACTCGACCTCGTAGCACGGTCGGTCGGTCATCACCTCGCTGCACGCGATGACCGTGGTGGGGCGGCCCGCGGCGTCGAGCAGCCGGTCGCCGACCCGGACCTCGCCCATGGTCGTCCAGCCCGTCGGGGTCGGCAGCGGTGTGTCCAGCGCGAGCGCCTTCCCGAGGCCGGGCCGGCCGGCCACCACGATGAGCTGCCCGGGGTGCAGGCCGCCGAGCAGCCGGTCGAGGTCGGCGAACCCGGTGGGGACGCCGGCCATCATGCCGTCACGCGAACCGACCGCCTCGATCTCGTCCAGGGTGGGCTGGAGCAGGTCGGCCAGCACCGCGAAGTCGTCGCCGGTGCGACGCTCGGTCACGTCGTAGATCGCCTGCTGGGCCAGGTCCACGATGTCGTCGACGTCGCGCCCCTGCCCGTTCGCGGCGCCGTAGCCCATGGCGACGATGCGCGTGCCGGCCTCGACCAGACGGCGCAGCACCGCCCGCTCGGCCACGATGCGGGCGTAGTAGGCGGCGTTGGCCGCCGTCGGCACCAGCGAGATGAGGGTGTGCAGGTAGGCGGCGCCGCCGACCCGGGCCAGCTCGCCGGCGGTGGTGAGGGCGTCGACCACCATGATGGGGTCGGCCGGCTCGCCCCGCCCGTAGAGGTCGAGGATGGTATCGAAGATGGTCGCGTGCGCGGGTCGGTAGAAGTCGGCCGACCGTAGTACCTCGACCACGTCGGCGATCGCGTCCTTCGACAGCATCATCGCCCCGAGGACGCACTGCTCCGCCGCGATGTCGTGCGGTGGCGTGCGGTCGAAGGTGGGCTCATCCGAGGGACCGACGCGCTCCGGCACCCGCACGTCGTCGGTAAGCGACACGACACCCCCTACGGCTAACCCGCACAGCTCAACGTGCCCATGCAGCGACCTGAGCCGTCACCCAGTCGCTAACGACATCTGTGTAATCCGGGGGTCTGACATACCGTCGCGGTGAGCGTCGCCGACCGGACTCTCCGGCGAGCCCGCCCGCGATCCCCCGGCCGCTCGGGCTGGCCCCCCGACCAGCCCGAGCGGACATTCGTGTGGTCGCACCCCGAGCGGCCAAACCATAGCCGCGGCCGGCGGGTGAGCTCAACGAAGCCTGTTGATAGAGGTGTCGACAGACCTGTGGACAACCCCGGCGGGATTGTGCACAACCCTGTGGAAACCCTGGGGATTTGCCGTCGGTTGGCCGACCGGACCGCACCTGACCAGGCACGATGCCGTGCCCAGCCTGTGGAGGAAAAAATGTTGGCGGCGTGTCCTGACGAGGTCCGATAGCCGGGACGGGAGCCCGGATGCGCGGGCAAACGCTGTGGAGAATTCTGCCGGTTTGGGGGATAGCGAACGATCAGCCGTATCAGGGAAGCTCAGCCGTGTGGAGTCGACCGATGGCCGTTACGGGTGGGCGGCCGACGACCCTCGGTGGACCGAACCGCGTGCTGGCGGCCAGGGTCGGCTCGAGCCTTCCCCGCCGCCCCGCTTCGGGGCGGCCGATCTGGAGGATCCGCCGCCAGCCGACGGGGACCATGACCTGGCGCTCGGCTTTGACCTGAGCCAGGACCACGACCTCGCGCCGAGCCCTGACCATGCGGTGGGCTCCGATCCCGATCATACGGTGGGGCCCGATCGTACGGTGGGGGTCGATCTGACGCCGGGCCCCACTCTCACACCGGGACTCACTGGTGCCCCGGCTTCTCCTGGTGCCCTGGGGCCCGCGCTCGCCCAGGACCCGCGACCCCACCCCCACGACTCGGCGCCGGCCGACACCACACCCACACCACCCGGCCCGCCACCGATCGTGGGCGCCTCCGGTGGCCCACCACCGACCCGCCCGTTCCGGCTGCCCCAGTGGCCCCCGCCACCACCGGTTCCCGACCTTCCGCTGCCGGCGCCCACGCCGCCCGTGAGCCCTCTGCCGCGCCGGGACCTGTTCGGGCCGCCGCTCGCCATCACCGCCGCGCCGTCGTCGCCACCCCCGCCATCGCCCCCGACGGCACCGCCGGCACCCTCGCTGTCGTCGGCCTTCTCATCGCCGCCCTCGTCGGCGGCGTCCACCGGTTCGGGAACCGGCCTGTCGGCGTTTCCGCCGCCCTACCCGCCGGCTCCAGACGGCCAAGCCACACCGGGCCCCGCCCCGGCGCCGACCCCGACGCCAACATTGCTGCCGAATGCCGTGCCGACGGCGATACCACTGCGGCTGCACACCCGCCCGAGCGCGCCCCCGGGTCCGGCGGTCGGTCAACTGCCGGGACCATCCGGCGTCGAGCTGCGCACCGGGTACGGCCTGGGCGCGGCCCTGGGCGCGGGCGCGACGGCGAACGGCAGCGGGCTGGTCCGGCGGGACGCGAGGCCGACCCGGCTGGAGCGCCGCGTACGGATCCGGTCGCGCTGGCGGGCTGACGACGAGTTCCGCCAGGCGGGCCGGGCCGAGCTGTTCAGCGACGACGCGCGCTACCAGGTGCTGTTCACGCTCACCGCGATCTGGTACGCCCCGGTCGCCGTGATCGGCCTGATCTGGGTCCTGCTGGTCAGCGACGACGGAACCCTGGCCGGGGCGCTCGCCGGCCTGGCCTGGCTCGCCTTCGCGGCCGGCGTGTCCATGGCGATCGCCGGGCTGCTGCGCTGGGCATCGGTCGGTTGGCGAGCCATCACGCTGAGCATCGCCTCGGCGCTCATCGGCGGTGGGCTCACCACGATCGCGTACACCCTGACCGGCTGAGTCGACCCACGCGGCGCCCGCAGATTCGCTCCGCACGCCACGCGGACATGTCTTCCATGCCCACCACCCCCGCCCAGCCACCCGAGATGCACTCCGTGCCCACCACCCCCGCCCAGCCACCCGAATTGATTGCGGGGCGCCGCGGATCAACCGCGACGCCCCGCAATCGACACGAGCTGCTTCGTGACCTGCTACTTCTTGGCCGGGACCACGTTCAGCGAGAACTTGGCGGTCACCTCGGGGTGCAGGCGCACCGACACCTCGTACTGACCCAGGGACTTGATGTGCCCGGGCAGCTCCACGCGGCGACGGTCCAGCTCCGGGCCACCGGCGGCCTTCACGGCGTCGACGACCTCGGCGGGCGTGACCGACCCGAACAGCCGGCCACCCGCACCCGCGCGGGCCGTGAGGGAGACCTTGAGGGCCTCGAGCTGAGCCTTGACCTCGTTGGCCTGCCCCAGGTCACGGATCTCCCGGGCGGCCCGGGCGCGCTTGATCGAGACGACCTGCTTCTCGGCACCCCGGCTCCACGGAATGGCGAACCCCTGCGGGAGCAGGTAGTTGCGCCCGTACCCGTCCTTGACCTCGACGATGTCGCCAGGTCCACCCAGGCCGGTCACCTCGGAGGTGAGGATGATCTTCACGCTCGGACCTCCCCTCAGCGACCGGTCGTGGTGTACGCCAGCAGCGCCATCTCCCGGGCGTTCTTGACGGCCCGGGCGATCTGACGCTGCTGCTGCGAGCTGACGCCGGTCACCCGCCGCGCGCGGATCTTGCCGCGGTCGGAGATGAACTTGCGCAGCAACGCGGTGTCCTTGTAGTCGATGTAGGTGATCCCCTCCTTGTCGAGCGGGTTCACCTTCTTCTTGGGCTTGCGTAGTGCCGCAGGCTTCGGCATGTCTTTCCTTGACTCTCAGTCCCGGCCCGCCCCCGCGAGCCGGGATTGGGACAACTGCTAGAACGGGGGTTCCTCGTCAAAGGTGCCCACCGAACCGCTCGACGCCCCGGTCCGCACCGGCTCCGCGCTGGCCCAGGGGTCGTCGTACGCCCCGCCACCAGCGCCGCCGGCTCCGAACCCACCGCCGGAGCTGCGCGCCATCTTCTGCACCTTCGCCGTGGCGTACCGCAGCGAGGGGCCGACCTCGTCGACCTCCAGCTCGAAGACCGTACGCTTCTCGCCCTCGCGGGTCTCGTACGTCCGCTGCCGCAGCCGCCCGGTCACGATGACCCGGGCCCCGCGGTGCAGCGACTCCGCCACGTTCTCGGCCGCCTGCCGCCAGACCTGGCACTGGAGGAACAGCGGCTCGCCGTCCTTCCACTCGTTGGTCTGCCGGTCGAGGTACCGCGGGGTCGACGCGACCCGGAACCTCGCCACGGCCGCGCCGGACGTGGTGAAACGCAACTCCGGGTCGTCGGTCAGGTTCCCGACGACGGTGATGGTGACGTCTCCTGCTGCCATGATCCACACTCCCTATGCCCGCGCGACCCCGGGTCTCCGCTCCTCGACAACGAACAGCGGCGCTTCCGGCGCCGGCCGGCGCGACCGAGCCCACACGTTGTTGTCGGCCCAGGCTGCCACATGGCTGCGACGGTTCGGCGGATTGCGCGCCGTGGGCGTCAGCGCGCGTCGGGACGGATCACCTTGGTCCGCAGCACCGACTCGTTGAGTCGCAGCTGCCGGTCCAGCTCCGCCACCGCCTGGGGCGTGGCGTGCAGGTCGATCACCGCGTAGATGCCCTCGGACCGCTTCTTGATCTCGTACGCGAGGCGCCGGCGCCCCCATACGTCGACCTTCTCGACGGAGCCGCCCGACGCGCGGATCACGTTGTTGAGGTACGCGTCCAGGGCTGGAGTGACGGTGCGCTCTTCGAGGTTTCCATCGAAGATCACCATCATTTCGTAGTGACGCAAGACGACACTCACCTCCTGTGGGCTAAGCGGCCACGGTCTTTCCGTGGCAGGAGGTCATTTGCGTCCGCGCACGCCCGGCGGGCGTGGCGTTGCCGGACCAGCGGGCTGGGCCGCTGGCGTGGAACCGGCCGGTGCCCAAGCGTACCGGCCGCCCGGATGAGGTGACGGATCGGGCCGCACCACAAGCGGCGCTGCCTCGCTCCGCGCGCCGGGCCCCCGCAACCCAACGGGCCGGGGTCCACCGCGGCCCCGAGGCAAGAAGGTCCCGGGACAAGCAGAGGTCCCGGGGCAGGAGACGGCCCCAGGGCAAGAAAAGACCGCGGAGCGCCCTTCCAACATCTACAGGGTGGGACCTGGGGAGGAACGACCACACCGACGAGCTTGGATTGGAGCGCTCCGCGGAGCCTGTCGCCCACAGAGGTCCTAGCCGGGCCTCCGCTAGGCGTCTAATCGGACAATAGACCGGATTATGGCCGCTGTCACGCCTAACACGCAAATCACCGCGATTACTGCCAGAAGACGTACTCCTTTCGAGTCCTCCGGCTTCGTCCACGGGATCGCCTCGGCCTGCACCACCCCGGAGGGGGCCGGAGGAGACGACGCACTGGTGGGCGACGCACTGGTGGCCGACGCACTGGTGATGGCCGCCGACATCACCTGATCCTCCCCTGCCACGGGTACCCCGGCCGGCATGCGCTTGGGCCGCGGCCCGATCGTCGGGTCGGCCGTCGCGGTCGGATCGTTCGAGAACTCGGGGCCCGAGGTGGGTGGCAGCGTTTCCTCCGTCGGCGACCCCGAAGGCGTCGACGGCTGCGTCGGGTCGGGCTGCGGCGACTTGGTCACGGTCACGACCAGAGCGGTCACGCTGACGACCAGCACGCACTGCGGCACGAGCACGACGTTGTGGCTGCCCAGCGTCAACGTCAGCGTGCCTGCTTCCCCGTCGGCGAGCGTGAGAACGGCCGCGCCGCCCACCTCGACCCGCCCGGACACCCCTGAGTGGTTGACGACCACGATCGGAGTGCCCTCGACGACGCTCAATGTGCTGACATCCGGACTGGACCCGCACGCGACGGGCACCAGGCCGGATGAGGTGAACGTGACGGTTGGCGGCTCAGTCGCGCGCGCCAGCCCACCCACGAGCAGTCCGGCTGCGACACCGCCGACAATCAGTCCCCACGCCCATCTCCGGTGCCGAGCCTGAACCACGCGTTCGCCCCCCAACCCACGTCCGGTCGGCGCCCCGGGCAGACGCCACCGTCCTGCGTCAACGCACGAACGCCCCGGGGGTGACGACCCGACACGCGACACGCCGCGCGGTTGTTTGACGGCCCGCCGACGAGGAGCCCTCACGGCCTCGGGCCGCGCGGGGCCGGTGGCACGGGGCCGAGGATGTCAGCGCCGGGTCGTAGGCTCGCCGGTATGCAGACGCGCATCGGTGCCCACGTCGACTCCGCCGACCCGCTGGCGGCCGCGCAGGCCTGCGGGGCTGAGGTGATCCAGTTCTTCCTCTCCGATCCGCAGAGCTACAACGCACCGACGCCGCACCCGCACGCCGACGCGATCCAGGCCAGCGGGCTGGACGTCTTCATCCACGCGCCGTACCGTCTCAACGTGGCGACGACCAACAACCGCATCCGCGTACCCAGCCGCAAACTGCTCGCCCAGCACGCGCAGGCGGCGGCCGAGATCGGAGCGAAAGGACTGGTCGTCCACGCCGGTCACGTCGACCGCGGCGGGGACATGGCGGCCGGGTTCGCGAACTGGCGCAAGACGTTCCTCTACGCCCAGGAGAGTGGCGGCTTCCCGTTGCCGATCCTCATCGAGAACACCGCCGGCGGTGACAACGCCTGTGGCCGGCGCTTCGACGCGCTGGCCCGACTGTGGGACGCGGTGGGCGAGTTCGGCGCCGGCTTCTGCCTCGACACCTGTCACGCCCACGCCGCCGGCGAGGACCTGGCGGGCATCGTGGACCGGGTGCTGGCGATCACCGGCCGGATCGATCTGGTGCACGCCAACGACTCGCGGGACCCGTTCAACTCCGGGGCCGACCGACACGAGAACCTCGGCAAGGGCCAGATCGATCCGCAACTGATCATCGACGTGGTCCGGGCCGCGGGCGCCCCGGCCGTGGTCGAGACGCCGGCCGCCGGCCACGCCGCCGACATCGCCCTGCTCCGCTCCGGCCTCGGCGCGTGACCCGTCACTGGCCAGCCCGCATCCGCGGGCTACTCACGCATGAGTGGACGCTGGCCGTCCTCATCGCCGTCGCCGTCGCGCTGATCATCAACCGCGGCGCGCTCACCGACCCGGCCCACACGTTGCCGCGCGACATCTGGGATCCCTCCTACCACGCCTATCTGCTCGCCTGGGGTGGCTACGCCCTGCGGCACGACCCGCTCGGCATCTGGCACTTCAACGCCTTCTATCCGGCCCCGTACGGTCTGGCCTTCTCCGACTCGCTGCTGGGCTACGCGCCCTTCGGGCTGGTGGGCACCGGGCAGGAGGCGGCCGTGCTGCGGTACAACGCCGTCTACATCGGGGCGTACGCGATGGTGCTCCTCGGCGGGTACGCGCTGGCCCGGCAGCTCGGACTGCGCCCGGCGGCGGCGGCGCTGGTCGGCGTGGCGCTCGCGGTGGCGCCCTGGCGGCTGTCACACACCGGGCACCTCAACGTGCTCTCGACCGGCGGCGTCTTCCTGAGCCTGGCGATGCTGGCCCGCGGCCACGGCATTCGCTGGCTGGCCACCCCGAGCCCCGGACCGGACGCTGGCCGGCCGGCCGGTCCGTACCGACCCGGCTGGGCCTTCGCGGGCTGGTTGATGGCGGCCTGGCAGGTGAGCCTCGGATTCGCGATCGGACTGCCTTTCCTCTACCTGCTGCTCGGCATCGCCGTCGGCGGCGTGGTGCTCTGGGCCGTGCGGCATCGCGACGAGCTGCGCCGGCGCGCGTGGCGGGCGGCGCTGCCACCCCGCGCCCTGCTGCTGGCCGACCTGGCGGGCGGCCTCGTGCTCACCGTGGTGGCGATGCTGCTCGCCTGGCCGTACCTGCGCGTGCTGGAGATCTACCCGCACTTCCGCCGCGACGTCGGCTGGATCCAGATTTACTCCCCGCCGCTCGCCGGACTGTTCATCGCGCCGGCCGAGTCCACCCTCTGGGGGCACGCCCAGCAGGCGGCCCGGGCGGCCCTGGCGGTCCCCGGGGAGATGGCCCGGCTGCCCGGCTTTGCGCTCTACGCCCTGGCGGTGGTCGGGCTCTTCGTCTCGGTCTGGTCGGTGCGCGCCCGCGCGGGCCTGGCCGCCGCCGCCATCGTCACCGCCGTCCTGACCCTGGGCACGAACGGACCCTTCGGCGGCCACCTCGGCTACCTACTTCTGCTGCACCTGCCGGGCTTCGACGGCATCCGTACCCCCGGCCGCATGATCATCTGGACGACCCTGGCCCTCGCCCTGCTGGCCGGTGGGGCCGTGGGTGCCTGGGCCCAGGCGCTGCGCGCCTCCGTGGACCGCGCTCGCGCCCCCGGTCCCGCCGGGGGCCGGCCGTTCGCGCCGGCCCGGTCGCGGTCCGGCCCGGCGCTGGTCGTCCGAGCCGCCGTCCTGGTGCCGATCATCGTCGTGTACCTCGAGGGGATGGGCAACATCCCGCACCCCGAGATGCCCCCGGCTCCGCAGGCCCTGTCCCAGGCCGAGGCACCGATCCTCGTCCTGCCCATGCACGAGGTGACCGACACGAATGTGACTCTGTGGACGACCGACCGCTTCGCCCCGGTCGTCAACGGCGGCACCAGCCAGACGCCGACCGAGCAGCTCCAGGTGCGCGAGGTCGTGGCCACCTTCCCGGACCGCGCGAGCGTCGACCACCTGCGCGAGATCGGCGTGCGCAGCGTGGTCGTCCTGCGCAGCCGGGCCGTGGGTACGCCGTACGCCAACGCGGACGTGGTTCCGATCGCCGGCCTGGGCCTGACCCGGCAGGTGTACCCCGACGCGGTGGTCTTCACGATCGAGCCCTGACGCTGCCGAGCCCTGACGCCGGGCCCGGACCCGCCGAGGCTCTGCCGGACCGGCGTCGGAACGGCCGGCCGTACGGCTAGGCGGAGGGTGCCGAGACTCGGCCGACCGCGCTGCGCAGGCGCGCGACCCCGTCGCCCAGGCGCTCGTGCACCCACAGCCGGGACGCGTCGACCCACCAACCGTCGCGGGCGCCGGCGAACGCGCCACCGTCGGGGTCCTCCCCGTACGTCGCCCACACCAGGTCGTTCCGGGGCACGAGCACGTCGCGCACCACGAAGAGCGCGAGCAGCAGCAGCGCCCACCAGCGCGCCGCCGAGATGTAGACGTAGACCGCCTCGGGCATGACCGAGACACCTTCCAGGTTGAGCAGGTGCGCGTAGAAGCCCAGGAAGTAGGCGATCTCCGCGGTCTGCCACACCAGGAAGGCGCCCCACCGCGGTCGGGCCAACGCGGCGAGCGGAATCAGCCACAGCACGAACTGCTGCGACCACACCTTGCTGGTGAGCAGGAACGCCGCCACGACCAGGAAGCTGAGCTGGGCCAGCCGGGGCCGACGCGGCGCGAGCCAGGTGAGCAGGGCGATGCCCGCGCAGCCGAGCCCGAAGAGCACATAACTGAGAGTGTTGAGCGAGTCGATGTCCCGGGCCAGGTCGACGAACGGCTGCAGGCCGAGGCACTCCTGCCCCTCGGGACAATCGGTCCGCAGCGGGAAGGGCCACTCCTTGCCGATGTACCAGAACGTGCCCCAGTCGACCGGCCGCGTGTTGCTGAGCTTGAAGAACTGGGACCACCCGTCGCGAGCGAAGAGGAACGGGTAGGCGTTCACCACCACCCATGTCGCCGCCGCGGTGCCGATCGTGGTCGCGGCCGGCCGGACCCGTCCCGTGCGGAGGGCCAGCACGATCAGCGGGCCGGCGAGGAAGAGGGGATAGAACTTCGCCGCCACCGCGAGCCCCAGCATCACGCCGGCCAGGACCGGCCGCTGCCGGGCCCACGCATAGAAGTAGAAGGCGGTCAGCCCCACCGCCAGCAGGTCCCAGTTCACCGTGGCGGTGACCACGAGGGCGGGGGCGAGCACGAAGAGCAGCGCGTCCCAGGGCCGTCGTCGGCGCAGCGCCAGCGTCACCGCGATCGCGGCCAGTCCGAAGGCCATCAGGACCAGCGCGGTGATGGTGTAGAACGCCTGCCCCTGGTTGAGGTCGGGCCGGTCCTCGGCGATCGCGTGCACGGGCAGGCCGATGATGCCCATGAGGAAGCCGGTCAACACCGGGTACTCGACTGGGTGGTCGACGTAGGGCACGGCCCCGTCGTCGAGTTCCTCCGCGTAGTACAGGGCGAGCACGTCGGTGTAGCAGAACCGCTTGTACTGCTCGAAGTCGGCCCAGGCCCCGTCCTGGCACGGCGACTTCTGCAGCCAGTGCAGGGCGAACACCACCACCGCCAGCGCCATGACGATGCGGGCCGGCGTCCACCACCGGTCCAGGCGCGCGCCACGGGCCGCGTGGTCGCCGAGCGGCCCACCCACCACCTCGGACAGTCCGCGAACGACCCCGTCCTCCCGGCTCGGACTGGCCACGTCGACGGTGGGCGCCGTCCCACCCGGGATGTGCGGGCCGTCGGCCCGATCCCCCGAACCGGTCTGCGCAGCCGCCATAGCGATAGATCCTGCCGTACGCCCGCCGCCTCCGCTGGACAGACCCCTGTCAGGGGAAAGACAAGCGCTAGGCCCCCGCCGGGGGCGGGGGCCTAGCGCATCACTTCGATGCTCAGGTCAGGAACCGTCGTCATCGTCACCCGTCGTCGTACCGCCGCCGCTCGGGCTGGGGCTCGTGGACGGCGTACTGCTCCGCGTCGAGGTCGGGGACGGCGACGACGTCGGAGTCGGGGTCGCCGACGGCGTGGGCGACGGGAAGGAGCCCGGCGGGTTCAGGCTGCCCACCGCGTCGTTGGCCGGGTTGAACCGTTTCGGCCCATCGAGGCCCATCGCCGTGGTGGCATCCCGCATGAACTGTTCCCAGATCCTCCGGGGCAGCCCGCTACCGTACAGCGGCCGGCCGTCCTTCTCGTACAGGGCGGCCTCATCCTGTTTCGGACCGACCCAGACGGCGGCCGCGAGAACGTTGCTGTAGCCCACGTTCCAGGCGTGCGCGTTGGCGTTGGCCCCGCCGTTCTGGAACTCCCAGGTACCCGTCTTCGTGGCGATCTGGTACCCGGCGACGTTCACTTCCCACACCTTGCTCAGCGTGTTGTTCAACACATCGATCTGAGCCTGGTTGAGGATGCGGGGGCCATCCGGGTTCGGCACCTTCTCCGTGAAGAGGACCTCCCCGTTCTTGCTGACCTCCTTGACGAAGTGAGCCTTCGCCCGCAGGCCGCCGGAGGCGAAGGTCGCCATGCCGTTGGCGTGGTCGAGCACGGTGTACTTGTACTGCCCGATGCCGATCTCCAAGCCGATGCCCAGGTCCGACACCACGCTGCCGATATCGGCGTCATCATCCAGGTCAGCCCGGTCACCGGAGTCGTTCCAGATGTGCTCGATGCCGGCGTCGTAGGCCATCTGCAGAACCGCCCGCGCCGACAGGGAGGCCGCAACGCTGTAGAACGGCACGTTGAGCGACCAGATCGTGGACTCCTCCAGCGAGCACAACTCCGACCGGGGCTTCTTGGTCTCCGGATCCATGTCGCTGGAGCACTCGCTCGCGTTGCGGACCAGGTTGGTCGGGCTTCGACCCGGCTGCTCGTGCGGGGTCCACCGCCAGTAGGAGTGGACCGAGTACCCGGCCCGGATGGCCGCCGCGAGCGTGTAGACCTTCGCGGACGAGCCCGGCGGATGGCCACCGAAGCCGCCCCAGCCACCTTCCTCAAGCCTGTAGATGCCCGCGAGGTCGGAGCCGTTGCCGTCGTGACCACCGAAGTAGGCGAGGACCCGCCCGGTCCCGGGCTCGACACCGACGAGCGCCGCCCGCATGTTGTCCGGCTGCCCGTGCATCTGGCTGCCGGGGACCGTCTCGTCCGCCGCGTTCTCCGCCGCCGCCTGGGCGCCCGGGTGCAGGGTGGTGACGATGCGGAAGCCACCCGAGCGGATCTGGTTGTACGACCATCCCTCGAAGTAGCTGCCGGGCGTGAAGGCCAGCTCGGCCAGCACGTGCCGGATGACCTGACCGGCCGGCTTGGAGAGCTCCTCGTTGTTCTGGAACTCGGATTCGGGCACCCACGTGGTCGGGAACTCCAGGGTCGCGGCCTCCTCGGGGGTCAGCGTGAAGTGCTGGGGGTCCTGGGCGCTGAGCTTGACGAGCTGGTCCCGGACGTACTCCCACCGCCCCCGGGCTTCCTTCTCCGCGTTCTGGCGCATGACGCTGCCCTCTTCGCCGCGAGTGGGGTCGTATCCGGGTTTCNGCTCGGGGTTGTCGGGCTCGGGATAGGGCTGCTTGACCATCGCGACCAGCGACATCGCCTCGGATCGGGTGATCTGCTGCTCGGGGGGCGCGTCCTTCTTGATGCTCTTGCCGAAGAACGCCTGCGCCGCGGCCTCGGCCCCGAACGTCTGCCGGCCGAACTCGACGGTGTTGAGGTAGCTGCTGATGATCTGCTCTTTGGTGAGCTTGTCGTCCATCTTCCAGGCGAGCACGGCCTCCCGGATCTTCCGGTTGTAGGTCGCGCCCTCCAGCTCAAACGCGAGGCGGGCGTACTGCTGGGTGATCGTCGAACCACCCTGCTGCTGGCCGCCGGTGATGTTGTTCCAGGCCGCCCGCAGGATCGCGGTGAACTCCACGCCCTCGTTGGTCCAGAACGTGTTGTCCTCGGCCGCGATCAGCGCCTCGATCACGTAGGGGCTCATGTTGTCGTACGGCACCACGTATCGGGTGTTCTCGCCGAGCTTCCCCAGCAGCGTGCCGTCGCTGTAGTAGACCGTCGAGGTCTCCGGCATCTTGAGCTCTTCGCCCAGCTTGATGCTGTCCACGAAGAGCGTGATGCCGACGAAGCCACCGCCCGAGAGCATGATCAGCAGGGCGACGGACGCGATGATGATGTTGCGAATCCGCGCCTTGCGGGCCTTGTCCTTGCGCGACGCCTTGCGACCCTCGGGGCCGCCGTTGGGCCCGCGTCCGTTCGGGCCCCGGCGACCGCGGCGCTCACCCAGCCCGAACCCGGCGAACGGGCGACGACCGGCCGGGTCCGGACCCGGCTCGTCCGGGCCGTCCCCGAGCGGGGCCCCCGGCACCGGTGGGCGGCCACCCGGACCACCGGGTCCGCCCGGGCCCCGTCCGCCCGGTCCAGCCCCGCCCGGCCCGACCGCGCCCGGTGGGGTGCTCGGGGAGACGGGGCGCACCTGGGCCCGCCCCACGCTGGCCCCCGGGCTGACCGGGGGACCACCGCTGGGGCTGACCGGCCCACTCGGGCTGACGGGGGCCGAGCCCCGCGGCGGGCTGAGCGGCTCGGCACCGCGC
>Ga0065720_1000076_pt1 | contig 22131 bp, 28 predicted proteins | sample Thericmetagenome_FD_59107 | JGI IMG/M metagenome (GOLD analysis project Ga0065720, IMG submission 59107) | Thermophilic microbial communities from the Joint Bioenergy Institute, California, USA of rice/straw/compost enrichment - eDNA_2 v2... | ecosystem: Engineered > Solid waste > Grass >...
CGTTCACCCAGGGCTGCGCCATCGACTACCAGGGGCGCATCTGGACGCCGCCCGCGAGCGGTGCCAACCAGCAGCCCGTGTATTGCATCGATCCGAACGAGGGCCGCGTCATCGCCCAGACGCCGCCCATCGCCATGGTGGGCCAGATCGGCTTCAGCCACATGCCCGACATGAGGATCGGCTATCTGGCGGCGGCCGGCGGTGGCGAGGTCATCAACGACAATGCCCAGGTTCGTTCGTATGACCTGATGCTGTGCGCAGGCAAGATCTTCAACCAGATCAGTCTGTTCGCGATCAACCGCAACAACTACAATGGCGACAAGGGGGCAGGTCTGTACGGGACCACGACGAGCGGCCTGCGCGCCGTTGGCCCAGGCGAGTTCAGCGTGGTGGGTCTGCCGGGCTGGCTGAACGTTTCTCTCGGCGTGCGCGTCGTCGGCATCATTGGCACCGAGAAGGTTGACGTGCCAATGAACTCGTACACCACGATGTTCCACCTGGTCTGTCTGGATGGCACGATCCGACGCCTCATCGTCATGTACAAGTGGGCTTGGTACTACATCATGGGTGGTCCCTATGAGGTAGCGCCGGGCGTCTCTATCGGCAAGATGACCGGCTACAGCCCGCCGACCATGGGCGTGAGCACCACTCTGGAGCCCGGGGCCCGGCCACTCTANGCAGTCAAGGACCCGGTTGACTTCAACTTCTGCGTCCTGTACGAGCTGGTGGGCACGCCCAGCACGCTGCGGCCGGCCTCCAACATGACGAAGGTGGCGAAAATCGAACGCAAGGACGCCGGCTTCGATGCCAGTCTCCAGGACGACATTCTCTGGACTGCTGAGGTGCCGCCGCCGTCCGGCTCCGTTCTGGGCTACGAGACAACCCCCTTTAATCCGGGGGAAGACTCAGCAGACACCAACTTCCAGGTGTTCATGTATGAATGCTCTCCGGCGCTGGGCGGCGACGCCGTCGTGGTCGACATGATCTCCGGCGGCTACCAGATCATTGACTCTATCTACGCCAGGCCTCTGGACAACCCGAGCGGTGAGGTCCAGCCCATCAACACCNCGAACCGACACTATGAGCCGGCGACGAACTCGTTTGTGCGCACTCCCGTGTCCTCCTCCGGGGCCACGAACGCGCCCGGCCGCGTCTACGTTGACCGCGCGAGCGACCAGCAGGTCAATCTGTCCGACTTCATCCGCTGGGCTGCCCTGGAGGCCGGTTACAAAAACAACCAGATCACGATCAGCGGCATCGATGACAAGATCACCGGCGCGCTGCTCACCCAGCGCACCTCGTTCAAGCAGCTGATGACGGACCTGTCACAGGTCTTCGGCTTCGACGTGGTGGAGAGCGAGGGACGCATCAAGATCACCCGGGCAGGCACCAACGAGAATGTGTCCGTGGTCGCCAACCTCACGCTCGACGATCTGGCCCCGCTGGAGGACGGCGAGAACCCGCTGGCCAACGTCGAGACGCACATCACGCCAGCCGGGCGCCTTCCCAACACGCTTGAGCTCGGCTACCTGGACCAGGACATTGACTTTGAGTACGCGACGCAGAATGCGCGGCGCACTCAGTTCCCCGTTGTCACGGCGCAGACGACGATTGTCCAGAACGTCTCAGTGCCCATCGTAATGACGGCCAGTGAGGCGCTCAACCGGGCCCTGCGGGCGCTCTACCGCATGTGGCACGCGAAGGATCGGCATCAGTTCCGCCTGCCTTGGCGCCACATGCTGCTGGAGCCATCGGACGTCATCTCTCTGGACGTGGGCTCCGGCGCCTACGTGGTGAAGATCACGGACGTGACGTTCAACGGCGATCTGAGCCTCACCGTTGTCGCCGAGAACTTCCTGACGCGGGACGGCACGTCGCTCGTTGTGGCGCCGCCGAAGATGCCGCCGAACGTGGTGCCCGGCTCCAGCTTCAGCATCGCCGTCATTGTCGACGTGCCACGGCTGCAGTACTTTCCGACGCCGCACGAGGACGGGCAGCCCTCCTTTGGCGTGGCTGTCGTCCACTTCGGCCAGCCGGGCTGGAAGAACGCCACGCTCAAGCGGTCGATGGACAGCTACACCTACGCAGCCATCGACTACCGCGACCAGCTGCCAGTCTTCGGGACCTGCCTCGCGCCGCTCGGCGCGCCGCTCGGATCGATCTTTGAGACTGACTACGACAACGTGATCAGGTTCCGGCTCCTCCACGGCGAGGCGTCCGACTTCCAGAACACGACATACCTGGATATGCTCAACGGAACCAACCGCGTGCTGGTCGGCAACCGGGGCCGCTGGGAGTGCGTGGGCTTCATGAAGGTCACGGACGAGGGCAACGGGGTGATTGCCCTCTCTGGCCTCATCCGTGGACGTGACGGCACCGATCCGAACGTGGGCAACCACCAGGCCGGCGACTACGTGTTCCTGATCAACGANCTCNCGGACCTGCCGCTGACGGGCCAGCAGTTCGACGCGGGCCAGCTGGGCCAGCTCGTCCAGTACCGGGCGCAGGGGCTCGGCGTCCGGTTGTCCGATGCCCAGGTCACGTCTCACTTTATCAACGCGGTGGCCCAGCAGCCCTACGCGGTGGCGAACCCTCGCGTGGTCAACGATGGCGGGGACCTCGACATCACCTGGCAGCGGCGCGACCGCGAGTTCAGCGAGATGCACGACGGNGACGGCGACACGCCTCTGTCCGAGGTTGAGGAGCTGTACTCAATCGACATCTTCGCGACGCCGGACGCCGTCACGCCGGTGAGGACTGTTGACGGCCTGACCAGTCCAGAGTACACTTACACGGCGGCGGACCAGGTGGCCGACGGCTTCGTCTCCCCGCCGNNCCAGCTCACCTTCGCGGTGTACCAGGTTGGCACCTACTTTGGTCGAGGAATGGGAAACAGGGTGACCCTCTATGTCGAACAACCTTAATCGACCCACTCTGACCCAGAACCAGAACGCCAAGGAGGTCACGGTCAACGACAGTGACGGCATCCTCGACGCTGCGATCACGGAGACCTTGTCGGTGAGCGTGGCGAGCGNCAACGTGGCGCTCACGCAGCAGCAGTGGACCCGAAATGTCCGCTTCCGGATCACGGACGCGACGGTCGCCGGGCGCACCGTGACGCTGTTCCAGTCCAAGCGCTTCGCGATCATTACTGCGGACAGCGCCAACACCGAGAATGTCCAGCTTGTTCGCGGCGCCACCACCTACGATCTGGCCCCTGGCGTCGCCGTCCTAGTGATCACGGACGGGACCGCCGACGGCATGGACGTGTACGAGGTCAATTCCGGTGGATCGGGACCCGTCCCCGTCCCATACGACGTAGGCACGTCGATCAGCGGCAAGCCAGAAGACAATGAGCTTGTGGTGAGGTACGTGTTCGTGAGGACGGTGACCCTCCCGAGCGGGTTGACTGGCTCCCATGCCAGCGCGGGGGTGGGCTCGACGGGCAACGTGTCGTTCAGTCTGAGCAAGAACGGGGCCACCGTGGGATCGATCGACTTCAACGCGAGCGCCACCGGCACCTTCACGTTCGCCTCAGATCAGACATTCGCGCCGGGCGATGTGCTCACGATACGGGCCCCCACACCCCAAGACGCCACCCTTGCCGATGTCTCGATCACTCTGGCGGGGACGCGCTGATGGCTCATCTCTACTGGCGACTGCTCTTCCCCGCGAACTTCCCTGGTGAGCGACGCACCTGCATAGCGGTCTGCGAGATGCGCTCCGCCATCGGCGGCCCCAACGTCGCCACCGGGGGCACCGCGAGCGCGTCCAGCCAGCTGAGCGGCACGACAGGGGCGGAGAACGCATTCGACGGCAACACCAACACGCGTTGGGAGTCAGCCAGCGACGCCGCGCCTAACTGGCTGATGTACCAGTTCGCGGCACCAGTAGACATTGTAGAGCTGGCTCTGAGGTCCTACGGATCCTTATCGCCAGTCTCGCCGCCGGGCAACTTCACTCTCCAGAGCTCAGACGACGGGCTGGTCTGGAACGATGTAGCCAACTTCGAGAACGTCCGACCATGGTCGGCCGGCGAGACGCGACTGTACCAGGTCGGGGTTGAACCGCGCGTGTTCACAACGATGGTCGCCGGGGAAGTCCTCCTGCANGAGAAGCTGCCCGTGCGCGTCACTATGGCGGCCGTCGAGGTGCTGGCNTCGGTCGCCTCCTCGGGCGGCCAGGTGGCGCGTCGGCGCCCCCTCATCATTTCTGGGTGAACTCAATGGCTATGATCCTCGCCGACGGCTTCGACTGCTACAACAACGGGACGGACATGACCAGCAGTCGCGTCTGGACCGCCACCGGCAGCATGACCGGCAACTACAGTACGAACCTCGGACGCTACGGCGGCGGCTGTTTCAACCGAACGAGCACATCGTCGCCCTCTCTGGTGGCCACCTGGCCCGCCCTGAACCGGGTGAGCGTGAGCTTCGCCGTCTACCTCATCAGCGTCAACACCGACTACTGGTTTCAACTGACGCCCGCGTCGGGAAGTTCCCCGGTCAGGTTCTACACTAGCTCAGGGGCGCCAGGTCTGGTCTCGGTGCGCAACGGCACCACTGAGTTCGCGACCTTCAACATGCCGGTGAACCAGTGGTGCCGCATTGAGATTGAGGCTTTCCGCAACGCCACGACGGGCACACTCAAGATCTGGGTGGATGAGGTTCTGGTGGTCGACTTCACCGGCAATACCGGCACTCAGGACTATGTTGGTATGGAGATCGGCNAGTATATGGCTGGCCGGTTCGACGACATCGCCGTTTGGTCCCACACGGGCGCCGCACCCAACAGCGCACCCCTGGGCGACTTCCGCATCCACACTCTGAGGCCCATCGGCAACGGCAACCAGAACGATGGTACGCCGGTTGGCGCCGCGTCGAATTGGGAGTGTGTGAGCGATCCGCAGGGCGGCGACGACGACGCCACCCGTGTGGAGAGCCAGGACGCGGGGAACATCGACCTGTTCCAGCTCACGGACCTTTCCGGCACGCCCAGCGCGATCATCGGCGCCCAGGTATACATCAAGGCCCGCTCTGAGGCCTCAGTCTCCCGCAAGATCCAGGCGCGGGTGCGGTCTGGCTCGACAGAGGTCAGCAACGGCACTGACCTCAGTGTCCCGAACGCGGGCACCTACTCGGGACAAAGCGCATTCTTCCCGGTTGACCCTGACACCGGCGCGTCGTGGACCCCGGCCGGTATCAACGCCATGGAGGCGGGCTGGGAGGTCACTGCCTGATTTGTCTCTTGGTCTGACTTCAGCTATCGTCCCGCATCTACCAGTGGAGCGGGACGATGGACTGGAAGGGCACTGGCAACCGTCTGAGCGAGCAGGACTATCGGGCGATTGCGTCTGAGTACGGCCTGGAAGTCGCCCACGTCCGGGCGGTCGTCGAGGTAGAGACCAACGGGAGCGGCTTTGACTCCCGCCGTCGCGTCAAGATATTGTACGAGCCCCACATCATGTGGCGTGAGCTCAAGACGGCGAAGGCCCGCACAGAGGCGGCCCGGCGCGGCGTGGTGGTCTACCAGAAGCAGGGCACTAAGCCCTATCCACGCTCCATGGACGAGCAATATGCGCGCCTGGAGGCGGCGATGGCCGTCAACGAGAGGGCGGCGCTCAACTCCTGCTCTTGGGGGTTGGGCCAGATCATGGGGTTCAACGCCCAGGCGGCCGGCTACAGCTCGGCGGCGGACATGGTCGAGGACTTCAAGACCGGCGAGCGCGCCCAGCTGCGCGCGATGATGAGGCTGGCGGCCAGCTGGGGCCTCATCGAGGCCCTGCGCCAGCGGGACTGGGCCCGCTTCGCGCGGCGCTGGAACGGCGCCGGCTATAAAAAGAACCGTTACGACGCGAAGCTGCAGGCCGCCTACGACAAGTGGTCGCGCGCCTCCTCGGGCACCGTCCTCCAGGTTGGGTCGCGCGGCGCCCGCGTCCGGCTCCTGCAGGAGCTGCTGGCGGAGCGGGGCTATACGCCCGGCCGCATCGACGGGACCTTTGGGTCGTTGACGCGAGCGGCGGTGCTCGCCTGGAAGGCCGACAACGGACGCCCCCTGACGGTTGAAGTGACAGAGGCGGACATGGCGGCGCTGGAGGAGAGCGCCAAGCGCCCACTCCCCGACCGCTCTGATGTACCGGCGAAGGAGATCGAGGAGCGTTCCCCGGCCGCCGCCGACGCAAAGGATGTCATCAAGACGGCGGGGACGGTCGCTGTGGCNGTGTCCGGCACNGANGTCGCCGACCGGAGCAGCCTGACGGACCAGCTGCGCGATCTGGCCGAGCACTCCCAGACCCTAACGACGGCCGTTGAGACGGTGGAGCACGTGCTGCGGTTCGTGGGCGAGCACTCCATGGTCCTGCTCGCCCTGGCGTTGGGCTACGTGATCTACAAGAACTGGCACGCACGGCGCGAGGAGGTGCGCAGCTACCGCGAGGGCGAGTGGTCATGAGCTGGTTCGCCCTCATCCCGCGACAGGTCTGGATCGGCCTCGGCATCGCCGCCGCTGNGCTATATGCGCAGAAATGGGCCGAGAACAGGGGGTATGTGCGCTGCCAGGGGGAGGTACAGGCCCGGTCGCAGAAGGCAGCAGACGCTGTGCGGGAGCGCATCGAGGCTGCGCTGCGGGAGGCGGAGAGGCGCGCGACTGAGGCTGAGGCTCGCGCGAAGGCGCGCGAGGAGGAGGTCAACAATGTCATCCGCGACGCTGCGACTGTCAAGGTCGGTACTTGTGTGCCTCCCGCTGTGGTTGAGCGCCTGCAGCGCATCCAGAACAATGTTGGTCGATGAGGCTGTCATGCGAACGCCGCCGCCGGCCCACCTTCGATCCTGNCTGATGAGGCTCACCCCGTTGCCGGCTGGGGGCTGGAGCGCCGCCCAGACACAGGAGATTATCGCACGGCTCGTCAAGAGTGAGGCCGACAAGGTGGACTGCGCCATCCAGCTGTACGAGTTCATCGGGGACTTGGGGGTGAAGTGATGGCTGAGCTGCTACAAAGACTGGCGACTGAATACGGGCTGCTGATCGCCCTCCTCATCATCGCCAANATCTGCCAGGCGAGCGCTATCGTGTGGCTTGTCCGCATCTGGCGGACGGACATGACGGACAGTTCCCGGAAGTTCAGCGAGGCGATGCAGTCTGTGGCCGCCTCCAACCGACAGCAGGCCGAGGCCCTGAATCTTCTGGCCAACGGCCTGGCGGAGATGAAGGGTGTCATCAGCCAGCTCGGGAGGTGAGCATGACGTCACTCTTTTCCCGGCTGGCCGGCTCCCCAGACGCGCGGCGCTGGAAGGATGAGCAGGCTGAGTCGTTGCGGGAAAGCGCCGTCGAGGTGAGCACCAGCATCGCGAGNATGAGGGCCGAGGTGCTGGACCTGCGCCGTGAGACCCAGACCCTGTCCGCCCAGATCAACGCTCACGATGTGCGCCGCCGGGCCCGACCGTCTTAGGTTATCTTAGGTCGTCTTAGGATAGCTATGCTGCAAAAGCTCAGCCCGTTCAAGCGAACGGAATGTGGAGGGGTGTAAACCTCACCTTTCGATAAATTCGCTAGGCCCGGCAGAAAGAGGGCTAGAAGGGAGCTTTTATATCTTTCTATACATTTTTAATATAAGGTCTTATAATATATAAAGTCGGCCTTTGAAATCGTTGACGTTTTTCCCGTCTCGGGTTCGCATACCATCCTAAGATCACCTAAGTCCCAGCCTTCCGAAGTTGCCTAGGTGAGCACGGGCCGCGTAGGTTACGGCTGTGGATGGGAGACGCGGATGACTTATAAGCCGAAGACACAACCCATGGCCCACCAGCGCATCAACCACGAGCGCACGGCCCACGCTCTGGAGTGGGCGGCGTTCTGGGAGCAAGGCACGGGCAAGTCTAAGTTCCTTATCGATACCGCCGGCTACCTGTGGACTGAGCAACAGATCCAGGGCATGGTCGTCGTCGCGCCCGGCGGTGTGCACCTCAACTGGCTCACCGACGAGCTGCCGACCCATCTTCCCGACGACATTCCGTTGCGGGCCCTCGCCTATAACGCGAGCGCGGCCGGCACGAAGTGGCACCAGCGGGCCCTGCGGGAACTGATAGAGTGGGACGGCTTCGCGGTCCTCCTCATCACCTACGACGCAGTGATCACTGACCGGGGCAAGAAGGCTCTATGGGACATGCTGCGCACGCGGCGCTGTCTGATGGCCTGTGATGAGTCCCACCGGATCAAGACGCCGAGCGCCCGGCGCACGCTGACGCTGATCAACGCGGGGAAGTATGCGCCCTACAAGCGCATCCTGACCGGGACGCCCGTGGCCAACTCNCCGTTCGACGTATACAGNCAGGTGCGGTTCCTTCGATCCCGACTATTGGAAGAAGACGCTCGGACTGTCGACGTTCACCGAGTTCAAGTCGCACTTCGGTCGCTTCATCAGGATGACCCGGGGCAACGGCCAGCAGTGGGATGAGCTGATCGGCTATCAGAACCTTGATCAGCTGCGGGACGCCTTGTCCCACATCTCCTCCCGCGTGACCAAGGAGGAGGCAATGGACCTTCCGCCGAAGGTNTACCAGCCCCGGTACTTTGAGCTGTCGCCAAAGCAGGCCGAGATGTACGCCATGCTCAAGTCACAGCTCCTGGCGTGGCTGGATGAGCCCGGACCCTGCTCCAACTGCGGCGGCAGCGGGAGGCTCAGGTACAACGACGGCAGCGGGGAGATTGACGCCGACTGCCTGACGTGCGAGGGCACCGGCGCGGTCAGGGGAGGCCTGGTGACCGCCCAGCTGGCAATCCAGCGCATGCTTCGGCTCCAGCAGATCACGTGCGGCTACGTGACGCTCGATGGCGAGACGGTGCCGCAGGTGATCCCGGGTCCGAACCCCAGGCTCAACCTCCTGTTGGAGGTCGTCGAGGACACCCCGGGCAAGATCATTATTTGGTGTCGCTTCAAGCGCGACGTTGACCTGATCATTGACGCGCTGCGACGTGTTGGGCGCAAGCCGGTGCGCTATGATGGGACGCTGTCCGACGACGAGCTGGTGGAGAGCCGGCGACAGTTCAAGGAGGGCGACGCCACCGACTTCGTGGTGACCCTGGACAAGGGCTCGGAGGGTCTGACGCTGGTGGAGGCGACCACCAGCGTGTACTACTCGAACACATTCAAGCTGATCCAGCGTGAGCAGAGCGAGGATCGGAACCACCGCAAGGGCCAGGACCAGAAGGTGGTCTACATNGATCTGGTCGCCCGGGGCACCATCGACGAGCACATCATCAAGTTGCTGCGTGCGAAAAAGGACGTGGCAAGCCAGGTGACTGGAGACAATATCAGGGAGTGGCTAAAGTGACGGTTTATGCAGTCCAGGAGCCGATGTACAGGGACGAACGCGGCGAGATCGTGAGTCGCTTCGACCACGATGCGGCATCAGAGTACGGTNAGGGTGGTGTTCCTCACGGCCCATCAGGCCAAGCCGCACGACGAGAGCGCGATTTTGGAGATGCGGGAGAAGTTGTCTGGTTTCCGTGAGGGTGACTGGCTCCTGCTGGCCGGCAACCCGTGCCTGATCGCGGCGGCGGCGGCCATCGTGGCCGATCTGACTGATGGCCGCATCCCGGCGCTCCAGTACCACGGTAAGCAGCGCCGGTTCATCCCGGTGACAATGTACGTTTATGATTGACAACGAATCACCAGTTGCCCGGTCGCGGAGCGGGTGCTATTCTAGTCGAGCAGGAAGGGAGTGAAATATGAGCACTGAAGATCTGGAACTGTACGCTGAGGACGCTAAGTTGGGCGGCAAGGAAGCCGACAACATCCTCGCCCGTCTGTCTCTCAAGGCTGATGAATACGTCGAGGCGCTGCGTGAAGTCGAGCAGGCGCGCGCGGCGCTCGACCGCGCCGAACGCCGGGCCCGGATGATCCGGGAGGAGGAGCTGCCGGCGCTCATGGACGAGGCCAAGCAGACCGACGTGCGCACGTCCTCGGGCCTGCGCGTCACGCTCAAGGAGGTCATTCGGGCCTCCATCCCCGAGGCGCGCCGCGCCGAGGCGTTATCGTGGCTTGAGTCGAAGGGCTATGCGTCCGTCATCAAGCATGTTCTCACTGCCGAGTTCGGCCGGGGCGAGGGCGAGCGGGCCATCCAGGCGGCCCAGGCCCTCATGAGCATCAACGTCATCCCGTCCGAGAAGCGATCCGTCCACCCCCAGACGCTCGCCGCTCTGATCCGCGAGTTGCTTGAGCAGGGCAGCGACGTGCCGCTGGATCTGTTCGGCGTCCACCGCCAGCGCGAGGCTGTGGTCAAGTAGAGTTCCCCGATGGGGACGAGCGCCACCTGCTCTGAGTGGTGGCTGGGCTGCCTGGAGGCAAGTTTGATGGTTGGAGGAACTAGCAATGGCAAAGAATGAACTGACGAAGGTTGACGAGACTGTGAACGATGTGGCTCTTCTTGAGGAGATGGCGCTCGACGCCGGCCAGGGCTTCGAGGAGCAGTCGGCCGAAGATTATTCCATTCCATTCCTTGACATCCTGCAGGGCAATTCTCCCGAGCTGAACACGCTCGAAGGGGCGCGCCCGGGGATGATCCTCAACAAGGTCACAGGCGATCTGTACGACGGCAAGAAAGGTATTGCGTTCGTGCCCGCGTACACCCGCCANGTGTTTGTGGAGTGGAAGCCGCGTGAGNCCGGCGGCGGCTATGTGGGCGAGCACGCGCTGGACAGCGATCTGGTCAAGCANGTTCGCACGACCCAGCCCATGGGCAAGTACCGGACGCCGGACGGCAACGAGCTCATCGAGACGTTCTATGTCTACGGTGTGCTGGTCCGCGACGATGGGGCGGAGGAGCAGTGCGTCATCGCCTTCACCTCCACGAAGATCGGTCCCTANAAGNGNTGGATGACCAAGGCCCGGTCCATCCAGATCGTGCTGCCCGACGGCCGGAGGATCAACCCGGCTCTGTTCGCCCACCGCTATCGCCTCAGGACGGTCTTCATCGAGAAGAATAACTACAAGTGGCACAACTGGCAGATCACCTTTGACGGCGACAAGGCTGAGGACTGCCGTATCAGCCCGAAGTCCAGCACCTACGCGGTGGCCAAGGCGACGGCTGAGGTGGTTCGCAGCAACAAGGTCAAGGTCAACTACGACCAGAGCCGNGAGGCTGCCAACCCGGGTGAGGGCTCGGGAGTGTCTGAGCTGATGGGTGAAGATCCNCCGTTCTAAGCCTGAGACGTTGGGGCTGACTCACGACAGCCCCAGCCTGCGCCCCGGTCGGTACTGTCTGGCGACGCTTGCCGGCCGGGGCGCTTCTTCTCTCCAGAGGAACCCCAATGAGCAAGAACACGCGTGATCAGCGCAAGAGGCCCCGTCGCCTCCCGAATCATGTCTTGTCGAGGTTCATCCGCACGGCGGACCCGAAGTTCATAAAGTCGTTTCAGACCCGGGCGCAGCGGCCTGGGACGCCCTACCGCCACATCATCCGTTGCGTCACCATCGACGGCGTGGACTATGAGCTCCATGCCCGGAAGGGTTGGCGGCGCCGCCCCAGGGAAGCGGCTTTGTCGGGAGTTTGATATGGACTGGTCGCCCCAGCAGTCCAACGCCCTCAAGGCTGTGGCGGACTGGTACCGCCACCGCCGACATGAGCAGCAGGTCTTCCGNCTGTTNGGCTACGCCGGCACNGGCAAGACCACCCTGGCCCGCCACCTCGCCGAGGGAGTGGGCGGCCCCGTCCTGTTCGGCGCTTTCACCGGCAAGGCAGCACTCGTTCTGCGACGCAGTGGTTGCCCGAACGCCTCAACGATCCATTCCATGATCTACCANCCACGGGAGCGCGGCCAGGATCGACTGAGGCTCATCGCNGAGCAGCTGGAGCACCTGCGCTCCCAGGGCATCCCCGAGCACGATGCGCGCATCCAGCGTCTACTTCGCGAGGAGCGGGCGGAACAGCAGCAGCTGAAGCGTCCCGCGTTCACCCTCAATCTTGAGAGCCAAGTGCGTAATGCAGCACTTGTCGTCATCGACGAATGCTCCATGGTTGACTCTGAGATGGGGCATGACCTACTATCGTTCGGTACGCCAATACTTGTGTTGGGCGATCCAGCACAGCTCCCGCCGGTAAGGGGCGGTGGCTTCTTCACGCAGGGCGAGCCAGACGTCATGCTAACAGAGATCCACCGCCAGGCGAGGGACAATCCCATCATCGAACTAGCGACCCGCGTGCGCACCGGCCATCGCCTGCAGCCCGGGCGTTACGGGGACAGCGAGGTGGCCCTCCGGCGAACCAGTCCAGACGAGGCCCTTGCCCACGACCAGATACTGGTGGGGATGAACCGCACACGGAAGTCGATCAACCGCCGCGTGCGCACTCTCCAGGGCCGCGAGGGCGACTGGCCGCTTGCCGGTGAGCGGCTTGTGTGCCTGCGAAACGACCGCGAGCTAGGCCTGCTCAACGGCATGATCTGCGAGGCCGTAGAGGACTACGAGGACAACGGCGATTGCGTCAACCTCGTTGTCCGAGCGGAAGAGGGTGAAACGGTGGCGGTCGCGGCCCACAAGGAATGCTTCTGGGGCGACCCCGAGCGCATCCCCTACTTTGAGCGCCGTCAGGCCCACGAGTTTGATTATGGCTACGCGCTCACCGTCCACAAGTCTCAGGGCTCGCAGTGGGGCTCGGTGATGGTGTTCGACGAGTGGCCCCGACCCGAGACGTGGCAGCGGTGGATGTACACCGCGATCACCCGCGCCCAGGACCGGGTGACGATCATCAGGAGCTAGGATGTCTATCGAGGAGGGGCTGAGAGAGGCGTCCCGCCTCCTCGGCCAGTCAACCTACCGCATCCAGTGGATGCTGTCAGCCCGGCGGCTCCGGCGTGAGTCGCTGGAGGAGGCTGCCCGCCGTGCCCAGCAGGCGGCCGATGTCATCCAGGGCATCTTGCGGCGCACCGAGGAGAGGAACAATGCGCAACAGGGTGAGTGACATGGGACCCAAAGTCGAGGCGTGTGAGCAGGTCCACGCAATGAAGTACCGGCANCCGGGNGAGACCTTCCGGGACGCAATGAACCGGGTGGCCGGCGCCCTGCAGGATAGTCCGGNGCACTATCATGCGTTCCGCGACATCCTGCTGGACATGCGGTTCATGCCCGCCGGCCGCATCCAGGCCGCCATGGGCTCGTCCCGCGAGGTGACGCCGTACAACTGCTACGTGTCCGGTACGATCCCGGACAGCTTCACGGCCCGTGACAACCCCGAGCAGTCCTCAATCATGGACCGCGCCTGGGAGGCCGCCCAGACCATGAGGATGGGCGGGGGTATTGGCTACGACTTCAGCACGCTCCGGCCGCGCGGGGCGCTCATCAAGAAGCTGTCCAGTCACTCCTCGGGGCCGCTCAGCTTCATGAGGATCTTCAACGAGATTTGCCTGTGTACCTCGTCGGCCGGCCATCGCCGGGGCGCCCAGATGGGCGTGCTGCGCGTGGACCATCCCGACATCCTGGAGTTCATTACCGCCAAGCATGACAACGTGACGCTGACCGGCTTCAACATCTCCGTGGGCGTCACCGACGAGTTCATGGAGGCCCTGGCCCGCAAGGGCACGTTCAAGCTGCGCTTCGGCGGCGAGGTGTATCGTGAGATCGACGCTGAGGAGCTGTGGGAGCGGTTGATGCAGTCCACTTGGGACTGGGCCGAGCCGGGCGTGCTCTTCATCGACACNATCAACAAGACCAACAATCTCTACTACTGCGAGACNATCGCCGCGACCAANCCNTGCGGNGAGCAGCCCCTGCCGCCCTTCGGCGCCTGCCTGTTGGGCTCGTTCAATCTGGTCAAGTACCTGACCCGGCGCGTCATCCCATTCGGGGGGCCGACGCGCGGCGGATCCATTGGCTACGACTTTGACTTTGACCAGCTGGCCGAGGACATCCCCCACGTCGTGCGGGCCCTCGACAACGTGGTGGACCGGGCCCGCTATCCCCTCCCCCAGCAGGAGCGCGAGGCCAAGTCCAAGCGCCGAATGGGTCTGGGCGTTACGGCTCTGGCCAACTGCGCCGAGGTCATGGGAATGCCCTACGGATCGCCGGCCTTCCTGGCCTTCGAGGAGCGTCTGCTGAGCTTCATCGCCAACCACGCCTACCGCGCGAGCGCCCAGCTCGCCCGCGAGAAGGGAGCGTTTGAGCTCTACGATGAGGAGCGCTACCTGGCCGGCGCCTTTATCAATCGCCTCGATGATGAGACACGGGAGCTCATCCGCCGCCACGGCATCCGCAACTCACACCTGACGTCAATCGCCCCGACAGGCACCATCTCGTTCACGGCTGACAACGTCTCCAGCGGCATCGAACCGATGTTCTCTGAGTGGACGCAGCGCCCGGTGAACACGCCGGANGGCCAGATGATCGTGGACATCCAGGACTACGCCGCCCGGGAGCACGGNGTNGTCGGGAAGGCCTGCGAAGAGGTGACAGCCGAGGAGCATGTGTCGGTGCTCACCACCGCCGCCCGTTGGGTGGACAGCGCGGTGAGCAAGACGATCAACATGGATGGGCGCATGCCCTGGGCCGAGTTCAAGGATATCTACCGCCGCGCCTGGGAGGGGGGCGCGAAGGGCTGCACGACCTTTAACAAGGACGGCCGCCGCTTCGCCCTGCTGACCTCTTCCAACGGTACCAAGGCTCAGTCCACGGAGCCCTCGCAGTGCACCATCGACCCGGAGACGGGGCGCCGGGAGTGCGCCTGATCTTTGTGGGAGAGGCGCCAGTTCCGGCGGGCAGTCCTGACTGCCCGCCGGTCCCTTATTCCCAGGGGAGTGTCGGGGCGCGGGCGTCGCGCGGCGGCTCCGAGGACAGCGAATAAAGTTAATGAGAACAGCGTCTGACGACTAGACGGCAGCTGCACCCGCGCTATACTCGTCGGGTAAAGATCGGAAGGGAGATGGGTCTATGGGGGCCTTCACTACGAGAGAAGAATGGCTGCGAACCGCAGTCACCAAGCTGGAAGTTCATCTGGTCGAGAAGACTGGTTACAGGATGCCCGAGAAGTGGGCGGTGACCTGCGGGTGGCCGCTGGGCTCGCGGAAAGCAATCGGTCAGTGTTTCGATCCGAAGACGAGCCGGGCTGGCGTCACTGAGATGTTCATCTCGCCCGAGCTGGACGACCCGGTGCGCGTGCTGGACGTGCTGCTCCACGAGATGGTACACGCCGCCGTCGGCTGCGAGCACAAGCACGGGCGCGTCTTCGCGCGGGCCGCGCGTGCGTGCGGACTAGAGGGGCCGCTGACCGCCACCACAGCCGGGGANGCGCTCCGGGAGGTGCTGGAGCNGATCGCCGCCGATCTGGGAGAGTATCCACATTCGGCAGTAGACAAGCTATTCGGGCCGAAGAAGAATAAGGGCGGGCAGTGGCCGACCTACATCAGCCCGGTTGACCCCACCTACCGCGTCCAGGTCCGCACGTCTGCTCTGGAGGAGCACGGGCCGCCGATCTGCCCCATCTCGGGCGACATGATGGTCCCAAGTCAAGGACGGAACCGATGAGCCGCCAATCTATCTGCGTCACCACCCCCGTTGAGGACTACCGCGAGCAGTTCGGGCTCCTCGTCAAGCGCGAGGACCTGAGCTGCCCGCCGCCGGGGCCGCCGTTCTCCAAGACGCGAGGGGTGTTCGCCCACATCGTCGCGCGACCCGAGCGTGTCATTGGCGTGCTGGACACCTACCATTCCCAGGGCGGTTGGGCAGTCGCCCACGCATGTCGCGTCCTGGGGAAGACGTGCGTCAACTACTATCCACGCTACAAGGCGGACGGCAACGAGCTGCGGCCGCAGCAGACTCACTCGATGTCTCTAGGGGCGCATCTGCGCCCCCTCCCGGCCGGCCGCAGCGCGATCCTCTACCACCAAGCCAAAAAGGAGCTGGTGCGGGAGTTCGGCCCCGATGTCTACATGATGCCGAACGCGCTCAAGCTGCCCGAGACCGTGAGCGAGACGGCGGCCGAGCTGCTGGACAACGATACCGTCAGGGCTGTCATGCTATCGACAGCGATCCTGGTGCCCGCTTCGAGCGCCACCATCGCCGCTGGCGTGGTGAGCGGGCTGCTCAGCCTGCGTCGGGACATGCTGGCCTGGAAGGGTGACGTGATCATCCACCTCGGCTATAGCCGATCCGAGNNCGAGGTGTTGCGCTACATCACCCAGCACGTCGGCTCNGATCCNGCCGCGCTGGCCGAGAACTTCGGCATCAGGCTAGACATCGTCAACGAGGGCTATGCCTACAAGGACCGCGCTCGACCCGGCCCGGACGTGCCCTGGCCGTGCAATGAGTACTATGATCTCAAGACCGTCAGGTGGTGGCTCCGGCAGCGTGAGCAGCGCACGGAGTTCGCCACACAGCACGAGGGCCGCGCCCTCCTCTGGAACGTGGGGTGAGCCATGGCGAGGATGACCGATAAGACCCCGTACTACAGCCGGCCCGCCAAAGAGCGTGCGAGGGAGGCCGCCTGCATGCGGCACGTCCTCGCGGGAGCGGAGGCGCCCGACGTGATCGTTGAGTCATTCGGCGGCATCGGCATGACGGCGCAGATCATGAGGGACTTCTGGCCTGGGGCCAGCATCTACTCATCGGACCTGGACACCGCCTGCGCCCAGGAGTGGAACGCGAAGTTGCAGACGCAAAACCCGCTCCGGTACTGCGACAATGACGACGCGCTCAGCGTGCTCCAGAAGCTGGCGCCCACGATACAGCCGCCGCAGAAGGTCGGCGTGTCCCTCGACTTCAACCGGCTCACCCTCCTCGACCTGGAGAAGGGACGGGAGGACGACTGGCGCCTGGAGCTCATCGGCGAGGTGCTGGAGCTGCGTCCCAGCTGGATCCAGGTCACGGACAGCGCCTGCTCCAAGCTGCACCTCAACTGGCGGAGCTACGGTCTGGAGCGGCCCGGCTTCATCGACTACATCAACAAGCTTGACGAGTGGTGGCAACAGCGGACCAAGTACAAGATGGTGGCCGTCGCGCGACACCACGCGGCGTCCTACTACCGCCTGGAGGCGCTGACGCACGGCGAGCGCCTGCGGCCCTGGCTGTTGCACTATGACGGTCAGGAGACCGGAGTGACCGTCTATGGGAGGCAGTTATGAGCAACGTCTTCCCCNACGATCTGGTTGCCGCCCTCGATGCCACCGGCCGCAGCTGGCGCCTGACGCGCTTTGAATTCTGCTCGCCGCGCCGGTGGGAGGGGATGGTGTGGGAGCGCGACGACAGACACGAGCCCGGCGACAAGGTCGCAATATTTGAACACGAGGACCTTGTGGTTGTCATGAGGATGCTTCTCCTCCTGGTCGACTTTGACGAGCGGCTTGGCCGCTGGCCGGGGGCCGAGGAGAGGGAGGCGCTCCTCCGCGTCGCCACGTCTGACGAGGAGCCCGTTGATGCCTGAGCTTGTTCGAGACCAGAGGGGTCAAGTCCCCGCCTACGTCATAGACGGCCACGAGCTGCGCCACCAACCAATAGGGTTGTGCGTGCGGCTGCCAAGCAGGTCCGCCGCCGACGTGCGTCGGGCTCAACTGCAGCTCATGAGACTGATCAAGAGGACCCGACATGACTGATTCCCGCGAGCCCATCCTTCAGTTCTTTGAGTTCGATCACCTGCCGTCCNCGCTCCANGACGTGAGCCGANCCTTCGCGCGTTTGGCGGCCCGCATCGTTGACACCCTNCCGCGCAATCCCGAGCGCTCAACCGCCCTGCGCAAGCTGCTGGAGGCAAAGGACGCGGCGGTGNGTGCGGCTATCTTCCAGGAGGACAACTGACATGGATCACGCAGCTTGGCTCAACCGCGACGACGGCGAGGACGCGCAGAAGGCTTACCAGTACTTCATGCGGCCCGACCCTGAGCAGCGTGAGTTCGTCGGCCCGGCGCAGGAGGAGTACGACCCGCTCACCGGCCGCGTCGCCAAGTTCCGCATCGCCCGCGTCGGCATGGTGAGGAACGCGCCGGAGGACATGATGATTGAGCGGAAGGTATACGTGGGCTTCGATGGCAAGCCCACGCTTCCGCACATCCGGCTGGAGAAGGGCAAGGACCTTCAGGGCTGGTACCAGCCCAAGTACAACGACAAGCAGGGCTCCCGCCCGCGCCCGTGCTTCACAGACGCGATCCTGACTGAGCCCTACGGCGGCTATTGCACCGTGGGCTGCGCCTTCTGCTACGTCAATAGCGGCTTCCGTGGCTACCGGGGCAGCGGCCTCATCAGCGTGCCGGTCAACTACGGCGACCACGTCCGAAAGCAGCTGTCCGGCATGCGCACGAGCGCCGCCGGCTACTTCTCCAGCTTCACTGATCCATTCCTGCCGCTGGAGGACATTTATCACAACACGCAGGCCGGAGCCACGGCCTTCGTCGAGAACGGTCTGCCGATCTTCTTCTTGAGCAGGCTCCACTACNCCGGCTGGGCCATCGACCTGTTGAAGCAGAACAAGTACAGCTATGCCCAGAAGTCGCTCAACACGGGCGACGACGAGGACTGGCAGAAGCTGTCGCCCGGCGCTATCCCCCTGCAGGATCATCTGGACGAGATCGCTGAGCTGAGGCGCCAGGGCATCTACACGTCCATTCAGGTCAACCCGGTTGTGGCGGGCATCACCACCCACGACGACATCCGGCGGCTGTTCGAGCGGCTGGCCGCCGTCGGCAACAACCACGTGATCGTCAAGTTCGTGGAAGCCGGCCATTCCTGGGCCGGAACGATGGTCGAGCGCATGAAGAAGCGTTTCGGCGACAACCGTGCGGCCATGTTCGAGGCCCTGTTCCAGGAGAACAGCGGGGGCGCCCAGAAGACCATCGTNGAGGAGTACCGGCTGGAGGCCCATCGTCTCTACCAGTCCTGGGCCACCGAGCTGGGCATGACCTACGCGACGTGCTATGAGTACGCCAAGCGCGACGGCCGGTGGGTGAGCATTGGGGGCGACTTCCTGACCGCCGACCAGTGCCATGGCCACCGGGTCCCGATGTTCACCCGCCGGGAGCTAGATCAGCCTTTCCGCGAGGTTGAGGAGTGCCCGCCGACGGGGTGTCTCGCCTGCGCCGATAACAACGGCGGGAAGCCGCGCTGCGGCTCCGAGCTGTTCGGACAGGCAAAGGCGCTCCGGCTGCCGGACCTGCGGGAGGCGGTGAGATGACCCTCTGGGACATCGTCTGCATCGTCATCGGTCGCACCATCGTGATCATCCTGGCTGCGACCGTGCTGATGCTGCTCATGACGGCCGCGCTGGGTGTGGGCAGTCTGCTCCAGTGGGCGCTGGCGTCGATGGGCCTGCAGCCCGAGGCGGCCGAGGCTCTTGCCCGGGTGAGCCTTTTCCTCGTGGGGTTGCTCTTCGGGACGATGTTCCTCAAGTACGGACGGGAGTGACGACATGAGTCAACATAAGCGCGACCTGTACATGTTCATCGCGGCCTGTCTAACAATCATCCTGGTGGTGCTCATCGGCGCCGTGACGGAAGCGAAGTCCCACGATCATCNGTGTGACTTCNGGAGCCAGCTCCAGTGCCTCTACGTCCCGCCGNGCTCAATGTAGGAAGGGAGAGACCAATGGATATCAGGACGTTCGGAACACAGCTCATCAGGACNGAGGACCTGGACCCGGTGTATTCTATGTTAGCGGGCGCCACGGGCCGTTATACGCGCGAGCCGGTGGACGCGGCGGCTGCGCCCCCGCCCAGGTACATCACTCAGGATGAGCTGTGTCGCTTCCTNGTCGCCTATTGGTGCTTTTACCATTGCGGAGCATCGGCCTACATCGCGGCGGCCAGCGGGCGGACCTTCTGGCGGATGATGGAGATTGCTGCCGCCAACGAGCTGCCCGCTCCGACCGGCGGACGATGGCCGAGGGCGCACGAGCGCCGGCACTTCCGGGGCCAGAAGGCTGTTGACGCGGTGCGCTGGCTGGCGGACATGTGGCCCCGGCCCGAGGACCTGGTTTTGCACCTCATGGAGGGGAGCGCCGCGCTCGACGACGTGTTGTCCAAGGTCAAGCGTCTGCCGCAGTTCGGCCCGTGGATCGGCTTCAAGATCGCCGACATGCTGGAGCGCGTTCTGGGCAGCAGGATCGTTTTCCCACCCGACCTTGGCATCATGTACCGCGAGCCAGCGGCGGCTCTGGACATCCTCTCGTCGGAGGACGGCCGGCGGGGTGATGCCCACTGGAACGATCTTCTGGGCTACTTCCGCCAGTTCAAGGCGCCCCCGACGTTCGACCGGCCGTGCGGACCACAGGAGGTTGAGACAATCCTGTGTAAGTGGAAGTCGATGCGCGGTGGCCACTACTATGTCGGAAAGGACATCCGCGAGATCGACGTGGGACTGCAGGTCTGGGGGAACACGGCGCCGCTCGTCAACGTTCTGAGGCTCCACCTGCCGCCCGTTCCCACGCTCGCGGCGGCTTAGTGGTTGACAACCTTCTGCACTTCCGTACCAACTCGCACATACGCTAGTCTCCGGTCCTGGGAGGGAGAATTATGATCATCAACATTCGTGGCACGAACGGGTCCGGCAAGACCACGCTGGCCATGAGGCTCGTCACGCCGACGACCCACGACACCGACTGGAACAACCACATCATCACCAGCTACGACGCCGAGACCAAGAAGGGAACGGTCAGGAAGTATATCCACGGGACATTCTCCCCGGTCACGGGCGTGCTACTGGTTGGGCGCTACGGCGACGTCAACTGCGGCGGCATGGACAGAGTGCCCACCACGCAGCTGTGCATCGACGCCGTACAGGCGGCGGCTCAGACGCGCAGCATCAATGGCGTCCAGGTCCGAGCGGTGGTCTTCGAGGGCTCACTCATCTCCACTGTGTACGCGACGTGGAGGGAGACTGCGCAGAGGCTGCGCGAGAGCACAGGGCGCCGCTTCCTCTGGACCTACCTACACACCCCGGTGGAGACCTGCATCGAGCGTGTGCGGGCGCGCACCGGCGATAAGGCCCGAACGAAGACCATCGAGGATAAGCACCGCGCCGTCATGGCGACGCGCCGGAAGGCGCTCGACAGCGGCGAGCTCGTCCTGGATGTCCTCGGTGAGAGTGTGGCGGTGGACGCGGCGGCAGTGTTGGCGCGTATCGCGGAGAACGACTGATGCTTAGGATTGCTCCCCTGGCCTACTGGATCAACGAGCGCCACGCCATCTACCTGCGCAAGCAGCATCTCGCCGCACTCCCGGTGCCGGAGTGGGCCAATCCGCGTCGCACCCAGGGAGTGCTGCACGAGTATCGAGCCGACTACCTGACCCACGACCCGATCCTGCGTGAGTACCGCTTCTGCAACGTGTTCCGGGAGCTGGACCGCGTCACGATNTGGATTGATGAGAACATCCGGCGNCCCTTCGCCGACCATCTTGACCTCTGGCTGATGCTGGCGATTGCCCGGACGATCAACTGGCCGCCGACACTGCAGCACCTGATGCAGACCCCGGGCGCGTGGCCGTCCCACGAGGCGTTCGCGCCTGAGAAGTTGGGGGCGGCGCTCGACGCCTACCAGAACCAGGGGCACAAGGTCTACACCGGCGCCTACATGATCCGCGCCGAGAGCGACCCGAGAAAGCATTGGTACAGCTGGAGCAAGCAGCGGTACATCGCCGAGGTGGTCATCGGCCGGCTCTGGGAGGATCGCGACGACTGGCGCCGCTTCCTAGACACGCCCCAGACACTCCAGTCTGTGTGGGAGCGCTTCCAGAATGACTTCTACGTCGGCTGGGGGCCCTTCATGGCGTATGAGGTGGTGACGGACATGCGCCACACGCGCTATCTCGGACAGGCGCCGGACATCATGACCTGGGCCAACGCCGGGCCTGGTGCTCTGCGCGGCCTCAACCGGCTCCTCGGGGTGGACCCGTCTCAGAGGATGTCTCCATCGCACGCTGTCGCGCTCATGCAGGACATCCTGGAACGTCTCAACTCTCAGCGGGCCACGTACCACAGCCCGACTGACGAGGAACTGACGAACGGCGGTGAGCCCTCTGATGTCCTGGGCCTCCACGTACCGAAGCTGGAGATGAGGGACGTGGAGCACTCGCTGTGCGAGGTAGACAAATATCTGAGAGTACGCAACGGCGAGGGTCGTCCGCGAGCCAAGTATGTCCCGGGGAGGGGTTACTGATGAGGCT
>Ga0065720_1019630_pt1 | contig 22128 bp, 17 predicted proteins | sample Thericmetagenome_FD_59107 | JGI IMG/M metagenome (GOLD analysis project Ga0065720, IMG submission 59107) | Thermophilic microbial communities from the Joint Bioenergy Institute, California, USA of rice/straw/compost enrichment - eDNA_2 v2... | ecosystem: Engineered > Solid waste > Grass >...
CCACCGCCTCCGCTTCGACAGGCCTGAAGACGGCGCTCCACGAGGTCAGTTCGGCCTCGATGCCGAAGGCCCGTCCCTTCGTGCCGGTCTGGTCCATCGGATAGGTGTACAGGGTCTCGACGCCAGCCAGCTTCTCCAGAGCCGCGCCCAGTCCCGCATCCGTCGGGATCGTATGCTCCCCGGTCCTTCCTCCGGTCAATGGCCCTGCTACCCAGATGCCGCCGCGGCGCACAAACGCATCCACCCGCTCCAGGAACTCGTCCGACACATAAGGCAGGAACGGCGTGAACAGCAGCCTGTAGCCGTCCAGATCCGCTCCCTCCGGGATGAGGTCCCGGTGGATCCCCATCTTCAGGAACATGCTGTAGAAGGAGGTGATCAATCCCCGATGGTTGAGCCCGCGATGCGGTTCTGTCCGAAGATACGCCTTCGCCCGATCCGAATAGGTGATCGCCACATCCGCCCGCTTCAGGCGGGTGGCCACGATCGCCGGCTCCAGCTGCTTCCTGGCCTCTTCCACCTGCCGCACATTCCGATACGCCACCGTCGGCTTCCCCCATGCGCTGATCACCGAGCTGTGCGGCTGCTCGCTGCCGGCCCTCTGCTGCCTCCACAGCCAGTAACAGAAGGCCTCCGCGCCAAGCGCGTACGCCGCAACCGCCTCCGCCCGCAGATAGCCGTTCGGATGGGGCTTGCCGTAGCTCACCAGCGATCCGCCGAAGGACGGGCTCGTCTCCATGATCCAGTAAGGGCGTCCCCGCTTCATGTTGCGCCACAGATCGCAGTTGATCAGGTAGGCGTCATGGTGATCCGATGAGGCGTAGGTGTCATAAGCGGCGAAGTCCAGGTTGCGGAACAGCCGCTCATTGTCCACATGGAAGGCGATGCTGCTGTTGTGCGTGATCGGCGCATCCGAATACCGGCGAATGATCGCTGCCTGCTCCTCGGCGAACTCGGCGATTCTCTCCATCGAGAAGAGCTGGTACATCGTGCGCAGCGAGGAATTGTGCAGGAAAGGCGTCGGACCGGGCTGCGGCACCTGCTCGAAGCTCCAGTAATACTCGCTCCAGATCTTCGTTCCCCATGCCTCATTCAGCTTCTCTATCGTGCCGTAGCGTCGCTCGAGCCACTCGTGCCACTGCCTGAGGCATGCCGCGCACATGCATTCCGCCACATGCGCCTTGAATTCATTGTCCAGCTGCCAGGCGACGAGACCAGGCAGACGCCCGACGGCCCTGGCGATCTCCTCGGTGATGGCCGCGGCCTTCCGGCGGAAGTCCGGATGGTTCGTGCACGCATGCTGCCTCGACCCGTGGCCCATCACCGTGCCCCGCTCGTCCACGTACATCCGCTCCGGATGCCGGTGGCTGTACCAGACCGGCGGAGTTGGCGTCGGCGTGCACATGACGGTGTCGATGCCGCTCTCGTGCAGCCAACCGATCACCTTCACGAACAGGCTGAGATCGTACTTGCCTTCCTCCGGCTCGATGACGGACCAGGCGAATTCCCCGATCCGCACGACATTGATGCCGGTCGCTTGCATCAGCTCGATATCCTGCTTCAGCACCTCCTCATCCCACAGCTCGGGATACCATGCGGCGCCATGATACAGCTTCTTCATCGCTCCATCTCCTTGACAGATTGATAGGGTGATCATGAGGACGGACCAGACTTCACGTTGACCTGGGCCTGGCTCCGGTATTCCGTAGCCGTCAGCCCATAATATTGCTTGAAGGAATGGCTGAATTGCTCGACGGTGGCGTATCCCGTCTGCCTGGCGATCTCGGTGACCTGCCAGTCGGTCGTCTTCAGCAGACGCGCTGCCGCCGCCATCCTCGCCTGCTTCTTTTTCTGCCGGAATGACATGCCATACTGCCTGCGGATGATCCGGTCGGTCTGCCTCTCGCTTAGTCCGATCATCCGCGAAAGCGCTCCCATCGTGATCGTGGATGCATGATACATGAAGCTGTTCTCGATGATCATCATTCGGCTGTCATCGAGTGTCTTGGCAGGAACGATCGGATGGATCTCCCCTTGCGCGTATTGCCGGATCGTGCGAATGAGGATCATCTCGAGCAGATTGGTCGCCATATGATGCAAGCCAAGCCTTCGCTGCGCCAGTTCCTCCGCCAGCATATGGAACAGGGGCATCAGATCTCCCTCGTCCCTGCCATACCAGAACGGGGTGGACAGCAGCAGCTCGGCAAGCGCAGGCTCGCAAGGGATGGTCTGTGAGTGGGCCGCAGGAGGGGCGGGCGTTCTCACCTCGAAGAACATGCAGTATTCCGCCATCGGATCGTCCCGATCCGGTATCTGCTCATGGGCGACTCCCGGACCGGTCATATACAGCGTTCCGGGCACGATCGGATAACGCCTGCCATGCACGATCAGCTCGCCATAACCGCTGGGGATGTAATGAAGCTCATAGCTGCCGAAGCTGTGGCTGTGTTCCGCGATCGTCTGGCTGAATACCCCGAACCGCACGAACAGCACATTCAGCAGCAAACCTCCAAGCCTGAGCTTGATATCCATATTCCCGATATCCACCCTGGGCAGGTTCATGATCATGCGGCCACCCTCCTGTGAAAACACGACATTCTCGCAATAGGAACGTCGTCTTTGTTCCATTACTGATCCTGCTGCAACCCACTATAATAAGAACAGCCTGGAGTTGTCAATTGACGCAGGAACAGGAAATCTTTCAGACAGGAGGTCATGCCCATGCTGCGAGGATCGGACAACCGCATCATCTATCGGAAGGGTTGCCATGTCCATACCTGGACGGAGATTCCGCTTGAGAACGCGGGGCACGAATGGCGGGAAGGGATGGTGAGCGGCAACGGAGAGAACGGTTATGTCACTTCAGGTGCTCCGTATTCGGACACGTTTATTTTTCAATACATGTGGAATAACTTCCCGTCGCCCGATCCGAGGGTGATTCCGGACGAGCTGCCGAGCCAGCTGGAGGAGGCCAGATGGAATGTCTTCCATAGGAATGACGAATGGAAAATCACCGACAAGGACGGCGAGCCGAGAAGAAGAACCTTCTATTACCGCTATCACCCCGCCCATCAGCTCAGGCTGGAACTGTCACCGCGCGGCCATCTGTCCGACTATGTCCGGTGGACCAACTATGAGACGGCGGAGACCGGCGTCAGGTACACCGATGAGCATGGCGAATGGCAACGGACGTCCTTCACCTCCCGGGTGGACAATGTGTCCATCACAAGGATCACGTCATCCTCAACGGGCAACCGGATCCAGATGACCGTCTCCATCGACGATATCGTCTCGATGAGCGGGGGCGCAACCACACCCGGAGTTTCCGGGATGCAGTACAAAAAAATGGTCGATCCGGACGGAGATTACATCGCGCTTGTCGCCCACTATCCTTCGTACCCCGGCAGCGAGCTGGCTAACGGCGGCTATGCCGGCTTGACGCGCATCATCGCGGCGGGCGGCAGCAAACAGATCATCCGGCTCAAGGAGTCCCAGGATCCGATGAACGTCGGCGCTGTGCAGAACCCCGCTGTCCGGATCGACGATGCCGAGGAGATCATCCTGATCACCCAGGCCGCCCGAACCTTCGATATGGGAAGGCTGGAGGATTTCAGACAGACATCCGGGTATGCCATCCTCGACCAGCTGGCCGGTCATACCCGCGAGGTCGCCGAGCGTTATCGGGACGCTGATGGACGCTTTGACTATGCAGCTGCGCTGCAAGCCCATGCCGCCGTGCACGCCGCCGAGTTCGGCGCGGTGCGATTTGCGTTGGGCGAAGATTCGGACGATGCGTCCATGGACAACCTCTCCCTTCTTCAGGCGCAGAAGGCGGAGCCGACCAGGGTGCATCCGGCGTTCATCCGGAAGGTCTATGAGCAGGCGAGATATGCGTTCATCTGCTGCAGCGGCTCCAGCGCGCCGCGTCTGTACGGCATGTGGACCGGCGAATGGAATCCCGGCTGGCGTTCCATCTATACGCTGGATGCCAACGTCAATCTGCAGGTGGCGGCCATGAACACCGGGCATATGACGCTTGCGCAGCCCGGTTACATCACCTTCATCCTCAGGAATGTGCCCGACTTCGCATACAATGCCCGAATGGCGTACGGCATGCACGATGCGCTGCAGGTGTCTGTCAACTCCGATGGCGACCGGGCGATGCATGTCGAATATGACAACGACTATCCTTTCGAGTATTGGAACGCCGGAGCCAGCTGGTGTTTGCTGCCGATCTTCGAGTATTGGCAATGCTACGGCAATCAGAGGATTCCGATCCATGAGAACATGAGAATCCACGACCTTCAGCCGTACCTTGGAGTTCAGGATGGCGGTCTCAGCGATGAGGAATATCGCGAGCTAATGGAACGGGGATACCTGGATCTGGAACGGGACATCCTGTTGCCGCTGCTCACGAAGCAGGCGAACTTCTGGGAGCAGATCTGCACGCCGGAGTATTATACCGACGCGGAGGGTCATGCCCGCTATGAACCGGGCAAGAAGCAGTTGAACCCGGGCGAGAGGTACATCATCCTGCCCGCCTATTCGCCTGAGAATCACCCGGCAGGCTGCCTCAGCAAGCTGACCGCCAATGCGACGATGGATATCGCCGCAGCGCGGGATGGCCTCGCGATGGTCATCGCCATGGAGCAAGCGGTGAAGCGCGAGGGGTATGAGGCAGCGGTGGCCCGGTGGGAGGCTCTGCTTCAGCAGTTGCCCCGATATCTGCTGGACGACGATGGAGCCTTGCGCGAATGGGCGATGAAGGAGTATCGGGAGAACAACGATCACCGTCATCTGAGCCATCTGTATCCCGCCTGGCCGGGCTATGAGGCCCATGAGGAAGCGGAGCTGGCCGCAGCGTGCAGGAAAGCGCTGGAGAATCGGAATCGGTTCAATACAGGAGACAATACCGCCGGCCATGGCTGGATCCACAAGGCGCTGGTCGCAGCGCGGCTGAAGGACGGCGATGAGGCCATGTCCTGTCTGTTGCCGATGATGGTCAGTGAAGGCTTCTACTCCTCGCTGATGACCGACCATGACACCAACCGCAGGATGCGGTCCTATTGCACCGACACTCTGTTCGGAATCGCCGCAGTGGTGAATGAAGCCCTGGTCTACAGCCACACCGGAGTCATCGAGCTGCTGCCGGCGCTTCCATCCTATTGGAGGGTCGGGATGATCTGCGGCCTGATGGCAAGAACGCGGGTGGAGATCCGGGAGCTGCGATGGAATCTCGAGCAAGGCCTGGTGGAAGCGACGCTTCGTTCGATTGCCCCCAGACCGCAGACGGTTCGCCTTGAGCTGGCTGTGCCCTGGCAGGCAGCAAGGAAGAACGGCGAAGCGGTCGGGCGGACCCGGCAGGAGAGCAGAGGTGTGCTGTGGCTGGAGCTGGAGCCAGGCGTCGACGTGCGGGTAGAGTTCGGGTTATAACACAGAGAGGCGCTCGGATGTCGCCTGAGCATGACATCCTCGCGCCTCTATCCCGTTGATTCGGCTGGCAAGCGTGCTCTTCCGGACCGACCGGTCAATGCGGATATGCCGCCTCGAACTCCACGCCGCATGGACCGCCATCCATGTTCGGCTCCAGGTCGACCTCCGTGCCGTCAGCCCGATACAGCGGCCGGTAGTAATTCGCGATGCGACTCGCCGATTCGTTGGCATAGTGGCAGATGAACGAGCGGCGGAAGCGGTCCTTCGTCTTGTTCCGGTACGAGCCGTGGATGAGGTTGCCGTTGAAGAACAGCACATCGCCCGGATCCATCACGACCGGCACGACCTTGCGATCCTTCGGCGGCTTGACGAAATGCGTCGTGAAGGATTCCCGCGCATCCGCTTCCTCCGGACAGACGATGTCGAAGTCCTGCGTCTTCGGCACGACCATGAGGCCGCCGTTCTCCTCATCGGCCGGATCGATCGCCGTCCAGGCTGCGATGCAGGTGCCGGGCTCCACCTTGAGATAGAAGTTGTCCTGATGCAGCGCTTGCCCTCTCGAACCCGGCGGCTTGTAGTAGAACATGCTCTGCGCGGCAAGCGCGGGCTCCTCATACAGATCCTCGAGGATCGCCATCACCGTGGGATGCAGCATGTACTTCCTCGCCGTCTCGTTGAAGCGGTGCGGATGCATCACCCGCGGATATCGCTTCAACGGGTCATCGCTCGCCCCTGACAGATCCGGCTCAAAAAACCCCGGCACCCGCTGCTCGCTGATCCTCCAGAACGTCTCCTCGATCTCCTTCAGCTGCTCCCCGGTGAAAACACCCTTGACGACCAGATACCCCTCTTCCTCGAACTGCTTCTTCTGTTCTGCTGTTATCGTGCGCGGTGTGTAGGCCATATCCAAATCCCCTTTCGTCGGATTTACACCCTTAGCTTACCGACAAAGCGCCCCGCCGGGGAGTATGAATCCTGCCGAAACATCACACAATCCTGCTATTTATGATATGCTGTTTTCCGCAAGGCCAAACCGGATATGGCCTGCAACCGACAGTATCCATGACGATACGGGTAGGGATATGAATGAGCTGACCAGTTATCTGTGTACGTTCAGCCCAACTTCGCCAGAAGCTCGCGAATGAAAGCCGGTTCATCTTTCGGCGTTCGTGACGTGATCAGGTTGCCGCTGACGACCACTTCCTCATCCCTGTATGTGGCGCCGCTGTTTTTCACGTCGTCGCGGATTCCTTTGAAGCAGGTCGCCTCATGGCCTTGCAGGATATCGGCGCTGATCATCACCTGAGGACCGTGGCAGATGCCGGCGATCACCGCGGAACGGTCATTCAGCGCTTGCACGAAACGCACGACATCGTCGTTTACCCTCAGTTCCTCAGGGCTGCTTCCGCCTGGAATGACTACCGCGTCGTAATCCGCCGCATTCGCTTCCGCAATCCCCAGGTCAGCCACATACGATGCTGTCCCGTGCTTCCCCTTGATGACCGCTCCGCGTTCCAGGCCGATGATCACCACTTCATGACCGGCCTCCTTGACTGCCTCATAAGGATTCACCATCTCGGAATCTTCAAAATCATCCGCGATCAGAAAAGCCACTTTCGCCATTGTGATGCCTCCTTGGTATAGGGGAAATAAAGCTTCTACTATACTGTAGAAGCTTTATTTCGCGCAGTGGGATTACTTGCTGTTAATCAGTTCCTGAAAGAACTCGTAAGCCTCTTTGTCAGTGTAGCCTTCGTGGACGATCTTGCGAACCGCCTGAATCATTTCCTCCGGATATGGAGACTGGAAGATATTCCGGCCCATATCCACGCCGGCTGCGCCGTTCTGCACAGAGTTGTAGGTCAGGGTCAGGGCGTCCTTCTCCGGAAGCTTCTTGCCTCCCGCCACGACGAGCGGAACCGGACAAGCTGCGGCGACCTTGTCGAAGTCATCGCAGTAATAGGTCTTTACGATCTGAGCGCCGAACTCGGCCAGCATTCTCGTCGCGAGCAGGAAGAATTGGGTCGTGCGTTCCATTTGCTTGCCGACGGCAACTACGCCCAGAGTAGGGATCGAATATCGGAAACCGAGGTTGATCGCCTTGTTCAGCTGCTCGATCGTTTCCTTCTGACCATCTGCGCCAATGAACGTCTGGATGGCAATGGCGCTGGCGTTGATACGGATCGCGTCCTCGATATCGACAACCATCGACTCATGGCTCAGGTCGTCATTCAGGATGCTCGATCCGGAGGATGCCCGGAGCGCGACCGCCTTGTTGTAGGTAGGCGGAACGCTGCTGCGGATCGCGCCGCGGGTACCCATGAGACAATCCGCATACGGTGCCAGTCTCGGGATGAGCAGGTCCAGGCGCTCCAGGCCTGAGGTCGGTCCCATGAAGTAGCCATGGTCAAAGGCCAACATCACCGTCTTGCCGGACTTGGGATCGAAGATTCTGGACAATCTGTCCTTCATGCCCCAGTCGTAGGATGCCGCACCCTTGACGTGATAGCCGCCGCTGTTGGCAAAAGGCACATCTTCCGAGAAATTCTTCGCCACTTTGTTTCCAATATTATCTGCCATATCGCATTCTCCTTATTCTGCATAATCTTTATAAGTTGTCGTTGTCAGAAGTTGTAGTTGTCCGTATTTTCCTTCGTGAATACCACTCGTTCAGGCAATACGATGATGCCGGAATCCTCTGCCTCGTAGTCATAGCCCTGGATGGAGTTCGGCTGCACCTCTACCTCGCCGATGCCCGGAACATTTACCTTGTCGCCCACTTTCAGTTCATTGCCTTCTGCCAGATATTTCGCAATGTAGACAGCCAGCGCGCCTTGCACCTTGACATCCCACAGGCCATGGTTCGGGATCGTGTCGTCCTTCAGGAAGTCGCGCATCGAGTTCGGAGTGGCAAATCCGGTTACCACAACATCGTTCTTGTTCTTGCCCTTGTTCTTCATCGCTTGCGCCATTGCCGGCAGTGCGGTGGAGTCAGGGCAGATGATGACGTCGATGTCCGGATACGTATCCAGGATGCTTTCACCGATTTGCAGCGACAGCTGCGCGTCAGATTCGCCGAATTCCGTCGTTACAAGCTCCCAGCTCGGGTATTTTTCCTTGATGTACTCGTTGGCGGCATTCACCCAGGCGTTCTGGTCAGGGACAGTCGGGCTGGAATAGAACCATGCGAACTTGATCGGACGGTTCGGGTCGTCGAGTGCGCTTACAGCCATTTCGACCAGCATCTCGCCCAGAATATCCGGTGTACCCTGATTGACATAGATGCTGCGGTAGCGCGGGTCTACGTCAGAATCCCAGGTGACGATCTTGATGCCAGCATCCCTGGCTTTTTGCAGCACCTGATTCAGACCGTCAACGCTGACGGACGAAATCGCGATGGCATCAACCCCTCTGGTAATCGCGTTATTGATAATGTTCACCTGATTGGAAACGGCAACCTCAGGCGTACCGTCATAGGTAACCTTGAAGCCTTCAGCCTTGGCCATTTCCTGAGCGCCATCATTGCCGGACTCGAAGAAGGAGTTGCCGGTCAATTTCGGTATGAAGACAACTTCCATCTGCTTGGAACCGGAGTTATTGCCGGATGCGGAAGAGTTGTTCTTGCTTCCGCTGTTGCTTGTGCCGGAAGAGTTGCTGCTGCAAGCTGCCAAGATCATAGATAAGAGCAAGATTCCGGTAAGGATTTTGAACAATTTGGATTTACGCATTTTGATTGCCTCCTCTATCTTTCTTGACGTTAAGTACCCCTTTGATTCTCAGATTCATGCCCGATACTCCCAACACGACGACGGATACGATCAACAGCAAACCTACCGCCAGGCCGGTATACTGGCTTTGTACACCCCCAAGCTGCAATCCAAGCTGCAGGAAACCGACGATGATGCTCGCCAGAGCAGTACCAATAACACCTCCCTTCCCGCCGGTGATGAGGGTGCCCCCAAGCACAACTGCTGTCAGCATCGGCATCAGGTAAGTCTCGCCAAATTCCGCCCGGGCGCTCCATAGGTAGGAGGTAAGTAACACGCCGGATATGCCGGCCGCAAATCCTGACAGGACATACGTGCTGGCGATGATCCGCTTTGTATTAATGCCTGAGTAACGGGCGGTGTTCGGGTTGATGCCAATCAAGTATATATATCTGCCATACCTCGTTCTGTGAAGCAGAAGATAGGATATGAGCAGCATGACAGCAAAGACAGCCAGATACATCGGAATGACGCCAAACAACTTGATATGGGCCAGATCCGTAAATTCCGTAGGGAACTTCGAGATGCCCTCCGCCACGCTGACGCCGGACAACCCGAACAACAGGATGGCGAGCCCCTTGAACAGCAACATGCTGCCGAGGGTGATGATCATCGCTTGAACGCCGACGTAAGCGATCAACAAGCCATTCAGCAAGCCGCACAAGCCGCTTGCGATGATCGCAGCCGCTGCAGCCAGCCAGATGTTCCAGCCGGCCACCTGATAAAGGATGCCCGTGATGACGGATGCAAGCCCGACGATGGAGCCGCCGGAAATGTCGATGCCCCCGGTGATGATAACAAAGGTCACGAAGAAAGCGATGATGGCGATTCCGGCGAAGTTGTCGAAGCTGTTCAGCAACGTGTCCACACGCAGGAATCGGTCATTCATCTGGCCGAAGATGACAAGTTCAAGGATCAGGATCAGCACCAGGAACAGATTCCATCTGGAGCTGCGCAAGGTATTCTTCATCAGTCGCTGCATCTGCTTCACATCTCCTTCCGGATTTCAAGAACTCTGGCGTTCAGCCGCTGCTTCTTCGCTTTCTGGTTGTTGCGGTGGATCAGCAGCATGTCGAACACGACGATCAGGATCAGCAGGCTACCGGAAATGACATCCTTCCAGAACGCGTCCACCTTCAGGAAAACCAGCGCTGAAGAGATCGAGGTCATGAAGATGGCTCCGATCGTCGCCCCGAGAACAGAACCTACACCGCCGGCCAGGGAGACTCCGCCCAGTACGCATGCGGCGATGACCGTCATCTCATAGCCAAGTCCGGCAGTGGTTGGAATGTTGTTGCCGATGCGGCTGGCGAAGATCAGGCCAGCGATGGCCGCACAGACGCTGCTCATCATAAAGGCGTAGATCTTGTAACGCTTGACCGGTATACCGGCCAGCACCGCCCCTTCTTCCTTGTCGCCGATCGCTGCGAAATAACGGCCCTTCCGGTTCATGGACAGGAAGAGATGAATGCCGATGACGAGCAAGATGACGACGATGGACAGGGTGCTCACGCCGAGAATTTCATGCTGGGTGATCCGTTGGAAGCTGGTCGGCAGCCCTTCAACATTCCTGCCCCCCTGAAAGATGACCTGAACGACGCGCAGCACCTCATTCATTCCAAGGGTCAGGATGAAGGATTGAATCTTGAGCACCGAGACACCCAGCCCGTTGAGCAGCCCGATGATCAGGCCGATGACGATGACGGCGACGAAGGCGGTGACGATGCTGCCGCCGTTCCGCACGATGGTGGCGCTTACAGCAGCGCTAAGTCCGAGCACGCCGCCAACGGAGATATCGATGTTGCCGGTCAGGAGCACGAAGGTCATGCCCGTCGCCATGATGATGTAGACAACGCTACTGCGAACGGAATTCTCCATGTTGTCCGGAGTCAGGTAACTGGCATTGAAGATGCCGACGATCACGAAGAGGGCGATCAGGAAACCGAACGTTCTGAATTCGCGGTGCTTCCTCAGAAAATGGAATACTGAAACGGATATTTGGCTCATCCTTGACATGTTGTTACACTCCTTCGTAGGTGCCGAACGCTGCTTTCATCACGTTGGTTACGTCGATCTCATCCGCTTCCAGACACACGTTGCATCTTCCCCGATATATCGCATAGATACGGTCGCAGATCAGTTCGATCTCCTCCAGGTCTGAAGAGATGAGCAGGATGGAGTAGCCTTCATCCCGGAGTTGTCCAATGATGTTGTAGATATCGCTGCGCGCTGCCGCGTCGATCCCTCTGGTCGGCTCGTCCATGATGATCAATTGCGGTTTCGTGGCGAGGATCCTCGAGATTACGACTTTCTGTTGATTGCCACCGGACAACGACCTGATCTCGTCCTCCTGGTCGACGATCTTGATGCGCAGCTTGCTCACATACTCATCGGTTACGGTTCGCTCGAGTTTCCTGTTCAGGAAAAATCGGTCATTTCTGATTATTTGAGCGGTTACATTGTTCGTTATGGAAGTGATCGAGAATATCCCGTTCAGGAATCTGTCCTCCGGGATATAGGCCAGCCCCTGGTCGATCGTCTCACGCACCGACAGCCGGGTGATGTCCTTGCCGTTCAGCAGCACCTGGCCGCTGTACGGCTTGGTAATCCCGTAGATCGCCTCCGCAATCTCCGTCCTCCCGGCGCCGACGAGACCTGCCAAGCCAACGACCTCGCCGCGATAGACGTCGAAGCTGATATCGCGGAAGCCGTCGCCGCTCAGTCCCCGTACCTGCAGGACCGGCTCCTCCTTCACGCGGTTAACCCTTCTCTTCACGAAGCTGAACTTTCCCTTCTTCTCACTGTCGATCGGCAGCAAACCCTGGATCAGCATATCTTTCGTAAATTCACGGATGTCGCCCTTGAGCGTCACCTTGCCGTCCCTAAGGATCACCGCATGGGTCGAGATCTGGAACACTTCGTCCAGGCGATGGGTGATATAAAAGATGCCAACGCCGTTAGCCTTCAACTTCTCGATGATCCGGAACAGCTTCTCCGTCTCAGCGAAGGTCAGCGATGATGTCGGTTCGTCCAGAATCAGAACCTTCACATCCCTCAGCAATCCCTTGATGATCTCCACCTGCTGCTGCTCGGCGATGGACAGGGACGAGGCCATCCGGTTCAGATCCAGATTCCATTCCAGTTGCTCCATCAGCTGCTTCGCCTTGGCCCTAAGTTCCGATTTCTTCAACTTGCCGGGATGACCGATGCCCAGATTCTGTTCGATCGTCATGTTCGGGAAGAGCACCGGTTCCTGCGGAACCAGATAGATCCCTTTCACATGCGCGACATGCGGGTTGTACGATTCCACAATCTCGCCGCCGATGCGGATCGTGCCGCTGTCCGGCTTGTACACCCCGGTGAGAATTTTCATTAACGTGCTTTTGCCTGCGCCATTGCCGCCGATGATGGAAATGACTTCTGATTCATTTATCTCCAGAGACACCCCTTTGAGTACTGCGTTCTGGTTGAACGACTTCATGATGTTCTCCAGGTTGACCAGTTGTCGATGCCCATCCATTGCCAAGACCCCCTTGCTGCGTGATGAAAGTGAATTCACTAGATGCGCGAGCCAGATCGATCACCGAAAACCAACGAAACTTGTAAACGTTTTCTGATAGCGGATAATCCGATTATAGTTTAAAACATTTTATTAATCAAGCATCAAATTATTGTTCGTCAAAAAAATGTTCACTCCATTAATTTCCATCATTGGTTGCTGGATTAATTCAATAACATCTAGAAAAACTCATATATTTACTGCATTTCATCATAATTTTCTGATTCATCATATAAAATTTCCAAAAAAATTGACAGACCGCTTATATAATGTTATATTTATTTTCGTGGAACATTTGTTTTTGTTAAAATATTTTGTTTTGTATACTCTATGGTGAAGCAGGTGATGCCTATGTCGTATGAAAACGATCTGATCGTCAAGATTGCCTGGCAATATTACGTGGAAGGGTTAACCCAGAATGAGATCTCGGACAACCTGAACCTTTCCCGCATGAAGGTGATCAAATATCTTGAGAAAGCCAAGACGAACAATGTCATCCAGTTCAAGATCAATCTGTCTGCGATGGACAACATCCATCTTCAGAATCAGATCAAGGAAATGTACAATCTGAAAGATATTCATATCGTCCCGGCATCTTCACATGATGTGGTGAACAGCATTACGGTGGCGGCTGCCCAATATATTGAGGATCGCATTACCAGCGACACGATGATCAGCATCGGTTACGGCGAAGCGGTCTCGCGAACTCTGGCTAACCTGCAGATCTCTGCCAAATACAAGGTCACTTTCGTCTCCTTGTCAGGCGGGGTCAAGTTTTACATGCCTACCGCCATCGCACCGAGATCAGATTATTATACGAATCCGAATTATTCGCACTACATCATCCCCACCCCTCTGCTGGTTGCTAACGAAGAACTGGCCAATCAACTGAAGGAGGAAAACTCCGTCAAACGGATCTTGGAGATGATCCCCTACTCCAACATGACAGTCATCGGCATCGGGGCGCTCCACGATCGCGCTACTCTGATCCGCGAAGGCTACATGGGCAAAAATGACTTCGAAATACTGAAGATGAAGGGCGCAGTCGGCGATCTGCTCAGCCAATTCTATGACATCGACGGCAATGTGCTGGACCTGCCATTTCACAGGCGTCAGATCAGCACGCCGATCGAATTTCTCAAATCCTTGAACAACGTCATCGCTGTGGCAGGCGGACTCGAGAAGAAGGAGGCGATTCGCGGAGCGTTGAAGGGCGGATATATCGATGTGCTGATTACCGATGAACAGGTGGCGAAAAGTCTGATGGAGTGACCTGTGGAGATCAGGAGCATTTTGGAGATGTGAATCATTGATGATTCTGAGCTACTGGGGGGTTTAACATGGAGAAGTATCTGATGGCGATTGATGCCGGTACCGGCAGTGTGAGGGTGATTCTGTTCGACGTCGAGGGGCGGGAAGTGACGTCTGCCCAGGCGGAATGGACTCATCACGAAGACGAACGCTATCCCGGTTCCATGGATTTCGACATTGACACGAATATCCGGATCATCGTGGACCTGATCCGGCAAACCATCCGGACAAGCAAGGTGGATCCTAAGAACATCGCCGCCGTGTCCACATCAAGCATGAGAGAAGGCATCGTTCTGTACGACGAGCATGGCCAGGAAATCTGGGCCTGTGCCAATGTGGATTCCCGTGCAGACAACGAGGTTTACAACCTTTACAAGATCAGCGACTCCATCGAGAGAGACATTTACCGCATATCCGGCCAGACCTTCTCGCTAGGGGCCATCCCGCGCATCCTGTGGGTGAAGAACAACATACCCGACGTCTACGAGCGAACGAGATATGTCACCATGCTCAACGACTGGATCACGTACCGGTTGTCGGGCAAGATCTCGGTTGAGCCGTCCAACGGCTGCACAACCGGCATGTTCGATCTTCACAGCCGAAAGTGGGATCCGGAGATCGCGAGGAAGGTGCAGCTGAAGAGCGACATTTATCCCGTTGTTTATGAAAGCGGTACCGTGATCGGCCAGGTCACTCCAGAGATGGCTGCTCTTTCAGGTTTGGACACGGGCACCCTCGTCGTGGCAGGCGGCGGCGACGCGCAGCTTGGCTGCATCGGGGTCGGCGCGGTGCGCGAAGGCGATGCAGTCATTTTCGGCGGTAGCTTCTGGCAATATGAGTATACAACCACCGGGCTGAAAATCGACGAGGAATGCCAGGTACGCATCAATTGCCATGCGGTGCCGAACACATGGCAGTATGAGGCGATCGCCTTTTTCCCGGGACTGGTCATGCGCTGGTTCCGCGACGCATTCTGCGATCTGGAAGCCTACATCCAGAAATCAACGGGAGAAAGCATCTACTCCCAGATGCAACGGCAAGCGCAGCTTGTTCCGGCGGGAAGCTACGGCATGCTGTGCACCTTCAGCGACGTTATGAATTACATGTCATGGAAACACGCGGCTCCTGGCTTTATTAATTTCAAACTGGACGCGTCGAAATTCAATAAAGCCAGCTTCTATAGAGCAATCATGGAGAATGCGGCGTATGTCACCCGGGGCAATGTGGAGCTTGTCAGCAGGATCACAAAGGCATCTCCTGACTCCATCATCTTCGCTGGAGGCGCTTCGAAGAGCGACCTCTGGTGTCAGATCGTCTGCGATGTGCTGAACGTTCCTTTAAAAGTGCCGGTAGTGAAGGAATCAACAGCGCTGGGCACGGCGATCTGCGCCGGGGTTGGAGCCGGCGTGTACAGCAGCTTTGAGGATGCGATCGAGAAGGTCGTGCATTTTGAAAGGACGTACACCCCTAACCCTGAACATCAGGAAGTTTACAACAAGCTGTATGATCAATGGCGGAAGCTGTACGCAAGGCAGCTTCAGCTGGCGGATGAAGGTTTGACGGAGCACATGTGGATCGCGCCGGGGCTTGGTTGACCTGCTCGACTCAACGGATGGATTGGCAACAAGACTCAGCTAACTATGAAAGGATTGTGTAAAAACTATGACAATGGTTCATGAGACAGATTTCGAGTATCGCTTTGGAGACAGCGGCCCCAAATATCTTCTTCGCGGGCCAAGGATGTATGCAGGTGTGGTCGCGTTGAAACCAGGTCAGGACTTCCAGGCCCATTATCACAACATCATGGAGGAAAACTTCTACATCCTGGAGGGAGAGATCGAGTTCCACATCGATTATCAAATCTTCCGCTGCAAACCAGGAGACTTCATCCATGTGGAGCCTAAGAAGGTCCATTATTTGGTGAACAAGGGGACGACAGATTTCAAGGCGCTCTTCATGCTGGCTCCATACCAGGACAAGGACAAGGTCGAGGTGCCGGATTACAACCCCGCCCTCGCCAAGTGAGGATTCATCGGCTTTCCTCATCTTTCATACGCACACGCGCCAACGGGGACGAATATCGTCCCCGTTGGTTTGCTGTCTGACTTATGTAGGGCGATTCCGGCGATCAGAAAAACGACAAGTTCGGCAAGATTGACAAGATCAGCAAGTTTGGTCAGATTGGGAAGATCCTCATGGATGTCGCCAACCTGGAGAAGAGGCTTGATCATGATCCCTTGATCGTTCGTGAACCTACCTATTCATGCCAGCCTCCAGCCTGCCCGTGAGTTCGTTCAGATGGTGATATCGCTGAACGATCTCGGCCATGCTGCGATCCTGAAGCTCGATGCTTGCTGTGATCTCCTGGATGGCGGCGGTGTTCTCCTCCGTCATCGCCGACAGGGATTCCATCTCATCGGCGATGGTGCGGGAGACATCGCTCAGCCGCAGGACCGAAGCTGACAGTTCCTGCGAGCTTCTGGCGACCTGCTGCGTATTCGCAGCGATCTCCTGCTGGGACTCCAGCATATCCCGGGACAATGTCTGGACGACGGAGATCGACTGCTGCCCCATGGAAACCTCTCGCGTGACCAGCTTCGACTGGTCCTGCACAGCCTGCAGGATATCCGCTATGCGCTCTGCCGACTGGCGGGTGTGATCAGACAGCTTCCTGATCTCGGATGCGACGACTTCGAAGCCCTGGCCCTGTTCCCCGATGCGCGCCGCCTCGATGGCCGCATTCAGGGCCAACAGTTGGGTCTGGTTCGAGATCTCACGGATCACATCGATGATCCCGCCGATGTTCTCACTCCGCTCGTTCAGGTCGTGGATCATTGCGGACGTCTGATCGATGATGGCCCGGATCCTGTCCACCTCTTCGCCGAGCCGGGACGTCCTTCTCGACCCTTCTTCCGTCAATTCCGCACTGGATGAGGACAGATGACTCAGCATGACCGCCGCTCCCGAGACCGTGCGAATCTCGTCATTGAGCACAGCCAGCGAACGGCTGAACGCAACCAGGCTTGAGCCGACACTTTCCGTACTCCTCGAGATCTCGGCAAAAGCAAGGGGCATCTCCTTCGAGACGAGACCCGCCGAGTCGATGTTCGTCTTCAGATCCGAGCTGAACGTTCCCAGACCGTGCACCGATTCGGCGATGTGCTTAAGCAGCTCGTCATTGCGCTGGTGTGCCAGCGTCAACTCCTGGTGCCGCATGATCACCTGCTTCTGCAGCCGCTCACTGAAGACACCGGTTGCAAGCAGCGCTCCCGCGATGAGGATCACGAACAGGTTCAGCGAGAACAGGCCTGTGTCATCGAACTGCGCGAATATCGTATGCCTTTCCGTGACAAAGAAGTAATTGGTAAAGATCAAGGCGAAGATGCTGGACAACAGGATCGGGCGGTAGTTGCTGTAGAGCGTGCAGACCGCTATGGAATAATAGATGATGAGGTACGTGGAGAAGCCGACCGCAGTGGAGATCAGCATATACGAGATGATCGCCAGACACACGGGTATGTAATACATGAGATAGGGGGTGAACCAGCGTTTCCAGGTACACACCGTCGCAATGGTCGCGATCACGATCCCCACCGTAAGCAGGATCGGAGTCTGACCGGGATTGGTGATCAAGGTGACCGCCACACCCAGCAGCAACGAAAACCACAAAACCATAACCAGCAGCCTGTTTCTTCTGTGAAGTACCATATGACTGTCCATTCTCTTCATCTCCTTGATCCGCTTGTTTCGTGTTGCTTCGTTTCTTTCCCTTTCGACTACTTTCCGGCATGATAGCATTGGGCCAGCCTGGCCATCGGCAGCGGGTGGCTGAAGTAATAGCCCTGGATGTTGCTGCACCCCGCCCTCGTCACGAAGTCGAGCTGATCCTCCGTCTCGATCCCCTCCGCGATGACGCCCAGATTCAGATTTTTGGCCATGTTGATGATCGTCGTGATGATCGCCCGGTCATGGTGGTTCTGGGAGATATTCCGGATGAAGGATCGATCGATCTTGAGCTTGTGGATGGTGAACTTCTGCAGATAGCTGAGCGAGCTGTAACCCGTTCCAAAATCATCCAGACTGATCTGCACACCCATGCTCTGCAACTCCCTGAGCGTCCCTTCGGTCGCAACGGTATCCATCATGATCCTCTCGGTAATCTCCACGCCCAGGTAACTCGGGTGCAAACCGACCTCCTGAAGGATGTCGCGGATCATCTTCGTCAGGTTCGGCTGCTGGAATTGCATGGATGACAGATTGACCCAGACGGGGATCTTCGGTCCGCCCCGATCGTGCCACTCCTTGATGTCCCTGACCGCCTGACGGATGACCCAGCGACCGATGTGCAGGATCAGTCCGTTTTCCTCCGCGATCGGGATGAAATGCTCCGCCGTCAGGAGTCCTCTCGTCGGGTGATTCCAGCGTACAAGGGCTTCAATGCCGATCATCTCCATCGTCATCGCGTTGAATTGCGGCTGATAGTGCAGCTCAAGCTCCTGTTGCTCAAACGAACGTCTCAGGGCATTTTCCAGTTCGAGGCGCTGCTGCAGGCGCGTGGCCAGTTCGCAGGAGAAAAAGCGATGGCCGTCTTTGCCTCTTCTCTTCTGCTCGTACATCGCCAGATCCGAATTCCTCATCAGTTCTTCGGCAGTTGACCCGTCGAACGGGAAGATCGCGATGCCGATGCTGGAGGTGGCGTAATGGACCTCCCCCTTCAGATGATACGGCTTGCGCAGAGCGCGCTCGATCATATGCATGATGCGGCCGATCTCTTCCTTTTTCCTCGCGCATTGCAGCAGGATGACGAACTCATCGCCGCTCAGGCGGCCGAAGACGAACCGTAAGCCGCTGCACACCAGACAATACTGGATCCGCTGGCTGATCTCGATCAGCAGCAGATCTCCATACTGATGCCCGAGCGAGTCGTTAATAAACTTGATGCGGTCGACATCCATGGTGATGACGGCGAATGGATCTTTAGTATGCTGATACCTCTCGATCCACAGGGACAGCTCCTGATGGATCTTCCGGCGGTTGGGCAGGCCGGTCAGCTCGTCATGGTAGGCCATATGCATGACTTCCTGCTTCGCTTTCTTCCGGTCCGTCACATTGCGCATGGTCGTCAGGATGGCGAGAGCGCCATCGTAGGAGATCAACGTGCTGGCAACCTCCATGTCGAGCAGTTCATTCTGGAGATTGTACACCTGAATCTCGAGCCGTTCCGTTCGCGTATGGGTGGCGAGCAGGTTCTCGAGCTGGGCTGACACCAGCCGATGGTAGCAGGGATGGATAAATCGAAGGACGGGCTCGCCGATAAACTGTTCCCTTGATCCGCCAAATATCACTTCCGCCACTTCGTTTATGTACACGATCTGCATGTCCTGTTTATAGATGATGATCGGATCAACGTATATATTCAGCAGCTGTTTATATCGGGACTCGTATTCCCGCGAACGTTCCATCTCCGTCTGGTCGATGATCAGAAGGTCGTAGCCATGCCTGTCGCCATCATACAACGCAGGAAACACGTGCAACATCCAGGACAACCTTTGGCCGTAATTGCCATACGCCACAACAGAGTAATGTCCGGACTGCAGCTTGAGCTTCTTGCCTCCCTCATGGGTGGGATCGGCTTCTCCATCCGGCCAGAGGCCAGGATCTCTCCCGGGCTTGAAGGGTGCCTCTCGCCCAAACGTGAAGTCCGCCTCTCTCTCGTTGACGCGCTCACGCTCTCCTTCAGGCGGGCTCTCCGCGCCTTCCACCCGTCTGGCGTTTGCCTCTCTCTCGAGCGGATTCATCGCCCCATCCTCAAGCCTGAAGTCCGCCTCTCTCTCGAGCGTGAACCTCCCCCCTTCTACGAGCAGAGAAGGAAGATAAGCATGAAGCCGCACTTCCGGGATGTATGCTTCGGCATACCTCATGGCGGCAGGGTTCATTTTCACAATCGTACAGTTCTCGTTGATCGTGACGATCGGGCCGGGATGTTGCTCGTAGTCCAGACGTAGCGTATGAACGTCCTCATTCACTCCTGTTCTCCTTCCTTTCTCGCTCTGACTTTGGCAGGCATGTCCTGATTTACCATGGTATTACCCTAGTATGTAGCTGTACCCTATACATTTTTTATACATAGACATATTTCGACAAAAAAAAGAGGGGATATCCCCTCTCGAAAGAATATCGCTGACCTGTCGTCTGACCTGTACTGAAATGGACTCTTAGTCCCAAGACAGCTTTCCTTTCCTGATCTTCGCGATGTAGACGATCTGCCCGGTATGATAATGGATCTCCCGCAGCATGGCGATCATCAGGTTCAGTACGGTGGTCTCGTTGTTCACCTGGCTGTATGTCAAAGGAGGCAGGTTGAGGAATGGTCGGGACATGAGCAGATGGGGATGGGACCTGAGATGTTCGAGGTACCGGATGATGAGCTCAAACGCTTCCCTCGCCTTCCGATACGCCTCATCCCTGGACATATACAGCCCGCGTTCAAACTCCTTGTCCCGGTCCCGTGTGTCGGGGATGTTTAAGAATATCTGCTCGATCCGCGAATGCACACAGCCCCGGATATGCGCGACCAGATTCGCAATGCTGTTGCTGTCTTCATTGGGCGCCCACGTGATGTCCTCTTCCTCCAGTTGCTCGATGACCTTCAGGATGCCTCTCATCTCGGACCTGAACTTCGGCAGCATGCTGTCAATGAACTCCATGGCGATATCCATTGGCGACAACACCCTTCATCCCTTCGTTTATACAAGTTTATTCTACCAAACACACGTTCTGTGGACAACCAATTTTCACCAAAGGATGGCTGAACATGCTGTTAAATCCTCTCTTGCAAATCATATCCTGATCGGTTAGTATCTTGGCAATAACAGGCATCAACCTGCGATGGTCGGGCGAGGTCCGCATGTTGGGTCAAGGCGGATGATGGTGGGGGGAGCCTCGCTTGATCTTCTGTATCGCGGCGGATGATGGACTGGAAGCTTCGCCTGATCTGATGAATCGCAGTGGAAATTGGCCCTGGGAAGCTTCGCCTGATCTTCCGCAGCGGATGACGGGACAGGGGAGAGGAGGTTGTCAGGTGAGACGAATCTACGATGAGCAACAGTACGGCGTCATGTTTTCCGGACATTTTCAGGTGGATGACAACTATATCACCCACCGGCCGAATGGCCGAGGCGACTGGCTGATCGCCTATACGGTTGGGGGACGGGGATACTTTGCCACAGACGGTCTCTATCGCGAGTGCGGCGAGGGCGACGTCGCCTTGCTGAGACCGGGAGCTCCGCATACATACGGGACGGTGAAGGGCGAGACGTGGAATTTCGTATGGGTGCACTTCCCGGAGCGTGCGATCGAAGACCACCTGCTGCCAGTCGAGCCGCTTCATGTGCAACACCTCGATGCCGGTTCGCTTCGCACCCGCATCCATGAAGCGTTCGGGCGCATCCTCGCCGACTCCAGAGAACGTAGCGACTTCTGGTACGAGCTGAGCCTGAATTCGCTGCGCGAGATTCTGATGCTGCTCGCCCAGCAGAGGGAGCGGCGGCTCGATCCGAGGATCGCCGAGGCGCTGCACTATCTGTCCGTGCATATGCGCAGCCCGCTGCACATCGAGCGCCTGGCCCGGACGATCGGCCTCTCTCCCTCCCGCCTGTCCCATCTGTTCAAGGAGCAGACCGGCCTGCCCATCGTCGATACGCTCAACCGCATGCGCATCCTGCAGGCAGCCTTGCTGCTGGAGCATACGCATCGGAGCGCCGCCGAGATCGCCTATGACGTCGGCTTCCACAACTACAACCACTTCATCAACCAGTTCCGGAAATGGCTCGGCACCACGCCGAGCGCCTACCGGAAAGCGAGAAATGTGCCGCATGAAGAGTCATGATGGAGCATAGCTGGGTCGGGAGGGCGGTTTGTTTGATGGGCTACCTAGCCTGACAGCAGGGTTGGCCAGCGACTCACATGGTAACGCCGCCTTGAGCCTATAAGAGCGGTACGCTCGACCAGCTTCCGGATGGATGGTTGTGGGCCCATACCTGTTGTATGAAATTTCAT
>Ga0065720_1000698_pt1 | contig 22125 bp, 19 predicted proteins | sample Thericmetagenome_FD_59107 | JGI IMG/M metagenome (GOLD analysis project Ga0065720, IMG submission 59107) | Thermophilic microbial communities from the Joint Bioenergy Institute, California, USA of rice/straw/compost enrichment - eDNA_2 v2... | ecosystem: Engineered > Solid waste > Grass >...
CCGATCCGCCGCCGGCATGGATGTATTCCTATTATAAAGTTCCCCCGCCCCCGTTTCCAGCAAACGGATTTTGCAATTTTCGCTTCCGGTGGACACATTTTTATGCTATAATGAAAGCGCTCACAAAAAAGTATGGAGCAAAATAAAGGGGGAAATGCCGATGGTGCAAGCCGTGACGCCTGACCGCAACCCGTACGAGGAACTTGCGCTGGAGCACGACGTTCTTTTCTTCAAACTGGGCGGACCCGAGCTCGTTTGCTTCCATGGCCGTAATTTCAACCTGAAGCGCAGGATGAGCACCGATCGCATCGCGCTTCTCCGGTCGGATCCGAACTTCTGTCTGGTCGCCCCCGACACGTACGTCAACCTCCGGAAAGTCAGCGAATTCGACGGCGATGTGCTCTATTTCGGCGAGAAAGGACCCGAAGCGAAACGGCTGCCGGTATCCCGCTGGCGCCGCGGCGCGATCCGCGACAGAATCGCAAATCTGAAGTGAACAGGGACGGGCGGAGACGCCCGTCTTCATTTTGAAGCCGGTCTCCCGCTGCGACAAACCGCATGCGGGAGTTTGTTGTAATATGGTAAGATGTTCCTGAAAGAGTGGTGCTTGCGATGACCAAAATCCGTTGCTTGCTCCTGTCCGTCATATTCGCGGGGGCATGCCTGTGCGCCGGCGCCGGCGTCCGCGCGACATCCTGGGTATCCGTCCCTCCCGAAGAAGTACTCGAACGGGCGGATGTGATCGTCACGGGCCGGTACGACTTCACATCCGAAATGTCAACATCGCAGGCCCCGATTTTCGTCGGCTATGCGTTCGATGTGGAGCGCGTATACCGCGGCGATGTCCCCCGGCGGTTAACGGTCGGCATCGATTTCTTTGATGTCCCGGGTTCGCGTGAATTCCAGGATAAGGGCGGGTCGTTCCTGCTTCTGCTGGAATACGGAGAGGGGTACGAATACCCCATCCCCGTAGCCGGCCCGAACGGCATGGTGCCGCTTTCGGACGGAACCGTGGACACGGCGTACCTCATGGGCGAGCGGGATGCTTTTTTTGCCAAATTCCTGAAAAAGCGAACGCCCGTTGCGGTGTATGAAACGTCAGCGTTCAAGACAGCGCCTGCTTTCAACTCGCGGGTGCTGATCGGTGCGATTGTGGGAGCGGTCGGAGTTCCGGCGCTCGCCGCGTATTATTTCGCAAGGAAAAAGAAAACCCGCCCGAATCGGGCATGAATCGAAGCCGCCCAACGGTATTGCATCGGCCTCCGAGTTGCGCTTAACCGGAGGAGTGCGCACTTGCAACGCGTGCGCGCGGCGGCATGAAACATCCGACATCGGCCATCAGGGAGGCGTATGCGGTGAGCGCGGGAGCAGGCTGGAAGACGGAATGGCGCGAGGCGCTGGAACGGGAGCTCAGGGACAACATTCTGCATTACTGGATGACGCGCACCATCGACGACAAGAACGGCGGATTCATCGGGCGGATCGGCGACGACCGGCAGCCGGACCATGCGGCGGACAAAAGCCTCGTGCTGAACACCCGGATCTTGTGGACGTTCTCGGCCGCTTTCCGCGTGCTCCGGGACGAGCGCTGTCTGGCCGTGGCCGAGCGGGCCTTCGACTACGTGATGAACAAGTTCGCGGATCGTGAACACGGCGGCTTCTTCTGGATGGTCGACGCGAAAGGTCGNCCGGTGGAAGACAAGAAGCAGGTGTACGGCCAGGCGTTCGCNATCNATGCGCTCTCCGAATATTGCCGGGCGGCCGGNCGCAAGGAAGCGCTGGACAAGGCGGTCGAGACGTACCGGCTGCTGGAGCGCCACTGCTACGATCCGGCGCACCGCGGCTATCTCGAGGCGCGCGCCCGCGACTGGACGGAGACGGACCGGCTCTCCCTCGGCGGCGGCGACCTGAACGAGCGCAAGTCGATGAACACGCATCTGCACGTGCTCGAGGCCTATACGAACCTGTACCGCGTCTGGCCGGCGGAGGAACTGAATCGGAAGCACAAGGAACTGATCGACGTGATGCTCGACCATATCGTCGATCCGGAAACGGCGCATTTCAAGCTGTTCTTCGACGACGAATGGACCGGCAAGTCGGACCTCATTTCCTACGGCCACGACATCGAAGGGAGCTGGCTGCTCACCGAAGCGGCCGAACTGGCGGGCGACGAAGCGCTGCTTGCGCGGACGAAGGCGACGGCGATCCGGATGGCGGAAGCGACGCTTGCCGAAGGCGTGGACGCCGACGGCGGCCTGCTGAACGAGGCGAACGCGCAAGGCCTGATCGACACGAACAAGGACTGGTGGCCGCAAGCAGAAGCGGTCGTCGGCTTCTACAATNCGTATCAGCTCACGGGCGACGCGAAATACCTGGACGCCGCCCGCCGCTCCTGGTCGTTCATCGACCGTTGCATCGTTGACAAGGAGGGCGGCGAGTGGTTCTGGAGCGTCGACCGCGAAGGCCGTCCGACCCGGGGGCGCGGCAAGGTGAACGCCTGGAAATGCCCTTATCACAACGGCCGCGCGTGCCTCGAGATGATGGAGCGTCTGGCCGCCGGGCATTGACCGCGGCATGCGAAAAAGCTGTCCCGTTTNGGGGCAGCCTTTTCGCATGTTCCGCCTTTCCGCATATTCCGCCTTTTCGCATGTTCCGCCTTTCCGCATATTCCGCCTTTTCGCATGTTCCGCCTTTTCACTTGTTCCGCCTGCGTTCACGCTCACGACTTGACCGCGCCGCTCGTCACGCCGGAGAAAATAAACCGCTGCATGAACAGGAACATCGCGATCGTCGGAATGAAGATCAGCAGAATGTACGCGGAAATCACTTCCATGCGCGCCGCGTTCGGCCCGACGAACGACTGGATCGCCGTCGCCACCGTTCGGAGGCCCCTGTCCGGCATGTACAGGTACGGCACGTAGAAGTCGTTGTAGATGCTGATGAATTTCAGGATGACGACGGTCGCCGTCGCCGGTCCGAGCAGCGGGAAAATGATGCTCCGGAAAATTGTGAACAGCGACGCGCCCTCCATCATCGCGCTCTCGTCCAGCTCGTACGGAATGTTGCGGATGAACTGGAGATAGATGATGAGCTGGATGACATCCGCCCCGAGATACAGCACGATCGGCGCGCCGTACGTGTTGTACAGGCCGAGCGCCTTGATGACCGAGTAGGTGACAACCTGCGTCGTGATGAGCGGAATGACCGCGGCCGCCAAGTACGCGCCGATGATGAAATTCCTCCCCTTGAAATCGAACCGCCCGAGCGCGTACGCCGACATCGTGCCGATCAGCACGTTGCCGACGATCGAGACGACCAGGATGAACAGCGTGTTGCCGAGGCCGAGCGCCAGATCCCCTTTTTCCCACGCGATGGCGAAATTCCCGAAGTCCCAGACCGATGGAAGCGACAGGCGGTTCGTGTAGAACTCCTGCCGCGACTTGAACGCGCCGACGAAGACGGAGTAGAGCGGGAAGAACACGACGAACGAACCGATGAGCAGCACGACGTACTTCATAAAATCGAAAAAGCCCTGTCTTGCCTTCATGCTCTCGTTCCGCCTTCCTTCAGCATCAGCCGCTGGATGAGCACGACGGCGGCGACCATCATGAGCAACACGACGGCGAGCGCGGACGCAAGCCCGAACTGGTTGAACTTGAAGGCGACGTCCAGCGTCTTCATCAGGAAGGTGGACGTGTCGTTCGCGCCGAGCGTCATGATGTACGGCACCGTGAAGGCCTGCAGCGCGCCGCTCAGCGTCAGGATGAGCATCAGCTCGACGACGTTCTTGATGCCCGGCAGCGTGATGNGCCAGAAGCTCTGCCAGGCGTTCGCNCCGTCGATGCGCGCCGCTTCATACAANTCNTCCGNGATCGACTGCAGCGCNCCGATGAAGATGACCATGTTGTAGCCCATGTACATCCAGAGNGACACGAANGCCANNGCCCAGTCGTTGATCGCCGGATTGCCGAGCCACTGCTGTTTCCACGCTNCGAGNCCGAGCANNTCGAGCAGCTTGTTGAGCGAGCCGTAGGACGTGTGGTACACGGTCTGAAACATGATCGCGATCGCGACCTGATGAAGAATGTACGGCAGGAACAGAATGACTCTGAACACGTTCCGCCCTTTGAGCTTCGAATTCAGGATGACCGCGAAGAACAGCGCCAGCGCCGTCTGGACGAGCCCGCCGATGAAGTAAAACAGGTTGTTGCGCAGAATCCGGAAATATTCCGGATTCGAGAAAATTTCCCGGTAATTTTTGAAGCCGACGAAGTTCATGTCGAAGCCGAAGCCGTCCCAGTCCGTGAAGCTGTACCAGACGAGCATGACGGACGGGTAAAAGGTGAAAAGGAGCAGCAAAACGAGCGGCAGGGCGAGAAACGCTGTGATGACGATGATCCGCTGTGTTTTGTAGCTGAGATTCAAGGCCGCGCCTCCTCATGCAGGATCAGGCAAAACGGCCTGCGCCATTCTCCCGAAAGGCGCGTCCGTCTTGCGGTGGAAGATGAGCCGACATTGGAAAAAGATCTGAGGCTGCCGTCAGGAGCAAATTGCGTCGCCCCGATGGTCAGCCCCAGTCTGCACGCCGGTTGCAAGTTCATCGAATCAATAGCCGAGTTCTTTTTTGGCTGCGGCCCATTTCTGGTTCAGCTTGTCAAATTCGGCCTCAAGATCCTTCGCAACGGCGGCCTGCTGGATCTCTTCGCCCGTGAACGGAATCTGCGCCTTGTTCGCGATCTCGTTGAATTCGGATACCGTCGGAACGGCCTCGAGCAGGTTCGGGTTGTAGCCCATGAACTCCGCCATTTGCGGCAGCGTCGGATTGTTGTTCTTGTTGATCGGGATGAATCCGGAATCGGCGTCGTAACCGGATTCCATGATCATGAATTTGACGAACGCCTTGGCGGCTTCCAGATTCTTGCTGTCCTTGCTGACGCCCATGAAGTAGTCCGGTCCGAGGACGGCGTTTACCGTGCCGCTGTTGTCGTGCGGGAACGGGAAGAACCCGATGTCCTCCGCGGGCGCGCCGCCTTGCTCGATGATCTGGTTGATGACCCAGTTGCCGAGGAAATACATCGCCGCGTTGCCCGTCGCGATCTCGACCTTCGAAGCTTCCCAGTTGTTCGTCGCGAGGTCCTCTTCGACGTAGCCTTTCTCGATCAGCGTGCGGACGATGGAAAGGCCGATGCCCCACGCGTTGTCAAGCCGGAACGGGGTCTCTTCGTGCACCATGTTGTTCTCGAAGTTGACGTCGCCGGAGAAATGCGCCAGGCTGTTGCGGCCCCACTGGCCCATCGGCCATTGCGCGCCGTAGTTGATGTAGATCGGCACGATGCCGGCGTCTTTCAACTTCTGTGCGGCCGCGTAGAACTCGTCCAGCGTCTTCGGCACTTCCGTGATGCCCGCTTTCTCGAACGCTTTCTTGTTGTATACGATGCCGTTCGTCGAAGCGCCCGTCGAAACGCCGTAGTATTGCCCTTCATGCGCTTTGTGCTCGGCGAAACGCACCTCGTCGAAAATGCCGAGGTCGTTCAGCGGAGCGAAGAAATCCGGCAACTCGGAATTGGCGATGTTCGTCGGGATCATGAGCACGTCGCCCGCGTCGCCGGCCGTCAGCTTGACGCGGATGTCCTGTTCGTAGTTCGTGTACGGCGCGTATTTGACCTTGACGTTCGGATATTGCTTGTTGAACTCCGCCACGTATTTGTCGTAAGTGCCGTTGTCGACCAGGTCCGTGCGGTGCGTCGCGAACACGATCTCGCCGGAGATTTCGGTGTTGCCGCCCGCGTTCGACTGACCGCCGTTGCCCGCGTTGTCGCCCGCGCCGCCGCTGTTGCCGCCATTGTTCGAGCCGCCGCAAGCGGCCAGCGCGATCGATAACGCCACGAGGACGGATAACATCATGGCGAATCTCTTTTTCATGCGCAAGTTCCCCCTGTTACCATGTTGTGGCCGACCGGCGGCGGCTTTGAACCGCCCTTTCGATCGGTTCCGGGCTTCATTATAGCGGTGAAAACCGCTTACAAAAATGCAGCGTGTTTGCTTTTCTTGTCCTCTGTTATCCTAACTTTTCTAACAAAATGCTGCTGCGACGCGCCCGGAATTATCGTGCGATCTGGCGGTATTCGTTGGGCGTCATGCCCACAATCCGCTTGAACAGCTTGTTGAAATAGGCCGAATCCGGGTACCCTACCCGCTCGCCCACTTCGTACGTTTTCAGGTCGGGACGGCCGCGGAGCAGCTTCTTCGCCTGCTCGATCCGCACGCCGATCAGATAGTCGGTGATCGTGACGCCCGTCTCCTGCTTGAACAGCCGGCTCAGGTAGCTCGGCGTCAGATACACCCGCTCCGCGAGGCTGGCAAGGTCAAGCTCCTCGTGATAGCCGGACGCGATGATCGCCTTCACGGCGTCCACCGCGCGCACGCTGCCGCTCCGCCGTTCGCGGATGCGCGCCATCGCGTCGATCATCCGTTCCGTGAACCACCGGCGCAGCGGATCGTACTTGAAAAAACGGGACAGCCCGTCCAGCCGCCGATCCGCCGGTCCGAACAGTTCCTCCGCTTCCTCCGCGAAACCGCCGACTTCCCGTTCCGCCAGCCCGATGAGCCGGACCAGCAGCTCCGGCAGCACGCCGGGCGGCTCCTGCCGCCTGCGCATTTCTTCGAAGAACGCGGTCAGCTCCCGCTCGATCCGCTCCGTTTCGAGAATTTGCAGGCTGCGGACAAATTCCGTCTCCCACGATTTGAACCAGTCGCTGAGGCGGGCCGGCTTGGCCTGCTGCGCCGCCGATTCGGATGCGGATACGAAAACGGCCCGCTCGAACCGGTAGAACGCCTTGCCGGCCGCCAGCTCGGCTTCGGCGAATGCTTCCCTGAGCCTCGCCGCCCCGCGGAACGGCAGCGAGACGCCGATGGCCGCGCCCGTCTTCTCCGTCAGCGCCGCGGCCAGCGCGTAACCCGCGCGCTCCGGCGCGGCCGCCAGCGAAGCGCCGTCGCGCAGCTCAAGCAGCACGCCGTAGGCCCGGTCGCGGACCGCGACCGCGCAGGCCGCGCCGTCTTCGGAATGCGCCGCCGCCTCGAGCTCGTCGAGCTCGACCGCCGTCTCCGTCCGCACGGCATACCAGACCGCGAACGCCCGGTCCGGGATGACCGGCTCCGCTGACGCGTCGCCGGCAAGCGCGCGCTCGAGCTTGAGCCGCCGGACAAGCTTCGCCTGGCGGCGCGCCTCGGCGACGTCCTTCGCCATCTCCCGCAGCACGCGGTACAGCTCGGCCTTGTCCACCGGCTTCAGCAGATAGTCTCTTACCTGATAGCGCATCGCGGTGCGGGCGTAGTCGAAGTCACTGTACCCGCTGACGATGACGCAGCGCACGCCGGGGTGTTCGGCATGCAGCTTCTCGGCAACCTTGAGGCCGTCCATGACCGGCATCCGGATGTCGGTGATGACGACATCCGCCCCCTCTTCCTCGACGAATCTGAGCAGTTCCGCGCCGTTCGCGAAGACGCCGGCGACTTCGTATTCGTCCGAAGCGGAGCGAACGATTTTCGCCAGTCCGCGACCGATTCGTTCTTCATCATCTGCAATTGCGATGCGAAGCAAGTGTCAGACCTCCCTATCTCCCGGCGCTCGGGGGCTGCAGCCGGCCCGGCAGCGTGACGGTCACTTCCGTGCCGGTATCCGGCCCGCTTGCGACGCCGATGCCATAACCCTCGCCGTAGAACAGCCGGATTCGCTCGTTGACGTTTCTGAGGCCGATGCCGAAGCCGCGCGGACCGTCTTCGTTCTTCGCGCTTGGCGGCGTGTCGAGCACGCCGCGCAGCCGCTCCAGCGTCCCGGCGTCCAGCCCCGCGCCGTCGTCGCGGACTGCGGAAGACGATGCGGTCCCCTTCGGCCTCGCAGGACAGCGCGATCGTCATCGACTCCTTGCGTTCGTCGTAACCGTGCAGTACCGCGTTTTCGACGATCGGCTGCAGCAGAAGCTTGACCATTTTCATGCCGCGATACGGTTCGCAGCCTTCGACCCGGAGCCTGAAACGGCCCGGATAGCGGTATTCGACGATGCGCATGAAGGTGTCCAGATGCATGAGCTCGTCCTCCAGCCGCACGATCTCGCCGGCAGTGTTCACGCTGTAGCGCAGCAGCCGGCCGAGCAGCTGGATCATATCCGCCACCTCGGGGTTGTCGTCGACCTCGGCCGTCATGCGGATCGACTCCAGCGTATTGTGCAAGAAATGCGGATTGATCTGGCTTTGCAGGGCGAGCAGTTCCGCTTCCTTGCGGCGAAGTTGCATATGGTAGTTGTCGTTGATCAGCTCGCGGATCCGGCCGATCATCCGATTGAAATGAAAGCCCAGCATGCCGATCTCGTCCTGCCGCCTGACCGGGAACGACACGTCGAGATTGCCGACCTGCACGTGCTTCATGAGCTGCATCAGCGAGCGGAGCGGCCGCGTCAGGGCGAACGAAATGACGACCGAGGCGGCGAGCGCGAGGAAGCTGATCAGCAGCGCCGTCGCCAGCGTGAAGTTGCGGTTCGCCGCCGCGTCCTTCGTCAGCACGCTTACCGGCACGGAGATGAAGACTTTCCAGCCGGTCTTGGCCGAGCGGTCGTAAATGACGATCCGCTGTCCGTCCTCGGCTTCGTGACGGAACGTTCCGCGGCTTCCGACGGCCCGCGCGACGATCGGATCGTCCGCGCGGTTTCGGGCGAGATGCTCCATGTTGCTGTCGTAGATGACGTTGTTGTTCTCGTCGAGAATCATCGTCTTCCCGCCGGTGACACTGTCCAGTTCGGACACGTACCGCTCGATGACGCCGATGTTCGCGTCGACGGCGACGAGGCCGAGCAGCTCGAGCGACGGCGTGAATATCTGGCGGACGACGGTGAAGACGTAACGCTTGCGGTTGTGGTTGCTCGTATATTCCTGCGTGCTGACGAGCGAGGCGTTCGTCCCCTCGCTTCGGGCCCGTTCCAGCCACTGCCCGTAGGTGGTCATGATGTCGGAGCGGACGCCGCCGACCTGCACGCGGTAGTAGCCGTTGCCGAACCGGTCGAACAGATAGATCGACGTCGCGCCTTCCTTGACGCTGTTCAGGAAATAGATGCTGTCCTCCACCCGGCGCTGGATTTCGAGCGCGGCGCCTTTCTGGCTTGGGATGATGTAGGGGCTGTCTCCGATCTCGAGGTCGGGGCGGGAGTAGAATTCGTTAGCCGCCCTGAGGCTGTCCTGAATCTCCTCTATGGCGCCGGGCAGCGCGGTCAGCCGCTCCATGTCGGCGATGTAGTCGTCGAGGCTGACGATCAGCTTGCGGGCGAGCTCCGCCACATAAGAGGTGGTGTTGTTCTCGATGGTGCGCGCGTACCGGTCATAGGAAATCAGGCTGAGCGCCATGATCGGCAAGATCACGAGAAACAGAAAAATCAGAATCAGCTTGCGCTCCATCGGCAGATCGCCGAATTTGGCCGCCGGATTCCATCTGCGCATGGCGTTCCCGCCTCCCGTCACGGCATGGTATGGGGACCCGCGGTCAGCTCCGCTTGCGTCCGATCTTGTCCCGGCACGATTCGCGGTAGACCATTTCGCCGGAGATCAGAATTTTCTCGTGCGGCTCCCGGGGCGATGTGACCCGTTCAAGCAGCCGGTCAACCGCCCTGCGCCCGAGCGCTTCCTTCGGCACGTGCACGGTCGTGAGCGCGGGGCGGACGCGGTGCGCGTCTTCGATGTCGTCGAAACCGCAGACCGACACGTCGCCCGGCACGGACAGCCCGAGCTTGCCGAACGCGGCGATTGCGTCGAGGGCGATGCTGTCGTTCGCGCAGACGACGGCGGAAGGCAGCGCGCCGGTTTCGACGCATCGGGATGCCCAGGCCGCGAATTGGCCGGAGAAGCCGGTGATGCCCTCCAGGCGGATCAGATTATCGCCGCGCAGCGGAATGTCGTGCGCTTCGAGCGCGTCCCGGAATCCGTTCCAGCGGTCGAAGAAGCTGCGCGAAAAGCGGATGTTGCCCGCAAACAGCAGATCGCGGTGTCCGATGCCGAGCAGATATTGGGTGAGCCGGTACATGCAGTCGTAATTGTTCACGAACACGGTGTCGGAGGGGAGGAGCGGATCTTCGTGGTCGATGAGCACCATCGGCAAGCCGCAACGGTGCACCTCGAGCAGCAGCGAAGTCGAGATTTCGCCGACGCCGATCATGCCGAGCAGGCCGTTCGGATTGAACATGTTGAGCAGTCCGTCGATGCTGTGTTCGGAGATGATCGCCATGCCGAAACCGCGCTCCTCGAGGCGGACCGAGATGCCGTCGAGGATGCGTCCCCAGTAGACGGAGTCCTTCGTCTGGAACCGGATTCCGGGCATCAGCACGAGCACGGACGGCTTCGAGCCGCCCGCGGGGTGCTGTCCGGGTTTCTCCTGTCTCGCGGGGCCGCCCCGCTGCGCGAAATATCCGAGCTGCGACGCCGCCCGGATGACCCGCTCCTTCGTCGCGGGGCTGACGCCTTCTTTGCCTGAAAGCGCCTTCGACACGACAAATTTGGATACGCCCAAATAGTCCGCGATCTGCTGCATCGTGACCTTTTTCGACATGTTATCCCCGTCCGTGTCATTTTCTTTTATTCTAGCACAAGGATTGAGTGCGCGTAATCGGCGGGGGAGGCGGCGGGTTTCGCCCGAATAAAAAAAAGGCGGCACCCGCGCTTGCACGCAGGTCCGCCTCCATTTCGTCTTGTCGCCGGTTGTCCGTGGCATGGCGGCCGTGATTTTTTATCCCCCGGTTGCTTATCGGCCGAGAATCATTTCTTCAATCCGCTTCCGGTCCGTCACGTATTCGAAGTTCCGGTCGAGCGCCAGTTCCTCCGTGCGGATCAGACGGTCGCCTTCGTAATGGCAGCGAAGCTCGAAACAGCCGTCGCCGGCGGTCACAAGCCCGACGCAATGCGGCACGTTCGGCGTGATCCCCATGTTCTCGGGATGCAGAATCCAGTCCGTCTTCTTCCAATCGAGAATGCCCTCCGGCATTCGGACCGGAGTGTCTGTACGGTCATCGGGAGGAAGTACGGCATGGTACACGTACATGCCGCCGAACTCCCGCCCGCCCGTAAACCGGGTGACGATGCCTCGAAAGTCGACGGTCTCAAGCAAAAGGCCCGTCTCTTCCGCGATCTCCCGCAAGGCTGACTCCCTCGGCGTCTCGCCGGGTTCGATCTTGCCGCCGGGCGCGTTCCACATTCCCATCCAGACGGGGTATTCCCGATTGAGCAGCAGAAAGCGGTCTTCCTGTTGAATGAAGCAGATGGTATATTTCAGCATGCGTCCCTCCAAGGCAGGATATCCGGAATCGGAGATTCTTTCTTACAGCACCGACGGCAAAAAATCGGGGCCGGACAAAAGTCTTTCCCGACTTTCGGCCAACCCGGTCCAATACCCGCTATATCGCTTTCTCTTCCCCGATCGCCCGCGTCGAATCGCGGACGACGAGTTCGGGCGCGTAGGTTACATCCTCCGCCTCGGCCGCCGAATCGGCCATCAGGCGGAGCAGCATTTCCGCGGCCCGCTCGCCCATCGCCGTCTTCGGGTGGGTGAGCGTCGTCAGCTTCACCTCGGCCGCCTGGGCCAGTGTCGAATCGTCGAAGCCGACGATCGACAGATCGTCCGGCACGGCGAGTCCGGCCGCGCGGACCGCCGGCAGCAGCGCGACGGCCAGCTCGTCGTTGTAGCAGACGAACGCCGTCGGCCGCTCTTCCCGCCGCAGCAGTTCCGCCGCAGCCTCGGCCGGCCGCGTCCACTTGTTCTCCGAAGCGTACGTGACGACGGCCTCCGGCAGGATCGGCACGCCGTGGTGCTTCATGGCACGCAGGAACCCTTTCATCCGGCGCGTCCCCTGCAGGTCGTCCGTCTTGAAGAAGCCGGCGATCCGCCGGTGGCCGAGCCGGATCAGATGCTCCGTCGCCGCGAAGCCGCCGCTTTCGTCGTCCACGACGAGGCACGGGCAGTCGAGCTCCGGATAGCGGGCGTTGATCATGACGACCGGAACGCCGCGGTACCGGAACGCGAGAAACTGCTCCAGATTCGGATTGCCCTCCGCGCTCTTCGTCGGCTCGACGATCAGACCGCCGACCCCGCGGTCCATCATCATCCGGAGACTGTCCCGCTCCCGCTCCTTGTCGNTGTCGGTGCTCGACAGGTACAGCCCCATGCCGCGGGCGCGCAGCACCGCTTCCGCTCCCCGCACNATNTGCGGGAAGATGTAGTCCGAGATNTNCGTCGTCACCATGCCGACGGCGGCCNNGGCCGCCCCGGCCTTCGCGAAATCNGGCGGCGCCACGAACGTTCCNTTGCCGCGCTGGCGGTACAGGTAGCCTTCCTGCTCCAATTCGCTGAGCGTCTGGCGCACGGTCTGCCGGCTCATGCCGAACCGTGCCGCCAGTTCATTCTCCGACGGCAGCAGCTCGTGCGGCTTCCATTCGCCGCTGTGCAGCCAGGACAGAATTTCCTGCTTCAGTTGCAAATATTTCGGCAGATCGCCGCGCGTCATTCCGCCCACACCGCCTTGCCTCCGTTCACTCCGCTGACTATGGGCGCCGGCAAGCACACCATGCGCGCATTATGAGCGCGTCATCTGCGCAGCTTCCACGCCAGATCGGCCAGCACCAGCTCCCGGCGCAACGCGTCCGGCCGCGTACCTTCTCCGATGATGACCGATTCGATGCCGGCCATTTCGGCGAAATCGGCCATTTGCGCGGCCGTCACATGGTAGGAGAAGCCGGTATGGTGCGCGCCGCCGGCGAGAATCCACGATTCGACGCCGTCCCGAAGGTTCGGCAGCACGCGCCACAATACGCGCGCAACCGGCAGCTTCGGCATCGGCTTCTCGACCGGCACCGCTTCGACCTCGTTCACGAGCAGCCGGAACCGGCTGCCAAGGTCGACGATCGACGCGTTGATTGCCGCGCCCGCCCGGCCATTGAACACCATCCGCGCCGGCGGCTCCTTGCCGCCGATGCCGAGCGGATGCACTTCGATGCGCGGCTTGTCGGCCGCGATCGTCGGGCACACTTCGAGCATGTGCGCGCCGAGCACGAGCTCGTTGCCCGGTTCCAGATGGTACGTGTAGTCTTCCATGAACGACGTGCCTTTGCCGCCCGCCATCACCTTCATGAGGCGCACGAGCGCCGCCGTCTTCCAGTCGCCTTCGCCCGCGAAGCCGTAGCCGTCCTCCATCAGCCGCTGCACCGCGAGGCCGGGAAGCTGCCGGAGGCCGTGCAAGTCTTCGAACGTCGTCGTGAACGCGGAGAAGCCGCCCTCCTCGAGGAGCGAGCGCAGGCCGAGCTCGATCCGCGCCTGATAGGCGATCGCTTCCCGCTTCTCTTCGGTGTCCGCGACGATCTCGTAGCGTTCCTCGTATTCGTCGAGCAGCCTTTTCACATCGGCATCGCTCGCCGCGTTCACCCGCTCGGCCAGATCGCCGACGCCCCAGGTGTTCACCGACCAGCCGAAAACGGCCTCCGCTTCGACCTTGTCGCCCTCGGTGACGGCCACCTGCCGCATGTTGTCGCCGATCCGCAATACTTTGAGCGTCCGGCTCTCGGCCCAGGCCGCGGCCGTCCGCATCCACGCGCCGATCCGCTTCTGCGCTTCGCGGTCTTGCCAGTGCCCGAACACGACCGACCGGCGGGTGCCCAGCCGCGCATGGATATGGCCGTGCTCGCGGTCGCCGTGGGCGGCCTGGTTCAGGTTCATGAAGTCCATGTCGATCGAATCCCACGGGATGTCGCGGTTGTGCTGCGTCGCGAAGTGGAGCAGCGGCTTCTTCAGCACCGACAGCCCGCCGATCCACATTTTCGACGGCGAGAACGTGTGCATCCACGTGATGACGCCGGCGCACGAATCATCGGCGTTGGCCTCGATCATGAACCGCCGGATGTCCTCCGGCGTCGTCAGCAACGGTTTCAGCACGAGCTCATAGCCGAGCGCTCCGCCCGCATTCAGCGCCGCGACGATCTCCCGGGCGTTCGCCGCAACCTGCTCCAGCGCCTCGGGTCCGTACAAATGCTGGCTGCCGACCGCGAACCAGAATTGAACTTTTCTCGTTTCAAGCATGGCGGGTAACCTCCTCTTTCAACGCTTTCAGTCTTTTCATCACGTCGTTGCCGCCGCGTCCGAAATAGTCGTGCAGCGCCGTGTATTCCTGATACAGCCGGTCGTAGATCGCCGCGTTTTCCGGGATCGGCTTGAACGATTCCTCCCGCACGCGCGCCATCTTCTTCGCCGCCTCCACGATCGAATCGTAGCCGCCCGCTTCCGCGCCCGCCGCGACCGCGGCGAACATCGCCGCGCCGACCGCCGGCGTCTGCCGGGACGCCGCCACCTTGATCTCGCGGTTCGTCACATCGGCGTAGATCTGCATGAGCAGCCGGTTTTTCTGCGGCAGCCCGCCGCACGCGTACAGTTCCTTCACCTCGACGCCATTGCTGTCGAACGCTTCAACGATCTTGCGCGTGCCGAACGCCGTCGCTTCGAGCAGCGCCCGGTAGATCTCCTCCGGCTTCGTCAGCAGCGTGCATCCGACGATGACGCCCGTCAGATCGGCGTCGACGAGGACGGACCGGTTGCCGTTCCACCAGTCGAGCGCGACCAGTCCCGATTCGCCCGGCTTCAATTTCGCCGCCCGCGCTTCGAGCCACTCATGCACGCTGACGCCTTCGCGCTCCGCCGCTTCTTTTACATAGGCCGGAACCGCTTCCTCCACGTACCATTCGAAAATGTCCCCGACCGCCGACTGGCCCGCCTCATAGCCGAAATAGCCCGGAATGATGCCGTCTTCGACGACGCCGCACATGCCCTCGACCTCGCGCTCCCCGGTGCCGAGCAGCATATGGCAGATCGACGTGCCCATCGCCATNACGAGCTTGCCCGGCTCGGTGACGCCGACGCCCGGCACGGCCGCGTGCGCGTCGACGTTCCCGACGGCGACCGCCGTCCCCTCGAGCAGGCCGGTAATCTTCGCCATCTCCGGCGTCAGCCCGCCGGCGCGCGTGCCGAGCGGCACGATCTCGCCGCGCAGCTTCGTCTCCGTCAGGTTCTCCAGGCGCGGGTCGAGCGCCTTGAAATATTCGCGGCTCGGGTAGCCGTCCCGCTTGTGCCAGATCGCCTTGTACCCGGCCGTGCAGCTGTTGCGCAGAATGTTGCCGGACAGCTGCGCGATGACCCAGTCCGTCGCCTCGAGGAACTGGTCGGCGGCGTCATAGATCTCCGGCGCTTCGTCGAGAATCTGCCACACCTTCGCGATCATCCATTCGGACGAAATCTTCCCGCCGTAGCGCTTCAGCCACGGCTCGCCGCGCTCCTCCGCGATCCGGTTGATCTTGTTCGCCTCGTCCTGCGCCGCGTGGTGCTTCCACAGCTTCACCCAGCTGTTCGGGTTGTCCCTGATACTCCGGCAGCAGGCANAGCGGCGTCCCGTNNGCGTCCACCGGCAGCATCGTGCACGCCGTGAAGTCGATGCCGATGCCGATCACGTCCGCCGGATCGACGCCGGACATCTCGAGCNCGGCCGGCACCGAACGCCGCAGCACTTCGATGTAGTCGTCGGGNTGCTGCAGCGCCCAGTCGGGCTCNAGCCGCTTGCCCGATCCCGGCAGCGTCTCGTCGATGACGCCGTGGGGATACGGCGTCACATGGTCCGCGACTTCCGTCCCGTCCGCCAGATCGACGAGCACCGCGCGCCCCGACTGCGTGCCGTAGTCAATGCCGATCGCNTACTTTTTNCCCATGTCCGCTCNTCCCNTTCCTCAANNNATNNTCATGATGAGTCATGATTGCGNCCCGGATTGGCCGTANTAAGCGTTCGCNCCGTGCTTGCGGAGGAAATGCCGGTCGAGCANNGCCTGATCCATCGGCCCGACNTNGCGNAGCTGCATCGTCCGGTGGCCGATCTTCGCCACCTCTTCCAGCACGACCGCGTTGTGCACCGCTTCGTGCGCGTCCTTGCCCCACGCGAACGGCGCGTGGCAATGGACGAGCACGCCCGGCACCATCGTCGGATCGATGCCCCGCGTCCGGAACGTCTCGATGATGACGTTGCCCGTCTCCAGCTCGTAGGCGCCGCGGATTTCCGACTCCGTCATCGGGCGCGTGCACGGAATTTCGCCGTAGAAATAGTCGGCGTGCGTCGTGCCGAGCGCCGGAATGCCGATCCCGGCCTGCGCCCACGCGGTCGCCCAGGGCGAATGCGTGTGCACGATGCCGCCGATCGCCGGGAACGCCCGGTACAGCGCCAGATGCGTCGGCGTGTCCGACGACGGCTTGAGCTTCCCTTCCACCTTGTTCCCTTCCAGATCGACGACGACGAGGTCGTCCGCCTTCAGCTCCTCGTACGGAACGCCGCTCGGCTTGATGACGACCAGCCCGCGCTCCCGGTCAATGCCGCTCACGTTGCCCCATGTGAACGTCACAAGGCCGTACCGCGGCAGATCGAGATTCGCGGCGAGCACCTCTTCTTTCAACGCTTCCAGCATGCGCGGCCCATCTCCTCCTTCGTTGCAAATGCTTTCATTCTGCATTGTACACTTGATCGTACAAGTTGACAATCCTGAGGCGAAATTCGACACACTTGTACATACAACCCCAACCTGCATCACCCGCGCCTTCTGTCCATCCCTCAAAAAAAATCAATACTGCCGGTATGCCGCCGGCAGTATTGATTGCTTGTCAGAGCCGTCATGTCGGAAATGCGCGCATCATCCGGTCGGAGATTCGGCGCAGCTGCTCAACCTCCATCCGGTGGGTGGCGGTGAGCTGGCGATGATCTTGAGCGCGGCTGGCGACGCTGTCCAGCACACCTTCCAGCATCAGATGATATTTCGCATTGACCGGATACAGTTGCTTCTCGATCAGGGACATCATGCTGAGCATGTCCGCCAGCGCTTCGGCATCGGCCGGCCGGCTTGCCCAACATTCGGCGAGCCGCACGTACAGCGACGGATGAAAATTCGCCATGACGCCGCTGTACCCGTGGACGCCCNTTTTCAGCGTATGCAGGAGCGTCGCCGAGTTGGCGTTGTAAATGCGCAGCGGGGTGTGCCGNACCGCGTNCAGCTTCGCCTTGATCTGATCCGCGTCGCAGCTCGTATCCTTCAGGAACAAGAACCGTCCCGTCTGCGCTGCCCACGCGAGAAGCTCCGGCGAGAGCAGCCGCTTGTACGGGTAAGGGCATTCGTACAGGCCGAGCGGCACGTCCGGCGGAAGCTCGCTCATCAGGGGCGCCATGTTGCGCCGCCACACGTCGTCCGGTTCGTCGGCCCGCGCCAGACGATTGGTGATCAGCACGAGCGCGTCGACGCCGGTCTCGGCCATCCTCCGCAATTCCATGACTTGCGCATCGAGCCCGTCGGAGATATGGCCGGATGCGATGACCGGCACGCGTCCCGCCGCTTTCGCCTTCACGAACGCGGCCAGACGCGTCCGCTCTTCCAGGCTCAGAAAGAACATTTCGCTTGACTGGCATACGGCGAACAAGCCGGACACGCCGTGCGCGATATACCAATCGATCAACCGCTCCAGCGCGGCGTCGTCGATTTCGCCGGCATCGGTAAACGGGGTGATCATCGTCGGCCACACCCCACCCGGAATATTCGCGGTCAGTATTCATCCCTGCTTTCCGTGGATGGAGATGGAATGGTGACCTATCGGATGTTCGGCGTAATATGCCGCTTGTTCTCGCGCAGGAATTGCTCGACATATTTCCGCGCGTTGCTTGTTTCCCGCTCGACCGCTTCGGGATCGCGCCGGAGCGACGCGCCATGGCGAAGCAGCTCTTGCTGCAGCTCCTTGTACGCCAATTCCCGCGGCTCGATGCCCTTGTTCGCGCACAATCCGGCGGCGGTTCCGGCCGCCTGGCCGATCGCCATCACGCTCCCCTGCGTACGGAAGGAACCGTGCGCTTCGCTGGTCGCCGAGATGCATCGTCCGGCGACGACGAGNCCGTCCACCTTCGCCGGCACCAGACAGCGGTACGGCACGTCATACGAATCCTTGATGTCGATCCAGGCGCCCGCGGAATCCGGATTGCCGTAACCGCTCTTCCCGGCCATGTTGTGCACATCGATCGGGAAATAGCCGCGCGTGATGACGTCATCGAATTTGCGGCCTTCCACCACGTCGTCGGCCGTCAGCACGTATTCGCCCACAATGTGGCGCGATTCGCGGACGCCGATTTCGCTGCCGGTCGTGCTGAGGAATGCGGACTCGAAACCGGGCACGTACTTGTTCATGAAACGGACGATCGATTCGACCTGCTTGCGGCCGTCCACTTCCGCCGCCGTGCGCGAATACGCGTCCGTGCCGTCNGTGTTGATGATGCGGGTGGAGTTGAAATGNATGACGCCGGGAAACACGGTGTTCAGCAGCAAAATCGAATCGCGGCCGATGTACAGTTCGCCTTTTTCCAACGCTTCCGCGACGAACGTCTTGAACCCCTGGCCACGAAATATTTTTTCACCAGCTTGTCGGAGAACGGACGGATCGGAACAACGTCGGATTTCCATTCGAAGTCGTCCGGGTTGTCCAAAATAAATTGATACAGCCGGTCCGTATCGACATTGCTCATTTCGAACATCAGCGTCGACGGTTGCATTTTGCTGTCCCTGGCGCGTCCGAGCGTGAACTCCGCTCCGGCGCCCGCCGCAACGTCGCCGTCCCCCGTGGCGTCCACGACCACTTTCGCTTTCANCACGTTCAGCCCGCTNTTGTTGACGACTTTCACGCCCGCAACCCGNCCGCCTTCCATGANCGTNTCNCAGAANAACGNATGGAACAGCACNTCGGCCCCCGCTTCNAGCACCATTTGCAACGCGANATATTTGTAGCGCTCCCTGTCGTAGAAGCCGAGGTACGCCCCGCTGCCGTACGGATCCAGCACCTTGCAATGCCCCGGGCTTGCGCCGTATGCCACCATCCGGTCCATGAACTCCTGCGGAATGCCCTTGACCACCTGCTCATCCCGAATATGGAAAGGGGAAATCGGACCGAGTGCCGCGGCCGTCGCAGCCCCGCCCAAAAAACCGTTCTTCTCCACCAGCAGCGTCTTCGCGCCCGTCCTTCCCGCGGCGATCGCGGCGATAAAGCCGGACGGTCCGCCTCCCATGACAATAACGTCGTATTCTTTGGTGATCATCGTACTCTGCCTCCTGCCCGGCTGTGATGTGTGCAAGAGAGGGCGGCCGCGACGCAACGCGGCTCGCCCCGTTCGCCCTTCCCGCATCGGCCGCCCGTTCAGCGGAAAACGTTATTTCCCTTGATTGTATTGCGCGGCGACATTGTCCAGCGTTTCCTTGATCGGCGCGTTCTGGAAGATCATCTGTTGTCCCGCCTTGGCCAGCTCAACGCTGAGCTTCGCGTAATCTTCCGGATAGAACACGATTTGACCGCTCTTGCTCGCTTCTTCTTTCCAGCTGATCATCTCGTCATAGGTCGCCAGTTCCTTCACGGCGGGATCATCGTACGCCGAGGACAGCACCGGCATGACGCCGGCCCCCGCCCATTTGATCTGCGACTCCTTGGTGAGGAAATATTTGATGAATTCGAACGCCTCATCCGGATATTTCGTGTTCACGCCGATGGACAGCGTCTGGCCTGCCACCATCGTCGGCGAAAGCTGCCCTTCTTCCGCGGGAGGCACCGGCATCGTCGCAATATGCTGCCCGATGTCGGAGCCGCGGATGGCCGACGCCCGCATCGAACCGGAAATCGCCGTCGAGATGTTGCCCGCCTTGAGCCCGTTGGTGACATCATCCGCGGTCATGGAAATCGCCTGCTCGTTCATGGCGCCGGANGCGACCATGTCCTTGATGTACTGGATCGCCTTGACGCCCGCTTCGCTGTTGAACGCCGCTTTGCCGCCGGCGTCGAACAGTTCGCCGCCGTACGCCCTGAGAAGCGGAATGAACGTCTCAACGAACGAGGCGGCGTTTCCGCCTTCGGACAGCCCCACCGCAAATCCGANACGGTTGCTGCCGGCGGTCTGTTTCGCCACTTCCTGCCATTCCGCGAGCGTCTTCGACGCGGAAAGCCCTTTCTCTTCCAGCAAGTCTTTGCGGTAGTACAGGACGAACACCCGCGCCTCCCAGGGCAGCGACATGATCTCGCCGTTTCAGCTGATCCGCGGAGTAGATGTAGTCGCCGCCGGCTTCCTGAATCCACTGTTCCGCGTACCTGGTGATCGGCTGGATCGTCTTCGCGTCAACGTGCAGATTCAGCATGTCCGTATACACGTTGAGGATGTCCGGCCCGCCTCCCGCGGCCACCGCCTGAATGACCTGGGAATCGATTTTGGAGTAGTGGATGCTTTCCACTTTCACCCGGATTCTGTTCTGGCTTTCGTTGAAACTGTCGACAATGCTCTTCAATGCGACCGAACGGGGATCGTCCGTCTGCTGCGGGTTGAGGAAAATCCACAAGCTGGAGTTCAACCGGTTTGCCGCTTCCCTGGCTGTCGCTTCCCTGGCTTCCCGATCCTTGGCTTCCCGATCCCTGGTTGCCGGAGCCGGAATTGCTGCCCTTGGACCCGGTTGAAGCACAGCCGGCCAGCAGCAAAATGACAGCCAAACCAATTGCCAACCATTTCTTCATCCCTGGCACCCCTCAATTTCGTAAGATGATAGTATGGTGAACGCGAGGGTCAGCCTTTCACGGCCCCCACGGACAACCCGTCCACAAACTTCGACTGCAGTCCGATGAACAAGGCGACAACCGGCAGAATGGAGATGATGACGGCGGCCATCAGTTGACCCCAGTTGATCCCGTATTGCGTGATGTAGTTGTACAAGCCGACGGACAGCAGGCGCAGATCGTCTTTGGTCGTGAAAGAGAACGCCACGAGGAAATCGTTCCACACGTAGACGGCCGAAAGTAAAGCGCTTGCAGCCAATCCCGGTTGCGACACGGGAAGGATGAGCTGGTAGAACGCTCTCCACGGCGAGCAGCCGTCCACCTTGGCCGCTTCCTCGATCTCCCGGGGGATCGCGTCGAAAAATCCTTTCAGCACCCAGGTGAGCATCGGCGTGCGCCACGCCGTGTAAATCAGGATCATGACGAGAAAGGTGTCATAGATGCCGACTTTGACCGAGATCAGGTACAACGGAATCAATACCGCAATGCCCGGGATCATGGATGTCATCAGAATGAGAAACAGGAGCAGGTTCATGCCCTTGAAGCGGAATCTCGACGCCGCGTAGGCCGCGTGCGAAGCGATAAACAGCGACACCACGATCGAGATGGCCGTCACCATCACGCTGTTCAGGAAATATGTCGGAAAATTCGACCGGAACAGCACGTTGTAATAGTGATTCCATGTAAACTCGGCAGGCAGCCATGACGGCGGATACTGCAAAATGTGATTTTCCGGTTTCAAGGAAGTCCCGAATGCCCAAAGGATGGGGACAAGCGCGAACGCGGAAAACAGAATCAGAATCGTGTACGCGGTTGCTTTTGCTCTTGCGGTCAAATGTTGCATCCGGCCCTCCTCCTTCTCAATGCGCTCTGCCGCGAAGCAGTCGGATGTAGATCAGGCTCAGCAAGATATTGAAGATGAACAGGATGACGCTGAACGCCGATCCGAGGGCGACGTTCCAATAATCGAAGCCTTCCTTGAACGCCCTCAGGCTGAGCGTTTCCGTCGCGCTGAAGGGGCCGCCGCCGGTGAACACGTAAATGAGGGTCACCATGTTGAAGTACTCGAGACTGAGCGTGATGATGGCGACCATGATCGTCGGCCGGATCAGCGGCAGCGTGATGTGGAAGAACGACTTCCATCCGGACGCGCCGTCGACGCGGCCCGCCTCGTACAGCTCTGACGGAATCGTTTGCAATGCCGCCAATACGAGCACGAGCGCAAGCGGGAAGGTGTTCCACACGTTGGCGATGATCAGCGACAGATTCGCTCCCGGCGACGTGCTGAGCAAATCGGTCTTGATTCCTGCGATCTGCTCCAGCATGTAGGTGATCGGACCGTAATTGGCGTTGATCATCCATTTCCACAACAGGGCGGTGACCGTCTGCGAAATGACCCAGGGCAGAATGATCATGGTGCGGAACAGCATGCGGAACCTCAGCTTCAGGTTGAGCAG
>Ga0065720_1019627_pt1 | contig 22124 bp, 8 predicted proteins | sample Thericmetagenome_FD_59107 | JGI IMG/M metagenome (GOLD analysis project Ga0065720, IMG submission 59107) | Thermophilic microbial communities from the Joint Bioenergy Institute, California, USA of rice/straw/compost enrichment - eDNA_2 v2... | ecosystem: Engineered > Solid waste > Grass >...
TTTTTTTTTTTTTTTTTTTTTTTTTTTTTTTTTTTTGTGTAAGCGGATTTCAATGAAGGAGAGTTCTTTGATAAATTCTTCGATACTAGTGCAGAGGTCATCTTTACCTAGGACAGACACTTCCTTTTGGCAGTTTGGGCCAAAGATTAAGCCAACAAGTTGGCTTTCTATATGAAACTTGGAGATCGGAGCTAACTCAAGATCGATTCTTTGTATTGGCTTCTGCTGAATACATGAAAAAGAAGAACAATCTTCACTCTCCAGCCATTTTTTTTTGGATGACATAGGCAAATTTCTGTGCAATAGTCAACGCCTGTTTATTATCAACTCACTCAACTTTTAATTCAAACAATACTTTCATTAAACAACATTACAACCCTGGAATCTGTATTTTGGCAATGGAATTTTGCACATTCTTGTCTATGTTATCTAGCAAGAAATATCAGATCTATCATATTATAAGAAGATATTGGAAACAACGGGCCAATGGTGGAAAAATTAGAAATAAGTGTAATAATTGTGGAGAGAAGGTTCCTAATTGCTGGAATTATTAGGTTGCACGATCTTATCAGAGAAAGTTTAATAAGGTTGCTAATATCAATGATCCATAACAATAGCAAGCACGATTGCTATTACCACAAAGAGGTAAATACCAATGCAGGTATAAGTGTTCTTATAATTCCGAACTTTTTTTGTTAATCCTTTCAAAAAAGCTTCAACTTCATCATGACTGATTCTTCCTTCAACCCAATTTGAAGAAAAATCAAAACAGAAGAAACTTTGAGCATTTTTATTATATTTGAAACTAACGTATTCATGATTGTTATGCATTTCCAGAGAATTTGAGTCTAATAAATTAATTTATCTGATATGTAACTTATGAGAAAGCATCCTCTAATGTGTATGAAGAATCTTCATTTGAAACCATTCTGCCAAAATGTTACAAGTAAAGTCTCAAAACTTAGAAAGAATGAATAATCAACATAGAAACTTCTAAAGTTTGAATCATGCGTTAAAAATATAAGCTTCAAGGGATTTTTTTATACTGTGCCACTAGGGATATAATGAATAAGTTTTTGATTAATCTATCTAAAGAAAAAGGAGTCTTGATTTCATAGAAGTTGCCTATTTATAAAATCAGTATCGGATAGACCATCTCGAACCTGGGTCACATCTCAAATCATGAATTATGAACATTCTTATAAGCCATACTAAGCCAAACATAAGGATCCCATCCGAACTATATTAAACACCTAAGGTCCGGTTAGTCCTAGGGTAGGGAATTGTTTGGGAAAAGTATGTAGTGATAACTTTTTGTTTCTGGAACTTATTCACAATTATACTAATGTATCGGAAAAATCCTGTCGTTAAGTCAACTCATTTCAATGTCTTAGAAATGACAGTCTTATTCCTATTCTAGCAACTTTAACCTCTGATAATGAACATTCATCAATTTGATAATGATGATAAAAAAGTAAGAGTTTAACAATAAATTGAAGGGTTTTCAAGCTAGCCTTAAGTTCAGTTGCTTGAAATGAATTAGTAAATAAGGTTCAGATAACTGGCGAGTAATCCCTTGTGATCGACAAACTGCACCACGCCATTACAATAATCCCAACTTCTTTGGCAATGCAATACTTCTTAATGATATAAGAAATTTTTCAAGTTTCAATTTAAATATAAAGAATAATCAACTGCTTGTCCTTCTAATATTAATTAATTCTTGTAGAGGATGCTTACTTACTCTGTATCTAGAGGGAGAAGCCATTTTCTTCAAAATTTTGAAAAGCGTTCAAACCCACATTTTAATCTACATTATTGAGTCTTTTAGTAGCGCTTCAATTCTATGAAACTAAAAAATTATCTTACAAGGTGTTTAATTCTAAACAGAAATAGCTTTGCAACCAGATAATTAACAACTCTAGCAGGATATATTTAAAGCCATCCTGTTTTTGATCGGCATATCATTTTCAATTCGAACATTGAAAACAAGAGCCACCAATAAACTGATTAGGTGAAAAAGTGAAATTTAGTAGATGAAATATCAATAATAATGACTAGGCTTAGAATTGAATTTCTAGATTCTCTATGGAATTAAAATCACGCTGTAGAAAATACAAAAAATTTATACAAAACCTTTAAAACTATCGATAGTTGTTATAATCCACTAAGTTTTTTCCTTTTCTTTAATGCCTGCCTTTCTTCTTTATCATATTTTATTCTCTGTGCTATCTCAAGATCATCAAGGCCTTTGAGTTTATATGCCCTGGTTAGAATGCTGCGAAAACTGATATCAACAATATTCTTTACATGTAGGAGCAATATCACAATCAGCGCACCCCCAAATACGGAAGCAATTACAATAGAGGGCTGAAACATTTTAATATAGGCATCCATGCAGGACATTTCATGTCTAGGATAGGCCTGAGGATTGCAGGTATCATATTCGATCATTACCTTTCCCTTCCTCTTCAATTTTATTTTCAGGCATACTTTTGTTCCATTATCTTCTACAGTCACCACACCATATTGATCCCCACCAGGCCAAGTGCCGTGGGAATAAGGTCCTCCTTTGCAGCTAAAACAGCGAGCTATAGATGCAGATTGTATAACTGGGAAGCCTCCGTGATCATTATTGCTGCCATCATCAAAGGCTATCATGTGAGCATCTCCCGCAATAACAAACATCTCTATACCATTTTCTTTTACGTATTGTTTGATCCAAGAAGTAACTTCCCGCTGTGTGGAAGGATAGTCTCCCCAGGTATCACCAATCCAGGTTACTGTGCTCACAAAAAACACAGCAGCAACGTCATTCTTATTCAGATCCACAAAACGTAACTGATTCTGAACCCAGGCTTTTTGGAAGTTACTAAGAATGTCGCCTTCATACTCATCTTTGAAGGATCTCAAGTCTGCAATGATAAACAAACATCTTCCAACCAAGAAGCTTTGAAATATCCCATAATCATTGTCTGTAGCAGTAAAAGTCTGATAAAACCCTGGAGAAATATTCGGTGTAATTGCTGAAGGGAAGCGACCTCCATCATGTCCTGGGAGGAAGTTCTTAAGGGTGCCATAAGGAACAAATCTGTGATAAGTTCTGTGGGCAGCAGGTTTACCAGGACTCTTACCATTCGAGTCATTGGGTCCAAAGTCATGGTCGTCCCAAATATAGAAAATAGGGGTATTCTCAAAAAATTTCTTCTGAGTTTTGCTACGAAATACCTTGTAGTAGGCCTCATAATACAGTCGATCATCATCTTTAGTAATATCATCATAATGTAGGTCTCCCATGTGGATAAAAAAAGCCATATTCTCATCATGCATCTGCAGGAAGGTCTCAGTTTCTGACCCTGAGCTGGCACAGCTTGCAGCACCAAAAGTAAAGCTGTAAGGCTTTAAGGCAATTCCAAATGTTTTAAAATGGAATTCTTGGATTTTCTTGCTACGATAGAGGTTGACGAAGTCACTCTTTGTGAGAGAAATGGAGGAGCCGAACACAAAAAAGTATGAATACTCAGTGTTGTACCACAGATCGGAGAATTCGACGGCTTGAACTGGATATTCAGCATTTGTGAAGGTAAAAGTGATTACTTCTTTAATATTGTCTGACGAGATTGGTTTTTGGAATAGAACAACTGCGGTCTGATAGTTAACGGCGAGAAGAGCAGGTTGAGGGAAGACTTTGAGTTGAATGGAATGGGAAGTGAGAGCCCCTTTCCAATGAAACAGGAGATAACGATCATAGTCTGTTTCAATGGTCTGGGCGGAGAGAAGAGAAAGGATTGGAAGCAAAGAGAGAAGATAGGTAAAGAGTCGGTCCATAATAGATCTGAGAAAGACCTTTATTTTGTTTAAATCAAATTATTTATCTCTTTAATAAGGTCAATGATAAACCAATACGGAATAAATTAGCATGGTTGATGCTCAACAATAAACTATACTGTATATCCCCAGTTCCTGATGGTCTTCCATAGCCTCTTCATGGTAAGTTTAGCTTTTTCTCAGGTCAAATAGTTTAAGTTAAGAAGAAGATGCTAAAATATACAAAAGCCCTTATCAAGTGACAACATTCCAACTTTCATAATCTATACTTGATAAATTCTAAAAAAAAAAGATATCTCTATAGCCTAGCTTTAATGGAATCCAATATTCCATTACAATGGGATATCAGATATGTTCTCAAGTAACGGTTTTTCATTACAATTGGCAAGGGGATTAGTCTAATCATCTCTCTGATCATTTTTCTTTCTAAAGTCATGCCCACGAAGAACAATTTTAACAAGCACAAGCCAATAATCACGATAAGAACCTGACTGATCCAAAACAAACTGCTGCTGGCCGCCTTATAATTCGTCATTGTATGATCAAATTCTTTTGTAAGTCTGCTCGAAAGGTCTTTATAAGTTGTGATAAGTAAGTAATAATAAGTGTTTTCGATATCCCAAAAGTCAGAATTGCTCAATATTCCCTGTGCTATAGCTATTGATTTATCAGAGTCATCCCAAGTATCCTTGAAGCTTCTAATTCGATTCAAATAGTAATGATTGACTCCTGTGATTCCTTGAGCGGCAGACCGTTTCCCAGTGGTATGGCATTCATAAGCAGGGTCTACCAGCAGGAACTCACAAAGGTTTTTGTCAACAATCTTCTTTATATCCTCGTCGTATAAATCAGCATCATTTCGTAAATCAATAAAAAAGTCGTTTACTCTTGCTAAGTTCTCATAAGTAGCTTCCCATTCATCGTTTACGGGATTATTCTTGATGGTGCTTGATCCATTGTACAGCAAAAGTTGATAGAATGTAGTCATTGTAAGACTAAATCTTGAAAGGATTTGATTCACTTCAATAATTCTGTCTTGCTCCTTTTTGATAATGGTACTGTAGCGTTTTGTGACTGTTAGGGCCCCCACAAATAACATCGAATATGAAAAAATGCACAAGAAGAGGACTAACAAGTTAATATAAGCAATCAGTGTCACAAAGTCAGTATTGGAATTTCTGACTCTGAAGTTTTTATCCTTGTCCTCTTTCTTAGACTGTCCAGTCTTCCTCTTTACTTCAAGTAATCTTCTCTCTAATCTTTTAAAATAATTCTCCTCTTTGTCTCTTGTTATTATACACTCACCCAGCGCAGTGCAAAGATGTAAGGTCTCTTCTATCTCTTCATTTCTTATTCTGAAAATAGATTCGATCATTATATTTCTCTCCTTATTAAACTCATATTCATAAATGACCACCATAAGGAAGATAACAACACCAATTCCTAGAATTGACAAGCAAAATTGCACCGAATTCTTCTCAATTTTTCCTAGTTTTAGCCTGCCATCTTCCTTTAAGAGTTCAAATGCTTCTTCACTAGTTACAATAAGATCATCTAGAGTGTTTTCAATTAGAAACTGGATATCAGGATCATCCTGTCTAGCATAATCATTAGTAGAAATAACTTTTCGATATAAGGACAGGCAAGACTCCACCAGGTTGGAGCACAAATCAAAGCTGCTGGTCATCATAATATTTTCTGAATCATATTTTAACTTCATGGTTATCGGCTGAAAGAAGTCATCTCTGAGAGATTCTTCTGTCTTATAGACCGAGGATCTCATCATTGCATTATAATAAGATAGATTTGTGCCGACATAGTTTAAATCTGTAGACACCATCCAAGCCCAGTTCGAGACTCCACTCTTGGTCTCTGGCATCAAACCAGCATCTGTGCATGCAGCAATAATCGGTCTTCGGGCTGCTTCGAACACCCAAAACAGTCTTTGAATGGAATATTCTAGGGTTTCTGCATTAAAATCTAGCTTATTGAATAAACTATGGCTCCTGACCTCATGTATAATCAGCGAAGCAGAGGTCCCAATAACATATATCAACAATAAGTATTTTAAGAAGTCAAGAATGGGTTCTCTCTGTGTGGCATACATGGCAGCCTCCAACTTCGAATTCATTTTTCCTCCTGCAAAAGAGGAGTTAGATCTTAAGTCTGCTCCAAGAGTGCCCTCTAAAGCGCCCAAATTATATTCATCAAGGAATTCCTTAATCTTCTCCTTTTCAGTGGTCTTGTTAGTCAAGCGGTCTAGATTTGTGTCTATTGGACAATCATTCTCAGTGATCTTGATACTGTCAACTTCCAATTCAATGTCAATGTTAGAAAGGTATTTTTCTCGTACAAAGCTTGATCCAAGTTTTACCGCTTTCATTTTAGGGCTGATGTCTTGCAAGGAAGACTTAGGATTTTTTGAGCTCTTTTCCATAAGCTGGAAGTTGTGACCATCATTCGTTTTTCTTGATTGGGATTTTGGTGTTCTGGGTTCCTGGGCCATACTAAAGGTATCAGAAGGAAATCTTGTTCTGCTTAATTTGAATGAGCGATCCTTTTTTAGCGGCAATTTACTATTGAAGCTTGTGTCTGGGGTTCCTTGGAATGTGATTAAGTTATAGTGTATTGGAGTTTCTTTATTAAAGGAACGATCATTATTCTCAAGATAGAAAGATGCATTCGGAGTCTCTTTCTGACTACTAATATTCAGGAGGCGGTCATCATCCAAGGCTATATAGGAAGAATCTCCTTTTATTGACATCTCTCTAGAGAGAACAAGCTGTCTTTTGGTAGTATTAGGAGTCTCAAATGCGCTATCTTCAGGTAGAATCTTACTCCGAAGTTCAATTCTGCTAGCAACCGGAGACTCCCCTCTTGAAATAGGTCTACTACTTTTTCCAAGCACACTCCTACTGTATCGTCCAGATCTTTCTGAAGAAACACTATTTGGACCACTCTCTTGAGAGTCTTCAAGAACGGTCTGAGGTCTTTTGCTAAGCTCTGCGAGTCTCATACTAAGATATTGTTGAAATTTTGCGTGAGAAATAGAGCGCGAAGTGTTTGGATTAGACCTGCCTGCTGATATTTGTCTATCTGTACTATTGATCTCGCCCCTGAGATCTTCATCTACTTCTTCAAATAGCTTATCAACAACACTAGAATGACTGAGATTCACTGATTGGGACTTTGACTTTTGGACCACATGATTAGATTGAAGTTTCAGGAAGTAGATCTTCTGACCACAAATTACCTGTTCTGATATTTTGGCGTTGTACTCTAGCTTCTCTTCTTCGTTTACTGGGTGGAAGTTCAGAAGAACTCCGTTATTTGCAAATGAGTCTAGGTCTCGCTGGAATTCGTCATCAATGGCATTCCAGTTCCATCGAGCTTCACTATTTGATTTATGTTTCTCATGTAGCATCAAGGCTTCTATTATCTTTTTTTGAGTGAAAGTCTTACCATTTTTCCTTCCTGAGCTTCGCTGGATAAACTTTGCAGGCATATCCTCATCTGGATCAAGTTGAGCATGAGTTCCTTGCTTCTCATTAGCTCCTAGCTTTCTCATTGCCCTCAGAATTCTTATATATTCGTCTGTTAACTGAGAGAGGTTGTATTTTCTTGTATCAATTTCAATTTTAAAGGCCTCAGCTAGACCCTTACTCAAGGCTTCGATTGTACCATCTGAGGAGAGAAAAAGATATTCATCAAAGGTGACCTTTGGGCGAACGATGATCAAGTAGTAAAAGCCGGATTGGCAGTAGGGATATGGAGAAATAAACAGGGTAACTGGTGCAACATAGCCCTCTTCATTATAGAAGAAGGTTTCGGTATTTTTATTAGTAAGTTCTTCGAATATGAAATGGAGTGGCTGTTTCTTATTCTGGGCTAGAAATGGTATTAGTTGCATGATGTTTTTCTCTAAGATATTAACGTGATTGTACCCAAATCTAGATATATTAGGAGTTGAATATACAACCTTCCCCGTTTGATCTTTTTGTAGTGAGACAAAAAGAATAATATTCTTCGTCTCTTGGATGTTTTCCTGGTTTATTTCATTCATTTCTTCTCTCCCTTGTAAATATATATGGGATAGAGTGAAATATCTGGAGAATGTCTTCTCTGCAGTGTAAGGGGCACTTCTTACCAAGCCCATAAATAATCCATATAATATATGGTCATTGATGCTTAAATTAGCATAGGAATTTGTCATTCGGTCCCAATATCCATTGATCTTTTCTCCCAAACTATTCACCTTAAGACTGTATTTTATCAACTTTCGAAATTTTGCGTTTGCTTCTTTAAAGGCTTCCCAATATGATTGATAATTCTTTATAGCTTCGAGTATCGCATCACGAAAACTAATCTTCAAGTCTAGGTAATCTACAACAGATTTAACATCGAGCAGTCCGGTTCCTGAATTTGTATCCCTTAGTCTTTTCTCTATTTTTCTCAACAGTTTCCCTGCTACAACTCTTATGGCTGAAGACTGACGATTCAAGTCTATGCTATGTATCTGAGCCGCACAGCTCACATGACTATTAGGCTTATATTGAAACAGAAAATGGGCATAGGCTAGAACAAGGATCGAAGCGGTAATCCTCTTAGTATGTATCTGGTAAAAGTTATTATTGCAATCATAAACAAAATTTTCTACAATCTCTTCTTGTTTCTGTCGGATAGGAAGAGACTCGGCCATGTCTCCTTCTTGTAGGAAAAATTTGCATCCACAATTTTTGGATTCACATCCCAAGCTATGCTCTCTTACAAGTCCTAGAAATAGGTATTCTAAATGGCTTTCCTTCTTGCTCCCAGGAAGGGCTCTTGCTTCCAAACCTACTTTGATAATGTGATTTAATGCAAATTGTTTTTTGAAGAACTGGTTCACTGTTTTTATTTTCTTGTTATGCTTAGTTGCGTAAGTTGATAGGAAGCTGTCCATTATTGAAGATCCGATCTTTGCCACCAGTGGGAACATCATTGTAATGAAATACATCACCACTGTTATGGAATAGTCACTGAATACATTTGTAAAATTCTTGAGTAATAAAATCGCTACAACTGACATGTGCACAATTTGAAATTGCAGAATGATCTTCAAGGGCCAAAAGTGATAGTAAGGCATTTCTTCGAGATATAGCCACAGTCTCAGCCCCAGGAATAGAATAGCAAAGGCTATTCTTGCCCATTTTTTAGCTTCTTCAGAGGTTAGAAGCAGTGCCAATAATACATCAACCCATTTAAAGATCCATGATAGGATACAGCTTGTTGCAGTCCTTGATGACAGAATATAATCGGTTTTCAGTAGATCGAAGGAGTTGTTTGTGACCATAAAGGCTGAGCCCGTATTTAGGATAAAAACAAAGATAGAAAATCCAATAAGAAATGAGGTGTTACAAGCAGGCCAGATATTCTCATTTCGTACTGATTTGATTATCACTGTGAGCAGAATAGTGTGGATGTAGAGAAATAAACATCTGTAATGTACAAAAGAAGTGTTTATTCTTATGTTGAGTACAGCTGTACTAACCTTGGCTCGCCTGATAAAAGCAACAATCACGTAGACTGATGCTAGGAGCAATGTAATGACGACAACAATAGAAATAATATATAATACGAAAGAGGCACCCTGACTTTGGTAGTCCAGTAGATCTTGAAGTGTAAAATATCTCGTAAAGCGGGACCAAAAGGCAGAATAGGGGTCTAAGGCGGCGTCTTGATCTGAATCGAATAGATTTTTGATCAATAAGCATAGGATTTGAATTTCGGATATGATTTGAGAGACTAGATTAAGACTTTGAATCCTATGCCCTCCCCATATGAATGTTGAGCGTACATATTGGAAAAATGGTAAGTTTGGGGCTTGCTGCTGCTTGAAAGAGAATGATGCATACTGCAACATTCAAATAGAGTAACAATAAATTTGATAAAATAACTCTTGGAAAATTAATTCCTAAGTTTTAAACTCAACCAGGGCCCAAGCTGCGTAGTGAGAGGAACAAAAATGATCATTTTCTGTAAAAATTTAGAGATAAAGGTTTCGAGAGTGAAGCCGACTGCTTGAGGTACTATATGATGCCATATTCATAAAGGACTTGTACAGAAATGCACTACACTCACAAACACCCCGAGTAAATTCGTGATACCAACAAACCAGGCTATATGATTCTCTGGTTAGTAAGCTTTTCTACATAATTATATTTCAAACAATTTTTTTCTGATTTATTTTTGAGAATGGTGAAGATATATATGAAATTCTAGGAGCGAGAGAACAAAGAGTTTGATGTTCAATTTAGAGGGTATTACTACATAAAGCGTCCATCAATAAACTATGCAAAAATTGATAGAATATAGCCATATTTGTCACAATATGTTCAGATAGAACAAGGTACAAGAGGAGCGGAGTCTATTCTGGCTTCTTCCGTTTCTTTCCTCTTGTTACCAATCAAGAATGACTTGATCTTCACTTAGAGGGATAAATGGGGAGTATATTAAAGCAAAAAGTGAACATACAACTCAAAGTGTGAAGACAATCATTTTCTCTTTAGAGCATAAACACTAGGCATTGATTTGCTTAAGACCAAAGGAATGATGTCTGAATAACTCTACTTTATACTGCATCCCACTCTCCTTATTTGTAAATTTATTATGGTTTTTCAAGTGTGAACTTAACGTCCTATTGGCATAGCCCCCAATAAGGAATTCGTAACATTAACTAGCAGAGCTACCGCGTGCCTTTGTAGTAGTATAGGATAAGAAACCCAATAAAAATAAAAGGGTATATTCATAATTCTCAAATTACTAGTTCAAAGTATTATAGAAAACTCTGTTGTTTTGAATTATATTAACTCATTAATTGCGCGAAGTTTCTCATCAAGCCGTCCTTTTTGAACTTTTCTAAACACCTGCTCACCAATTTCATAATTGATTGCTCTTGCTGGAGGGCTTTATAAGCTATTAAATAAAGCTGAAGAGCATTTGAGAGGTATTTTTCTTAAGGAAACTGGTTACCACATAAAGCGGCCAACTTCCTTCTCACCAGCATTAATATATACAAAAGGCTTATACAAAAATAGATAGAATACAGCTATATTTGTCAAAATATATGCAGACAAAACAGGGTATAAAGAGGAATTGAGACTATTCTGACTTGACTCCTTTGATTTCTCTCTATTATCTATCAAGAATGGCTTAATTTCAAATTGGAGGAACAGCCAAGGTATCAAATAGTATCTGAATTCAATAAGTGGAGAAGGCATCAAGGCCACAAGTGAGCATAATACCCAAAGTGTAAATACAATCAACTTCTCTTTAGAACCTAAATATTAGAGTAAGTATTTGACATTGATTTACTTATAACTAAAGGGATGATGTATAGGATAGCTCCACTATACACTGGGCACATGATGTATTTGAACCACCAAAATCTTCCATAGAAGTCCTTCCACAAATAGAAAGTAAAGTGTCTATTATCGGATAGGATGAAAGGGTGAGCAATACTATTGGATTCAGTAATTTGCAAAAGTATTTTACGTGAAGTAATGGACAACTATCAAAAAGAATCCAGTTAAGAGGATGAAGACCAAGCTGAGAGTTCTGCTGTGGAAGATTCTGATGATACTGAGTCTGAAGTTGTGAATAAAGGGTTTTATTCCCACAGACAAATTTGGCAACAGGAACAAGAAAAGATATAAGACCTGGGTTGGGTGGAATGAAATCTGATGATTTTGTTTATCCCCTATTTCATTTAGACAATGCACTATTGCTTTCTACCAACAACAACTCCTCCATTCTTGATTACAAATATTGCGAAGCAGATCATTAGAGCAACGTAAATGAACATCTTTGAGACTATGATTCTAAAGTCTTTCATTAAGATATTGAAAAGCTCCGTGATTTGGTGGCCGAGATCTATTCATTTAGTTCGTAGTAAAATTAAATGTACTCAGACGTGCCTCTCCAAGAAAATGATGTCTTTTATCTCTGATAATTTTCCAGAGGCAAATATATCCGACCCAGACAATATTAGTTTGTCTGAACAATACACTGGCAATAGCTGCCTATTCTCATTATTTTCTCATATTGCAGTGTTACCAATCCTCCCCTCTTGAACCTTCCAGTCATTGTCAAATAAAATGTCATCACGATAAATAGGGTAGATCCGGAATCAGTATAGAGTAGGAAATTGAAGAAGAAATTAATGGGCATGAAGTAGAAGAACATAGTCCTCGGAACATTCAGGCTTGGAGTCTCTGGGTACAAATGTGTGAAAGACTTGTACACAAAATAGATTGACAACAGCCCAAAGAAGAATCTATTGCTTATTCACTGATAACTATTCTTGTTACGCATTGACACATCTTCCCAAGAGCAAGATATCAATATTGTGAAAACCCAGGGCTCGAATTAGAGATAAAATTGGATATTGGGCAAGATATCTATGCTTTATCGCGATCAAATTGGACAAGATTTACAGACCAGGGAAGGTGGTTATTTTACTATTCCAATAGGAGAAATCGTGCTCAACTACGTAACTCTTTAATTGATCCAGATGAAATATTTCGTCCTAAGGCATTATAGCGTAAGTTATGGGAAATTACCATGTAGGCTTGAGGAACATGGTGTTGAACTAATTCTATTATGAGGACACTCACGAAAAATCCGATGGCAAGCATGGACCATAGTGCAATTTGTGAAATTTGCTTACGTGCTTGCATATGTAAAATTTATTTTTGATTTATTTTGTAAAGATACGAAGTTCAAATTTGAGTTCTAAATAGAGAGGAGTAGTTTATCAGATGTATAGATATGTGTTCGCAGCGGTTGTTCATACATAAGATACTGTTTCAAGAAAGTGCTTCCAATATAAAAACAAGGAAACATAGTCATTAAGACAAAATAAAAAGTTAAGAAACCAAGACCTGGAAACTTAAAGGGCAGAATTTTCATTACCATACCCCTCAACAAAGGAAACAAAAGACGCTTCTCTGCTTCCTTCAGGAGTATGTGTGAGTACCACCTTATAGTCACCAGCGTTCTTGATTGGAGTCCCATCATTCCCTCTAAAAGTCACATTTTCCTTGGCTTTAGACCCTACAAATATGGTCTGGGCTGGGACTTGTAAGTATTGCATAGGTTTAGTTTGGCCTGCATTCACAATAATCTTAGGAAACTCTTTCCTTTCCTCCTCAGAGGCAGGCTCTAGAGTGGGCTCAGTCTTGATGACTGGAGGCCGGAAGAATTCTTTTTTCTCAATAATTTTGAAGTTTGGGGTAGTAATTTGTAGTAGTATTTTGGATAGATCATCTACACTTTTCAAACTTTTTGATTCATCTCCATTCTCATTGACTGTTGTCTCAGTCTCTGTCAAAATTTCAAGTGACTTCTTGTTCATTTTTAGACCTCGCAAACTTGCAATATAAAGTTCTAGCTTTCTATTGAATTCAATATCTATGACGAAGAAGTCAGGGATCAATAGCTTAAATTCGGCTAAATGATTCCGGATCTCAAAGAAGTCAACGAGCTTTTTGGTGATCTGGATATTCTCACAATATATTTCATATAAAAAGATGGCATCCTCTTTCTTAAGATCGAATATTTCGCCTATGTTATAACACACTATACTCTCTTGTTACCAATTGATTGGCTGAGGATTCCATTGACAAAAGTGTAATAGTAATAACAGTCTGTCATGCAGAAGTAGGCAAGTTGCTTAACGATTGTGAGACCAGGGAAGTGTACAATCGAGTTCTCAATCAATGGAGCTATCTATGCGCTTTATAAATTATACTGGGATTTACCTTTAAGAGGTAGCTGAGCATATTTTGTACTTTGGTCATAAAGTGAAACATCGTGAGGTTGTTTCTCTTCAAATTTTCGAGTAATTCGTTATCTGAAACGAAGCAAACTTTCAAATCATCATAGTTGTAACTGAGCTTGTGTAGATAGTTGCTGTAATGAGGAACCATTGCTGTATGTATAAGCAATTCTATTTCTTAGTTGAATAGTAATGGATATCCTTACTTAAAGGTTGTGTAATCGTCTTGAAATTACTAAAAATAGTAATTTTCTTCGAGGAAAAGAAAGGACAGAAGAACTCTTCCCCTAGTTCATGAATTAATTTATGGATTGTCATCAAAGCTCTTAATGCAACAGGCCAGGAAAGAGTCTTTTGAGCATACTTTATGAACTCTTCAAACCCCTCATTCCTTGTATATTTATCATGCTGGTTCTGCAGAATGATGCAGAATTCTATGTATGTTACCGTTTTTCAGGCTAAATATACTTGAATATGATTCTTGATCTAGAAAACAAGTCTCATCATCATCAAGGAGAGCCATCAGTATCTTAAGGATGTTATTAATGATGAGAAGTCTGTACTCTCTGGAGATCATTTGCTAAAAGTTGAGAGAGTGCCTTCATCAGGAATGACATTTATTTCTTAATAAATTAATGTCTTAACTTGCATCTCGTTTTAGATTGAGGTATTTTCCTAAATTATCCTAAAATGATGTTCATTCGATCTTTATTTAGAGACCTATCAAAATTAGTTCAGAGACTGAATTCTATACCAGTCATCATCTAGGAGTTCCTCTTGTCTCTCGTCAATTATTTCTTCTCTGAAATGATCCTATTCAAGATTTGTTCACTTCAACTCTAAGAGGATAACTTATTTTCGAATCCCAAATGTGCAACTAAGACCAGGTTTCAAGATATCACAATTTGGAAATTGAGTGGGGATTAATAATAATAGTCTGAAAAAAATGAAATGTAGAAATGGTTAAGAGACCCTTTGTCCTAAACTCTATTGTGTTTCTACTTAGAAAGGTCGGTTAGAAAATGTTTTTGCTAAGTTGAAGAACTTTTGGGATCATATTAAGTTTATTTAAATTCAGGAAATGCGATTAATTCTGTAAGTTTTAATATAATAATGAATACTTGAGTTAGCTGCTTGACAAGAATACTAGAAGAACATAAAAATACAACGAAATTCCTAAAGTACATGAAAACTCCTTAATTCTGTTCAAATTCATTATACAACGAGTAAGCCTTTTCCTTAACCTGAGTATTATCCTCTTCAAATATTGACACTTCCTCATAAGTCTTTTTATTTACACCTACCATGAGGCTATATTGTATATTGTTTCCCTTCTTTTCAGCAAAGAGAACTACCCTCTCGCTGGAAGGTACCCCTCCCGTCACCACATCAGGTAGATATTTATTCTTTCCAGGCTTAAAAATCCAAAAGTGAACTTTAAAGTATAACGCAAAAGCCTTTAGCTCTGTATACCCTCCTATGTAGTCTCTTCTTCTGAGCTTCTCTGTATATTCTCCAACAGGTTTCTCTCCAAGATCTTTCACAATATCAAATCTCTCAATATTCTCTTGTATAATTTTTGAAGCAAGCTTCCTTAATGACTGGGCCATATCATACCTATCCTGCTTGGAAATATAGATATAAGTGTCTGCCTGGAGAGCATATCCTATACAATGGAACAATGAGGAATTGTCTTCGGGGAATGTTCTGACTGTGAAGTTACTCAGATCTTCCCATCCAGGTACCCCCACCTTATTCACATAGCTTGCTGAAAATGTTTTATTGAGCTCTGAGTATAGTCCTTGTTGGAGTACCTTTGCTGAGTTGATATAATTATTTACTCTGATTATGATACTATTTCTGGAATTGAAATTCTTATTGAGGAGTTCTAAGGACCTTGAATAGTATTCGAGAGCCTGTTGGTAGTCCCCTCTTTTTTTGTAAGTGTGTCCCAGGCTGCTATAAGTAATACAGACCCAAGGATGTTCTTCTCCAAAAGTGGCTATTCCTATTTTGAGGCATTTCGTGAAGTGTTCAATAGCAGATTCGAATGATTCTTTTATACAATAGATATTCCCAATTTCACTCTCACATTGGAGGACACTTGGATGGTCCTCTGTGACTTCTTTTAATTTTATTTCAATAGACTTTTTGTAATTTTGAATAGCTTCATCATAAAACCCTTTTTCTGCATAGGCAGACGCCATATTCTCATATGCAAGTCCGATATCCCACTCTTCTTCAGGGAATTTCGTCTGTAAAATCTCCAGCTCTACTTTATAGTTCTCTATAGCATCATCGTGAAGCCCCTTGGAGAGAAGTGCACTCGCAATAGAGTGAGAACAAGAGGCAATTTGCCTTTCCCTGCCTAGAACCCTCAAGATCGCAAGGGCTTTTTGGAAATTCTCTAGAGCCTCATCATATAGATTTTTCCAAGCATATATACAACCAATTGCGTTATAGTCTTGGACGAGATTGGTATTCTCAGGGCCCAGCTTCTTTATTTGGATATCTAGGCTTTTCATTTGGTATTCAAGGGCCTTATCATACATCTCTTTGCCTGTGTAGGCTGCTGAAAGTTTGCTATAACTATCTGCAATTTCGACATCATCTTCTCCTAGTTTCTTTGTCTTTATTTCTAAGGCTTTTGTATAATACTCTATGGCTTGATCATATTCCTCTTTGCAATAATAATTGTATCCGATGTGATTGTATATACTTGCAACATCAAGACTGTCGTTACCTAAGGCCTTAATTTCAATTTCTATGCCTTTCTTGTAGTATTCGATCGCCTCATCGTAGGATTTCTTAGAAGAATATGCATCTGCAAGATAGTAATAACTAGGGACTACACTAGGGTGATCATATCCTTTAGATTTTGCTCTCAGCTCTAATTCCTTTTGATAGAATTCAATCGCTTCATCGAATGAACCTTTGTATTTGTAGGCATCACCAATTTTCATGTATATGCTGATGACCTTTGGATCATCTTCTTGCATCTTGTCCTTGGCAGCATCTAAAGCCTTTTTATAGTTATCTATAGCTTCATCATATTTTTCTTCTTGCATCATAGCCTCAGCTATCGATAAATATTCATCAGACATATCAACTATTTCAATATTCTCAATCTTAGCATTTAGTCCTGTTTTATCTGACTGCTTTGTGCTACCCTTTCCAGTGGATTTAGAAGATTTACCACAAATAACTCCCATTGAAATTTATTGCTTTTTAAAATTTCTATGTCTAATCTCCTAGAGGTTTAAGGATCTTTTTTAACAATCCAATGAAAATTGCTTTATAATTTTGAATTCATTCGCACTAAAATCTACTTGGCTGAAAATAGTATGAAATTTATCTAATATATTGGAATTTCCGAATCCCTTACAAACCTAAGAATATACAAGCAATATTTGGGATGTATTCTCAGATTTTTCTTCCTTTTTATTCACCTAGTTTCAAACCCAGAACATTACTGATATAATCTCTTTCCCAATTTGTTTTGATGAGATTTTTTCTTGATCATTAAAAACCCCTTTAGTTATAAGATAGGAATATTTGCCATCTAACATTTTCTTTAATTACTCTTCTTCCTTTTGATCTACAGTAGATCATGCTAGAAATTTCTCCAGAAACGCTTTGACTCAAAGAAATTACATTATAAAAACTTCAAAGTAAGTATTTTTTTTTCTCTTTATCCACATGCTCACAAGTGAGGATATTATGAAGAGTGCTTAATTAAAGCATAAATGCCACTAAATAATATATTTGAGTCAAGCTCTTTGAACTTGAGCTAACATGGAGAATTTAGAAATTTAATTGTTTTATTGAAATGAAGAGAAAATATTCCTGAGTGATATCTGAACAGAATTGACAAGATTTATGAGACATTTTCCTATCTCTTTAAACCAATAGCAATGTAGCTGCGAATAAATCATCTTTATCTATCCACGATAGCAAAGTGATCCTAGATTACAGAATAACCCAGACTTTTTGGTAATATTTCTAAAAAGCAAATGAGATATTTAAATGATCATGATCATTAGGAGTTCCTTTGAGTAGTTGGATGCCCTCAGCATTATTTTATCAATTCATTCAGACTGGCCCTGTCCTTATTTGTATACTTAGATTATCGAAGACTTAGAATTGTATCAGAAATAGAAAAGAAACTTTTAAAGAACCCAGCTGTGGTTCAATCCATTAGGTCAAATTTATGTATGAATAAGATTTTTAAATATGATATCATGAGGATTATGAAAAATTCTCTATCGGGAACACATTCATCTACAACTCCTAGGTGAAAGTTGGTTGACCATTCTTTTGTGTTGATAGCTGAACTAGCAGGAAGAAAATTGGATGAATGAAGTTTCGAATTTTTCTAACTAACACTATTTTAATGATTCCTTCTATATGGAATCTCTAAATCATTTATAACGACAAATCTTTCTCCAATATACAAATTATCAAATGCAATTACTTGATTTCTTCCACAACTTCCTTGCCTCATCCGCTTTCTACCAAATTGAGATCTGGAGGGATGTCTTGTTTTCCATTGGGTTGATATTCCTTTCCCTTCATCTTCACCGAGTTCTAAAAGTTGTTATCATTCCAATGTTCTTTAGTGAAGGCGACATGATCAGCAAATATGGGGAAAACACATGGGCAATTATTACAGGAGCCTCTGCTGGGATAGGTAGAGAGTTTTGCCTAAAGCTTGCGGAGAAAGGCTTCAACATAGTCTTAATGGCCAGGGATCTGGGAAGAATGAAAAATGTTGAGGATGAGATTAGAATGAAATATCCTCAAGTTGAAACCAAACTAATTGTTTCTGATTTCAAAAATGCTGTTAAAGATGGATTTTTCGAGGGAATTATGGAACAATTAGTGGGACTTGACATTTCAATCCTAGTCAACAATGTAGGGATGCATTTTAAGGGATTTGAAGAAGCCTCAGTCCAAGAAATCAAGAATCTGATCATTGTGAATTGCATTCCTCATGCTGTTCTAACAAGAAATCTCCTCTCACAACTTCAAAAAAGAGAAAAAAGATCAGCAATTATAGACATTTCGTCCATTGGAGCTACTTTCCCCAGAAGCCATTCACCTATCTATTCTGCTACTAAGGTCTTCAACGATTTTCTTTCTAGAGGAATCCAAGACTTGTATTCAAATATTGATGTAATTTCTATAAGACCAAGATTTGTAATGACACAAATGACTAATTTCAAGAAACCAGATATTAACACAGTATTGCCAGAAGACGTTGTTGTCAATAGCCTAGCATCTCTAGGCAAGATGGATGCTACTGCGGGAGCTCTTAAGCATAGATTCACTGAGTGGAGATATCTAACCCTTCCCAGCTTTATCACAGGATTTAAGTAAATAAATAAGCTATGTTAATTATGTCTCGAATTTGTTCGAAATTATAAATGGAAAAATTTAACTACATCACAAAGATGTTCTAAAAGAGTTGTCTGTTCTCATCAACCAAATACTAGGCAATGTTAGAGTCAAAGATGCCAGGAATACAATTTCTATTGAATAAAGGTGAATCAAATTCTTCAAATTTAATTGCAATGAAATCCCTGTCTTCATAAGGTCTTTATATTTTACAAGGGAGTAAAGGGAAATAATTATTGAGGAAGCTAACTTACTAATTAATAGTTATATTACAGACGAAAGATATAGGAGTATATATTGAAAAAAGTTTAACCAGCAGCAAAAGCAATAAGAATAATTACTGCAGAGAACAAGAGTCCACAGCACAGGCCATAGAGACACCAAAATTTCTTAAACCATTCTTGGCATATTTCGTTAGCTCCTCTGCAGTATTTATTTAGGAATTTATTCACTTTTCTTTCACATTCAGTTTCCTTTTGGGGTCTTGTAAGCTGCTTTAAGGGCGAGCTATCAAAGCTGATATCCAGCACATTAAAGTCCATAGGCCTCTTCCTCAATTCATTTTCCCATTCCGTTAATGAAATTCTGGCTGTGGGCTCAATATTTAATGCCTTTGTCATAACTGCATCAAGAATATTCTCAATAGTGTCTTGTTGATAGACCTGGCTACCCAAGATATTTCTAAAAGAGGATAGTTTTACATCAATGACGCTTGCTTCTTGGTTCTTATACCCAGCTAAGCCTGTAATATTTGTTCTAAATTGTACAGGTTTTTCGTTTAGGGCTGCATATAGAATTATGAGACTTATTGAATAAGAAAGAGCCTTTTCACTATCAATATTTGAGCCACTCTTATATCTGAAATATTCATAACTTTCAGGAGATACCCAAACCCAATCAGGGAGGGGTCCAGTTAACCCTTCATTTAGTCCTACAAGCTTGAATTTTTTATTAGAGTCGGTCTCTCCTACATATACTATGTTTCTTGGAGTAATATAGTAGACTGAGAAATCTTTGTTCTTCTTTAAGAAATTTAGAGTTGTCACAAGATCCCTGGCAAGAGTGAATAATAAGGATGAAGGGAAGGGTCCGACCTTGGAAAGTTTTTCCTCAAGTGTTTCATTGTGATAGTCAAAGATTAACGTTATCAGCCTCCTATTGCTTGGGTCATGAAAATATCCATGAAACTTTAAAATTCCATCATATTTGAAATTTCTCTCCCTGATAAATTCTTTTACTATCGGATTTTCGTTGACTGGGATTGTTATATTATCAATCAGGAGCTGAATGCCTGAGTATTGACGTTGATTTTCATTATGTCTATAAGTCTTGAATGCTTCCCCATTTGTGAGTAGTGTATATTCATTTGCGTCTAGCTCATTTGGACCGTGGGAACCCGACTTCAGAGTCACAAGGTGTAACATACTTGAATCATCCAGCTCTTTATTCTCATCGTGCTCAATACAAGAAATATCTTGAAGTTCAATATAGAGCTCACTTTTCTCATCTTCTAATATATCTGAGAGTTTATTTAAATTCGTTCTGGAGACTAAATCGTATTCTAATGCCCCTTCTAGGAAAGATCCAAAGGAATCTTCACTAGTGAACCCATAGTTCTTGATGATCCTTTGGATTGCTAAATTTATATTCAAAATTTCAACTGCCTGAATTGTTTCAAACTCGTCTTTCTTAGTTACTTTTTTCCTCTCTTCTGTTATAATAGTCCTATCAGCTGCAAATAAGAGGACCAATCCTACTGAAAATAACAGAGACTTGATGTTATTATCAGCCTCAAACGGATTGTGATATTTTCCCTGTTCAAAATTGAGAATATTGAATATCTCAGGAGCGACCCATTTATTTATTTCTGCATTCTGGATGGCTGGTGCTTTATCATATATGTACATCTCAATGATCTTGAACTGTATTTTATTGTCAATAATCTGAATTCCAATTGAGTCTGGAGTTATACAGGGAAAAACTCTAGGGAGGTCTTTCTTGAGTCTGCTAATGACGTCCGCCAAAGTGGCTGACAGTCTTTGATATTCTTGCTTATTCAAATTTTGTTTTGCTAAATACTCAGTTAATGTGAACTGATAATCTTCAAATATTAGCATTGGGACTTCTGTATTTGTGCCTTCTTTGATCTGAGAAGTATAACCAAAACATTTTAGAAAATGACTGCTGCGGGGACCCTTAAGTGCTTGTAAAAAGGATAGAAGGCCTTGATATTTTTCGGCAAATGGGATGACTTTTGCACAACATGCCTTTTTGTCTCTTTTTCTAATACACTTTAAGGTTATGACACCGTTTGTTATTTTTGGTTGGGTCTTGAGGAACTCAAAATCATCATGATTTAGTCTTGGAACACTCACACCAAGGAGTGTGCTGAGAGGAATTAAGTTCATATTTCTTCAAAATAAAATATATTTATTTACCAGATCTCTACAATTTCTGAAATTTTCAATTTGGAAATCGTCAAGGCTTGAAACAAGCATTACACCTTTCATGATCAGATGGAGTACAAAAAGAAAATTACTAGTGGAACATAAACATTTGAATATGGAGTAGATCCTATTATCCATAGAGTCATGAATACACAAAAGAAGAGAAATTTAATCCAATCTAATAAATTTTTTGTTTCTGAAAGTTCTTTTTTTTTTGCACATGAAGTCTTCCTGAACCACCTATTGAACTTGCAGGCCTACCTCTCATTCTTCTGATATGCCTATGATTGAAGGCATTAGCCCTATTCATAGCTACCTCAGAAATCAATGCTGGGATCAATAATAAAGTTGCTGCAATAGCATCCATTTCCAGACTTTGAATATCAAGAGAATATTTAGATTGCTTTTATAAATCAATTCAGCTAATATTAATCCTTATCATCCGAGTATCTCGATAGCTAATTGAGTTCTAATTAGTCAACAATTCAATTGAAAATACTCCACTGGCTTCTAATTTGGACAACTCCTTAGAAATGTTAGACGGACAACTGGAGTTAAATAAGTCATCTTTTTCTACTTGAATACCAAGTTAGCCTTAATCGTAGACAGATTAATTATTACTCTGATTAGAAATT
>Ga0065720_1019632_pt1 | contig 22104 bp, 17 predicted proteins | sample Thericmetagenome_FD_59107 | JGI IMG/M metagenome (GOLD analysis project Ga0065720, IMG submission 59107) | Thermophilic microbial communities from the Joint Bioenergy Institute, California, USA of rice/straw/compost enrichment - eDNA_2 v2... | ecosystem: Engineered > Solid waste > Grass >...
TTTCATATGTTTGGGCGGTAGATGGGGATTCCTTTTCAGTTCTCTTAGTGGAGGTGGATCCTTTATCATATCTTTGGGAGACAGGAGATGGTTTTCCTGATACTGAGGTGTAAGGTGATTCGTATTCAGGTCTCTTTGTTGTACTTTTTGAATAGAATTCCTTCTCAGAGACTGTAGATCCAGTTCTCTTGATGGTCTTGTATTCAGTTTCTGGTGATTTTATAGTAGAATAAGGAGTCTCATATCTTGAAGATACTCTGCTTGTAGTTTCTTCTCTATTGCTGGGAGACTTATCGCTTGGGGATCTACTCATGGGTGAGCCTTCAGGGCTGATCTTGCAGGAATCGTGCCTTGAAGGTGATCTGACAAGATGTCTTTCGACATCAACCTTTCTGATAGCCTCTTCATATTTTCCTGAGAATTTATCTGAGCTGGCCAACCTTTCCAGTTTGCTGCTGGACTTCTTGAGATCCCTTCTCTCTTCTTCTTCCCCAGGTCTTTGTTCAAGAATTTCTTGGTATTTGCTTTTAACATACTCCTCTCTTGGAGATTGTTCAGTTTGCCTTTCTTCAATAACTTCATGCAGCTTACTTCTGTCCTTGCTGTATTGTCGACTTTCAGGGGTACTTCTCTTACTAGCATCTTCACTTCCTCTTCTGCTTGGAGGACCACTAGTTCTCTTCTCAGGAACTTCTTCATATCTAGCCCTTATTCTATCTATGCTTTCTTTGCGAGGAGCCTCATAATCCTCTTGCTCATGAATTTCCTCATATTGTTCAGCAAGTTTTTCTTGACTTTCTCTACGACTTCCTGGCAGACTCTTTCTCTTCTCTCCAGATACACTTCCAGGTGCTCCAAAAGTTTCTTCATACTTCTTTTCTTTGCCACTCTTTACCTTACTGGCACTATCCTTAAGATAATATCCTGAGTCTTTAGACTTTTCCCCTTTCTCTGGACTTCTCATATACTTGCTCTCTACACTAGTCTTGCTTGGGACGGTAGTAGATCTATCAGGAGTTCTTGTTGCCTTTAAGTCGGCTCCTTTCTTGGTTGCAGATTCACTTATTCCATAACCAGTCTTCTTTGTGAAATCACCCTTCTTAAGAAGCTCTTTTTCTTCCTCAGCAGCCTTACCTCTAACAGTCAACCCTCCAGCCTTCTCAGCAGATAGTGGCTCCTTTCTCCTATCAGTCTCACTTCCTTTCTTGGCTGAAACTGACTGGGCCTTTGTAGTACTGAGGCCAATTCCAGGAACTCGGGTTTCCTTCTTTCCTGAGCCAATCGCATGGGTTGGCTTTGGCTCGGAGCCTTTTCTTTGATGTAAAGGTTCTTTCTTAGTACTGCCAGCAGCAGCAGTAGTAGCAGAAGGACCTTTACCTTTACTTGGAGATTCTATAGTCTTTTTGGGTTCAGGAGCCTTCTTTTCAGGGAACTCAGTGGTTATTTCTTCTTCTTTATGAGTAGATCTGGGAGAGCCAAGAGCGCTGGACTCGCATATTGAGCTTAATTGCTGCAATTTGGATTTGGTCATTTCCTCGAATTCTTTGTCAACGTCACTTTGGAAAGACTCCTCCAGCTCTTCGTGAGCACCTTCTTTGGGAACCTTTTCTAAATTGAGTCTAAAGTGGCCAGTCTTTGTCTGACCCTCTTCTTCATTAGTCTCAAGTGGCATATTGACATCCCCTGCTCTCCTTTCCATTGAACTATCCCAGCCAAAAGAATCTTCTCTAAGGCCTTCAGATCTTTTCTCGACAATCTCGGATAAGTTTGCTTCTCTGGGAACAGCACGCTCCTTCTCTTCATCATAAGCAGTTCTTTCCTCCTTTCTTTTGTCATTTTTAGCTCTTCTGACATCAGGGCTTTCCTTGGGGCCAACTCTTCCTTCAACTTTGGTTGGGCTAACTTTAGGAAGTTCCTTTTGAGAGGAATCTTTCCTGATGTCTTTCTTTGGACTAGGGCTTTTAATGATTTGTCTGATCAGTCCTCGTTCTCCCTCTAAGTAGGCCTGATCGGCTTTTTCCATTTGCGCCTTATGCATACTTCTTCTGTCAACAGGTTCATATGCCTTAGCTTTCCTCTCTCTTAAGGTGTCATAGATATCAGTTTTCTTCTTGAAAGTCTCTTTAGAGTGTGGCTCTGTTTGGGGAGACTTCTTTTCAACTGTTCTTTCCCCTCTAACGGGAGTATATGTTCTCTCCTTTTCAACTGTTTTTTCCCCTCTGACAGGAGTATATGTTTTCTCATGAAGCTCTATATAAGACTTTGTACTAGGCTTGCTTGGAGTTCCTTGTTTGCTGCCTGCTCCTAAGCGAGGAGTTCCAACGCTACCCTCAGTCGAAGATTCTCTGGCTTTTTCTTTAGTTCTTTCAGGGGTAGCTCTTGTTCCTCTGAAAGATGCTTTTCCATGTTCAGAATCCAGACGCTCTCTGCCTAAGGAAATCTCTCGAGAAGTTGAGCCACTAGAATTTAAAGGGATATGAGAGAAATCTACCTTTTATAACGCTCTGGGGTTTCTTCCTTTTTGATGGAATAAGGTCTCTCAACATGCTCTTCTCTAGACTCCTTCTCCTTCTGTCTTTCCTTTCTAGTCCTTCTTCCATGAAGCGCTGAGATTGCATAAGCTTGATAATACTTTTTCTCAGTCTCTTTTTCGTCACTTTCTTTGGTTTCATGTCTGGCCTTAGGTGGAGTCCTTCTCTTATCGGGTGAGCCTTCAGTGGAATGGGTAGCAAGGCCCCTTGCAACTTTATGACTAGATGAAATGGGCCTTGGGGTAAAGGAGTGATGAGGCATCATTTCAGAAAGATCAACACGGTCCTATTATATTACAAGATTTTGAATTAATATACTTGGGATGTAACATATGGGAACATTTGATATCTAGACTCAGACATGGACTTGGCTCGAATCCTGGGTGTGGGTACATCTTGGAAAGCATCTGAATATTTGGATGGACTTTTAGATCCATCTAAGTTGCATAAATAAAAATTAAGGGTTTATGTACAAATCTTGTTAGTTCCTTTTGCATACTCTTCTTGCCACCTAAATGGTAAACTTGATTGCTTGTAGTGTTACTTTTTAGTCTCATAAAACTTCCATAGGTATCTTGAGTAGCGATCTAGGGGGTTTTGAGCAGGGAGAAATAAAGTAAATACCTATATTGTATTGGAAGTCTAAGTCAGTGTGTCTTGAGTGAACAAAATGATAGTCTTCCTCCCAGGGTAATTTAGCACCAAAATTTTCCCAACGACCTAAGGATTTATTTCGACCAACTTCAGATGTACTTGAGGCTGCAAGATATTCGGCATGTCTATCAATTACTTTTTGATCTGGCGATCTTCGACTCCTCTCAGGTGAAGATGTTGAAGATTTGTTATGCTTTGACTCTGCTATTGAGTGCATTTGCGAGAAATAAATTTATTGTTAAATGTATTTGATTAAATATTAACATAACCGATATATATTCCTCGCGAACTTTCGCCCTATTTATTCTTGGCTAAGTCCCCAGAGTCTCTGTTAGCCTTATTCAATATTTCTCTCACTGATTTTCTGGTTTATCAAAATTTTTCCTAATTATATTTTGCTAAAAAGAGATTTTTACTAAGAAAAAACAATTATACTTGGAATTTATCATATTGAGAGTTTAAAAAAACCTTTGGAAGGATGGATCTCTATTATGACACCAATCATCCGAATCTGATCAAAGAGGAATTTATCATGTATTTAGAATTTAATAACTTGATTTCGCTGGACTGACCATGATTTATCCTTCTTAATAGTACTATCAAAATTCTCGATATTAGCCGAGTATCAACCCCTAGAAACTCAAGAATATTAGAGAGAAAACAGACTTACTATATTAAAACAATGTTTTCTTTTAAATAGACTCTAATTTCAGTCTTTCACTTCAAAAATAAGTTGCCTATTGCTAACTTCTAGTTAGAAGCTATTTCTCTCTTCACATTCTCCCTCTTCGATAAATAGAAAGAATGGGTACTATTTTTAGCTATGTCATGAAGTCTTAGGCAGAGACAAACCTAAAGAATGGCTAAAAGGGCTAGAAAATGTCATTTTTTGGAATAGTCTCTGTAGTAGATTAATTTACTTATCAGCTGCTGAAACAATTAATTAGACAGGCTTACAAAACACAAATCCAAAATTTATTTTGAATTAAATGGACGAGCACAAGACTGACTACTATTTTGGTGATATCAACTTGAAAAACGTACATTCTGAGAAGACTTTGAACACCATTTGCCCTCTCCTGGTTGGAGTAGCTGGGTAACATCAATTTTTCGTGTGGATAATAAATAGTGGTTCTGCCTCAGGAAAAACAACACTCTGTAACAAGATCATTTCCAGTTTGGGCTTGAGAAAGTGCCTTGTAGTTTCCTTCGACTCCTTCTATAAGACGTAAACCTCATTCCTCATGAGTTAAGTGTCTAGCCCTCCCAAGGGAACTGATTTTGCACAATATAACTTTGATCATCCCGATGCTATCGATTTTGATGCTTGCTATGAAGTGTTGAAGCAGCTTGTCCTCAGACAAGAGGCTGAGATGCCACAGTATAGTTTTAAGGAACATAGAAGGCTCGAAGAAACTGTCAAGGCTGTCCCAACTGATTTGATTCTAATCGAAGGTATCCTGGCCTTCCATGACCCTGTAACTCCATGAAATTTATCCTCTCATCCACTAGAGAATTGTTGCTCTTATGAATTTGAGAATCTTTGTTTCCTGTGATGATGACATCAGGCTCTACAGAAGAGGTAAAGATATAGAATTTTTTTCTTAAATTTGACAGTCCAAAGAGATGTTAATGAAAGAGGAAGAGATGTCAGTGGTATCCTTTACCAGTACAACAAGTTTGTTAAGCCTGCTTTCGAACAATTCATCAGACCTTCGATGAAGCATGCCAACATCATCGTCCCAGGAAGCTCAGACAATCAAGTTGCCATTAACTTCATTGTCCAGAACCTCAGGTCTCAATTGGCCAAGCTTGAAGACTTCAAGGCCAGCATGAAAAAGAACTTCTATCTGTCTGATATCTTAGACTCTATCTGGCTCAATATTATTACCGATGGAGAACAGAGAAATCCTGAGGAAATGGGACTCTACATGGCTGACCAGATTTTGTTCTTGAGAGACCAGAGCACTAAGACTGAATGCATCCAGCTTTTCAACCTCTTTGCCGCCCATGATCAGTTCTCTAAGACCCTTTACTCGTATCATTTCTATTAATATTTCTAATTTGGTAGCCTTGTTATTGTGAGATTCCTCACCTATGCCGTCAAGATGATGAAGAGATATAACGTTAATACCCCCGGCAATGCTTATGGCATAGTCCACATCAATAGTGAGACTCATGATGAAATTAACGAATCTGCTGAGGTCTTGTCATTGATTGTTCCCTTCCTCTATGACAAAACTGAGAAGGAAGTGACTGATAAAATCAATGCTGTCCTGAGCAAATATCCTAACATTAAGAAAGTCTTTGTTCTGGCAATTTTCTCTAATATACACTCTATGACTGCTTTGGTCAAGTCTAATCCTAAGATTTACATTGTCAATATTATGTGCATTGTTGACATGGAGGTCTTGCTGAAGCTCTTGACATCTAATTGCAAGGTCAAGGACTTCGACTTTGTGAAGAATGAAGAAGTTATCGAGTTGTTGATGAGCACAACCAAGAGAGAACTTGCCCGTAAGGAGAAGCAATAAAGTATTTAAATTTGTTGTATGGCTTGTCTGGGATAACGTCTATTTATTGATGTACATACCAACTTAATCTAAATCGCTTAATACACTCGTCTTTTCTTGTAAAATATAATTGAACATCTAATTATTCGTTTCCTTATTTTTCTTTGTTTTTTCCTATGTACCTATCCACACTCTTACATAATGTCAATGACGAACCCCATGATACCCTTCAGGCTACTAAGATCTAAAAGAAGTCTGAGTATCTTGAAATTTCCTTATGTTAAAAATTATTGCGAGTATTAATTCGTTTCGAAGTATCTATTAGAATTCTATCTTCTGCTTATTTCTCGTTGCAATTCTGCTCTCTGTTTGAGAGATTAGGCTGGCCATGGCTAAGAGGAGATAAGTAATGATAAAAGAAAAAATATTCTATATCAAGGTTGAGAAAAAGATCCTAAGATTTCTGCCCATTGGGATCAGGGCCTAATTATACAATTCTAATCGATGATTTTATATTTATCAGAGCTAATAGCAATTTTCAACCATGCTTGACAACGTTTTGACGAGCGATCTTCCAAACCCGTTAAATCATCCCATAGAGGACAAAGTATTTCCTAACAAGTACGAGGAGCATTTCTATCTATCTACAAACGAAGATACTAGAGAGAAATTCTGGGCAGAGCAAGCCCAGCTGATAGACTGGTACAAAGAGCCAGAAGAAATCCTAGACGATTCAAACCCACCTTTTTATAAGTGGTTCAAGGGAGGTATGCTAAATACTTGCTACAATTGTGTTGATCGACATGCCGAAAAACACCCAGATCGCACAGCTTTTATCTACGAATCAGCAATGACTGGAGTCCGGGCCAAATACACCTTTGCAGAGCTCAAGGATTATGTTTCAAAATTCGCAGGAGTACTTAAGAAGCATGGAGTCCAAAAGGGGGATAGGGTAATAATTTACATGCCTATGATACCTGAGGCCGCATTTGCTATTTTGGCAACAGCGAGGCTTGGAGCAATTCATTCTGTAGTATTTGGTGGGTTTTCTGGAACTGAATTGGCATCAAGAATAAAGGATGCAGAGCCTAAGGTGTTGATTTATGCGTCGTGTGGTATTGAGCCTCATGGTATTGTAGATTATAAGAAGAATGTTGAGGAGGCCTTAACAATACTAGATAGAAAGGACTTGACGAGGATAGTAAGGGTGAGAGAGCAGTATAAAATAGAGCTGGATAAAGACTATGAGTTTGACTTTTATGAGGAATTGAAGTCAGCATCTCCAGAAGATTGTGTACCTGTGGAATCAACCGACTACTTGTATATTCTCTACACATCGGGGACTACTGGGACTCCAAAGGGGATAGTGAGAGATAATGGAGGAAATGCTGTAGCTCTGGCTTATACTATGAAATATATCTTTGATATACATCCTGGGGATGTCTATTTCTCCGGATCAGACATAGGGTGGGTTGTGGGACACTCCTATACAATATATGGGCCATTAATTGCAGGAGCAGCTACAGTAATGTATGAAGGAAAGCCTGTTGGCACTCCTGATGCAGGAGTATTATGGAGAATTTGTGAGAGATATAATGTTAGAGGGATGTACTCAGCCCCAACAGCACTTCGAGTGGTGAGAAGAGAGGATCCAAATGGTAAATTTATGAAGGAGTGTAACCTGAAAAATCTCAACATGATTTCCATTGCTGGAGAAAGACTAGATACTACAACTTTTGCCTGGCTACATGATCATCTCCCAGAGCATGTCATAGTGAACGACAATTACTGGCAAACAGAGACAGGTTGGAGCATAGGTACCAATTTTGTGAATCTTCATACATTTAAATCCAAACCTGGAAGCTGTACCAAGCCAGCACCAGGAAACCTTGTAGAGATTATGGGAGAGGATGGTAAGCCTGTGCCCAATGGGACCTTGGGCAAAGTCTGTATTAAGTTACCGATGCCACCTTCGTTTATGTCAACATTGTATAAGAATGACCAAGCTTTTGTCGAAAAATATATGACTACTGTACCTGGATATTACTTCACAGGGGATGCAGGAATGTTTGATCAGGATGGCTACCTTCACATTACAACAAGAGTGGATGATATCATTAATACTGCAGGGCACAGACTGAGTACTTCCCAGATAGAGGAAGTTCTCACTAGTCATCCGGATATCAATGAAGCAGCCGTTATTGGAGTAAGGGATGAAGTCAAGGGGGAAATTCCAGTTGGATTTGTGGTTCTTAAGAAAGATGTGTTTACCTATAGATCCGAAATAGAGAAACAATGCATTCAGAAAGTGAGACATGATATCGGGCCTGTTGCATCCTTTAAACATTGCGTGATAGTTGAAAAGCTTCCCAAAACTCGAAGTGGAAAAACATTGAGAAGTGTCCTTAGAGCTATGATGAACGGTATTCCCCCAAAGATCCCGCCTACTATTGAGGATATTACTGTTATAGAGCAAATAAAACAGACTATTGTTCAGCTTGGGTTTGGTACAAGCGCTGATTTTGAGTATCAACAAGAGATTGACTACAAACAAGAGTTGCTTTCTCCTTAGATACTTAGTTAGTTTAAGGTATTACGAAATTAAGTTCATGCAATTTTCTTAGTATGACAAAATAAGATTTTGAAGTATTAATAGCTATTTAAGTGTGATTAGTCTTTGAAACACTTTCCCGTTAGTTTAAGATGCAAACATTGAGACATATCCTTAGGAAGGGTTTGGGTAAATTTTATTTCAATTTTAAAACTTCTGCAACAATAAATAACAATGAAAGCCGAAAACTTTGAGATAAATGAGTACATCAAGGAGTACCTAACTTACAACGAATACACAAATACTTTCGAGTGCTTTGAAGCTGAAATCAGAACCAAGCAAGTTTCTAAAAAGCTGATGAACATCAACGTTAACCCTAATAATCAACCTCAAGTTACAAAATCTATCGATCCTCCTAGGATCTATGGAATGATGAAGGGTGAGCAGGCAAAATCAAGGAGGGAGCACCTCTTAGAGAAGGAATTGGGAGAAATCCAGAGAAAGTATGTCCAGGTTTTAGCTGCAGCAAGACAAATCTTTTCAATTTCAGTTAGTTGCATACAATTGATTACAGAATTGAATGCGGTATAGATCTATTTTCATATGGTAAAGTCTTTAGAGTCTAAACAATGAAAAGGCAGCCGATATGGTCGAAAAATATAAAGTTCAGCTGGGAAAATATCACAAAATTGTTGTAAATGAAGGCCGACCTGCGGGAAAAGAGGCCTTCACAGATGCGATAATGAAGGGTTGTAAAGATAAAATCGCTAATGCACTGAAAGAGAATAATGATGAAGCCTTAACTAACCAATTATTATCTCTAAGAGTCAATGCTCTTCAGATAGCTCCAACTCTTAGAAGAGAATTCGTGCAGCAAGTTATAAAGACAGACGTTTTCAATGTAGTCCAAACTGGAAATATGGACTTCATTTCCAGCATATTAGCCAAAGAAAACGGGCCTCTTTGGCACGCAGCTACTTCCATGTTAAGTGTAATAGCCTCCACAGCTGAAGGTGTTGAATACTTGACATACAATAATAATATGGACGGAGTCAGGGCAATTATAAAGGTAACAAAGCATAAGATAATATTCTGAAAATTATAGGTTCTAAAACCTCAGGATCCAGGTAGTGTTACCCAAAGATTTTGTATTTCCATTCTACAAAAACTTAGCCTAAAGGACGAGGTGGTTCCTGTCTTAATAGAAAATGATATAATCTATTGGGCAATTGAATTACTTGATAAATCCAAAACATCAAAAATTCATCCTTTCGCCCTTGAGTTTGCTGCTGCTATGTTGACTAATATTATTGAAACCCCCTACACAGTTGCCTATTTGGAACAACAACCTGACCTTACCCTCCAAGTAAATTTATTATAAGCTCTATTCATTAAATAGATTCTGGAATCTTTGCTGAGATTCCTAAATGAAAAGATGACTCCAACTGTTTATTTAAGTATTCTAGGAGCTTTAAGCTTCCTGGCCAAACAGAATTTCCAGAAACAACTTGAACAGACTCAATTTGAAGATAGAGTTCATGACTTTATTGACAAGTTTTCGCAGCTTAATAAGATAGGTACCAAAAATTTCATATACCCTAATATTTTATAGAGAAGGTAGTGAGTGAGAGGGATATGAAGCAGATTTTAAATATATGCGACAAAATATTCCAGAACGAAAAGCCCGAGGACAAGAGTGATCTCAACATAAGTATTTCTAGAGTGAAAGATCACGAGGATGAGGACGGAGAGATCATATTTGAATGCTTCCAGGATGAAGTTAGTAATTAAGATATTCACTAAGACTTTATTTTTGTATTCATTCAAATATTTCGACTGCATGTTTGAGCGTATAGTTCGTATAGAGTTGTGTAACTACGAACATATTAGGTCAGTATGCATAATTGCCAGATGCAACCCAATGGTACTAATATTTCTGTCGCCTCAGCCCCGCTAGACAAGCCTTGTATATTTTTTCTGGAGTGGTTGGGAACATATCAGCGTGAACTCTCAAATCTTCGATGTTATCTAACAAGAGTCACTCTATCTATTATATCTCTCTTACCAAGTTCTCCCTTTCTGGTCCACATGGTTTCAGCAGTCAATCTCTTGCACATATTTTCGGCTTCGACTCTAAGGCATTAGTAAAGGGTATTCAAAATATAGAAAAGTCACTCAAGCACTCATAGCAGAGTGATCTTCAAAAAGAAGGATATCTTACCTTCCCTTGGGGTCGTTAATTCTTCCAGTGGCGAAATCGCATCCCTTTCTGCAGAAATAGATGGAGTTGTTGTACCTAAAAAGGTAAAAATTTGAAAGGGTAACGCTACCAAGAGAAAGTTTCTTGGCAGGCGGCATAGCAGAAACCACCTTGGTATTTATTCAAATGAGCTAGGTTAGTCATCTCACCTCTTTATTTAATTAATATTAGTTTCTTATTTAGGACTTTGGATCAAAGTGATACAAATTAATTGTTTTATCATGTCTCAAGGTCCAACATTCACATACATCCAGCTTATCTTCTCTCAGCTCCCCTGTTCCCTCTCACAACTCTGACTGCTCCAACAACAAATATTCACTATTCTATATTAATTTCTGTTACTTAAATTAAAGCAAAGGATTCTCTTTCTGGCTTGAATCCTGTGCTAGAAAAAGCCTAGAAATAGACCATTTTTTGGCAATAGATATCAGCTTCGGGAAAATGAGGATTCGTTAACAATTAAATTTGAAAAGTTAAATAATTTGACTATGATAGAACGTGAATCCCAACAGGTTCCCTCATTTTCTAACAATATTACTCCCCAGCAGAGAAGACTTCCTCTTGATGAAGTATCCTCTAATGTTCCAGGAAGATTTTCCCGTGATAAATACCTTGATCCGGCAAGACTCGATTATGAAGATGACACTACTTCCAACCTTGAACGTAGAGAAAGAAAGTTAGACGAACAGTTCAAGAACTTACTGGAAAGATGCAACAGGTCCAAAGAGTATATTGAAAATATTAATAAGCTCACTTCTCCTATTGATAAGGGACTCTTATCCCCTCCATCTACCGCAATTCAGTATAAATCCCCTACTTACTCTCAGACTTCTACAGCCAATAGACCCTTAAGAGAACTTGATCTAGAGCCCAGTCGCAATGAAGTATTATTACAAAAGACTTCTGACTTCCCACCCAGGACCGCAGATTTTCAATTAAATACTGCAAAGAGCAGCGATCTTATTCCCACCAGCACGGCCCGCTATGATAACCCAGACAACTATTCCAGACTAGAAAGAGAAATTTTAGAACTAAAGAAAACTGTCATGGAAAAGCTCAAGTTAACTGAAGACGCCACAAATAAGGAAAATAAAAAAGGAGCTAAATATGATTCTGTAGAAACTCAAGAATCAGAAGAGGACTACTTAGTAAAGAAGCAACCCCAAAGGGAGAGAGAAAGGGAAAGAGAAAAAGAACAACCTGAAAAACCTTCTCAAACCACTTTCAAGAAGCCACATGTTAGAACTGCCACTTCCCCTACTGCAGGGCTAAGATCTGTCAAATCTCCCAAGGCCGTCCATTCTCCTCGTTCAATTTCTATTACTTCCCCTAAAGACACTCGCAGCTTGAAGAGGAAGGAAGAAGAAGATAAGAAAAAGACCGAAAAGAGCCTTATTGAACTTCATGAAACTCTTAAGGAGAAGGAAAAGATCCAGCATGAGAAATATGTCACTCTCAAGGTTAAATATAAGGAACTTAAGAATATCTTCAGGGAAATTAACGCAAAGAATGCTGAACTAGCTGATCAGCTTCAAAGAAAGGACAGTATTATTGCTGACTTTGAGGAACTTGCTCGCAAATCTCAGGAGGAAATCCTTAGAAATGTCGAAATAATAAAGGAACTTAGACGCAGAGAAGAAATTCTTACCAGAAGTGAAGAAGAAGCTAGATCCACTGTGATCGAATATAAGGCCAGACTTGGTGAACAGAGAGAAACTTTAGAGAAAATTGAGGAGAGTATCAGAGATAATGAAGAGAAGTACAGAATTCAGCTAGAGAGATTAGTCAGTGAAAATAGCCAATTGAAGTCTGAAGTTGCTGCCCTTAAGGAAAAGGAGGTTAGTATTAGGGAAAAGCATGATGTTTTGACCTCTGAACTACAGGCCTGCAGACATGAGATTGAAAATAAGGATAGAACTATTCATAAGTATGAAGAACAGATAAATTTGAAGGATTCTCAACTAAGAAACCTTAATCAACAATTAGAGAAAATGAGCATTCATGATAAGGATATTCTGGAAAGACTTGAGGAAGCCAATAACACTATCCAATCTCTGGAAGAGAAGGTTGCTCAAATGAGAAAGAAATTCGATGAGGAAAAGAGCAGAATCTTGGAAGAAAGGGATAAGGAAGTTGCTCAGAAAAAGGAAAAGAACAAGATTTTGAAAGAAGAATTGGCCCATAAAGAGAGTCTCTACAATAAGCTCAATGAAGAAAATAGACGTATTAGCCATGATTATGACAGAGTTGTCAGTGAGAAGATGCAACTCCAGAAGGAGTATGACAAACTTAAAGAAGCATTGGACAATGCTAATCAAGAAATGTACTTATTTTCTTAAAAACCTTAAATCGTACAGAGCTACTCTAAGAGCCACTAACCAAAGTACCAAGGCCCAAAGTGACGAAATTTTCAAGAGCTTCCAAGCTGAAATTGACAAGGTACTAAACTAGGTAATTGGCTAATGTGTTAGAACACTGCTTTACAAAATGAAAATAAGAAGAACTCCAAGCATCTTAAACATGCTGAGGAGAAGCTAGCCCTCAAAGAAAAAGAAATCGAACAGCTTGAGGATATCAACAAGAAGGTAAGAAGTATAGAGGCTATACTAAGATTTTAGCTCAATGCTGAATTGAGAAACTTGCTTGATGAGAATAACAGATCCCGACAATACATCAACAAATTGGAGGATCAAATTAACTATCTTCAACTCAAGCAAAATGAAGTAAATCTAGAAATTATTTTTGTAATTTTGAAAGGAAATTGCTAAGGTTGAGGTCAAATTAGATGACTTTGCCCAACAGATCCGTGAAGCTAAGGAAGAGAACATTGTTCTAAAGACCAAAGAGGAACATCTTCTCAAGGAGATTGAAGTCCTTAGGGAGGAAAGAGATGGATATAAGAGAGAATATAAGAGTCTAAAGCATCTGAATAAATCGCTTGAAAAGGACCTTCAAGAAGTATCTGACGATTCTACATTTTCTTAATATTATTAGCTGAATATCAAGGTCAGGGAAGTCCTTTTAGAGAGGATGCACGAAGTGGAAGAACAGCAGAAAGAGGCAGCTCACCAAAAGCAAGTTCAAAATAAGATGAAGGTAGAAGCTTATTGACTAATACTTAATGATGTAAGGTCTTAGAAGAGATTCAAGACATGATCAGGAGCCATAGGAATAATTCTAAATTGAGCTCTTTTGAAACTAGTGAGATGAAATCTATTGACAAAGGACTTTAGACTTTCTATTGTAAACATTTAATTCTGTGAATGACAGAGCCATTTTGCACGGCATTCATTTATTATATAGGATGACTATTTGTATATCTTCCTGATTATTCTATGTACTTGTCAGACCAGAATTAAATTTAATTGTTCAAAATGTTTAGTTTCAAAACCTTTTTTTCGAAGTATCACTTCGCTACACGCAAAGTTGACAAGACTTGCAGGGAGAGAAAAAGGATTTATCCCTTCCTCAAGGCAGTCTTTATCCAAAATCTTCAAAACATGGGCAATATTCTCTTGAAGACTGACTTAAAATTCACAAGTCTCCTTGCATACAACTATACATACTTCAATATTGACGAAGACGAGTTGAGAAGGCTAATGATTGAAAATGTCAAGCACCGTCTCCATGATATGACTCCAGAACTTGCCTACGACATCTGTGTTAATCTGAGAGAACTAATAAATGTGGATGATTTAGGAATTTATGAGGCTATTTACGATTATGCCCAGGAGAACCACTACTTATTCACCGCAAGACAGTTAGAAGCAATGGAAAGGGTATATTATCTTTTGAGTCAAAAGGCCACTTATGGATTTAATCCCATTTTTGGAGAGATCCTTTCAGCAGCAAAAAACAATCTCAAAGTCGACCCTCTCAAGAAGACAAAGGCCATCTTAGAAAATCTAGAAATACCTTACCCCAAAGAACACCTTGACATACAAATCCATCCAGAAGATAGAATTGTTTATATAAAATTCAAAAAGCTCAATAAAACACTTGCCTTAGTTGGTCTATACCATAAAGACTGGGAGTCCATTAAGATCGCAAGAGAGCATCTTGAGAAGCGTCATTATGACTTTTACTTCCTTGAAATGCCACCCTTGACCCAGTCAGTTTTAAAGCGCAATCAAAACTTGAAGAAAGAGAGCATATTAAAGAAATTTATCGGAGATGAATTGCTATCTGAAGTGGGTGATATCAAAAAAAGACACCCCTATTTGAGCTTCTTTGATAGATTTGAGAGACTTCCTCTCCTTGATGCAAGGATGCTTGACTGGTACATAGATAATGTTCTCAAGAATGAAGAAATATTTAGAATTAGAGAGTCTGAGAGAATAGTAAGCAGCTCTATAGCACTCATCTTACTAATGTTAGGTCTATATTGAAGACTATGGCCTTGAAAAGCCTTACGAATTCGCCAGTATCATATACCAATTATCAAAGAGCAAGAAGGATACAGCAAAAGTAATGTTTGCAGATATGGATACTTATGATGAAATAAACATTTTGGCCTCCAAGAATAGCTTAGCCGAAGCCAGAGATCTCTTCAAATATGGCAGGTGAGTATAATTTTTCTTTGATTCTAAAATAATTCTAGATATTATTGGTTTAATGAATTGATGAGATGGTCCTTGCTGGTTAATAAATCTGGATGTCCCATGTGTTCCAAGGCCAATAGAGACCCTCCTCTTGATATTATGAACCTAATGAGTCACAAGAGATATAACTACGCACTGAGAGAAAAATATATGGCCAGGCAGATCGTTGATGGGGTGAATCTATTCGGAGAACATCAGAACTTCATTGGCTTCTTCGGAGAGGATCATATTTTTGAAATCTTGAGATATATTTGCGAAATTTATTCAAAGGAAAATCCTGAAATCGCAACGGCTTCTAATGAAGAGGAGAGATTCAAGGTCTTTTTGAGGCAAAAGGAAAGAGAAGTAGTCACTGTTATGGATGAAAAGGCTAAAGAGGAACATACTAATAAATTTGCCATGATTGCTGCTCTGTTCCAGAGGACGTAAGGATAATTTAGTTGAAATTTTAAGAAATTAGGAAAATTGATATACCTCCTGGCGCACCTATTGATATTGATCTGTATGAACAATTGAGAAATGAATACAAAAAGTTCTTGGCTTTGGATAGTTTTGTGTTGGAAGATAAAAGTGAGTGGAAAAAGTACAAACAAGAGGAGAGATGCTATGCTGTGAACTATCTTTTCCATGAGCATTTGACTAAGAGCTTCTAATGTGAACTTGTAGACTAATTATATGTGCAATTTCCTTCTATATGTATAATTTAAGAAGTTGTTTGTTTTTATTTGAAAATTTGTTTTAAATTTGTGCAAGATGGAATCCCAAAACGAACCAACTCAGCTATGTGAGAACTGGTAAGCCTAGTTCCTCTTTCTTCCTAACCCTCTTCCAGTGGCAGAGAAATTGCCGAAAGCAAAATGCCCTTACACGAAGCCTACTGTGTCCGTAATGTTATCAGATGCCCAAAATGCAATGATCCTGTTGACAAATCAGAAATGAAAGACCATGAAGAGCAGATGCACAAGCTTGTAATATTCTCTATCAACTTATTGATAAGTGAAAGGCCCCCTGCAAGTATTGCAAGAAAGATTTTGAAGCAAGGATTCTTGAGAGTCATCAAGGTTCCTGTACAAAGAAACCAAGACTCTGTGAATTCTGCAACTGTGAAGTTGGAGCCGAGGAATACGCCAACCATATATACATGTGTGGAAGTCGTACCAGAAAATGCCCACACTGCAACAAGAATATAATGATCAGAGGTATAGTCATTTTCGTAAAAAATTTATCCGACAGACTTCGACGCCCACGAACCTGTCTGCGCAGTCAACAGGCAAAACTATGATAGCGCATTCCCTTCTATCAAAGAAGAACAAAAAGTTGACAAGCCTAAAGTCGAATCAAGATCTAAGCCCACTCAAGAAAAAGACAGCTTTAACATAAAGGCAAATCTCCAGGCCGAGCCCGAAAGAAAGAAACCTGAATTCAAGCCAACCTCCTACGATAGAGTCTCCTCCACTACCACCACTACAACTAGCAAAACAGCTGACATCAAGAATAAATATAGCGTACCAGAAAGAAATCCAACTACTACTACAAGCACTACTAGCCAAACAGCTGATTATAAGAATAAGTATAGCATACCTGAAAGAAACCCAACCACTTCAACAACCAGCACTAGCACTAGCTTTGACATCAGAAATAAGTATAGCTACCTAGACAAGAATCAAACCACTACTACAAGCACTACTAGCCAAACTGCTGATTATAAGAATAAGTATAGTGTGCCTGAAAGAAACCCCACCACTTCAACAACCAGCACTAGCACTTCCACCTCTGGAACCTCCAGCAGATATCCGGGCAGCTATTCATCTCAAATTACCTCAACTATCACAACAAATATTGGCGGAACCACTAGAACAACCACTACAACCACCCATTACAATAGGAGCGATTCCTTAAAGGATAAAGGCTCTTATCCTAGCTATGGGATGGCTGAGAATAAACCTGCACCCATCACCACAACAGCTACCATTAAAGAAATTTCAAAACAACCAACCATCAACAAGCCTGATTTATCTAAGCCCACTGGCTATAGACCTCCCAGTACAGGAAAGGCATCAGGCTCTTTGTCTGGTCATACAACAACCACATCCACATCTGCTAACCCTAAATCCACTGAGTCATATTCTTACACAAAATCAACTAGCAAAGATTATTCAAAGTTGCCTGCTTCAAATCCTTCTTTGAAGTCCCAGAAATCAACTGGTTAGACTATTTCCCCTTCACCTGATTTGTTAGATAAGAAAACCAAGGAAGAATTAGATGCCCTTCTTGCTAAGCAGCTTGCCGAGTAAGAATAAAATTTCGTGTTGATAAGAAAGTAGGGGAGTCTATGAAGAAGAAAATTTCTCTAACCAAAGCAAGCCAAGCACTCAGAATAAGAAGCCATCCCCTAAAGGAACTTGGGAAGACTATGAAGTTTGTAAGCAACTTCAAAAAAATCCAGCTCATCGTCTAGATAACGATAACGATAACGATAACGACCTTTACATCGAAAATAACTACATGCCTAAAGATGTTCCTGTAAGTAAGCTTAAAAAATTATCATTTTGCAGCGACGACAAGCCTCAGATTTGGGCGACGAGGACGAAATGCTTCAAAGAGCCCTCCAGGCCAGCTTGAAGGATAACAGACCCCAGCCCAGAACTCAAAGTACTGGGCTTGACAAGTATGCACCAGAAGTGATTGATGATTATGTAATATTGAAAAATATGTTTTAATTGATTAGGGTGATGATCCTGAACTTCAAAGAGCCATTCAGGAGAGTCTCAAGGCTTATAAAGCGGATCCCATGAGAGATACTTGGAACGATCCTAACTTCAGAAGAGCCTTGGAGAACAGTAAAAAACAGAAGTAATTTTCTGCTTGTAATTATACAATAATGTTCTGTGCATATTTATTTCAAAGGCTTCTAATACAAGTCTGAAATAAAAGACCACAAAATTTATCTCTCTTAATATTACTTCTTCTTTTTCTTCTTTTTGGCAGCTCCACTAGCAGTATTCTCTCCTCCCTCAGCCTTCTCGGTACCTTCATCAGTTTTAGTTTGGGATACGGTTACAGGGGCTTTATCATCAGCCTTTTCTTCTGTAGTCTTTTTATTTTCAACTTTTTTCTCTTCAGGCTTCTTGAAATACTTCTTCATGACAAAGGCATCTTCTTCATCAGCATAATATTTCTCTTCTCTGGCATGACGACTATCAATTTAGATTTAGATTATCGCTCCCTTACACATATCCGAGTTTTCCTTCGTAGAGACCGAGGGCTGCTCTGTTGGATACTCTGACATTCAATGTACAGTATTCAGCATCGAAGTTTTCGACCATATCTCTGTCTAACAATTATGGATTAGTTATATGACTCGTTACGGGCTGCTTCCATAAGCTTATAAGCTAATCCGAGTTTTCTGTGAGTTCTGAGGACTGAAAGAGAAGTAATATGTCCAGCTACTTCTTCGGCTTCTTCGTCACTTTCGGAAGTAAGAATAGGGATATATTGAGTTACATTTTGGCTAGAACATAGCCAACGATCTTCTTGTTTGCGTCCTCGGCAACATAAAGGAGTTGATTCCAATTCAAATAGTGGTAGAAATAGTATTTAGCTGTATAGTTTTCAGGAAGACACCAGATATTGGTGTTCTGCATTTGTGGGATATCTTCTATCTGGAAACATTAGATGTAAAAGGTTGTTCTTACGGTAGCTCTTCTAATGCTGACCATTTTTATTTCAATAAAAAGATATGTGAATAATTTAAAACTCTTGAAAATCTAATACGAACAATTCGATAGACATAGGCGCCACCGATAATCGGGGTGTCATTATTATCTAGGGCTTTATAAAATTGATAACCAAAAAAATATAATAAAAAAGACCAAAATGTACAAATACAACCAGTATACAAGCCAGCAAAGGAAGCTAATTGTCAAAACTGCTTCCTATATGCTGGCTGTTTTCAAAACAAATTGGTAGTAGCCAGACCTTAAATGACAGCTTCAGAGAATGACCTGGATACTCTGATGTTAGTCTGAATGAGTATCTCATCTTTACTCTTATTTCCCTCAACCTGTTCTCTAATTATTTCTAGAAAATTACCCAAAATGATTCCTATATACCTTCTGTATTAGAGCGGAACCGAGATGCCTGCAAATTTTCTTGGCTTAAGTCCACAACAGGCAGAGCCTGAGTTATATCGTGTAAAATTCCCTTTATTGATAGCATGCCATCAGATGACCTTCTAGCCTTTTGAATAAAAGCGTATTTCTTGTTCCCAGATAAACCTTTATTTCTTTTGCTATCCTTTATAACCTCAGGAGATTGTATCGCTTCTATTTCTATGTCTTCCATACCCTAATTTTTTAGATATATTATTTCACCCCTTACTTTAGCAGCAGGAGCAATTTCAAATTCCTTTGGTAAGAAGGGCTTTCCCCCTCCAAATGTACTTGAAGGTGAATCAGTGTATCTCTTGACCTGGAAAATGAATGTTATTGAATTCACTTATTACTTTGTCCTCAGGATTGACATCCGAGAGTTCCAACTCTTGGTTCCCACAAAATGGGCAAGTAGTTGTGTCATTCTTAACGTCTTTTATTGTTTCTAACAGTTGAGTTAAACCACTCTCAGTTATTACTCTCGTTCATTTGGTTAGCACAAAAATGGCAAATGTAATTTTTGCAGCAACTCGTAACCAAAATTTCTAGGCAATTAGCGGTATTAGAGGTACTCTACTATCAAAGAATCTGAAGCAAATAGGACAATTATATCTCAGCTCTTTAGACTCTCTGACTTTGAAGTCAGAAACCTGAATATTTATAAGAATTTTCAAAATAGAATCCTATACTGAGACTTCCTCTGCAACAAAAGTACTGTTTATTCTTGCTAGTTTTTTCTTCTTTACGCTCTCGATTGTAACATCTCCCATTCTGGTAGTTTCACCATCTAATATTCAATCTCTTTGAATAATGATCCTTACTCTGGGTAATTTGTAAGGCATTTAACTGGCTTGAAAGGGTCCTGCTCATTGTTACTGTGGATTCATCCTTAACCCTCGTAGAAGAGGCACAGCAACAGAACAGACATCGAAACCATTTTCTCATTTATCTCCAAATATAAAAGGCAATTAAAGTAAAAAATTGTTTAGGCCATTACAGTTTCAATATCTAGCGTACAAGATCTACTACCTGTGAGATCCTTCGCAATTAAGCACACAACCTATGACTATATTGACATATGAGTGTCTTATGTATATGGAAAACTATTGACTCAAAACTAAATAGAGCAGTCTTTTATTGTGATCAGGGATCAAGCCAGCCAGTTCAAGATTCTATGTGCTTTAAACAGATATTCTATTAGTTTACGTCTGATTGGCATCCTATTTCGATTTTTCTAGAGAGCTCCTTGCTGATAGTCTCACTTCCCAAGGATTCAGCAGGAATATCTATAATAATTGGCTGCTCAAGACTCAGCCTCTTTTTCTCGTAAATAGCAAAGGAGAGGTTTTCTTCAAGATAAAATCAAGCTACAAAGTAATTACTGCGGTATCCTAGAAGAGTAATGACACCCTTGAATTTAAAGTTCTGAGATGTTGCGCTTCTAAATGAAGTCTCTATGCTCTCGGGGCTGAGATTCACAATTGCTAACAATTAGGCATTTTATTCAAGAAAACTGTTACTATCAAATTGTAGCTGAGGCTTTTCTGCTCTAATATCATCCTACAGGAATTAGAATAACACATCTATGATTACTCTTTCATAGAAGATAAAATGATATTTCAATTCTGTGTCCAGATAGTAACCCAGATAGTCTAGACCCTGATCCGCACATTGTCTATATAATTTTATTATAGATTGATCAGAGATACTGGAAGAATTTAGTCAAATGTTGATAAGATTGATTGGGATCTGCATCCCGAAGGTCCTTCTCAGCTTCGACGAATTTAAGCTGCTTTACTAGGTTAAAGTTAGGCACAGTATTGAGAGATTGGAAGATGACAATCGCTTTATTCTGGAAAGGATGGGGTGCTATAAAACTGGGAACCAGTTCCTAGAATATATGAGAATTCTTATAACTCAATTCGTGTACATGATTATATTTCTTGAGGTATTTGGAGATAAAGTAATCGAAATTATCAATTTCTTCACAGACCACCACTACAGTCAATTCAGATTCATTTATGCTATCATCAGTGAATGTATAAGGAGTTCCTCCATATGAATGAGAGGGAGTCGTAGAGACTTTTGTGAGATATTCTTTATTTGAAATGATCTTTTCAATTTTTGAAATCTTTTGAAGCTTCATAGACCTTCTTACTTCGTCATCAACTTCACTATCTTCGGCGGTCTGCATAAAATCAAAGTTATATTTGCTTTCTGCAAGTTTCTTAGTTTGATCCTCCCTGCTGGTGCAGGGCCAGGACATCTCTTGGCCCATTTCTCTTTAAACTATTAACGCCTAGAGAAATAAATTTTAAGTATGATATGGACTCACAAAGATATATCACTTATTATGTGTTACAGCTGAGATCTAGTCTGCCTACATCAAGCAGAGAATAATTATGAACCAATTTCTCTAACGAAATGCATTTATGGAAAACCATTTTTGCAGGAATAAATTTTGTTATGTTATGAGTCAATAAAACGGAAACTAAATAAATATGATACACCATAAGTTACGAGAAAGATTTCTAAAGTAATAGGTTATTCTAGCTTGGCGAACCCAGTTATTGGGGGTAGTTTTATTCCGCCAAGCCCTATTTCACTAAATATCTTTTCAAAATTACCAGCTGGCAAAGTCTTGACTGGGAGATTTACTGAACTAAAACCCATTGGGGTAAGAGTATCTTCCAGGATCTTCTTTTTATTAGTGTTTGTGGAAGGTTCAATGAGTCCCGCAGGAAGTTTCATTGGCATCTGGACAGATCCAACTGCATTATTGGCATTTGCTTGTCCAGAACCCCCTTCAACAGTCATGCTTTTATCCTCAGTTACTCCAAGAT